>Ga0137437_1000091_pt1 | contig 21944 bp, 19 predicted proteins | sample EasRivERMGT138_2_FD_102332 | JGI IMG/M metagenome (GOLD analysis project Ga0137437, IMG submission 102332) | Soil microbial communities from meander-bound floodplain in the East River, Colorado, USA - East River MetaG ERMGT138_2 | ecosystem: Environmental > Terrestrial > Soil > Floodplain ...
CGGTTGTTGCGGTAGAGCGTGTCGCGTCCGCCGTTCGACACGGCGACCATCACGCCGTTGCCCTTGTCGCGGTAGCGAACCCCCTGGCAGACGTTGGTGACGAAGAGGTCGGGGAAGCCGTCGTTGTCGACGTCGGGGCAGGTGACCGACATGCCGTACGCGCGGTCGCCGAGGCCGAGCGGCTTCTTCGCGACGGTGCCGTCGGCCTTCTTCACCGCCACCGAATCGGCGACGCGCGCGAAGCGGACGCGCCCGTCCGCGCCGCGCCCCTCGTTGTGGTAGAGCGCGTCGGGCGGCGCCGGCGTCTTGTCGGGGTTGCCGGGGAGCGGGCAGCACTGCACGCAGTAGACGTCGAGCCGGCCGTCGCCGTCGTAGTCGAGCAGCCCCACTCCCGAGCCCATCACCTCGTTCAGGTACTTCTTCCCCGGCGTCATGAAGCGGCGGTGGACGAAGTCGATGCCGCTGTCGTCGCGCAGGAGGAAGGCGGGCGACGCGATCGGCGTCGCCGCCGGCGATTTCGCGGATGACGGCGCGGGCGCGCTCTCCTGCCCGCGCGTCGCGAGCATCGTGACGACGACCCCCGCGACGAGCAGCGCGACGGCGCGACCGCGGACCCGCTTCATTCCCCGCCGCCGTCCTTCCCCTGCGCCGGGACGGCGTTCGGCAGGTTCGGGCGCGCGCCCGCCTTGGCGCGCAGCGCCTCGTCGCGCAGGTGCTGCGCCGCGGGCCAGCCGTGCTTGCGCTCGAGGAGCGCGTCGCACTCGGCGAGAGCCGCGTCGATCTCGCCGGCGGAGATCTCGCTCTCGCAGAGCTCGAGCCGCCGCGCGAGGTCGTCGGGGTTGAGCTCCTTCAGCTTCAGGAGGAGCGCCCGACGCGTCGCGGCGTCGGGCGCGTTGGCCGAGGCGACGCTGTCGGTCAGCCGGTTCAGGACGCGCCAGATCTCGCGGTGGCGGTCGGCCTCCTCGCGCCGCTTGAGGCGCACGAGGCACGCCTGCATCTGGTAGTGGACCCCCTTGTCCCCCGGCAGCGCACGCACCGCCACCTCGAGGTCGGCGAGCGCCTCGGCCGGCTTGCCGTCGTCGAGCAGCATCTCGGCGCGCAGCGCGCGCGACGGGCCGTGGACGGGGACGGCGGCGAGGGCGCGGTCGAGGTCGCGCCGCGCCGCCGCGCGCGCTTCGGCGTCGAGCGCGTCGCGCCGCAGCCGGACGCTGGCGCGCAGCATCAGCATCTGCGCGAACGGGTCGCCGGAGAGGCGCGGCGGGTCGGGGTCGACCAGCTCGTCCAGCAGCGGCAGGCACTCGTCGTACTTGGCCTGGCGGAACTGCGCGGTCGCGATCCAGCGCAGCGTGTCGGGCTTGCGCCCGTCGATCCGGAGCACGTTGCGCATCGCGCTCTCGGCGCGCGCGTCGCGCCGCATGGTCCACTCGACCGACAGATGGACGCGCGCCAGCGCATGCCACGCCTCGGCCGACTCGCGGTTCGACCTCACCAGCTGTTCGCCGAGCTGCGCCGCCTCGACGAACCGGTTCTGCTCGTAGAGCGCGTTCACGCGCGCGACACCCTGCGCAACGTCGGCGGGCGTGCCCGCCGCAGCCTGCGCGGCCGGAGTCGCGCCGCCCCGCGCGGAGGCGGCGAGCGCGCAGAAGAGCACGGCGCAACGGATCACGTTCGTCCTCGACGGCGCGGCGCCGTCCGGCCCCGCCCCGCCGCCGCGGTGGCGCGCGCGCCGCGAAGACGAGAGAGTAGCCGCGTCGCGCGAGCGCGGGAACCGGTACGATCCCCGGGCCCCGACGCCGCATCGCACGAAGCAGGGTCAGCGCGAGATGCCGCTCCGCGCGGGAAAAAAAGTCCTCACCGGCGCGCTCGCCTGGGCCGCGATCGCCGCCGCCATCGCGGTCGCGGTCGAGCGCATCGAGCCGGCGACGCGCGCCCGCCTCGACCACGTGCGCGACGAGGCGTGGCGCACGCTGCGGGAGAGGGCGCCCGAGTACCGCGTCCGCTTCGCCGGCGCCGCCCTCCAAGGCGGCCCGAAGTTCGTCGAGCGCAGCAACGGCGTCCTCGCCCGCGTCGACGGCCGGATCGAGCGCGTGGGCGAGGTGACGCGCATCCGCGTCGAGGGCGACGACGTGGTCGTGACGATCGCCCTCGACCGCGAGCGCGCGACCTTCCCGATCCGCCAGGGGGCGCGCGCCGTCCGCCGCTCGCAGGGGCGCTCGTTCGTGGTCGCCGTGCAGGCCCTGCTCACCGAGGACCGCCGCGCCGAGGTGGCGCGCCGCTGGCAGGAGTTCCGCGACCTGCACCAGGCGGCGCTGCTCGCGGAGCTGCAGCCGGTGGTCGCCGCGCTGCTCGAAGGGGGCGCGGCGATCGTCGAGCAGGAGCTGCCGGCCGCGCTCGCCCGCCACGGGACCGAGGTCGACGCGCTGCTCGCGCGGCTGCGGACGGAGGTCGGGCGCGACCAGCTCGTGCCGCTCCTCGCCGAGGAGATCTGGCCGATCGTGGCGCGCCACGCCAAGGAGCCGGCCCTGACGATCGGCCGCGAGCTCTGGGAGAAGGTGCCGCTCTTCGACATCGCGATGCGCGCGGCGGCCGACAAGGTGCTCGAGAAGGAGCCGGTGCGCGTGGAGAAGCGCTGGCGCGCGTTCCTCGAGGAGGAGGCGATCCCGACGCTGGCGGCGCACGAGCCCGAGATGACGGCCGCGCTGGCGGCGATCGCGCGCGACGTCCTGCAGAGCGAGCCGCTGCAGGAGCGCCTGGGCGCGCTGCTCGCGCGGATCACGCAGGACCCGGCGGCGAAGGGGCTCACCTCCGCGCTCTCGCGCGAGGTCCTCTTCGAGAACCCGCGCCTCAAGGAGTTCGTGCGCGCCAAGATGGCCGAGCCCGACACGCGCGCCCGCCTGCAGCGCGTCACCGACCGCATCCAGGAGTTCCTCGACCCGATCGGCGACCTGCTCCTGCTCGACGAGACGGGCCAGGGGATCAATCCCGACCTCGCTCGGCTGATCCGCCTCTTCCTGCTCCATCGCGACGACAACGTGCTCGACCTCGACCCGGGCGACGGGCCGCCGCTGCAGGACGGGAGCGAGATCGAGGGCCGGAATGAGCCGTGACCCGGCCGGCACCGGCGTGAGCGTCCTGCCGTCGCCCGCGATCGAGGCGCGCGCGCTCACGCTGCGGATGGGCGGCGCGACGCTGCTCGAGGCGGCCGACTTCACCGTGCGGCGCGGCGAGATCGCGCTCCTCTGCGCGCCGAGCGGCGCCGGCAAGACGGTCCTGCTCAAGCTGCTCGCCGGCGTGATGCGGCCCGGCGCGGGCGCGTTCACGGCCGACGGGGCGCTGCGCTACGAGACGACCGACCTGCTCGCCGGCGCGCCGCCGCCCGGCCGCGTCGGGATCCTCTTCCAGCACCACGCGCTCTTCGACGAGCTCCCGGCACGGGAAAACGTCCTCTTCGCGCTGCGCCACCGCCGCGGCGCGCGCGACGGCGCGGCCGCGGGCGACGCGGCGGCGCGCGTCGAAGGCGAGGTCGCGACGGCGCGCGACCTCCTCGACGGGCTCGGCGTCGGCGGCGCCGGCCGGCTGCGCCACCTGAGCGGCGGGCAGCTGCAGCGCGTCGCGCTCGCGCGCACGCTCGCGCTCGACCCCGACCTGATCCTCTACGACGAGCCGACGACGGGCCTCGACGCCGCCAACGCGCGGCGCGTCGCCGAGATGATCGAGGCGGCGCACCGCCGCCGGCCGCGCACCACGCTGATCGTCACGCACGACCTGCCGACGTTCCGCGGGATCGCCGAGGTGGCGCTCTGGCTCGACCCCGCGCGCGGAAAGGTCGAGCGGCTGACCCTCGAGGAGGCGGAGGCGCGCGCCGAGCGGCTCGCCGACGAGGGCCGCCCCGCGTCCGTCGCCCCCGCCGCGGTCGCGCCGCTGCCGGTCCGCTTCCTCGAGCGCAGCGCCGACGCGTTCGCCGGCGCATTGCTCGCGCTCGCGCGCCTCGTGCCGGGCTGGCCGCGCGTGCGCTACGGCCTGCGCTACCTCGGCCACTACCTGCGCATCGCGGCGTCGCCGGGCGCCTTCGTCTACGTCGGCGTGGCCGGCCTGCTCGTCGGCTTCGTCGCCACCTACTTCACCTTCGAGAAGATGCCGCGCCGCGACTTCACCGAGCCGCTCTTCGTCGACGACGTCCTCTCGGCGCTCGGCTTCATGCTGTTCCGGGTGCTCGCGCCGGTGCTCGTCACGCTGCTGGTGGCGGCGCGCACCGGCGCCGCGTTCGCCGCCGACGTCGGGAGCAAGGTCTACGCGCGGCAGTTCGACGCGCTCAAGAGCTTCGGGGTCGAGCCGTCGCGCTACCTGCTGACCGGGCTGCTCTGGTCGCTCCTGCTCGCGATGCCGTTCCTGGTCTGGCTCATGTGGTGGACGGCCGAGCTCTCGGCGCTGCTGGTCTTCCTGTTCGGCCACCCCGACCGCTCCGCCTTCTTCTTCGCGCGCGGCTTCACGCGCGGGCTGGTGAACGAGGACTTCTTCCTCCACTGGGGCTGGAAGTGGGTCCTCGCCAAGACCGAGGCGTGCGCGTTCGGGATCGCGGCGATCGCCTGGTTCGTCGGCGCGCGCGAGAAGCATTCGGCCGACGACGTGAGCCGCGGCGTGACGCGCACGGTGATCTTCGCGTCACTGCACGTCCTGCTCGTGCACTTCCTCTTCAGCTTCTTCGAGTTCTGACGGACGGGCGGCGAGGGGCCATCTGCTGGAACGCGTGCAGATGGCTGCCGCATCTGCACGACGTCGGACGACCTCGTTGGGTCCTTTCGGACCCAGACTTCGGGATCGCCCTCCTCGCATCTGGCCCCTCGGCGCCCATCCGTCGCGTGTCCGAAGAGCGGCGCGCGATCGCGAGCAGTTACCCGGATTCGCGCGCTTGACCGCGCAGCGAAGAGGTCAGGCGGAAGCGGCGGCGGCGCGGGCGCGGGCGCGGGCGCGAGAGACGATCCAGCGGCGCATGTCGGGCAGCAGCGTCGACTCGAACGAGCGCGCGATTCGCAGCTCGAGGAACTTCGCGAAGAGCGCGTCGAGGAGGGCCTGCAGCTCGAAGAGCCAGCCGGCGCGCTGCTCGTCGGCGGCGCGCAGGTTCTCGTCGTCGATCGACTCGGCGTCGGCGGCGACCTTCACGCCGTCGAGGTCGAAGGTCGCGCCGGCGAGCGTCACCTCGAAGCTCTTCGCGCCGCACGCGATCAGGAGACGCGCCTTGATCGGCACCTTGCCGGCGAGCAGCGCCGACGCGGCCTCCCCGGCACGCGTGGGCAGGTCGCCGCGCACGATCACGCGGCCGGCCTCCTTCGCGCCGCCGAGCTCGAGCATCTGGTCGAAGGCGACGCCCGCCTCGCCGAGCTCGCCGAGCGCGTGGTTCCCGCCCGCCGTCTCGGCGTGGTGCCAGAGCCAGAGCAGGAACTCGGGGCCGAGGAACGAGGGCGAGTCGTGGACGATCGCCACGCCGCCCTCGGCGAAGACGGCGGGGACGAGCTCGGCGACCTTCTTCTCGCCGGCGAGTCGCGCCGCGAGCGTGGCGGTCACCAGCGGCTCGGGCGCGACCTCGAACGTCTCGCGGAAGAGAGCGCGGAACGCGACGTTGGCCGATTCCGAGGTCGCGTTGAGCAGGAGCTCGCCCGTCTCCGCGCGCCAGAGCATCTGGTGGATGGCGGTCGACGGGACCATCCGCGCCATCAGCTCGCCCTCGATCTTCTCGACGATCTCACGGCGGCGCGCCGGCGCGATGCGCTCGCCGGCGTTCCGGCGCTCGGCCGCCTCCGCCTCCATGCGGCGCACGCGCAGCGCGCCGCTCGGGAGCTGCTTCTTGTCGACGCGCAACGCGCCGATCAAGAGCTTGCGCGCGAGCCAGAGCTCGCCGGCGTCGAAGCGCGCCGGCACCGTGCCGTCGCCCCGCGTCCAGCCGACCGAGGAGACGGCGCTCCCGGCCTGGTCGATCGAGCGGAAGCGCTGGCCGTGGAAGCGCTTCTCGAGCGCCGCCGCGTCGTCGCGCAGCTTCGCGAGCCCCCCCGCGACCGCGCGCCCATCCGCGGAGTAACGCCTGAATGACCCCGAGGCGCGCACGCGCATGGTGCACTCCATCAACGCGCGAGCCGAGGAGCGACCGCCACCTGGCGCTCCTCGGCCCGTCTCGAAGCGGCGCGGAGTTGTACCGGGAAACCGACGTGTTGGAAGCTCTCGCCGATCCGAAAAAAAAATGCGCGTGAATCGGCGCGTCGTTGCGCGCAACTTGTCCACCGCGAGTGGAGCGGCGGCGTCGCGCACTCTTGCGCGCGCGCCGGACGTGAAGCATCGTTCACGAGGAGTGCCGACATGAAGGAGCACCGGAAGCGGGTCCTCGTCCTCGTCGCGGACGGGTTCGAGGAGATCGAGGCGGTCACCTTGATCGACGTCCTGCGCCGCGCCGACCTCGAGGTCACGGTCGCGAGCCCGGACGGCGCCGTCGTGAACGGCGCGCACGGAATCCGGATGGGGACCGAGCGGCGCTTCGCCGACGTGAAGGCGGCCGACCACGACGCGCTCGTCCTGCCGGGCGGCACGAGCAACGCCCGCACGCTCGCGAGCCACGCCGAGGCGCAGCGGCTGATCAAGGAGGCGCGCGCCCTCGACAAGGTGGTCGGCGCCATCTGCGCCGCGCCGCTCGCTCTCAAGGCGGCCGGCGTGATCCAGGGCGCCCAGATCACGAGCTTCCCGGGCATGGAGCGCGAATTCGCCGGGGAGAAGTACCGCGAGGAGCGCGTCGTGAAGGACGGGCGGCTGATCACGAGCCGGGGCCCCGGCACGGCGCTCGAATTCTCGCTCGCCCTGGTCCAGGAGCTCTGCGGCGCCGCGAAGGCGGCGGCGGTGGCCGGGCCCATGGTCGTGCGCTGAGCGGCCGCGCTGGGACGATGGTCCTCCCGGCCCCCTCCTTCGCCTGCGAAGTCTGCGGCAAGCCGCTCGGCGCGCGCCGCGTCCGGCAGGGCATCACCCGCCACGCCGGCTGCCGCCGCTCGCTCCGGCCCGAAGAGGTGCAGTCGGCGCTCGGGCTGGCGCGCGGGGCACTCGCGAAACTGCCCGGACGCGCCGCCGACCCGGAGCTGCGCGAGCTCTTCGCGCAGGCGGCCGAGCAGGCGCGCGCGCTCGTCGACGATTTGCAGCGGCTCAAGACCTTCGTCGGCAGAGCTCCGACGGACCGGGTCCATCCTCCCGGGATCGTTTCTAAGGATCCCTGACGACCTCGATCCGGTGGCGGCGCGCCGGGAAGCGGCGCCGTTCGAGCGACTCGGTGAGCTCGACCTCGACGAGGGCGTCGCGCCCGCGTCCGTCGACGCGCAGCACGCGGCCGAGCAGCGCGCCGTCGACGCGGACGAAGTCGCCGCGCTCCGGGCCTCTCGCGCGCGCGACTTCCTTTTCGCTTTCATTCGCGCGTGTCGTCGCGCGCGGCGCGCCGGCCGACGCCGCCATCGCCGCTCGCCACGCCGCGCCGTCGGCGCAGGCGTCGCACGCGCCGCACGGGACGTCGGGACGCGGCAGGCCGAAGTACTCGGAGAGGAAGACGCGGCGGCACTCTTTCGAGCGCACGTAGGCGACGATCTTCGCCAGCCGCTCGAGGTCGCGCCGCTCCTTCTCCGGCCCGAGCTCGTCGGGCTCGTCCTCGGACGCGGGCGGCCGCACCAGCCGCAGCGTCCCGCGCTCGACCTCCCCTTCCGTCGCGCCGAGCGCCGCGAGCCACGCGAGGCACGTCTCGACGCGGCCGTCGGCGCCGTCGCGGCCGGTGACGGCGGTGCGCAGCCGCTCGAGGTCGAACGGATCGCCGCGCGCGGTCCATTCGGCGATGCGCGCGACCGTCGCGCGGAAGAGGCGGCGGTCGGGGTTGGCCGCCTTCACGAACTGCATCTGGATCGGCAGGTCCTGCTCGCAGTAGAGCAGCTCGCACCACGACGGCGCGCCGTCGCGGCCGGCGCGGCCGATCTCCTGCCAGAGCTCCTCGACCGAGCCGGGCACCTGGTGGTGCACCACGAAGCGCAGGTCGGGCTTGTCGATGCCCATGCCGAAGGCCCGCGTCGCGAGCACGCGCGGCGGCGCGGCGGACGCGTCGTCCGTCCCGCGGAAGCGGTCGTGCATGCGGGCGCGCTCCTCGCGCGAGAGGTCGCCGTGGTAGACGAGCAGGCGTTCGCCGCCGCTGCGCTGCTCGGGTCGCAGCCGCCCGTTCAGGAAGTCCTCGAGCCGGAGCAGGTCGCGGATCAGCGCACCGTAGACGATGCCGGCGCCGCGCAGCTCCGCGAGGCGCGCCGCGAGCAGCTCCCACTTCGCCGTCTCGTCCTCGACGACGGTGACGGAGAGGAAGAGGTTCCGGCGCGCGAGCCCGGCGTGGTCGAGCAGCGCGTCGGGCAGGCGCAGCTTCGCGCGGATCTCGGCGACCACGGCGGGCGTCGCGGTCGCGGTGAGCGCGACGGTCGGCGGGTCTCCGAGGCGGCGCCGGATCTCCCCGACGCGGCCGTACTCGGGCCGGAAGTCGTGGCCCCAGGTCGTGATGCAGTGCGCCTCGTCGACGGCGAGCAGGGCGAGGCGGCGCGACGCGGCGCCCTCGGCGGTGATCGCCGCGACGAAGGCGGGGTCGCGGAAGCGCTCGGGCGTGACGTAGAGCAGGCGCAGCTCGCCGCGCGCGAAGGCGGCGGCGCGCCGCTCCCGGTCGGCGCGCTCGACGTTCGAGTGGACGCAGGAGGCGGCGATCCCCCGCGCGCGCAGCGCGGCGACCTGGTCCTGCATCAGCGCGATCAGCGGCGAGAGGACGAGGACCGGCCGCTCCTGCGCCAGCGCCGGCAGCTGGTAGACGAGCGACTTGCCGCTGCCGGTCGGCCAGACGACGAGCGCGTCGCCGCCCGCGAGCAGGTGGTCGATCACGGCGCGCTGCCGGCCTCGGAAGGCGGAAAGGCCGAAGCGTTCGTGCAGCAGCTGCGTCAGTCGGTCGTCCATCGCGTCCGATATCGTGCGGGCGAGGCCGCCCGCGCGCCAGCGCGCGTCGCGCGGCCCGCTTCCGCGGCCGAGCGAGCGACCCGTCCTTGAGCGAGCGCGCCTACACCGTCCGTCCCTGGCGCCCCGGCGACGAGGCGGGGATCCTCGCGCTCTTCAACTCCGTCTTCGGCGAGGGCGACCCGAACTTCCAGCCGCGCACGCCCGAGCAGTGGCGCTGGCTCTACCGCGACAACCCGGCCGGCACGCAGATCGTCGTCGCGGTCGAGGAGGACGGCGCGGTGATCGGCCACTACGCCTGCCTCCCGGCGCGCGCGCGCGTCGACGGCGAGGTCGTGATCGCCGGCCAGGGCATCGACTCGATGGTGCGCGCCGACTACCGGCGCGGGCTGAAGCGCGAGGGCGCCTTCCTGCAGACGGCGCGCGGCTACTTCGAGCACTTCGGCCACTGGCCGGTCTGCGGCTTCGGCTACGGCTTCCCCAACCGGTCGGCCTACCCGATCGGCGTGCGGCTCGTCGGGTACCGGCCCGTCGTGAAACCGCTGCCGACGCTCTACCGCAACTTCTTCGAGGGGGGCGACGACGACGAGGTCGTGCGCGCGCACGCCGGCGAAGTCGCGCGCCTCGACGCGGTCGAGGTCGACCGCTTCGGCCCGGTCGCCGACGAGCTGTGGGCGCGGCTCGCGACGCACTTCCCGTTCGCGCTCGTGCGCGACGCGGCCTACCTCGACTGGCGCTACGCCGCGTGCCCGTGGCTCGGCTACCGGCGCTTCGTCGTGCGCGAGCGCAGCGGAACGGTACGCGCTCTCTTCGTGAGTCGGGCGAACTGGCAGCGCCAGCCGATCGGCGCGCTGGTCGACTTCCTCGGCGCGCCCGACGACGCGGCGGCGGTCGCGCTCGCGCTGCGGACGACCACGCGCGTCGCGCGGGAGGCCGGGCAGGCGCGCGTCGAGGCGTGGTTCCCGGAACGGTCGCCCTGGTTCCGCCACGCGCTCGGGAGCGGATTCAAGAGCGAGCCGTGCCAGTACGTGCTGTGCGTGATGCTCTATCGCGAGCGGCCCGACCTCGAGTGGGTCCGGGAGCGCTGGTACTGGACGATCGGCGACTCCGACGTCTTCTGAACGGCGGCGGCGGCCCGGCAAAACGGTTGGCCCCGACGCCTTGTCTCGCGAGTCGCCCCCCATATCATCCGCCTCCCCCGCCCGGGCGCGCGAGCGTCGGGGCGGAGGACGGAGACCGAAGAGAGGAGCGATCGGACTTGTCCTACGTCGTGGGCCGACCTTGCGTGCTCTGCAAGTACGGCGACTGCGTCGAGGTCTGCCCGGTCGAGTGCTTCTACGAGGACTCCGAGATCCTGATCATCAACCCGAACGAGTGCATCGACTGCACCGCGTGCGAGCCGGTCTGCCCGCCGAAGGCGATCACGGCCGGCGACGCCGCGGAGCAGGAGTTCATCGCGCGGGCCGCGGCGTTCACCTGCAGCGACGACCAGCGTCGCTCGAAGAAGGAGCAGGTGACCCACGGGCCGAACTGGGACAGCAAGCTCGCCGGCGGCTGAGACGGGCCGGCCGGCCTGACGCAACGAACCAACCACCCCTACCTCAACGGAGGAGAACGTCCGTGACCTACGTCGTCGGCAAGCCGTGCGTCCTGTGCAAGTACGGGGACTGCGTCGAAGTCTGTCCCGTCGAATGCTTCTTCGAGCTCGAGAACTTGCTGATCATCGAGCCGGCGACCTGTATCGACTGCAGCGCGTGCGAACCGGTCTGCCCGCCGCAGGCGATCACCGCCGGTGACCGCGCGGACGCCGAATACACCGCGCTCAACGCGGCCGGACCGTTCACCGAGGAGACCAAGCGCACCAAGAAGGACCAGGTGAAGCACGGTCCGAACTGGGACGCGAACCTGGCCGGAGGCTGAGAGGACGTCGCCGCGGCCCGTCCGCCACGGCGCGCCCTGCAGGACGTTGGCCTCGCCCGACCCCGTGCGCTGCGGCGCGCGGGGTCGGTTCGTTTCCCGGACCGCCCGTCAGCCGCGCTCGATCGCCGCGAGCGCCGCCGCGAGCTCCTCGGTGAGCGGGTGGCGGTAGTGGCGGGAGAGCTCGCCCAGGACGCGGCGGTAGTAGTCGAGCGTCGGGTCGCGCCCGCGCCGGAAGAGCTTCCAGACCTCGTCGCCGTTCGCGGCCAGCAGCCGCTTCAGGTCGGCGAGGTTGTGCACCTTGTCGGCGGCGGTGACGGCGCGCGCGCCATCGCTCATCGTCGCGATCTTCTCGATCGTGTGGAGCTTGCGCTGCTCCCACGTGCGCGTCTTGTCCTCGCTCACCTCGACGACGATCGCCGCGACCTCCTCGTCGAAGGCGCGCGCGAGGTCGTCGCGCGCGACGCCGCTGTCCTCCATCACGTCGTGCAGGATCCCGGCCGCGACGACCGGCGGCCGCGCGTCGTGGCGCGCGAGCAGCATCCCGACGTGGAGCGGGTGGACGACGTAGGGGACGCCCGGCTGGCCCTTGCGCTCCTGGCCGGCGTGGGAACGGATCGCGAAGGCGATCGCGGACTCGACGAGGGGGCTGTACACCGCGCTCCTCTCGCTAGATCGTGACGCCGAACACGTCCTTCAGGGAGAACGCGACGACGATGGTCAGCACCAGGAAGACGAGCATCATCCCCGCCTCGGAGCCGAAGCTGAGGTCGAGGCCGAGGAACGGCAGCGGCCGCACCGGCAGCGCGTAGGAGATGCGCCGGAACGCCGACGCCGCCGACAGCCCGGGCTCCGAGGGGTAGAGCAGCTGGTCCCAGAAGTCGGCCGAGCGCACCGGCGAGACGCGCGGCAGTCCGGGCAGGTCGCCGGCGTCGAACGTCTTGACCTGCACCTCGCTGCCGACGCGGAAGCGCACCTCGTGGCGGCCCGCCGTCGTCGGCACGAGCGCGAGGACGACGCGGCTCTTCGACGGCTCGCGCACGGCCGGGCGCGCCTGCACGACGCCGGCCGACAGCTCGACCGCGACGTCGAGGCCGGGCACGCGCGCCGCGTCGACCTCGACGGTGACCAGCACCTCCTTGCCGACCTCGAGGGGCCGCAGCCCGAGCCGCATCTCCATCTGCGCGAAGAGCAGCGCGAACGGGACCAGCAGGAGGAGCATCGGCTTGAACTGCTCGGCGAGGTAGCCGCCGCTCCAGAGGATCGCCTTCACCAGCGACCCGATCACGACCCCGAACGAGTCGCGGAAGAGCTTGATCGCGAGGATGTGGCCCTGCGAGCGGTCCTTGAAGGCGGTGACGCGCTTGGGATTGGTCGTGTACTTCATCGCGACCAGCGCCGCGACGCCGAACAGGACGCCCAGCGCGAACAGCCCGACCCAGCCCGGAAGCCCCGCGAACGGGACCCACAGGAGGTCGAAGACCCTGCGCGCCGCGGCGTTCACCGAGTCCATCAGCTGATGTACCCCAGGCCGCGCAGCTTCTCGCGCATCTTCTCGGGGTCCTCGCTGCCGCCGGTGTCCATCGCCTGCAGCTCGCGCTCGAGGATGTGGTTCACGAACTCGTCGAGCGACGAGTAGCCGGCCACCTCCGCGAACTTCTTCAGCTTCTCGTAGAGGTCCTTCTCGAGCTTGACCTTGGGTCCGCCGAACATCGTGCGCTCCTGTTCAGTTTCCGAAGAGGCTCTTGCCCCGCATCTCCGCGGGCACGGGCGCGCCGAAGAACGAGAGCAGCGTCGCCGTGACGTCGTAGAGCTGCGGGTCCTTCGGGGTGATCTTGCGATTGGTGAGGAAGACGCCGGGCACCACCTCGGGGGCCATCAGGTGGTTGCCGCTCCAGAGGTTCCGGTTGTCCTCGACGACGCGCGCGGCCGTGGCGAGGTCGAGCGTGCCGAGCGCGGTCGAGTCGGACGCGCCGTAGCCGGCCGCGAAGCCGAGGATCAGGTCGGGCGCCTCCCCCTTCTGCGCGCCGTGGTAGACGTCGGCGCTCCGGTCGACGCGCAGGAGGACCGGGCGTCCGCCGTGCGCCTCGTCGTCGCGCAGCGCGAGCAGCTTCGTCCGGATCTCCTCGAGGAGACGGTCGCGATCGGCCTCCTCGACGATCCCGCCCGCCTCGCGACCCTTCAGGTTGAGGTAGAGGCCGTTGAAGCCGACCGCGTAGGCCCGCGACTTCGTGCGGTCGAGCCCGCCGTGCTCGACGAGGCTCAGGCTCGCGGCCGCCTTCTTCGCCTTGGGGTCGGCGGCCTCCTTCGCGCAGGCGGCCGCGTACTTCTCGAGCTCTCCCGCCTCGGGGACGAGGTAGCCCTGCTCGTGGAGCCACTGGTTCACGTTCATGCGGCGCGTGAACGTCGAGAAGCCGTGGTCGGAGAGCACGATCAGCGGCGTGGCGCGACCGATGCGCTCGCGCACGACGCCGAGCGCCTCGTCCATCGTGACGTAGGCGTCCTTGATCGAGCGGGCGTACTTCGCGGCGAGAACCTTGTCGTGCGCCGGGTGCTGCGAGTCGATGTGGCGCCACATCATGTGGCAGCGCAGGTCGATCGTGGAGAAGTAGAAGAAGAGCAGCCCGTCGTCGAAGTTCGACAGCGCGTAGTCGAGCATCTTCATGCGCTCGCCGGTCACGTCGTCGCACTGCGAGATGAACTCGCCGTCGTCGAGCGTCCCCTGCTCGAGGCCCTTGGTCTCCTCGGCGAGGCCGGCGGTGTAGAAGCGGCCGATCTTCTCGCAGACGTCCTCGACGGCGCCGTCGTCGGGCGTCGAGATCGGCATGCACGGCGCGCCCGGGTCGATGTTCACCGCCGAGCAGTAGAGCCGCAATTCCGGGTGCGCCTTCTGCAAGTAGAACTTCACCATCCCGTGGATGCGGTTGTCGAGGTGGAGCCAGTCGAACGGGTGGCAGGCGTAGGGACCCTGCACGAAGTCGACGCCGAGCCACGGACTCCACTCTCCCTCGCGCAGCGTGCACGCGTCGCCGTCCTCGATCTCGATGTGGGCGACCGGGTCGCGCGGGTCGACGTAGACCGTGAACTTGCGCCGGGTGGAACGATCGCGGGCCTTCGGCGACAGGTGCTCCGGCCGCTCGAACGGACTCTCCGGTCCGAACAGCACCGCGTCCTGGGTCCTGTGGTCCCGGACCTTGACGAGGAAGTGGAAGCTGCCGTTCTGGTCGAAGGCGTCGAAGTTGGCGGGCAGGTCGGAGGTGTAGTAGGTGTAGGTCCCGTCGATCCCGCCGTGCAGGTCGGGCGTGCCCATGTCGCTGAGCGTGAACTGGTCGCTCTTCTGCAGCGGGTAGGCGGCCGGGATCTTGTAGATCGCCGCGCGGACGCCGCGGTCGGCGAGGTCGTCCCAGAAGGCGCGCCCCTGCCTCACCGGCTCGGTCTTGGGCGGCAGCGAGAACTGCTTGTCGCCCGGCAGCGGGAAGGTGAGCGGCGGATCGGTCGCCGCCTTCACCGTCGAGCTGTAGGGCGCATAGGTCTTCGGGTCGCGGTGCAGGAAGTCGAAGACGCCGTGGCCGCCCGGGTCCATGCCGGTGATGAAATTCGACCACGCGACCGGCGACTGCGGCGGCTCGCTGGTGCCGAGCTCGACGAAGGTCCCCTCCTCCGCGAGCTTCTGGAAGTTCGGCATCGCGTGCTCGGCGATGAACTGCCGCAGCAGCTTGGGATCCATGCCGTCGATGCCGATCACGACGAGCTTCTTGCCGCACGGCGCGAAGCTCTTGCGGCCGCAGGAACCGGCGGCGATCGCCGCGGCGAGCAGCGCGCACGTCGCGAGCGGTCGGCGGAGATTCCGGGACACGGGCGCGGCTCCCGGCTTCACTGCGCGGCCGGAGCGGGCTGGCGCTGCGGCTTCTGCGGCGCCGTCTTCGGCGCGGCGACGGACGGTGCCGTCGTCGCGGACGGCAGCGGCAGCTGCGACGGTGGACCCGGCGGCGCCTTCTTCGGCTCGCCGAACAGCGCGCCGCCCTGCATGTAGGGCGGCGGCGCGATCCCGAACAGGTCGAGCACCGTCGGCGCGAGGTCGAGGATGTTGGGCGCCTCGGTGTTGATCTTGCGGTTGCAGAAGAAGATCCCCGGCACGATGCGCGGGTCCATGCAGTGGTCGCCGCTCCAGCTCTTGGTGTTGTCGCTGAAGACGGCCTCGCTGGTGCAGCCGACCGCGCAGTCCCACGAGTGGCGGTAGCCCGCCTCGTATCCGATCAGCAGGTCGGGCGCCTCGTACGAGTACGGCCCGTGGAAGCTGGCCGCGGTGTCGAACACCTCGCGGATCGCGCGCGTGCCGGCGCGCCCCGGATCCGGGAGCTTGCGCAGCTTCGCGGCGATCTCCGCCTTCAGCGCCTGCAGCTCGGGGCCGTCCGCGACGATCCCCTTCTTCTCGCGCCCCTTGCGGTTGATGAACATCCCGGTGAGGCCCATGGAGAAGGCCTTCGTCTTCGTCCAGTCGACACCGTCGAACCAGTCGCCGCCGGTCCGCTTGCCGTCCTTCAGGACGAGGTAGCCCTCGTCGCGCAGCCAGGCGTTCAGGTTGACGCCGCGCTGGAACTGCTTGAAGCCGTGGTCGGACATCACGATGAAGACGGTGTCCTTCTCGCGGATCTTCGCGCGCACGCGCCCGACGAGGTCGTCGGTCCAGCGGTAGACCGCCTCGACCGCGCCGGCGTGCACGACCGTGTCCTTGCCCGCGTTCGCCGGGTGCTTCGGGTCGAGGTAGCGGAAGAACATGTGCTGGATGCGGTCGGTCGTGTCGAAGACGGTCGTCACGAGGCCCGCCTTCGTCTTGGCGAGCGCGTCGAAGAGCATGCGCTCGCGCTCGTCGCCGTAGAGGTAGGCCTGCTTCAGGAAGGCCGCCTCGTCGATGCGCCGCTCGTTCAGCGCCCAGGTGTCCTCGGCCAGGCCGAGCGTCGCGAACGGGCCGATCATCTTGGCGAGGTAGACCGAGTAGACCTCGGGCTCGCTGATCGGGAAGACGGGCTTCGCCGGGTCGATGTGGATCGGCGTGACGTAGAGCTCGAATTCGGGGTCGGTCTTCTGCAGGTAGAAGCGCGCGATGCCGCCGAGCGCCCCCGACGCGAGCTTGAACTCGACGCGCACCCACGGCGAGTAGTCGCAGAGCGGCAGGTCGACCTTCTCCTTGCCGATCTCGAGCGTCGCGGCGGCGCCGCGCTTCCCCGCGCCGTCACCGTGGAGCGTGACCTTCCACGGCAGCTTCGCCGGCGCCGACTTCTTCGTGACCGGGTCGACGTCGCTCGGCCCCTCGAGCTCGCCGGTCACGACGTCGCCGAGGCGCTTCACCAGCGACTCGGTGCCGCCCGCGTTCTCGGCGCCCATGCCGGCCGTCTCGTCCTGGATGCGGCCGCGCAGCTTCGTGGTGAAGAAGCTGAAGCTCCCCTGCGTGCCGCGCAGGTCGGGCACGCACATGCCGGAGAGGAGGACGCCGTTCTTGAACTTCTCCGGCGGGAACGTGATCGGCACGCGCTGGATGCTGCTCGAGACCCAGCGCTCGCCCAGGATCTTCCAGAACGGCTGGCTGCGCCGGAGCATCCGGTAGAACGACTTGTGGAACGTGAGCTTGAACTTCCCGAACCCGAACGACGAGCTCGTCTCGCCGATCTTCGCGCTCGACAGCACCGGCATGTAGTTGCACGGGTCGCGCGTGATGAAGTCGAAGATGCCGTGCTTGCCCGGGTCGACGCCGGTCATGAAGCTCGACCAGGCGACCGGCGACATCGAGGGCGTCGCGGTCGTGAGCGGGTTGAAGACGCCGTCCTCGGCGAGCTTCTTCAGGTTCGGCAGCTTCCCCTCGCCCATCCACTGGCGGACGAGGTCGGGGTCCATGCCGTCCATGCCGACGATCACGACGCGCTTCGCCTTGGCGCGGCGGCGCTGGCCGGCGGTCTTGAAGAAGCGGATCGTCATGCGGACCGGCATGGCGATCAGCGCCGCGAAGGCGGCGAAGAAGGCGCCGATCAGGACGAAGATCGTGCTCGCGGCGGCGATGCCCGCGCCCGGCCCGATGTAGGCGTGCGCCGTCGCCGGCCCGAAGAGGACGAGGGCGAGGACGGCGGCGGCGGCGAGTTCGACGCGGAGGCTGCGGCGCATGCGGTTCACGGGGCGACAGATATAGCCGCGTTCGTCCCGGGAGCGCCCCCGTCGCGACGGCGCCGCCGCGACGAGGGCGCGGTCGGGATCAGACGTAGCCCTTCTGCTTCAGGCTGCGCAGCGCGGCGGCCTCCTGCGCGGCGTCGATCCCGCCGCCGGCCGGCGGCGCGATGAAACCTTTTCGCTCGAGGCCGGCGAGGATCTTCGCGTAGCTCTCGTCGAGCCCCTCCTTCGCCGTGTTGCAGTGGACGTCGGGGTTCACCGGCGGCTCGTAGGGGTCGTCGACGCCGGTGAAGTTCTTGATCTGGCCGGCGCGCGCCTTCTTGTAGAGCCCCTTCACGTCGCGCGCCTCGAGCGTGTCGAGGTCGCACTCGGTGTAGACCTCGAAGAAGCGGCCGATCTTCTGGCGCTGCTCGTCACGCACGCCCCGATAGGGCGAGATGGCCGCGGTGATCGCGACCACGCCGTTGCGGGTGAGGAGCTTCGCGACGTATCCGATGCGGCGGATGTTGGTGTCGCGGTCCTCCTTGCTGAAGCCCAGCCCCTTGCTGAGCGTCGTCCGGAACTCGTCGCCGTCGAGGAGCTCGACGTGCATGCCGCGCTCGAGCAGCTCGTTCTTGACGCGCTCGGCGAGGGTCGACTTGCCCGAGCCGGAGAGTCCGGTGAACCAGAGCGTGAAGCCTTCCATCGTCAGCGTTCCTTTCACTTGGCCTTCAGGGCGTCGATGAGGATCTTGGCGATCTCGGGGCGCGAGAACTCGGGCGGCGGCAGCGTGCCGGCGCGCAGCATGTCGCGCACCTGCGTGCCGGAGAGCTCGACGCGCTCCTCGGGACCGGCCGGGCTCGACTTGGTCGAGGCCATGCCGCCGGTGCGCTTGCACCAGAACGAGTTCTCGAACTTGAGCAGGTGGATGCCGATCTCGCCGGGCGCGTACTCGTCGAAGATCTTCTGCGCGTCGTAGCTGCCGTAGTACTTGCCGACGCCGGCGTGGTCGCGGCCGACGAGGAAGTGGGTCACGCCGAAGTTCTTGCGGCAGATGGCGTGGAGGACCGCCTCGCTCGGGCCGCCGTAGCGCATCGCCTGCGGATAGACGGCCAGCGCGGTGCGCTCCTTCGGGTAGTAATTCGCGAGCAGCGCCTCGTAGCACTTCATGCGGACGTCGGCCGGCACGTCGTCGCTCTTCGTCTCCCCCATCAGCGGGTGGAGCATCAGCCCGTCGACGATCTCCAGCGCGACCTTCGTCAGGTACTCGTGCGCGCGGTGGATCGGGTTGCGCGTCTGGAACGCGGCGATCGTCTGCCAGCCCTTCTGCTTGAAGAGCGTGCGCGTCTCGACCGGGTCGAGGCGGCGGTTGTTGTACTTCTCGTACTTGAGGCGGTTGACGACGGAGAGCGTCCCGCCGAGGTAGGTGTCGCCGATCGAGTCGAGGTAGCCGACACCGGGGTGCGCCTTGTCGTCGGTGCGCAGGACCTTCCGCGCCTCGTCGCCCTTGTCCATCTTCCACTTCGAGGCGACGTGCAGGATCGCGAGCAGCTGCCCGTCCTGCGTCTCGAGCGCGACGTCCTGGCCTTCCTTGTAGGACTCGGCCGAGGCGTCGGACTTGACGGCGAGCACGATCGGGATCGTCCAGGGCAGGCCGCCGGCGAGGCGGCGGCGCGCGAGCACCGAGTCGTAGTCGGTCTTCGTCATGAAGCCCTCGAGCGGGCTCATCGCGCCGACCGCGATCATGTCGACGTCGGCCATCTCGCGGGCGTTCAGGACGACCTTCGGCAGCTTCGGCGCGAGGCCGAGCAGCCGGTCGCGCTCGGCGCCTTCGACGACGCGGTTGATCAGGCGGCCACCGTGCGGAGCGATCATCGGTTTCTTCGTGTCCTTTCGGTTCGTGCGCGGGTTGCGCGGGGGTTCACAGGTATCCGAGGTTCTTCAGCTTCTGCTTCACCGCCTCGAGGTCGGTGGCGGAGAAGTCCTCGTTGGGCTCGATCGTGTCGGCCGCCTTTTCGGCGGGCGCGGGACCCTTGCGCTCGGCCTCGCCGAGCAGGTCGCGCAGCACGAAGACGATGAAGTCGGTGGGCGAGGAGAAGCCCGACTTCTCGATCACCAGCTGCACCTTGCGGTAGAGCGGGCGCGGGATCTTGACGGTGACCTTGGTCTCGTGCAGCACGTCTTCTTGGGTCCGAGTCCCCGGGGGAGCGCTCCAATCACACTCCGATCGCACCCCGATTGGGGCGTGACGTGATACCGCCCCGCGGCGGGCCGTCAAGGTGTGGCCGCTTCGACCGGGCTCGAGCGCCGCGACCGGCGCGGCGGCGCGACGGGCCGGACCCGACGACTTTTCGCGAGCGGCCGATCTCCGCGCTCCGCCGCCCGCCGACCCCGGACCCCCGGGCTAACGTGTTGGGCCCTGCGACGTAGGAGCCGCCGTGTTCGCGGCGCGCCGAGTCCCTGCGCCGCATCTCCGGAGCGAGTCCGTGAAGCCCACGTCCCGCCGCCCGTTCGGAATGGCCCGCCTCTCGTTGCTCGCGATCGCGCTCGCGAGCGGTGCCACGCTCGCCGTGTCCTCGCTCGGCGCGTGCAGCGAAAAGGGCTCGTCCGGCGGGAGCACGAACGCCTCCGGCAAGGCTCCGAACGTCCTGCTCGACGAGGCGGCGGACGCCATGGGGCGCGAGGACTGGAAGGGCGCGAGCGCCACGCTCGACGGCGTGATCTCCCATCCGAAGGCGACGGCGGAGGACAAGGCGTCGGCCTGGTCGGACAAGGTCGTCTGCGAGGCGCGCGCGAAGGACGACGCCGCGGGGATCGCAGTGCTCGACAAGATGACCGCGGCGAAGGTCGATCTCACCTCGAACCAGTACGCCAAAATGATCCAGGACCTGACCGCGGGCGACCGGTTGACGGCCGCGGTCGCGGCGATCGCCGCCGGCACCGAGCGCTTCAAGGGCGACCCGGAGGTCAAGGCGAAGTTCGAGAAGCTCGCCGAGATCCTCGATCAGCGGATGCAGGAGAAGGGCGACGACGCCGGCCGCGCCAGGCTCAAGGCGATCGGATACGTCAGCGGGAAGTAGTCCGCGCGCCCCGCCCGCCGTTCACTTCGGCGGGACGAGCGACTCCCGGTTCGCCTTCCCGCCCGCGTGGGCCTTGGCGGCCTCCTCGCAGCCCATGAGCGGGATCACGTGCCCGTCCATGTCGTCGGGCACTTTCTGGCCCAGCATCACGAGCGTCGTCGGCGCGAGGTCCTGCAGGTGCGGCGTGCCGTCGGCGGCCATCTTGCGCGTCGAGAGGAAGATCCCGCGCACGAGGTAGGGGTGCACGCTCGTGTGGTCGCCCGACCAGCGGTTCGTGTTCTTGAGCACGATCCCCGAGGTGTTCCGGCTGCCGAGCGGCGTCGACCAGCCCACGCGGTAGCCGAAGTTGAACCCGACCTGGATGTCGGCCGCGCCCTCGACGCAGCGCCCTTTGTCGTCGCGGATGTCGGCGGCGTACGGGCCGGCGAGGAACTCGCCGCGCTTCCACGCCCCCTTGAAGACCTGCGGGTCGTTGGCGGAGACGAAGACCTTCGGGTCGTCCGACGCCGTCGGGTTCGGGTTCTTGTAGGCGAGCATCTTCGCGATGATCTCGTCGCACACCTTGTCGGCGTCGGCCGGTTCGACGATGCCGTTGGGCTCGCGCCCCTTCAGGTTCAGGTAGACCGTCCCGATCCCGATCGAGTAGGCCTTCGTCTTCGACCAGTCGACGTACTGCGAGAGGCGCGTGTGCTGGAGCTCCGTGCCGTTGCTCGGGAGCTCCGCCAGGAAGCCCTGGTCGAGCAGCCACGAGTTGAGGTCGACCTCCTCGCGGAACGGGCTGAAGCCGTGGTCGGAGCAGACCAGCAGCGTGCAGTCGCCGAGCGACCCCTTCGCGATCTGGTCGGCCACCAGGCCGATCGTCGTGTCGACCTCCTGGTAGATGGCCGGGATCGCGTCCTTCATCGCGATCTCGCGGTCGCCGAACTTGCAGGTCTTCGCCGATTCGACGGCGGACCACTGCGGGTGCTTCTCGTCGAAGAAGCGGTACATCATGTGGCAGACGCGGTCCGTCTCGCCGAACACCTGGAAGAGCGTGCTCCAGTCCGGCTTCCCGAGCTCGGCCAGCAGCATCTTGCGCCGCCACTGCACCGTGTCCCAGATCGCCGACATGAACGACGCGTCGCCGATCTCGGTGTCCTTGAGCGCGTGCGTCTGACACGCCCAGCCGATCGTGTCGAAGTACCCGACCTCGCCGACCAGGTCCTTGCCGAACGAGCGTGGCGTCGCGACCTGCATGTTGGGCGCGGGATCGTCGGCCGCCGCGGTGACGGCCGGCAGGTAGAAGCGGATGTCCTCGGTGTTCTTCGACTCCTCGTTGCACTGGCTCACGTGCAGGTGGGCGGTCGCCTTGACCGGGAAGGCGCCCTCGATCTCGAACGTGATCGGCACGTAGTCCGACCAGCCGCCCGCGGCGACCGTGAACTCCTTCCCGGCCAGCTCGAACTTGATCGTGCGCGCCTTGCGGTCGATCCAGCCCGCCAGCGGGACGGTGGTGCTCTTCTTGTCCTTCTCCCACGCGGCGAAGTCGTTCAGCAACTTCTGCTTCTCCTTGGTCAGCGCCGCGCGGTCCTTCTCCGGCGTCTCGGCGATCCGCTTCTCCAGCGCCTTGCGCTGGTCGTCCCACTTCTTCGCCTGGACGAAGTCGTCGGGGCCGGGGATGCGCGTCTCGAAGTAGCCGACCCGGCTGTCGCCCTGGCACTTCTTGCAGCCGGTCGTGAGGCTGAACGACTTGGCCTTGCACTTGGGGCAGACGACGCGGAACTTCAGGACCTGGCCGCCGTTGCCGGTGCCGCGCTCGAACTCGAAGTCGCCGTTGGTGAA
>Ga0137437_1000092_pt1 | contig 21819 bp, 16 predicted proteins | sample EasRivERMGT138_2_FD_102332 | JGI IMG/M metagenome (GOLD analysis project Ga0137437, IMG submission 102332) | Soil microbial communities from meander-bound floodplain in the East River, Colorado, USA - East River MetaG ERMGT138_2 | ecosystem: Environmental > Terrestrial > Soil > Floodplain ...
CGGGACGGACCCCGACGCGCGGCGGCGGTAGCGGGCCACCTGCCGCTCGGTGAGGGGGTAATCCTGCGCCAGATCCATGCGGACCAGCTCGGGAGCGAGATGCAGCATGAGCGATGTATCGAGCTCGCCCCCGTGCACCAGCCCGGTGGGGTCTTCGAGATAGCCGGTGAAGTCGAGGGCAAAGATGTCGACGGTAAACACGCGAGCCCGCCGGGTGCGCAGCGTCGAGAGGGCCTCCTGGTGGGGGTCGTGCCCGTGCGCGGTAAGAATAATGAAGGTATCGAGACCGCACTGCTCCCAGGCGCCGAGCAGGTCGTTCATCCAGCGGTGCAACGTCTTGCGGCGGACGGTCGCGTTGCCGGGGTAGTGGCGCTTGGTTGCCGTGTTGACGCCGTACGGAATCGTGGGCGCGCGCAGCACGTGGAAGCTCGCCGAGAGATCGTCCGCGAGCCGTTCGACGATCAGTGTATCACAGCCCAGCGGGAGATGTGGTCCGTGTTGTTCGCAGGTGCCTACGGGCACCAGGAGCCGTGAGTCGCGCGCGAGGACGGCGCGCACGGCATCGGGGGTGAGAAGACTCAGGTGCAGCGGCAAGGTCATGTTGTAATCGCCGGGTGTCTCGCGAGTCTCGCGACCGCCGAATGGCTGCGCGGCGATGCGCCTGCCTCGGCGCTCCTCGCGGGCGTCGCCGGGCTCGTCGCGTTCGTGCTCGCCGTGCGTCCTCTCGCTGGCGCGTCGCGGTCCAAGCTCGCGGTCGCCGCGGCGGCGGTCAGCTTGATCCTCGGTGTCGTGCTCGTGAGCGGCGCGCTGCGGATCTGGCGCATCGAGTGCTGCTGGCCGGCGCTGCGGGAGTCGCGTGTGCCGGCGACGGCGCGTGCTCTGCAGCACGCGCTCGGAGCCGCCATCGCGGAAGCCCGCCGTCTGGCGGAACGCACGGCGACGGCGGCCTCGCTCCCGCGGCCGCAGGTGTTCGACCAGCTGCGCGAGGATGTGGGTGGGAGGCAGGCGATCGAACGAGGGGTTGCCATACTCCCCGCCGATCTCAACGCGCCTCCCCTCGCCTGGCTGGGCCGCCACCGCATAATGCCAAGGCCCCCGCCGGATACGACCGAGCTGCAAGCGGTCATGACTCCATTCTACGCGATTCTCGAGGCACGCCGCCAGACGCATGGTGGGGTCGCCGTCGGCAACGTCCTCCTCTGGGCGGCGCCGGAAATCGCCGACGGCGATCGCTCGATCGCTGCGGCCTTCGCGCGCGAACACGATATCTCGCTGCGGTTCTTCCCCGCCGGGCTCGGCCCCCGCGATTCGAGTGTGTTCGAGATTTGCCGGCCGCCGAGCGGTTGCGAGCATGGCGACACGCTGTTCTCGGTGCAGACAATTCCGCCTTCGCAGGGCGACGCGAAGCTTTCTGCCATCGCGCGCACCGCGTGGTTCGCTCGCCTGGGCCTCGGCGCACTGCTCGTGCTCCTGCTCATCGCGGCCCCGCACGGTCGTGGTCGCTGGGCCGTGGCCATCGTAGGCGCGTGGACGCTGGTGCGTGCACCGATGGGACCCGCCGCCTGGTTTTCACCCGCGACCTTTTATCGCCCCATCGCGGGCGTGATCGGCACGTCCGCCGGCTCGCTCTTCGTCGCCGCGGTTCTGCTGTTGCTCGCCGCCGGCTGGTTATGGCGGCGGGGGGTGCCGCGCCGCTGGTGGGGCATCGCGGCGGCGACCTTGCTGATCCTGCTCGCGCCGTATGTGGTACGCTATTTCGGCCGGGGCATCGCCCCGCCGGCGGCGGGCGTGAGTTTAGGTCTCTGGTTGTCCTGGCAAACCGCGCTCGCGGTGACGGCGATGGCCATCATCCTGCTGGCGGCTGCCTTAGTGCGCGGCGCGACGGAGCCCACGCGCATCACTTGGGCGCTGCCCGCGGCGTGTGCGTGGGGCGCGCTCGCGGCCATCGGCGGGCTCTGGCTGTGGGCCCCCCATGGTGCGTGGCCGGAGTGGTACACGTTTCTGTGGTTACCCGCGCTAGGCGGCGTGATTCTTCCCGCACCACGACGCTGGGCGCTGGTCGGCATGGCCGTCGTCGCGGGGACCGCGGGCGCGCTGCTGGCATGGGGTGCCGCGGTGGAAGGCCGGCTCGCGCTCGCCAGCCGCGACGCGCAGCGCCTCGGGCAGGAGGGCGATGCCGTCGCCGTCGCGTTGCTCGAACGGCTGAGCCAGCAGGTCGCCGCGTCCGCGCACACGCCGCCGCGCAGCGCGGCCGATCTGTATGCGCTGTGGGTGACGTCGCCGCTCGTCGCCGAGGACTATCCCGCGATGCTGGGGCTGTGGAGTAGCGACGGCGCGCCGCTGGCCGAGCTGCGGCTGGCATCGCTCGACCTGCCCCCCGCGCTGTTATCGACGCTCGCGCGGACCGCTGACGGACCGTGCGTCGAGCGGTTGGAGCGGAGTCCCGGCATTCACTATGTCCTCCTGGCTCCGCTGACCAATGGCACAGTCTTGACCGTCGGTGTCGGCCCACGAACGCGCTACCTGCCGCCTGATCGCGTCGCCAGGTTTCTGCGCGGAGCACCGACTGTCGAGCCGCCATACACCATTACGCTTTCGCTCCCCAGTCAGACGGACGCACGCCATTTCAGCGACGCATTGCTGTGGCGCCGAGAGCAGTGGTCGGCGCGTGGTGAGCGGCGGATCGAGCTGCCGCAGGGGGCCAGCCATGTGCACCTGCGCGTGGACCTGCGCGGACCATGGGCGCTCATGGTCCGCGGCATTCTGGTGGTTGCCCTCGATCTCGCGGTGCTGGCCGGCGTCTGGCTCCTCGGGTTGGTGATTGCCGAGGGGTGGCGACCACGGATTGCGACGCTCATCGCCACGTTGCGGACGAGCTATCGCGCGCAACTCATCGCGGTGCTCAGCGTGTTTCTCGTGCTGCCGGTGCTTGGCTTTGCCGCGTGGAGCTTTGCGCGGCTCGCCGACGAATCGCGCCGCGCCGGCGACCTCTTGATCCGGCAGACGCTCCGGGACGCCGCCGGCGGCGCCGAGCGTGTTGCCCTCGAGAGTCCCGACGCGGTGCGTCAGTCGCTTGCGGAGCTGGGCCGCCGCCTCGATGCCGAGCTGTGGCTGTACCGGAGCGGCGTGTTGGTCGGGACTTCGTCGCCCGTGCTGGCCGAGTTAGGACTCGTGGATCCATTCCTCGCCACCACGGCGTTCCGGGCGACGCTCGCGGATGAGCTCGGGTTGACGACGGACGCGCGGGCGGCCGGTCGCCGGACGCGGATTGGGTACCGGGTCGTGGGTCCAGGCGCCCCGGGTGAGCAGGCGGTGCTCGCGGTGCCGCGGTTGCTCGACGACGAAAGCGTGCGGCAACAGCAAGAGGATCTCGCGCTCGCGCTCGTCCTCGGCACGGTCGTCGGTCTATTGGCAGCGATGTATCTCGCCGGCGTCGCCGCTCGTCGTCTCGCCAAACCCGTCGCCGCGCTGCGCGAAGCAGCGCTCGCGGTGGGGCGGGGCAGCGAGCCGCCCGCGTTCCCGCCGGGCACGCCGCGCGAGTTCGAGCCCGTGTTGAGCGCGTTCGATCGCATGGCCACGGATGTGCGCCGCAGCCAGGCGGCGCTCGAAGAAGCCCGGCTCCGGACCGCACGCGTGCTCGCCAACGTGGCCACCGGCGTGATCGCGGTCGACGACGGACTGCGGGTGACGATGGCGAACCCGCGTGCCTCGGAGCTGGTGTTGGGAGGAACGGAGACGCTCGCGCCCGGCAACGTCCTGCCGCAAGCGACGGCGCCGGCCTGGGCGCCGGCGTGGGAGGCCGTTGCCGAGTTCATCGCCGCCAATCGCGACGTGATTCAGGAGCGGGAATTCGAGGTCGCGGGCCGGCAGATTCGCGTCCAGCTCGCGCTACTCGGCGCGGCACCCGACGGCTGCGTGATCGCGCTCGACGATGCCACCGCGCTCACGCGCGCCGCGCGCGTGCTGGCGTGGGGCGAGATGGCGCGCCAGGTGGCGCACGAAATCAAGAATCCGCTCACGCCGATTCGGTTGGGCATTCAGCATCTGCAGCGCATCCGCGGAAAAGCGCAGTCGACCAGTTTCGAAGCAACGCTCATGGAGACGTCCGAGCGGATCTTGGCGGAGATCGACCGCCTGGATGGGATCGCGCGCGCGTTCTCCCGCTTCGGGGCGCCGTCCGCGGCGGAGCAGCTACCGCTCGTGCCGGTGGACCTCGCGGCGACCGCCCGCGAAGTCGTGCAGCTGTACGATCTGGGTTCCGGGACGCGGTTCGAGGTGCGCACCGGCAACGGCACGCCCCCCCCCGCGCTCGCCCGCGAAGATGAGGTCAAGGAAGTACTGGTGAACCTGCTCGAGAATGCGCGCGACGCCGACGCGAAGCGGGTCACGGTGCACATCGCGGCCGGCGGGGGTCAATTGGTCGTTGCCGACGACGGGCGCGGCATCCCCCCGGACGTGCTGACCCGCGTGTTCGAGCCGACGTTCTCCACCACGTCGAGCGGCGCCGGCCTGGGGCTGGCGATTGCGCGTCGTCTGGTGGAGAGCTGGGGAGGTGCAATCTCGCTCGACAGTGAACCCGGCAAAGGGACACGGGTCACTCTGACGCTCCAAACGGCATCCTAAAGGTCGCTCCGGGTGACCTTCCTCACACCAAAGAATGGAAAAATCGAACACAATGTGCAAAGTTGTGGCGGCCTTTCCATGCCCAGGGGTGCCTTTTGCGAACCGGAGTCGTCATTCTTGTCGTTGCCGCGCTCGCGCTCGTCGTGCCGCGCCCGGTGCACGCGCAGCTCTCATTCGATGCGCGGCGCATCGGCATGGCCGGCGTGTCGCTCGGCCGTGACGGCAGCGCGCGCCGCTACAATCCGGCGTATCGCGCCGTCAAGAATCGGTCGGGCGGCGGTCCGGGACAGGCGAAGGCCACGATCCCTCTTCCGCTGGGACTCGTCACGTTTTTCCAGGATCACCCGCCCGGCGGCTGGAGTTCGGATCCCATGTTCAATCCAGACTCGGCGGCGTTCAACCCCGTCGAGCTGATGAACCTGGTGCTCAACCCGCCCGTGTTCTACCAGCTCAAGCAAGCGCCCACGCCGACGAACGACATCGAGTTCACGATCGGCAAGAACCAGCTGATCATGAATCTGGGCCAGACCCGGGTGCTCATCCCCGAGCAGAGATTCGGGCTGGGGATGAACGGCCGCTTGCTCGATCTGGGATTTGGCGTCGGTGGCGTCCACTTCGGCGTCATGGGATTTGTGAACTACGAGATCGAGTTTGCGCTCGACACCGCACTGCGCCGAGTGCTGCGGGACACCGTCGGGGTACAACCCGACAGCACGTATCGGATTCTCACGGATGCGGTGGTACAAACGGGATTCATGCCGACCCTCAGTTTTGCGCAGCGGCTGACGCACGGAAAAGGTGCCGTCGGAGCCGACTCAACTGAAAGCGCCGACGACGGGATCTACATCGGCGGGGCGCTTCACTACTATCTCGGCGGCACGTACGCCCGGGGTGTCGGGCCAATGGGTTTCACCGTCGGCAATCCGGTTTTCGGAGCAGCGCCCGGCGTCCTCTTGGACGCCAGAATGCAGACGTCCAACAAACCCTTCGGCAAAGGCGTGGGCGGTGACGTTGGTGTCGCGTGGATCTCTGGTCCATTCGAGGTCGGCATCGGTGTCAATGATCTCGGCGCCGAGTTGACCTGGTCCGATACCAAGATCCAGCGCATTCAGTACGATGCGGCCGGCGATTCGATCAGTGTCACCACGACCGCGAACCACGTCGAGACGAAAACGAAACTGCCGATCTCCTATCTCGCCAACGCGGCGATCCGCATGGGTACCGGGACCACGGTGGGCGGCGACGTCTTCAACGCGGGTCGGCACACCGTGATCCATGTCGGCGCCGAGCAGCGCTGGGGCCCGTTCGCGCTGCGCGGCGGCGTGGCGCGCGATCAGCGCAAGAAGATGCAGTTCGGGTTTGGCGCCGGCATTCGCATGGGGTCCTTCGGGCTCGACGCCGGCGTCTTCACGCACAGCAATTCACTTGGTGATACGCGCGCCATGACGTTGGCGACGTCGATCTCAGTCTATTAAGGGGCAACTATGAAGGCTTTTGCGGTTGCGCTACTGGTGGTCGTCACGGCGTGCGGGCAAGGGCACGCGATCTTCAATGTGGACGTCTACAGTTTCATGCAGGGGACGGGAAAGGATACCATTCCGTACTTCATCCCCCCCGCGACGCCGACGACCGTGTCTACCGTTCAGAAGATCACTCTGCCGCCCGGCTTTGGCAGCTCCATTGTCGATTCGGTCAAGATCACGACGGGAAGTGCGAATCTCGAGAACACCGGCGGATCGGGCACGATCGGCTTTCAATTGTTCTTTGCATCCGACTCGGCGGGGACCTACACGGCTCCGATGGCCCTGAACATCCCGGCGACGAGCGTCACCGGCACGCAGACCGTTCCAGTGGTCATCACGGGCGACATCAGCGGGGTTGTGGATAGTCTCTTCCGGCAGGAGACGGTCTACATGCGCATCGCGGCGACCGGAACGAACTCGGGCGCGACGCCGGTGACGGGTGAGGGCGTGATGACAGCGCTCATCATCCGCGTGGTGCTCCAGGACAAAGTCTTTTAGCGGCTAACGGACGGTGTAGCCCTTTCCCTCCAGACTCACCGTCATCGCTTTCTTGAAGGTGTCGAGGGAAATACTATGGTCCAACGCGCATGCTGGCCGCGCGCACGTGCTCGACATTGCGATCCCACACCTGCTGCTGTTCGCGAGTCAGCACGGTGCGGACGCCATCGAGTGCCTGCTGCGACAGCACTCTGAACCGGCGCAGCGTCGCGGAGTCCGGCTCTGTGCCTAGCGTGAGCGGCGGTGCCTGCGTGCGAAAATGCGTGAGGATCGAATCCACTTTGAGCCGCTGTTCCGGTGTCAGCGTAATGCCCTCGAGCAGCGCCGTGAGAAGGGGACTAGGTGCGGGGGCGTTCGACACCGCGGCTGCTGGTGCAGGGGCGGCGGGCTGCTGCCCACGGGCCGGAGCAGCCGCAAGCAGGGCGATGGCCAGGATCAAAACAGGTAAGTACAAGGTTTTCATGAGTCCTCCGAACCTTCGGGCGGGGGGATAGCTGACGTCATTGCACCTTGGGCCAACGCTCGGGACCTACGGCCCGACTCGCATGTTCGACGTGAATGCCTGGGTGAGGTTGCGATCCCACACCTGCTGCTGCTGCGGCGTGAGCAACGACCGGATGCCGTCGAGCGTCTGGCGCGACAGGTCGCGGAGCTGGCGTACCGCTGCGGAGTCCGGCGCAGTGCCCAGCGGGACCGCGGGGGCCAGGGCGCGGTAGCGCACACGGATCGAGTCCACTTTCACTTGCTGATCCGGTGTCAGGGCGATGCCCTGGAGCAGGGCGGTGAGCAACGGGCTCGATCCGCTCAACACCGGCGTCGACACATCCGCCTTGGGGATCGTGGGAAACAATTCCGGCATGCCTGACGCGAGCTGCGCCAGCATATCGGCGACGTTCAGATCCCACACCGGCTGTTGCGCCGGCGTGAGCAGCGCCCGCGCCTCAGCTAGCTCTCGGCGAACCAGCTCGCGCACCCGCTGCCGAAGGGCGGCATTCGGTCGGACCCCCGGCGTGAAGACCTGGTACTGAACGAGGTAGCGCTCGCGGATGGAATCGATCGTCGCCGCCTGCGCGGGCGAGAGCGTGATCCCCTTGAACAGCTCCGTAACCACATCCATGGGTGCGGCGCTATCCGCACTCGGCGCCGCCGCCGGCGGGCCGAATAGCCAATTGGCCGACGCGGGAGGCGGCGGCGGCGGCGGCGCGGTCTCCTGCGCGCTCGCGGTGCTGACCAGAGCGATGGCGAGTGTGACTAAAGGCGCAAGTTTGTGCATGTCGACCACGAGTCCGCGTGAAAGACTATTGAGGTGTGCTGCCGCCGACGGCGTACGAAAGCGCGAAGAGCAGATGGGCCGCCTTCACGTTCAGCTGGGTCGTCGTCTGCTGACCGCCTTCAGTGGATCCCAGAGTCTGGCGCGTGCCGCTGCCGGCCGAGTACGCAAAGCCCAATGATCCCGAGAGGCGGGCCCCGGTCACGGAGAAGCCGGCCGTGAACCGTTTCAGGTTCACCGCGCGGAACATCGATTCATTTTGGTTGACCGGCGACTGATCCGTGGAGAATCCCGCGTGAATGCGGATCATTCGGGACAGGGGTCGGCTGCCGCCGATCGCGAAGTTGACCACGGAGCGCGCGCTGTTCGTCGTCGTCGTGAATGGGACCGATGTGACGTTGGGTCCCGCGCCGCTGTCGACCGTGAGGCGTCCGGGCAGATCGCTCGCGTACAGCGCGTACGGATCGAGCGCCCCGAAATAGTGAACGTCGATCTCCAGCTCGCCGCGGAAGACGTCGAACGCGACCCCCAGGTCGGCCTCGAGCGGCTGCTTGTAATCCAATGTCACTTCCGGGTCCGCGAAGATGAGGTCGCGAACTTCGACGTTGCTATAACGCGATTTCTGAAACCGCATCCGGCTGCTGCCAAGCACCCGCATACCCGGCGCCGAGACGCGAGTCCCAAAGGCGATGCTGGGTGTGACGTCCCACTGCAACCCGACGGTCGGAATCAGGTGCCAGACCTGGCCATCGGCGGAGAAATCCAGATCCGCGACGGACGCGGCGGTGGGCGTCGTCACGCGGTCCGAAAAGTCCACGGACTGACCTACGGTGGTAATCGCCATCCCCAGGCCCGCACCCAGCCGGAGCTTGCCGGTGCCGGCACCGCCGGGGACGTAGGCTGCCGACAGGCTCGGGATCATGACATCGAAGTCGACGTCGGTGGCGTATGCGACCAGCTCAGAGCCGGCCTGCAGGGTGAACCCGAGATCGATGCTGCTCGGCCGCCACACGACGGGCCGTGTGATCGCAAATCCAAAGCGCCAGTTGCGCGAGTGGATCACATCCTCACCAATGACGAAGCTGAGCAGCGTCCCGATGCTGCTGATACGCGAACGTCCCTCGCTCGTGCCGAACCCTTCCAGCTCCATGCTCGTCCACTCGTAGGCGTTGGCGCTGGCGTTCAACGAACTCTTGAGGCTCTGGCCCAGACCGGCCGGGTTGAACCAGGCCGCCGCGGCATCATTGGTACGCGCAACGTAGGCGCCGCCTTCGATGCCCTCGCGCTGGCCGATGGGAATGCGGTCGTAGTTTGGGAGGATGAGACTGGGGGGGACCGAGACCGTCTGCGCCTGGCTCCGCGTAGCACCGGCCAGCCCCGCGAGGGTGGTCACAAGGAGGATGTGCCGAGCTCGGGTGGCGTTCACGTGCATCCATCAAACCATGGAAACGAGACTCCGGCTATTGCCCGAAGGGGTACCCCTTTCGTCCCATGCCGGGAAATGCAGCCGGCGGATGAGATTCTGCGCTGCCGTGCGCGTATTCCTCCCTGCCTTCGCGATCGCACTTCTCGGCGCGACGCCGCTCTGTGGTCAAAAGGCGGATACCGTCGTGTTGCGCAACGGCGACCGCGTCGTGGGGGAGATCAAGAGCCTTGATCGGGACGTCCTCACGTACAAGACCGACGACATGGGCACGCTCACGATCAAGTGGGACAAGATCGTGCGCATCGCCAGCCCGCGCTATTTCGAAGTCGAATCGACCTCGGGTGATCGCTTCTACGGCTCGCTCCGGGCCGGGCCCGAGCCGCGGCAGGTTATTGTCGAGGTCGCGACATTCAGCGATACACTGAACCACGCCGAGCTCGTGCGGATCACCCCGATCGGGCAGGGGTTTTTCCAGCGCCTCGATGGCAACATCTCGTTCGGCTTCACGTTCCAGCGGGCCAACCAGATTCGGAGCCTGAGCCTCGAGGGCAATGTCAAACATCGGACCCAGAACCGCCTGACGAGCCTGCGCTTCAGCACCTACTTTCAGGGTGAGGAAAGTGCCGAGCCGACGAGTCGCAATACGATTGCCCTGAACCCGCAGCGCTTCCTGAGCCACCGCTACGTGTTGGGTGGGACCGGCCAGCTCGAGCAGAACCAGGAACTCGATCTGGACCTCCGCGTGCTGCTCTCGTTCGGCGGCGGCCGGTTCCTCACGCAAACGAATCGCGCAACGTTGCTCGCGACCGGTGGCGTGGCTTTTACGAACGAGCAGTTCGTGGGCAGTGAGGCGACGACGAATCTGGAAGCGGTTTTGGGCGTGGCGTGGGAGTTCTATCGCCGCGACACGCCCAAGTCGGAGATCCAGACCACGCTACAGGTCTATCCGAACCTGACCGACTTGGGCCGCGTGCGCACCGATTTCCAGGCCAGCGTCTCGCACGAGTTCGTGAAAGACTTCACTACAGGGTTCACTCTGTTCGACCAACTCGACAACCGGCCACCGTCCGGGACCGGGGCCAGTCACGACTTCGGCATCACCCTGACGATGGGCTGGTCGTTCTAACCGCTCAGGTCTTCATTTCAGATCTCGCAGGAGGTCATCAACCGCACGCTGTACATTCTCCACCGACACGCGAGCGGTTTCCGTCACTTCTTTCTTGAACAGTCCCTGCCACGCCACCTTGCCCGAGGCGCGGTCGCGGACGATGACTAACAGACCGCCTTGCTTGTACTCGTATGGAGTCGCCGTGCTGGTCGAGAACGAGGGCGCTCCGTAGTATCCCCAGCCATAGCCACCCCAGTACGGCGACGCTCCGCCCGACGTCGTGGTCGTGGTCACGAGCTGCGTCTCGCGCTTGATGCCGATGTGATAGGTCACGATGACGTTCGCCTGAGCGGGATCGTCAACCCTCTTCCAGCCATCCCGTTGCAGCGTATTCTCGATGGCGACCTGCACGTGCTGATGCAGCATCGGATTCTGGGCGGCCGGGTCCAGCTCGTAGTGGCTGATGGTATCGCGCGTTCCCCATGCCCAGCTGGGTCGCTTGGGGAACGGGACCGAGGTATCGCGCTGCGTGTTGATGTCCGGACCGCACGCTGCCGCGAACAGGATGGTCAGCAAGGCGAGATGTCGTGTCACAGGTGCTTTCCTCCGGTGAAGTTTCTGTCCTATCGGACGACGATGCTGCCCGTCATGCCGGGGTGAACCGTACAGAGGTAGTTGAACGTGCCGACGGTCTGGAATACCACGCTGTGCAAACCGGTGCTCAGCGTCTGGCTGCTCAGCAAGGGATCGTGGAACGTCACGTTGTGCTGTGACGTGGTGTCGCTCCACACCCAGGTCACGATCCCCCCGCGGCGCAAGTTGACGAGCACCGGCGAGAACGCATTGCTGGTGACCTGAACTGTCGCGAGCAGTTGACCGCTGCTCCCACCCGTGGTGTCCGTCTGCATGACTCCGATCAACCCGGAGCCTTCACCGCAGGCGAGGAGCGTCAGCGTGGTCAGGGCGGCGCTGAACAGGACGGCGCCCCGGCCCGGAAGTGGTGCCATACCAATTCGATACGATGAAGTACCGATGCGGAGAATTGGCCTTTGGGGTAACCGAATCCGGCCGCCGAGATCCTGGGAGATAGAGCCCTTTGGGACAATGCCAGCGGCTCGGCGCGCGTCCCATCCTCTCTCCATGGCGTTGGCCCGTTCTGCCAGAACGTCGGCCGCGTTCCTGATCATTGGGGCCGTGGCGATCTGGCTCGCGTTCATCGTGGGCGGCGCGGCGCGCGGCATCATCCGCCCCGACCCGTTTGCCCGCCGTCTCGCTGGAGCGCTGTCGGATCCGCGGGTCTCCCACTACGTCGCCGCGCGCATCACCGATGCAATTGTCGAGCAGCGTCCCAATCTCGTCAGCGTCCGGTCGATCCTCGAGCCGTCGGTCAATGGTGTCGTGTCATCGGCGCCGTTCCGCGCCGTGGTGCGAACGTCGGCACGCGCGGCTCATCGCTCGCTGTTCGAGTCGGGTCGCAATGTCGTCCTGTCGCTCCCGGACATCGCAGTCCTCGTGCGCTCAGCGCTGGCCCGCGCGAATCCCGACCTCGCGAGCAAGATCCCCCCGAGCATCGAAGCCAGTCTTGCGTCACCCCAGGCAGAGCAGGCGTTCACGCGCTTCATCAACGCCTGGCGTCTGGTCGGACGGGTGCTGTGGGCCGCGTGGGTCGTGCTGCTCCTGGGTTTCGGCGCGTTCGTGGCGAGCATCTGGGTGGCCCCGGACCGCCAGAACGCGCTGGTACGATGCGGCGCGGCGTTCGGTGCAATCGCGTTGGCCCTCATCGCCGTGCTGCCGGCGGGTCGACTGCTCGCCGCTGCGATCACGCCCGATCCCGAGTTGCGGGGTGTGGTGCACGGGGTCTGGGTGGCCTATTTCGCGCCGGTCAAAACGGGAGCGGTGATCGCGGCCTGCATCGGGGTCGTCATGGTTTCCGCCGGTTCAACCATGCTCGAGGCGCTGGATCCGTTGATGCGGATCAAGGCGTTCGGACGCTGGGTCGCCGAGCCACTGCGTCCCGGCGGCAGGATCGTCCGGGCGATTCTGTTTTTGGCGGCCGGCGGATACGCGATCGTGAATCCCGCGCGCACAGCGGACGTGCTCGTCGCGCTCACGGGGCTCCTGTTCGTGTACATGGGCCTGCGTGAAGTTTTCCGGCTCGTGCTCGCGCGCACGCAAAGCCTCACGGGCGCCGCGGCGCCTGCGCGGCCGGACGCGCGCGCGTGGCGGGTGCTCGCGGCAGTCGGCGCCGTGTTGGTGCTCGCATTGGGGGGCACGGCGTTGTTCGTGTTCCGCGCGCCGGCGGCGCCGCTCGAGGCAGCGGGCGTCGCGACCGACTGCAACGGCTCGGCTCGCCTCTGCACCCGTCGCCTGGACCAAGTCGTGTTCGTCGGCGCGCACAATGCCATGTCGAACGCCGAGGTCCCGGGCTGGTTGTTCCCGCACCAAAACCATCTGATTCCACGCCAGCTCGAGGACGGCGTGCGCGCCCTGCTCATCGACGTGCACTACGGCGTGCCGGCAGGTGATAAGGTGATCACCGATTTCGACCGGGAAGGAACCGGAAGCTCGCGGGGCAAGATCGAGGGCGCGCTCGGACCGGAAGCGACGGACGCCGCGCTGCGCATTCGCGCCCGCTGGCGTGGCCATGAAACCGGGCCGTCAGCCATCTACTTCTGCCATGGGTTCTGCGAGCTGGGCGCGTATCCGGTCGAGCCGACGCTCGCAGGGGTGCGCGAATTCATGGTGGCGAACCCGGGCGAGGTCGTGATCCTGGTGATCGAGGACTACATCGCTCCCGAGGACATCGCGCGGTTGTTGCAGGACGCCGGGCTGGTCGACCTGATCTATACTGGATCGCTCACGCCGCCCGTGCCGACGCTGCGCGAAATGATCGATTCGGGGCAGCGGCTCGTCGTGTTCATTGAATCGGGCAAGTCCGGAGTCTCCTGGTTGCGTTCCGCGTGGGAGGCGATGCAGGAAACGCCCTACACGTTTCACAAACCAGCAGATTTTTCGTGCGGGCCCAATCGCGGTCCCAAGACGGCGCCGTTCTTCCAAATCAATAACTGGATCGAGTCGACGCCCGCTCCCCGGCCCTCGAATGCCGAGATCGTCAACGGGTACAGCGCGCTGCTCGCGCGGGCGCGCGCCTGCGCCGAGCAGCGTGGGCGGCTGCCGAACATCCTCGCTGTCGACTTTTACGATGTGGGAGATGTGTTCCGAGTCGTTCGCACCTTGAACGGCTTGGATCGAGTGGCGCGCCCGCGCGCTGCGCAGTGACCGTCCCCAGTGCGCTGACCGCGGCGCTCGCGGCCGATCTGAGGCCGCGCGATAATGAGCTCGATCTGTACGGGTTGACCCATCAGGGGTTGGTGCGCCGGGAAAACCAGGATCACTTTCTGATCGGCACGCTGCATCGCGAGCTCGCGGTGCACGGCACCAACCTCCCCGCGATGAACCAGCTGCTGCTGCGCGGTGACCGGTTCGCCGCGTTCGCGGTTGTGGCGGATGGCGTGGGTGGCTCGACGGGAGGTGCGGCGGCCAGCCAGCGCGCAGTGGAGACGATCGCGCAGTACGTCCAATCCACGCTCCGCTGCTTTGCCGCGGCCGATCCGGCCCATGAGCCGGCGTTTATTGACGCGCTGCGCGGCGCCGCGCTCGACGCCGATGCGGCCGTCCGCGCGCTGCGCACGGACGACTGGGAGCACGGGGAAGGGGGAAGAGGAGGGCCCGCCACGACGCTGACGCTGGCCATCGGCGTCTGGCCGCGCGCGTACGTCGTCCAGGTCGGTGACAGCCGCTGTTACGTGCACGGCAACGGTACGCTGCGCTGCCTCACCCGCGATCAGACTGCCGCGCAGGATCTCGTGGACAGCGGCGATCTCTCCGTCGCCGAGGCGGCCAATTCGCCGCTGCAGCACATGCTGACGAGCGCGATTGGCGGTCAGGTCGCGGCGCCGGTCGTGACGGCGCTGGATCAGGAGCGCGACGCGGTGTTCTTATTGTGTTCCGATGGACTCACGCGGCACGTCAGCGATCCCGAACTGGCCGAGTGCCTGGCCGGCCTGCGCTCGTCGCAGCAAGCGTGCACCGATCTTTTGAAGTTGGCGCTCGAACGGGGCGGTCAGGACAACATCACCATCATCGTCGGACGAGCCCGGCGACGCTGAACGGCGGCTCGCTCAAAAAGAACCGGCGCCAAACTCCAGCACGTAGCCCAGCCGGTCGATGTTCATCGCCCCGCGGTATCTGACCCCGGCGCGCAATCCCCAATAATCCGTCAACACGTGCAGGGCTCTGAACGGCGTCTCGTTGATGTTGACGCGAAACTTGATACCAGTCTCCATTACGAAGGCCCACTTGCCGGCAATCGCGCCGGTTGAATCGGTGGAGTGGAGATTCTCGGCTCCGGCCGAGATATAGGAATCGAGCCAGCGCGAGGCGGAGGGGGTGTAGAGCGCCGTCCAGCCGAAATCCCGCAGGTGCGGGCCGCGCACGTACATCCGCTGCAGGATGTAGCCTCCGGTCATCGGGTCTTCGAGATGTTTGACGATGAGAAACGGAAACGACCACACGATGCCGCCGTCGCCGTCGTTGCGGTACGCGATCGACAGCGACTTGATGACGGCCCCATCGCTCAGGGCCTTGCCCCAGCCCTTGGCATCGTTCAGGCCTTCGACCTCCGGCCAGTTTGCGATGACCTTGTCGACCATGAGATGGGCGAGCACATGATCGTCCTTCGCGATGGCGAGCGACGGGAACGGCCGCAGCTCGTACACCGCGCTCCGCACGCCGGCGCTGCGGCGCCCCAGACTCGTGCGGAGCCGACTATCGTCGGGGAGTGGCGGCAGGACGCGGTGCTCCGGTCGCCGCACCTTGGTCATCCAGGATTCATATCCTCCTGAGAACAGCATCCCGGTCCGGATGATGTCGCGCGCGCCCCACGCATCGTTGATCCGGACGTTGACGTCGTATCCCTTGGTGAACACGCCGTCGCCGTTCTTGTCCGTCGCGAACGCATGTTTCCCCTCCTCGACCAGCAGGTGCATGGGAAACTGCGAATAGTCGTCCGTGTCGAGCACGTTCCAGAACCAGACCAACCCGTGGGCCTGTCCCGAAACCCGTCTCACGGCGATCACATAATTCGTTGTTTCGCAGCGCACGCCGCGCGGAAACCACTTCTTGAATCCGTCCCAGGTGCTCGGAGCGATTGCGACGCGGAACTCCGCCGGCTCGATGTCGTGCGCGTGCGCGCCGAGCCCCTCTTCCGTTGCGTAGTACGCAAAGTATCGGACGATGACCACGGCGACTTTCGTGAGATCCAGCGTGCTTTGCTCGGGGGCCTCGGGTACCCTGCTGATGGCCGAGCCCTTGGCGCCGGGCCGGGTCAGCACACGATTCAACTGGTAGTACATGATCGGGCGTGGCGGAACGGATTCGCCCGGGAACGCTTCGGGTACGCGAATCTCGGGCCCGCTCGCGCCGTTGAGATTCGGCTCGTCGGGGGAGAACCAGAGGATCGGCGCCATGTAGGCGGCGAAGCGGGCCACGGTCATGCGGCTTTCGGGACCCCACCACACGACGCCCGGCACTTTGCTGAAGTCACAGCGCTGCGCCGCCGCCCGCGACGTCGCGGCGAGCATCAAGAGAGCGAAGATCTTCCTCATGCGTGGGATCGTACGCCCGGGCGACCGCTGAGGCTGTATGACCTTGGTACAACCGCGGCATGACGGACTTCTCATCATCCACGACCGCGATCATCGGTCCTGTTTCGGCATTCAGGCTACGGTACGCAGCAGCACGTGAAACGTCGCGCCCCGTCCCGGATTGTTCTCACCCCAGAGGCGGCCGCCGTGCGCGATCACGATGGAGCGCGCGATCGCGAGTCCCAGGCCCAGCCCGTTGTCTTTGGTCGTGAAGAACGGCTCGAACACCTTTTCCGGCGGGCCCACTGGCAGCCCATCGCCGCGATCCTCGATCGCCAGCTCCACGTAGTGGGAGTCGCTGCGCCCCACCTGTAGCTGCAGCTGTCGCTCCGGCGCCGGCGTGCGGTTCATCGATTCACACGCGTTGATGATCAGGTTGAGGACCACCTGGATGAGCTGCACGGCATCGCCCTGCACGAGCGGCAGGCCGGTGGAGATCTCCGTATGGACGGCGACGCCGAGCCGGTCGAGGAGGGCACGAGCCAGCGCGAGCGCGTCCCGCACCACCAATTCCAGCGCGAGAGGCTCGTATTGCGGTTTGTGCTCCTGAAGAAACGAGCGCAATCGCGTAATGACCTCCGCGGCATACCGGTCCTGCTGCGCGATGTCCTCCAGGATCGCGCGGATCTCCCCCGCATCCGCGGCGCCTCGGCTCAGCAGGGCGCTCGCGGCCTGCGCGTTCGCCAGGATGGACGTGAGCGGTTGCCGCAGCTCGTGTGCGAGCGCCCCTGATAGCTCACCGACGGTCGCGACCCGCGTGACGTGCGCCAGGTGAAGGCGCAGCGTGTGGAGGGCGGCCTCCGCCTGCTCGCGCTCCCGAATCACCGCCGCCAGCAGCAGGATCGGGGTGGACATCGTGATCCAGAACAGTTGCAAGGACAGGACCCTGGTGGCGTCGGAGAACAGCACGAAAGGTCCCAGCTGGCCTGCGGTTCCCCACACCGAGAGCGCCGCAATCCCAAGCAGCGCGGTGCTCGCGCCCAGGGGCCCAAGCCGCACGGCGGCCCAAAGCAGGGGTGGAAAGATCAGCAGCAGGAGCGCGGGAAACCGCGCGATCTCCGGTCCGGTGCCGAAGGCGACGAACCCAACGGACACGAGAAAGATCAGGATGACGGTGGCCTCCAACACCCGCCGCGCGCCGACATTCCGCAATGGGGCGAGCCCGTGAAACGCCCACAGCACAATGACCGGCGTGACCAGCAACGTCGCCGTCGCATTCGAAAGAGTCACGCGCACCCAGGCCACGAGAAACCGGTAGTCCGGCTCGAGGTTGAGCATGGCGCGCACGACCACCGGAGTCCCGAGCGAAAACAGCGCCGGCAGTCCGAATGCCGCTGCGGTATAGATGAGAACCTGGCGGCGCGTGGCGAAGGTCAACGGAAGTCCCCCAAAGCGCCGGAGCATGAGCGCCATCGTGATCGTCAGGGCGGCGTTGACCCCGATCTGCCACACCACCCGCCACACCGGCGCCTCGGGAAGCATCGCGGCCGCGTGAACCAACGCCGTAATCGAGTACACGAGCACCCAACGCGAGGGGCGGGTAAGCAGCAGCGCGGACAGCAGGACCCCGTTCGCGATCCAGACGACGCCAATCATCGAATTCTGGAAGCGAAAACTGAGCCCGAGGCGAACGGCCAGGTAATAGCCGACAGCCAGAGCAATCAGCCAGCCGGCGAGCGAGACCTGTTTAGGGGGTGACAAGGAAGCCAGAATCGACAATGACCGGCACGATTGCGCAAGGAATGGGCGACGTTGTACCAAAGTTCCATGCCGACCTGCTTCACTGAGGTCGAACCTTAGGCGGTTGCATCGAGCCCGAGGCTGCCGTGCGTCTATCTCTCGCAGGTTTCGTCGTCGCTGTGGGTGCCAGCACACTCACCGCCCAGACACGCGACTCCAGCTCCCGCGCGATCTCGTTTGGGTATTTCGCCACGCTGGGAGCGAACTGGCAGATCGAAGCCGTCGAGATCGGATACGTGTTCCGGCGCGCCCGCGGTCTCGCGGCGATCTCCCTCGCCGGCCGTATGGGCCAGTTCATCGATCAGACCAACTATCTCAGCAGGTCACGCGGGACGGTGTTCGCCGGCACGGTGTCTGTGCGCACCAGAATGCTCCCAATCGGGGAGCTCGGGGACGAGGAGCATGTCACGCCGATGGGTTTCGACCTCACCATCGAGGCGGCCGGCTACGTGGCCAATGGGTCACCGTTTTGGCAGGGCTCGCGCTGGGGGGCCGTGTCGCTGCTGCCGTCGCTGCGCATCGGCCCCGGTGCGCTCACCGTCGGTCCCACGCTCTTCCTGGCTGGACTCAAGCAGAAGCCGGCAATGCGGGGAGTGCTCGCGTTGCGCGGCGAGGCATCCCTGTCGCGTCGCAGCAAGGCGCGTTAGGTCCGCGCGCCGTTGCCGCGCCGGTCGCGCGCGCGGCGGCGCGGGCGCGCGTGGCTCTCCCGAAACAGCGATGCGACCGCGACTACGGTCGGCGCTGATTCGCCACGGCGCGACAGCAGATCGATCCCGAATGGAAGACTGAAACCGGCGATCTGGACGGCCGCGGTTCCCGCGGGGGCGCGTCGGCGGTGCGACTCAAAGCCGAGTGTCCAGCCCTTTCCCTGCGCCACCAACGCCCAGGCGGTCTGCAGCGCGTCGTAGGTTGCCGCGGTCCGCGGACGCAGCCCCAGCTCCGCGAGCGCGCCGAACACGCGGTCGTAAAACTCCGGCTGATACGCGCGATCCATGAAGAGGAAGGGAACGTCCGCGAGCTGCCGCGCCTCGATGATCCGCGAACGCGCGAGCGGGTGATCCTGGTTGAGCAGCGCGCACTCCAGGCGATCCTCGAGCAGCGGCTCGGCGGCGATGCGCTCGTCCGGCGCGCCGGGAGCCGCAGGAAGCGCGTGGGCCAATCCGAGGTCGATCGTGGCACGCAGCAGCTCCAGCCGCTGTTCCGCGCTCGGGACCTCGTTCACGATCACCTGCAGGTTGGGATACAGCTCGGCGCAGCGTGCCGTCACGCGCGCGAGCAGGTCACTGGCCGCCGCCGTCGCGACCGTTCCGATCATGCACCGGCCCTCGACCGATCGTTTCACCCGATCCACTTCGCGCACCAGTCGCTCAGCCGCCGCGAGCAGGGCGGGGGCATCGCCCGCCAGCGATACGCCGGCCGGTGTCAGCGAAACGCCGCGCGCCGAGCGCTCGAACAGCGTCAGACCGACCGCGTGCTCGAGCGCGCGCAACTGCCGTGAGAGCGCCGGCTGCGACATGCCGAGCCGCCGCGCGGCGCGGCTGATGCTGGGCGTTGTGGTGACGCTGAGGAGCTCGCGCAGGTGCCGCAGCTGCAGATCGGACGGGACGGAGCCCGGCGGGCGCGGAGCGCGAAACACCCGCGCGCGCGCGGGAGCAGCTCCTCCCGGGGCGCGCACGCGTGAGTCGGGGTAGCCGGCCGCCACGTCGCGCATGCGCCGCACGACCGTTTGCAGAAGCGCCCGCCGGTCATCGCGGCGCCACACCGCCATCATTTCCACCGCGACGGTCAGCCCGTCCACCGCCAACACCGCCGTGCCATCCGGCGGTGTCTTGGCGCGTGAGTGCGTGATCAGCGTCCAACCGCGCTGCGTGGCGACCGCCACATGCACCGTGCGCACGTCGCCTTCCAACGCGATGATCGGCGAGCGCAACCCGGCGGCGCGCAGCGCGGCGCCGACGCGCTCGCCGGTCTGCTCGGACGCGCTGCCGCGGGCGATCACGAAGGGCAGGGCGCCGAGGTCGTCGAGCGTTACGGAGCGGCGTGCGGCCAGCGGGTGATTCGCGGGGACGATGACGCGGTCGAGCAGCTCTGCCCACAGGGGCTCGGCCACGAGGCCGGGGGGCGGGACGCTGTCCGAACACACGGCGATATCGGCTTTCCCTGCGGCAACCGCCTCGCACGCGGTGCGCTGCTCGAAATCCTGGACGACGAGCGTGAGCTCGGGGTAATCACGCCGGAGCGAGTCCTGAACTTCGACCGGCAGTCCGCTCGCCACCGCCCCACGCGTCGCTGCCAGCACGACACGGCCGCGACGTCCCGCCGCCGTCGCCTCGGCGCGGTCGATGGCTGCGCCGACGTCGTGGAGCAGTTGGCGTCCACCGCCGGCAAACACGGCGCCGGCAGGCGTCAACGCGACGCCCCTCGCGTGGCGGGTCAGCAGCGAAACGCCCAGCTCCCGCTCCAGCGCATGGATGCGGCGCGACAGCGCCGGCTGCGCCAGATGCACGTGCCGGGCCGCCCGGCTCAGACTCTGCGTCTGCGCCACGGCGTCGAAGCTCCGTACCGCTTTCAACTCCATGCCGTCCTCGCATGGGAATCGGATGCAGTCGGTATTTGCCCTCGCCGTCGCGCCTCCGCTATTTGCCCAAAGGACCTATGACACCAGAACAGCGGGCATCCCCGCCCCCCTCCAACGGGGATACTTCGTTGTTGCTGCCTGGCCGGGGCGAGCTGGTGCTGGTGGTGGACGACGACGTGAAACTCCTGCAGGCGCTCGCGCGCATGCTCAAGAGTCTCGGTTTTCAGGTCGTCACGGCCTCGAATGGAGAGGACGCGCTCGCCGTCGTCGAGGGTCTCCGCACACCGATCGATGCCGTCTTGGTGGATGTCGTGATGCCGCGGCTCGACGGGCCGGAGTTCGTCCAACGCCTTGCGCATCGCGGGTTGCACCCGGCGGTGGTGTACATGAGCGGGTACGAGGATCCCGCGCGCCTGAAGCGGGTTTTGGACACGCCCAGCATGACGCCGCTGCTCCACAAGCCGTTCACGCTACACGCGCTCGTGGTCGTGCTGCGCAATCTTCTCGATCGGCGACACTAGTCGACAGGTTTGAAGGGGATGTGGGCTGGGCCATCAGGTTGATGGGGTGAGCGCTGCCGGGAAACCATTCCCGCCGTCCGGCGGTCAGCATCTCGCTGCCCGCCGCAATGACCCCCGGACAGCGCTCACCCGCAATCTCCCGCGCTACGGCTCGAGTCGCCGTAAGACCTTGGTGCTACGATCTCCTAGAGCTTGATTCTGTAGTTCAGCATCAGGAACCCCGACGTCCGGCCGATCAATCCGATTTCCGCGCGCAGTCCCCAGTGCCGTCGGTAGTCGAACGTTCCCCCGACCAGCAGGTTCCACGGATCGGCCACCTTCTTGTTGAGACTGTAGTTCACGACGGTAGTATCGAGCCCGCCGCCCTGGAGGCGTTGGACGAAGTTGTCCACGAGTGCCTGCTGGGCGGGGGGGAGAGCCTGATACCAGGCCGAGCTCTGGTAGTTGTTGAACAGTGAATCGAGCCCGGGCGGAACCACTTCGGAGAGCTGAATCGATCCGACTGTTTCGTTCTTCATCGTCTGCAGCATCGTGCCGACCCAGAAGGTCCCGCGCATCCGCTGCGCGCGCGCGCCGACGCGAAACCCGCGGCCCACACGGGTACTGAAGACGTTCACCGGCACGGGCGCGCTCAGCAGGCTCGAGGATGCCCATTGATGGTTCCAATCCAGCACGACGAAGTTCCGGCGGAACCCGAACGCACCGGTGAGTCCGATGCCGAAGTTCTCTCCCTGAAAATCCGCTGTGGTCGAAAACTCCACCGGCTCTACGACGTGCACCGTGGTGTGTCCGGGCCCGGTTCCCGCGATGCCGTACACGTTGAGGAA
>Ga0137437_1000093_pt1 | contig 21697 bp, 28 predicted proteins | sample EasRivERMGT138_2_FD_102332 | JGI IMG/M metagenome (GOLD analysis project Ga0137437, IMG submission 102332) | Soil microbial communities from meander-bound floodplain in the East River, Colorado, USA - East River MetaG ERMGT138_2 | ecosystem: Environmental > Terrestrial > Soil > Floodplain ...
CCGGAGTCTCCCTCCTCCCTTGGCTCCGGGGGATTTTTTTTGATGGCACAGCCAGCATATTTTTTTATTCCGGGGCGCGCACCCCTAACGAACCATAATTTTTAGGGGAGACCGGTATGAAGCTCTTCTACGACGATGAATTCGACGCGCTGCAGCAGACGATTGCCTGCAGCGAGCGCAGTTTCAAGGAGTGCGCGACGTTCCTGCGGCCGGATCTGAAGCCCGACTCGGCCTACGCCTGGCTCAAGGCGTGCACCAATCCGAACGGCGATCAGCATCTGCGGTTCGGCCAGGTGATCTCGCTGGCGCGGTTTTGCAAGCGATCCGAGGCTCTGTTCTTCATGGCGGATGAGCTGCTGCACGAGCGGCCCGGCGCGCTGAATCCGGAGGACGAGAAGGCGCGCATCCAACGCGAGTTTGCCGAGGCGGTGGCGAAGCTCGAGGAGCTCGTCGACCAGGGCCGAACTGCGGGGATCTATCCATTAAGGGCGGCGAAGTAGGCGCCCGCCGTGCCCCGCTCGCGCGGCATCCTTCCCGAGGGCGCGCCCTCGGAGCTGTGGGAGTTCTTCGAAGCTCATCCCGGTTCGACGATCGATGATGCGATCGCCGCGCTGAAGCTGCACCGCTCGACGGCCTATTACGCGCTGGCCCGGCTATTCGATCGCGGATTGATCGAGCCGCAGAGAAAGAAGCGCCGCGGGCAGCGGAAGGGCTGGAAGGTTATCGAGAAGGAGCCCGCAACGTCGTCGCCCGAACCGGATGACGGCGTCGCAATTCCCGAGCCGCGATCGCCTGCTTCCCCGTCACCGATTTTCACCTCGCCGATGATTCCGCACGCGACGGGCATGCCTTATTCGGTGGTCGACGGGAGGGTCTGCCCGAACAAAGGGGAGCTGCAAGTTTTCGCGTTCAGCGGCACGGAGCCGCGCGAACGCGATTATTCGCGGAAGGGCAGGATCAATGCGCCCGGGGCGGAGCATCCATGGAGCTACGCGAGCAAAGTGCGCGGCTCCTCCGGTCCTTGAAACATGGTCCCCGAGGCTCTCAGGAGCCGCACGCAATGGCTGGTGTGGCGGTTCGAGTCCAAGGAAGGGCAGAAGAAGCCGGCGAAGATGCCGTATTACGCGAGCGGGCATCGCCGCGTCGGCAAGCAGGGCGATGAGGCCGATCGCCAGGCGCTGACGACGTTCGATTTCGCAATGCAGATGCGCTCGATCGGGACGACCGACGCCGGCGAGAAGTTCGACGGCATCGGTTTCGCGTTCCTGCCTGGTGATGGGCTGATCGGGATCGATCTCGACCAGGTGATCGACGAGAAGACCGGGGAGATCTCGAAGCGCGCCTCGAGCATGATCGAGGCCTGCTCGAGCTTCGCGGAGTATTCGCCCTCGCGCAGGGGCGTGCATATCTACGTGTTCGGCGAGACGGAATCGTTCAAGTCGAACGATATCGGCGTCGAGGTGTTCTGCGGCCGGCAATTTTTCACGGTGACGGGCGAGCACTATCCCGGCACCCCCGACCAGGTCAATGCGATCGACGCGAACACGCTCAAGCGCTTGCGCGCGACGGTCGACCAGGCGAAGAAAACTCGTCGACCAGGGGCGAAGGTGGCGAAATCCTCAAGGGCCGGAAAGAGTGATTTCGCCATTGCAAATGATGCCGCGATCTCGAATCTGGATATGTGGGTGCCCGCACTGTTCCCGAGCGCGGAGCGATCGTCGCTAGGATGGCGGGTCAAATCAAAGGATCTCGGTCGGAGTCTGCAGGAAGATCTCTCGATCACGAATCAGGGAATCGTCGATTTTGGCGTAAGCGATATGGGCGATGCGCGCGAAGGCCGGCGCACTCCGATCGACCTGGTGATGGAGTGGGGCAAGGCATCAACGCCGGCGGAAGCACTCAACTGGTTGTCGGAGCGGCTCGGAACGCCAAGGGCGAACGGTGGACGAGGGAGCGAACGAGCTCCGCCGCCTGATGATGGCAGCGACGGGGCCGAGGAGCCGGGCAAAGAGCGGCCGCTGATCCGCTGGATCGACGGGAAGCTGCCGTCGATCGTCACCGAGGCCGAGGATGCGCTGCTCGGCGCCGGCGAGCTGATGTTCCAGCGCGATCGCATGCTGGTTCGGGTGATCCGCCGCTCGAGCCATACGGTGCGCAGCTATAAGCGCCAGCCGGGAACGCTGTCGATCATGATGGTCGACGCGCCCTACCTGGTGGAGACGTTCACGCGGATTGCGCGCTGGGAGCGCTTCGACTCGCGTTTAAACGATTGGAAGCGCATCAACGCGCCCGATCGTGTTGCGGCGAGTTATCTGTCGCGCGCCGGACATTGGCGGCTGCCCGAGCTCGCCTCCGCGATCAGCGCGCCGACCCTGCGACCTGATGGAACGTTGTTGCAGAAGCCCGGTTACGACAAGGCGATGCGCTGCTGGTACGACCCCTGCGGCATCGAGTTTCCAGAAATACCGGAGAAGCCGACGCGCGAGGATGCACTGGCGGGGCTCGATCTGCTGAAGAAAGCGCTTTACACATTTCCGTTCGACGATCCGCCCTCGAGCGCGGACGCGGAGCCGGTGCCCGGGGTCAATTTTTCCGTGGCGCTCGCGTTGATACTCTGCGGCCTGGTGCGGCGCAGTCTGCCCGCTGCGCCGCTCGGGGCGATCAGCGCGCCGGTGATGGCGTCGGGTAAGACGTTGCTCGCGGACTTCATTTCGATCGTGGCCACCGGGGCGTCGGCGCCGGCGATGAGCTTCGCCGCCACCGACGAGGAGGCGCAGAAGAGCGCGCTCGCGGTCCTGGTGGAAGGCGATGCGGTGGTGCTGATCGATAATATCGAGCGCCCCCTGCAGGGCGAATGGCTCTGCTCGATCCTCACCTCCGAAACTTTCAGCCAGCGCGTGCTCGGGCGATCGGAGATGGCGCGTGTGCCGACGACGACGCTGATTCTCGCGACGGGCAATCACCTGGTGATTGCCGGCGATCTTCGCACTCGCGCTCTTTTGTGTCGGATCGACCCGAAAGTCGAACGTCCCGAGGAGCGCAAATTCGAGCGCGATCTGCGCGAATGGGCCATGGCACACCGCCCGCAGCTCGTAGCCGCGGGGCTGACGGTGATGCGGGCTTTCATCGCCCTGGGCGAGAAAGGGAAGAACCGGGTGCCGCCCTGGGGACGCTTCGAGCATTGGTCGGAGATGGTGCGCGCACCGCTGGTCTGGTTGGGCTGCCAGGATCCGTGCGCGTCAATCAAGGCGCTCGAGGACGAGGATCCGGACCGCGGCGAGCATTTGCGGCTGATGCATGAATGGCTGGCGGCGTTCAACGACAAGCCGACGAGCGCACGGGAGGCTGTCCAGCAGGCGCAGCTCGACACGCTCGCGCAGAACAAGCCGTCACCGCTGCAGGAGATTTTTCGCGAGATCGCCACCGATCGCGGTGGAACGATCAGCAGCCGGCGCCTCGGCAAATGGCTTCAACGCTACGCCGGCCGGCGCGCCAAGGGCCAGCAATTCGTCAAGGGAGGCGAGCTGAACCACGTCGCCCTCTGGAAAGTGGAGGTGTTCGACAAGGGATAACGGGAAGTGCGGGCTTTGTTTTGGTGTCGCTCGGCCAGAATTGGCGGCTTTTTTGCCGCATTCCTGTCCGGGTTGGATCGGTGCGCGGGGTATCGGGCTATTAGGGATATGTTTTCTTTCATACGCGGAAAGTGTCAAAAAGAAAAGAAATAGATAATGCATGCGAAATTAAAGAAGCGAGGGGAAACATCCCCCGCATTCCCCGACTTCCCGCCCAGCGTGGCTTCGCGAGCGAAAATCTTTCCGCAGTGGATGTATCGTGATCCCGCCGAGGTCGCGGCTCGCATCGAGAGCGACGAGCTGGATGCCGAAGCGCACGCGCGGCTGCGCGAGTTGGAGCGCAAGCAGGCAGCGGAATGCGAGCAGCGATCGTTGCTTGCGCGCATGGGCATTGGACTGCGGCGAGTGATCTTCGCGCCGCCTGAGATTCGACTCAAGCGCCTTCGCATCCAGGCCCTGGCTCGCGCCGAGCGATTGAAGGAGCGGAAATGATATTGACGAAGGAGCAGAAGCGAGAAATCGCCCGTCGTCTCGAAAATTGGGGGCGCTGGTACTACGGCGGCGTGAAGGTGCTCGAGATCGGCGGCAAGATCTCGCCATTCCCGGCATATCGGCTGACGAGCGATGACAGCCCGCGCGACGAAGTGCGCAGGATCCCGATTCTCATGGGAGAAGCCGAGGACACCTGGCGCATTCTGCGCGCCATGCAGCCCGACCTGTCCAAGGCGCTGCGATTCCATCATTTGAGCAAGGACACGCCGAAGGCCAAGGCGCGCCGATGCGGGTGCAAGGTCGTCAGCACGTACTATCGGCGCGTCGAGCGCGCGCAGATGGTATTCAACCGGCTTTGTTTTAAGCGGCAACGTCAGGAATCCACTAAGGAAACACGGATCGCCGCCTAGATCGAAATCCAACCTAGTTGCAAAAACGCGAATTTGTCGTTAACTTACCGCTACGCTGGAAGTTGTAGTGTTCAAAGCCCGGGCTCGACCGCCGGGCTTTTCCATTTCTGCTCATGCCATTTGCCGCGCCACGTCCCTGTCCCTACCCAGGCTGCGGCGTGCTGGGCGAGGGGACGTGCGCGAAGCATCGGGTAGAGCGTAGGCGCGAGGTCGACGCCAGGCGTGGTAATTCGAACGAGCGGCTGTACACCGCAGCATGGAAGAAGGCACGAGCAGCGTTCCTGCGAGCCCACCCGCTCTGTCAGTGTCCCGAGTGTGATGAAGGGCGCGCCAGGTTGCGCGCTGCGACGGTAGTCGACCACAAGATTCCGCACTGCGGAGATCGCGCGCTCTTCTGGGATCACAACAACTGGCAGTCGATGGCCAAGGGATGCCACGACGCTAAGACAGCTCGCGAAGATGGCGGCTTCGGCAACCAGGTGGGCAGGGGGCGTTCAAATCCTTGAACGGTTTCGCTCTGCGACCGCGTACGCAACAACTCCGCGATGACCGGGAAATTCGGGAGGGGGGTATAGCAAGAGGGGGTATAGGAGCCAAATCATGGGACGTCGCGCGCTTCCTGCGAACGTGCACGCGCTTCACAACAATCCGAGCAAGAAGAACCTCGGGGTGTTGCTCGACGAGACCGTGCGGCCACCAGTCAAGATCCCGGTCATGCCTTCGCACCTGGCCGAAGAGGCCAAGCGCGAATGGCGCCGGATCACGAAGCACCTCGAGGTGCTCGGCCTGATCTCGCAGATCGATCGCGCTGCGCTGGCGGGCTACTGCACCGCCTGGGGCGACTACGTTTGGGCGGAGAATCGGATCGCGCAGCTGAACGGCGCGCAGAAGATCGGCGACCAGGAGCTCGCGGCCGATGCGACGGGTGAGCGCGGCCGCATTTGGGACACGCCTTCTGGCTACAAGCAGATCTCGGTGCCGCTTCAGATCCGCAACCGCGCGCTCGAGATGATGGCGAAATTCCTCGCCGAGTTCGGCATGTCGCCGGCGGCACGCACGCGCGTCACTGCCTCGGATCCGCAGCTTGCGCTGCCGGGTGTCGAGAGTCCCCAGGAGGGCGGATGGGGAGCCTACAAAAAGTAGACCACGTCGCCGAGGCGATCGAGTATGCGCAGGAGGTAGTCGCCGGGCTGATCCCGGCCTGCAAATGGGTGAAGGCGGCATGCCAGCGCCAGCTCGACGATCTCGAGCGCTGGCAGAACGACCCGGTGTGGCCTTTCGAATGGCGCCCCGACCTGGCCGATGCGGTGATCCGCTTCAAGGAGCTGATGCCGCACGTCAAGGACGGCTTCGGCCCCTGGGCGGCCGGCAGCCGGATCCGGCTCGAGCCGTGGCAGAAGTTCAAGCACGCCTGCGTTTTCGGCTGGGTGCACAAGACCGTCGCGAACGAGAATGCGACGGTGCCGCAGGACGAGCGCCCGCGGCGCCGCTTCCGCACGGTATACGAGGAAGTGCCGCGGAAGAACGCGAAGACGACCGACCTGGCGACCACCGGCCTCTACATGCTCACCGCCGAAGGCGAGCAGGGCGCCGAGGTCTACTCGGCGGCGACCAAGGAAGAGCAGGCGAAAATCGTCTTCGAGATCGCGCAGCAGATGGCGCGCCTCGAGCCCGAATTCCGGGGGCGCTTCGGCGTCGAGATCTTTCGCAAGGCGCTCGCGGTGCGCGAGACCGCCTCGAAGTTCGTGCCGCTGGCCTCCGACGGCGACAGCCTGGACGGGCTGAACGCCAGCTGCGCGCTGATCGACGAGCTGCACGCGCACAAGACGCGCGCGGTGCACGACGTGATCGACTCCTCGACGGGATCCCGCCGGCAGCCGCTCATCTGGAAGATCACCACCGCCGGCTCGAACCGCGCCGGCGTCTGCTACGACCAGCGCACCTACGGCACCAAGGTGCTGAACCAGGTGCTCAAGCGCCACGGCGGCATGGGCCACCGCGTCGAAGGCGAAGCGGTCGACGACGAGAGCTTCTTCGTCATTATCTACACTATCGACGAGGGCGACGACGTCTTCGACGAGGCGATCTGGCGCAAGGCGAACCCGAATTACGGGATATCCGTGGATCCGGACGACCTGCGGCGCATGGCCGCGATCGCGCGGGTGCAGGCGCAGGCTCTGAACGAGTTCCTGACCAAGCGGCTCGACGTCTGGGTCAACGCCGATTCCGCCTGGATGAACATGCTCGAGTGGGATGCCTGCACGGACCGCTCGCTCAAAGAAGAGGACTTCGCCGGCGAGCGCTGCATCATCGCGCTCGACGCCGCGTTCAAGAAGGATCTGTTCGCCAAGATCAAAATGTTCCGCCGCAACGGGCATTACTACGTCTTCGGCCGCTACTACCTGAACGAGGCGGTGACGCGCGAGAAGGGCAACGAGCACCTCGAAGCCTGGGCGCGCGACGGCTGGATCCGCACCACGCCGGGCAACGTGCTCGACATCGAGGCGGTGCGCGAGGAACTCATCGGATCGAAGGACCAGGCCGCGCCCGAGGCGATCAAGGGCGACCTGCAGCGCTTCGAGCTCGCCGAGGTGCCCTTCGACCCGGCGCAGCTCACGCAGTTCGCCACCGAGCTCATGGGCGAGGGCGTGCCGATGGTCGAGATCCGGCCGACGGTGCTGAATTTCTCGGCGGCGATGAAAGAGATCGAAGCCCTGGTCGCCCTGAACGGCGACGGGCCCGGGGCGTCCCGACGTCTGCACCACAACGGCGACCCGGTGCTGAGCTGGGCGATTGCGAACGTGGTCTGCCATCGCGACGCCAAGGACAACATCTACCCGCGCAAGGACGATGCTTTCAAGAAGATCGATCCGGCCATCGCACTGATCATGGCGGTCGCCCGCACGCTCGCGCAGCCGCTCGATGCGGAAGCGCCCACGGAGGTCCTTGTCGTATGAACGCGAACGTATTCAACGGCTGCCTGCTCGGCGGCTGGTTTCTGCTGACTCTCGGGGGCATCATGTGGAATCCGGCGGCTGGGCTCATGATCGGAGGCATCGCGCTCGTCACGCTGACCGGAGGCATCGCATTGCGCTACGGCGTCCACGACGCCGCGGCGCCGCGAAAGAAGGAGGGTGAGTCCGGCGCCGGTGGCGCGTAATGTTCCTCTCGAAATTCCGCGCGGACGGTGTCGACGACCGCTCGCCCTGGGGCGACTTCTGGGTCGAGCCGGTGTCGATGCACACCAGCTCCGGCCAGCGCGTTTCGGGCGATACCGCGCTCAAACTCTCGGTCGTGTTCGCCTGCGTGCGCGTCCTGGCGGAAACCATGGCGTCGCTGCCGTTCGTGCTCTATCGCGAGAAGGACGATGGCGGCAAGGACGTCGTTACCGATCACTGGCTCTACGACCTGCTGGCGAAGCGCACCAACCGCTGGCAGAACGCCTTCGAATGGCGCGAGATGCAGCAGGGTCATATCGCGTTGCGCGGCACCGGCTACAACCGCATCGTCGCAAATTCGCGCGGCGAGGTCCAGGAACTGCAGCCGTTGCATCCCGATCGCGTCAAAATCGAGGTCCTGCCGAACGGCGCCTACCGCTACCTCATCAGGCAAAACAACGGCGCGGACGAGATTCTGCAGCCGGGCGAAGTGTTCAAGGTGGCGGGGTTGTCGTCCAACGGCCTCACCGGGCTGTCGGTGATCGACTACGCGCGCGAGTCGATTGGCGAAGGCCTCGCGCAACAGGATTTCAGCTCGCGCTTTTTCAACAACGACGCGCGGCCGATGGGCGGCTGGATTGAGTTCCCGGGCAAGTTCAAGGACGACGACTCACGGCGCGCCTGGCGCGAGTCCTGGCAGCAGGCGCAGGCCGGCGCGAACCGCGGCAAGACCGCGGTGCTCGAGAACGCGATGAAATATCATGAGATCGGACTGACGAACCGCGACAGCCAGTTCGTCGAGGCGAAAGCGGCGAAAGTGCCGGATATCTGCCGCTGGTTCCGCATGCCTCCGCACCTGGTCGGCGACCTGTCGCGCTCGACCAACAACAACATCGAGCAGCAATCGCTCGAGTTCGTCACCTTCACCATGACGCCCTGGGCGGAACGGTGGGAAGCGGCGATCGAGGACCAGCTGCTCGGCGACGATGAGGATCTCTGCGTCGAGTTCGATTTCGAGAATCTGCTGCGCGGCGACCTGGCGGCGATGAGCGAGTACTTCGCCAGCGGCATTACCAACGGCTACCTGACGCGCAACGAAGTGCGCGTCTCGAGGAATCTCAAGCCGCTGCCGGGACTGGACGAGCCGCTCGAGCCGCTCAATATGCAGCCGGCGGGGACGCCGCCGAAGAAGCCGAAGCCGGGCAGTGCGGCGCCAGCACCTGCGGAGGATCCGCCGGCGGATGACGGCGAGGACGTGCCGACGAAGGAAAAGGACGCCAATGTCGCGCGCGCGGAGGCTCTTGCTCTTGTGATCGCCGAACGCATCGTGAATAAAGAAGTCGCGGCCGTCCGGAAGTTGATGTCGCTGCCGAAGTTCGATGAGTCGGCGCGGGAGTTTTACAACAAGAATCACGCGCGATATATCAGCAAGCATTTGTTGTGCGCGATGGAGCCGGCTTTGGAATGGTGCGCTTCGCAGCTTGAGGAGCTGCGCGGAAGCGTCGACATCAATGCGACGCTCGAATCGTGGGAAGCCTCGGCCGCGGCTGAACTCGCGGCGCGCATGCAATAAGGCGATGGCTAGTGGCATCGATCGCGACTTTACGTAAAGGATCGGCCGGGCGGAAGCTGGCGTCATCGTATCGCGACGTTCGCCTGGGGCTTCGCCTTTGTCTCGGGCCTTGCGCGCGATGCACCAGGGCGCTCTATGCGCCGGTGCGGATCATCGAACATCAGGACAGGCCGAACGACGTCGTATGCGATTCGTGTGCCGTCAAAAAACGGAGAAAATAAAGCAATGAAGAAGCGTTCTCTTCTGCTGGGATGTCTGCTGATCTGCTCGAGCGCATTGGCGCAGACCATGAGTACCACGCAGCTCGACTCCATCGTCGCGGCCAGGCCGACGCTGTCGGGCGCGGTTGCGCAGATGTACCAGAACGGCTGCTTCATGCAGAGTTGTGCGGTCGGCAGCGCGATCGTCCTGACGGGAAGCGTGCAGCCCACTGTGGTCACGCTCGTTTCGCCCGTCGCGGCGACGATCACCGGGCTTCAGGTCACGCTCGCTGTCTCGGGCAAGAACTGGTCCACGGTCGCGCCGTTCAACATTCCGATCACGCCGGTCGCGGTCCCCGCCGGCGGGACGGTGCAGTTCACCTATAGCGACGCCTTTGGCGCGGCGCTGTCGGCGTCTTTCGTCACGGTGCTGAACGCGATCGAGAGTTTTTCGACCTCGCCGGCGACGCTCATCGCCTCGGTGACGCCGCCGATCGCGCCGCCGTCCCCGCCGGCGCCGGTTCCGACTCCCACGCCGGTGCCCGTACCCGTTCCGCCGCCTTCGCCGCCTCCGGCATCAACCGCGAGCGCGCTCGGCGATTGCGTCGGCAAGCTCGACCTGGTGCGCTGGCCGAGCTGCAAGAACCTGGTGCCGCAGCTCACGGAGACGAGCGGCGTGATCTGGAAGCTCTCGGGCTCGACCGTCACGCGCGCTGGCGTGGATACGAAGAATCCCTTCACCAACGCGGGGCAGACGTTGAGCCTCGAGATGGCCGCGCCGAGCGCGAAGTCGTCGGGCGGGGTGATCCATGTGAACACGCTCGACCATGGGTTCAATTGCTGGGACGCGGCGACATCAAAGTGGGCCGGGAGCGGATGCTGATGAAGGTCAGGCGCAAGGAACCCGTCCGCGAGTATATCTGCTGGCAGCAGCACGGCGATCATCCCGCGGTGCAAGTGCCGCATCCGGAGCGGTTGACGACCGGGCACCACAAAGATGGCTCGCCGATGAATGAGCACGAGCTGGTGGCGCACTTCAAGGGCACGCCGGAAACGCACGGAATCCTGTTCACCATCGGGCGCATCCATCTAGTCGTGGCGCCCGGAGATCATGTTCTCTCGGTGCCGCCCGAACACAATGGTGGCACGGAGGGCTATTACGTTCACCACGTTACCGATGAGGTGTTTTGGGAGCACTACGAGAAGGTTGAATGAATTACGCAACAACCTTCACGACCAGCGGCAATCTTGTATCGGTTGAGCCATTCGACAATCTGCCGGCGGGGACATGGAACAACCCCGTCGTCATTACGGGTGGCACGCCCGGCCATGCCCTCGGGCCAGGTTCGGCGAGTACGAACGATTCGATCGCTCGCAAAACCGGCGTTTGGGCGAACGACTATACCGTCACCGGCACTCATTATATTCCCGGGGCGATTGGCTTGGCCGAGGCCGAACTCCATTGCCGGATGCTGACGACGGCTTCTCCGGATACCGTCAAGACCTACGAGGGAGACTTCGAGAATGGCGGAAACGCCGTTCAGAGTGCGCGGTGGGATAGCAGTCAAGGAACATTCACGCTTATCGGCGGTGGCTTTTCGACCGGCGGTTTGATCGACGGCGACGTGACGACGATGCAGATCGCGGGATCAAATCCGGCGATCACCATTCAGTACAGGAAGAATGGTTCGTCGCTCGGCACCGACACCGACTCGACTGGCGCCGGCTACAACACGGGCAACCCAGGGATCGGGCTGGATGAGCAGGCCGATGTCGGATCGTGGGGTTGGAAAGGTTGGTCGGCAGATGACGGGATTCCGAACTCTGTGCCCGGTGTGCCGCCGGTCTTTCCGCTTTGGGCATCGAGACTAGGGGCTTGACATGATCCAGATCTCCGGCGCGAGCGAAAAACTGCAGGTCGTCACGACAGCGGCGACGGCGACGCTCGATGTCCAGGTCGACTTCGCCACCTGGGACACGACGGCGGGGACGCCGAAGGTCGATTCGCCGAAGAATCAGTGCACGACGATCAGTGGCGCCGCGACGACCGATGTGCTGGCGGCGCCTGGCGCGAACATCTCCTCGCGTGTCAAGGCCGCGGTCGTGACCAATACGCACGCGACATTGGCGCAGACTTTCAATCTGCAGCGGATTCTCTCGGGGCCGACGACCTTCAAGTACAAGACCATCACGTTGCAGCCGAACGAGATGGCGATCATGAACGAGCACGGCGTCTGGTTCGTCTATGACGCGATCGGCGCGGTGAAAGGCACCGCGCAGGGGCCGGTCGATGTCCAGGTCTTCACCGCAACGGGCGCGAACACCTGGACGAAGCCGACCTCGTTCACGCCCAAGGCGACTATCGTTCGTCTCTGGGGCGCCGGCGGGGGCGGCGGCGGCGGCGCCTCGCTTGCGACGACGGTGGTGGCGAAAGGCGGCGCCGGCGGCGGCGGCGGGGCGTTTCAGCGTGAAACCTTCGCTACAGTTGATCTCGGGGCGACCGTCACGGTCACCATCGGGGCTGGCGGCACTGCGGGCGCGGCGAGTGTTGCAGGCGCCGCCGGCGGGGACGGCGGCATAGGCGGCAACACCTCGTTCGGCACCACCCTTATCGCCTACGGTGGCGGCGGCGGTCGCGGCGGGGCGATCTCCGCGGCGGCAAGCGGCGGTGGCGGCGGTGGCGGCACCACGAGCGCGGGCGCGGTGGGCACGACCTCCGGCGGGGTGCCTGGCGGCCCGGCGCCTCACGGCACCGCGGCTACCGGCACGCAGAATTCAGCGGGCGGCGAGGGCGGGGTCGGCACCGTCGCGGTCCCCACGACCAATCAATGCTGCGCGGAGTATGGTGGCGCCGGCGGCGGCGGAAGTGCGTCCACTCCCGTCGCGGCGAGCATCGGGGCGAGCTCCGTGTTTGGCGCCGGCGGCGGCGGCAGCGGCGGTGGGCACAACGCGACTCCCGCCATCATCGCTGGCGGCGCCGGCGGCGCGAGCGATTCCTACACCGTGGGCGGCGGGGGCGCCGTCGGCACGGATGGCGCGAGCCCGACCGTCGGTGCGAACGGCGCCGACGGCAATTCGACCATCGGTGGCGCCGGCGGCGGTGGAGGAGGCACGACCGTCACGGCTTCGACCGCCGGCAAGGCCGGCGGCAATGGCGGCCGCGGCGGCGGCGGCGGCGGTGGCGGCGGTGTCGGGATGAACACGGGTGTCGGCGGCGCCGGCGGTACGGGCGGCAACGGCTATGCCATCGTGATTTCGTTCTGAAATGTCGCGCGCGGGGATTTTCGATGCAGCGCTGGCGCCGGCCGGGATTTTCGATCCGGCGCTCGACAAGGCCGGAATTTTCGCGGACGACTTCGTTCCCGGCTCGACCGGGACGGCGTTCGATCCCGCGCTGATGTCTGCGATATCGCGCCCCTGGCGCGATATCGTGTTTTCGCAGCCGCAGGTGGTGGCTTCAGGGATGACGCCGCCGGATATCGTTCCAACTTAAAGGAGCCATCATGGCCTCGTACACAGGAGCACACCGCACGCCCGCTGGAACGAATCTGACGATTCTCGCGCTTGAATCCGCCGCGGCCGCGGTGGGAAAAATTCATCAGATCATTCTCGGATCGGATGCAACGCCGGCGGACATCGCGACGCGCTTCGACGTCATCCGGCATACTGTGGCTGGCGCGGCCGGAACCGTCGTGCTGGAAAAGCCCACGGATCCGCAGACGCCAGCGGCTTCATGCAATCTGCGCGGCGGCACCATGACGGAGCCGACTTACGAGGCGGACTTCCTCGAGGAAATCGCGCTCAATCAGCGCGCAACCTTCACCTGGATCGCGAATCCCGGGCGCGAATTCCGCACGACCGTCGGCACCGCGAACGGGATCGGCGTGCGATCGATTTCCTCCGGCGGCACGCCGAACATCAACGTTACCCTCGCCTGGGACGAATGAGCGAGGCGGCAACCGCCCGTCGGCCGGCCGGCTACATCATCATCGTCGAGCCGGATGCACCGACGATCGAGCGCGACACGCTGCAGTGCGTGCATTGCGGCAAGCACTGGATGGTGATCCCCGGGTCAGGCCGAACGCGCGGTTTCTGCCTGAAATGCAATGGCCCGCACTGCGGCGGCGCGAAGTGCTGGGAATGCACGCCCTGGGCGAAGGTCGTGAATGAAGGAAGGCGATAGCGTGTGGAACGCTCCCAGTATCAATATCAGCCGGTCACGGGCCCGGTCTGGCGCGAGCCCGTCGCCGAGAAGCTCGCCTGGCTGCCGCGAGCTCAACAGCCGGCGCGCGCATTTCCGCCGAACCGGCTCGGAGATTTCGTCCAGCCGCAGTTCCAGGCGCTGTACAAGCCCGAGGGGCTGCAGTGGATTGCTTCGGACCGCTATGCTGGCCGCGCGCTCGATTATTGCCTCACGCGGTACACGATTCTCGATCCGATCCCGCCGGCGGATCCACGGCTGCTCAGCTGGCAGCCGCAGGACCGATACTTCGGTCGCGCACTTCCGCACGCCGCGTTCGATTGGAGCGTCTATCCGCAGCAGGTAATTGCTTCCACTTACGATCCGCAGAAGCTCGAGTGGTCGCCGCAGGGCCGGGCGCCGCAGATCCCGGTCGAGCGCCGGGTCCTGGGCGATTTTGCGCAACCGGCGTTCGTCGCGCTCTACGATCCGCGCCGCCTGGAATGGCAGGCGCAGGACAGGTATTACGGGCGCGCTTTGCAACGGCCGCCGTTCGATTGGACGGTGTTTCAGCAGCCGATCGCGTTGCAGACATTCGACCCGAAGACGCTCGACTGGATGCCGCGCGGAGCGGCGCCGCAAGTTCCGCTCGAGCTGCGCAAGGTCGGGGATTTCCAGCAACCGGCGTTCGATGCGCTGTACAAGCCGGGCGGGCTGCAATGGTGGGCGCAGGACCGCTATATCGGAAGGTTGCTCGACCGGGCGCGCAGTGACGGGAGCGTATTCCCGCCGGCCATCACGCAGTCGCTCGATTGGTTGCCGCAGGGACGATTCCCGATCGGCGCCATCGAGATCCGGCGCATCGGCATTTTCGCGCAGCCGGCGTTCAGTGCGCTCTACAAGCCGGAGCAGCTCCAGTGGTTGCTGACCGGACTGCAGCCGCAGCGTTCGATCAGGTTCGTATATGTGGGGTCCTGGATTATCGGGACGCCGCCGCCGGGCACGATTGTCAGCGATCCGCGCTACATCGTGCACCTCGCCGCGCGCGGGTTCAGCGGTTCGCAGGCCGCGCGGACGTTCGATGTCGCGATGGCGGCGCGTGCGTTCAGGGGGGAAGCCGCGGCGCGGTCGTTCAGCACGGCCGAGGGCAGCCGGAAGTTTGTAGTGACCTGGAAGAATCCGAGGACATGACGATCGCCGGCACGTTCGATGTGAAGTATCCGGAGGAGAACGTCACGCTGACGTTCGATTTCAGTCCGGCGCTCGCCGCGCTGGGCGGCGGGGCGACGCTCGCGTCGATCACGAGCGTGCTGGTGTCGCTCCTGGGCGTCGACGGCAATCTCGGCACGGATCCGGCTCCCGCGGCGTTGTTGAACGGCGCCGCCTCGATCGGCGCGGTCTCGGGCGCGCCGGCGAACACGGCGGTGCTGCAGCCGGTCAAGGGCGGCAAGCCGGGGGTGAGCTACGTTTTCAGCGTGGTGGCGCCGACGAGCATCGCCGGCGCCACGCCGCTCGAGCTGAAGGGCATCCTGCCGATCGCGGCAGTCTAGGAGAAATCATGAGAAACGGGCTGCACCTGATCGCCGAGTTCCACCGCACGCCCTGGGGCCTGCTGCCCGAGACGCTCGCCGCGATGCAGGCGGTGCTGTACCGCTGGGCGTCGGGCGCGCGACTGTCGCAGGAGGAGATCCGCGCGGCGGTGGGTGACGCGCCGGAGATCTCTGCGGCGCGGCGCGATCGCGCGCGCGCGATGGCGCCCGGGTCGGTCGCGGTGCTGCCGGTCTACGGCGTGATCGGCCATCGCGCCAGCCTGGTCGAGGACTCGTCCTCCGGGGTGAACACTTCGACCGAGCTGCTCGGCCAGGCCTTCAGCTCGCTGATGGCGGATCCGGCGATCGCCGGCATCGTGCTTGACGTCGATTCTCCCGGCGGATCGGTCTACGGCGTGGCGGATCTCGCCGAGCAGATCTTCGCCGCGCGCGGGATGAAGCCGGTCTCCGCGGTCGCGAATTCGCTCTCCGCGAGCGCGGCCTACTGGATCGCGAGCTCGGCCGAGGAGTTCGCGATCACTCCGGGCGGCGAGGCGGGCTCGATCGGCGTCTACACGGCGCACACCGACGTCTCGAAGATGATGGAAGCCGAGGGCGTGAAGACCACGCTGATCTCGGCCGGCAAGTACAAGGTCGAGGGCAGCCCCTACGAGCCGCTCGGCGCCGACGCGCGGGAGTTCATCCAGTCGCGCGTCGACGATTATTACGACGATTTCGTGCGCGCGGTGGCGCGCAACCGCAAGGACACGCAGACCAACGTGCGCGAGGGCTACGGCCAGGGCCGCGTGCTGGGCGCATCCGCCGCGGTCAAGGCGAACCTCGCCGACCGGATCGCGACCCTCGACCAGGTCGTGGCCGACATGCAGTCGAAGGTGCGCGGCAAGTCCGGCGCGCGCGCGGAAACCCGGCCGGTGCACACGTCTGCACGGGCCCGCGAGATCGACCTCCTGAATCTGGGCTGAGCACCGGCCCGACGCAGCCGGCTCCGACGAGCCCGGCGGCGAGCGATCCGACGATCGCACGGTGCGTGCAGTGAAGAACGGGCCGCGAAAGCGGCTTTTTGTTGTCCACTTTTGGAGAAATCCATGAAACGAAGCTATCTCGCTGCGGCGCTTGTCGTCGCGGTGCTCATCGGCGCCGCCGTGCTGGCGGTGCCGGAATCGCAGGCGCTGGCCTATACGCTCACGGATCCGTCGGCCTGGGGAAGCGGAGCCATGCTCGCCATCGGCGCAGCCATGACCGCGCCGATCACCAGCAAGACCATTCGCGCGTTGCAGGCGAAGAAGACCAAGGACGTCGAGGCGATGCGGGCCCTGTCCGATGCGGCCGCCGGCGCCTTCTCGGCCGAAGACCAGGCCAAATATGACGGGCTCAAGGCGCAGATCGAGGCGTTCAATGCATCGATCGCGCGCGAGGCGGAGCTCATCGCCGAGGAAGCGCAGCTCGGGATGCTCGAGGTTCCGGACGCCGCCCGCATCAGCATGCACGATCGCGCGGAAGACGATCCGAAGCGCGGGTTCTGCAATTTCGGCGAGTACGCGCAGGCGATCATCGGCGCTTCGATTGCCGCCAGGAACGGCGGGGCGATCGATCTTCGCCTGACGATCGGCGCGGCCGCGCCCACCACCTTCGGCAGCGAGGGCCCGGGCCCGGACGGCGGTTTCGCCGTTCCGCCGCAGTTCTCGATGGACATCTTCACCCACGCGCTGGGCGAGGATTCGCTGCTGCCGCTCACCGACTCGGACGAGATCACCGGCAACAGCATGGTCTATCCGAAGGATGAGACCACGCCCTGGGGCACGGACGGGCTGCGCGCCTACTGGCAGTCGGAGGCCTCGGCCGCCACGCAGACCAAGCCGAAACTCTCGACCACCACGCTGCGGCTGTACAAGCTGATGGCGCTGGTGCCGCTCACCGACGAGCTGCTCGCGGACACCAACGCGCTCAACAGCTACGTGCCGAAGAAGGTCGGCCAGTCGATCATGTGGAAAATGAACGAGGCGATCCTGTGGGGCCTGGGCAACGGCACGCCGCAGGGCGCCTTCCAGGGCAACGCCGCCGTGGTGCAGGCCAAGGATTCCGGCCAGGCGACGCTCACGCTCACCGCGCTCAATCTGGCGAACATGATGTCGCGCCTGCCTCCGGGCTCGTTCGGCAAAGCCGTCTGGATGATGAACAACAACGTCCTGCCGGCGTTGTTCACCCTCACCCTGGGCAATTACCCGATCTATCTTCCGGGCGGGGCGGCGGTGGGCGGGATCCAGATGAATCCCTACGGTTCGGTGCTCGGCCGGCCGCTGATGGTGACGCAGCACGCCAAGAGCTTCACCAGCCAGGGCGACGTAATGCTGATGGACCCGACCTATTACCGGACCATCACCAAGACGGGCGGTATGCAGAACGCGGTTTCGGTGCACCTGTATTTCGACGCCGACGCCACCGCGTTCCGCACCACCTTCCGCATGGACGGGCAGCCGAAGATCGTCAATCCGATCAACCCGGCCAACGGCAGCACCACGCTGTCGCCGTTCGTCCAGCTCGCGGCCCGCTGATCGCGACGGCTGCTAGGAGAGGCGCCGCATCTCCGTAAGGAGATCGCGCCGCTCCCTCCGGCCATTTCCAAGGAATCAGGCAATGACTCCGAACCAACTCCCCAGCGATGGGGTTGCAGTCCTGACCACGCTCGACCCGGCCAGCGTCGCCGCCAGCACGGTGGTGACGAGCTGGGTGCCCGTGCAGAATTTCCATTCGTTCCTGGCGCTGCTCGAAACCGGCGTGCTGGGCGCTTCCGCCACCCTGGATGCGAAGCTGCGCCAGGCGTCGGACTCGAGCGGCACCGGCGCGAAGGACATCACCGGCAAGGCGCTGGTGCAGATCGTCAAGGCCTCGGGCGACAACAAGCAGGCGATGATCAACGCCCGCGCCTCCGATCTCGACCAGGCGAACGGCTTCGGCTGGATCGCGCTGTCGGTCACCATCGGCACGGCCGCCTCGATCTTCGGCGCGCAGCTGCTCGGGTTCTACCCGCGCTTCGAGCCGCCCAAGGACGCGGGCGCCAGCCCGGCGATCAACCTGGGCTCCGCGAACGTGGTGCAGATCGTCAACTGAGCGAGCGTTCTCTTCAAGACGCCTTCCTTCTGGGAGGCGTTTTTTTAGAGCGCGTTCAACTCAGCGGAGGAGGTCGCCATGGCAAAGAAGGTCAAGCGGATCCTGTTCAACACCACGTTCTTCGATTCCGGGCTGCCGAAGTGGGCGGCCGGGCAGCACTATCCGGTCACCGAGGACACGCAGCGGCAGGTGGCCGCCGGCATCGCTTCGGAGATCACGGTCGATCTTGCCGAAGCCGAGCAGGCCGATCTGGCGTTGACGATCCAGCCCGAAGGCGACAAGGACGCACAAGCGGCCGAGGCCGCGCCGGAGGCCGGGGCGTGAGCGATATCCGTCGCGCCGAACCGGCGCGCACCGTTCACGCCGGCGATGCCGAGGTGATCGGCTATCTCAACCCGCGGCCGATCGCCACCGGGATCAAGGTGTCGCTCGGGCAGATGTCGTATCGGCTCGAGGTGCGCGGTTTTCACGTGCGCCGCTTCGGCATCCGGCCGGACCCGGTGAAGGCCTGAGATGCCGCTGCAGCTCATCCGCGATGCCACGGCCGAGGCGATTTCGCTCGCCGAGGCGAAGCGCCACGTGCGCGAGACGACCTCCGCGCAGGACCAGGTGCTGATGATTCTCGCGGCCGCGGCGCGGCAGTATGCGCAACAGAAGACGCAATGCCAGATCCTGGCGGCGCGCTGGAAGTACGTGCTCGACAGTTTCCCGGCGCCGAGCCTGATGGGCGTGCCCTTCGGCAGGCCCTACGGTCTGCCGCGGCAGGCGATCCTGCTGCCGATCGGGCCGGTGCTGCAGGTGGTATCGGTGCAGTACACCGCGATGGACGGCACGCTGCAGACGCTGGCCGCCGGCACGGATTACATCGTCGAGGCCTCCTCCGACCCGGTGCGCATCACGCCGCCGTTCGGGAAGATCTGGCCGATCCCGTTGCCGCAGATGGGCGCGGTGGTGGTGACGTTCGACGCGGGTTATGCCTGCCCGCTGGTCGCGGACGCCTCGGCCGACACGATCAGCGTGCCCGGCTGGAAGACGCTCGCGGTGAACGATACGTTGCGCCTGTCGAACCGCGACCGCAGCGCGGACGGCGACGGCGCGATGCCGGCGGGGCTGTCGGCGTATACGGACTATTACGTGCAGTCGGTGGTGAGCGCGGACAAGTACAAGCTGTCCGCGACCGCTGGCGGCGGCGCGATCGACATCACCAGCATCGGCGGCGGCGACACTTTCATCGGCGAGATCCCGTCAGGACTGAAAGGCTGGATGCTGCTCTCGGTGGGCACGATGTATGAGAACCGCGAGGCGGTGATGGTCGACACGCGCATCTCGGTGGCCGAGTTGCCGCTCGAGTGGATCGACGGGCTGCTCGATCCGTACCGGCGGATGCTGTACTGACGTGCGCGCCGGCAAGCTCCGCCGCTCGATCATCATCCAGTCGCCGACGAACAGCACTGACGCGATCGGCGGCCTGGTTCAGACCTGGGCGACGTTCGCCAGCTCCTATGCGGAGATCTCGCCGAACAACGGCCGCGAGGCGATCCAGGCGCAGCAGATCAATGCGCAGCAGCCGATTCTGATTCACCTGCGCTACATCGCCGGCGTGCTGCCGAAGATGCGCGTGATTTACGGGACGCGCACGTTCGAGATCATCTCGGTGGCGAACCTGAACGAGAAGAACCGCGAAATCGAGCTCACCTGCCTGGAGCATCAGTGATGGCCGATTTCGAGGTCCAGGGGTTGAAGGAGCTGAACGAGCGGTTGCAGCAGTTGCCGGTGAAGCTCGAGCGCAACATCCTGCGCGGGGCGATCCGCGCCGGGGCGCAGACGATCGTGCAGGCGGCGAAACAGTTGTGTCCTGTCGGCGATCCCTCCGGAGAGAACGTCAGGCTGTATGGCGGCTATCGTGGAGCGCTGAGGGATTCGATTCACGCGCGTGGTGTTCAGTCCAAGAACGGAATGATCATCGGCGGTGTCAGCGTAGGAGGCACGAGTAAGAAGGGGACGGATACCTTCTACGCGCGCTTCATCGAATTCGGCACATCGAAGATGACGGCGCGCCCGTTCCTGCGGCCGGCAATCGATTCGAAGACGCCGGCGGCGATCGACGCGACGGCCGCTTATATCCGCGAACGCTCGGACCGCGAGCTGCTGTCGTGATCGAGGAGGCGTTGATCACCCGGCTCACTGGGTTCGCCGGCCTCTCGTCGCTGGTCGGCGGGCGGATCTATGCGCACTTGATGCCGCAGGATCCGACGTATCCGACGATCGTCTACACGCGGATCTCGGCGCAGCGGGTGTCGGCGATGGGCTCGGACGCGAACCTGGTGCACAGCCGCTTCCAGCTCGACGCCTGGAGCAACGTGGCGAAGGACGCGCGCGATGTGACGGAGCAGGTCCGCCAGGCGCTCGAGCGCTGGCGCGGCACCAGCGGCTCGACCGTGATTCAGGACAGCTTCATCGACAACCAGCAGGATTCGCCGCCCGAGCTCGTGAGCAACGTGGCGCTGTATCGCACGATCACCGAAGTGATGATCCACCATACGGATTCCTGACACATGGCCTCGCAGATCCTCAGCAATGCCAAGCTCTACGCCGCGGGCTTCAATTTCTCCGGCGACCTGAACGCGCTCGCGCTGAAGTATTCCGCGGATCTGAAAGACGCGACCACGCTGATCGACACCACACACACCCGGCGCCCGGGCCTGGCCGACGTCGGCTTCCAGCTCGACGGTTACTGGAACGGCGGCGTGGGCAACGTCGATGACGCGCTCTTCAATTCCGTGCTCGGTGTGAACGATGTGCCGATCACGATCGGGCCGCTCACCGGCGCCGAGGGCGAGCTCGCCTACAGCTTCAAGGCGCAGTCGGCCTCCTACGCGCCCGGCGGGAAGATCGGCGACATGTTCGCCTTCTCGGTGTCGGGCAGCGGCGATGGCCCGCTGGCGCGCGGGACGCTGCTCACCAACGCCGCGCGCACGGTCACCGGCACCGGCACGATCTTCAACCTGGGCGCGATCAGCTCGCTGCAGAAGCTGATCGGCGCGCTGCACTTCTACACGCTCGCCGGTTCGGGAACGTTGATCGTCAAGATCCAGAGCGCGGCCCTGGTGGGTTTCGGCTCGCCGACCGACCGTATCACATTCTCCACGCTCGCCGCCGTGGGCGGCCAGTTCTCCACGCTCGCCGGTCCGGTCACCGACGCCTTCTGGCGCGCGAGCTGGACGATCTCCGGTTTCTCTTCCTGCACGTTCGCCGTCAACGCCGCCATCCAGTAAAGGAGCCTTTCCATGGCCAGTTTCGTCCTCACCAATGCATTCGTCCTCCTGAACTCGGTGGGCCTTTCCGATCACGTCCGTTCGGTCAAGGTCACCTACAAGGCCGACACGCCCGAGAACACGGCGATGAGCCAGACCACCAAGAACCGCCTGCCGGGCCTGAAAGACTGGGAGATGGA
>Ga0137437_1000094_pt1 | contig 21679 bp, 15 predicted proteins | sample EasRivERMGT138_2_FD_102332 | JGI IMG/M metagenome (GOLD analysis project Ga0137437, IMG submission 102332) | Soil microbial communities from meander-bound floodplain in the East River, Colorado, USA - East River MetaG ERMGT138_2 | ecosystem: Environmental > Terrestrial > Soil > Floodplain ...
CGACTGCGGAAATGCGTGGCCACAAGGGCCGCTGCATCGAGCTCATTGTGCTGGCGCTCACCGAAGCCGACAGTGGCCGTGACAAGCCGGTCGCCAAGTGCCTCGGCCATGTAGGAGACCACGAGGCCCGAATCGACGCCACCGCTGAGAAATGCGCCGAGTGGAACCTCGCTCTCGAGGCGATCGTGCACCGCCGTGCGCAGCGTCCGATCAATGTCCTGCAGGAGCTCGTCGACCGGCCGGTGGTCGGTGTCGAACTCCGTCACATCCCAATAGCGCTGCACCTCGACGCGCCCGTCGCGAACGCGCAACCAGTGCGCTGGGCGAAGCTTGAACACGTCTCTGTAGATGGTTGACGGCGCGAGGAAGTAACCGAGCGACAGGTAGCCTTCGAGCGCCGTGAGGTCAATCTCGCCGCGCCAGCCGTGAGCACGTGTCAGACCCGGCAGCTCGCTGGCAAAGTGAAACACGCCATCGAGCGTCGTGTAGAAGAACGGCTTCTTCCCGAGCCGGTCACGTGCCGCAAACAGCTCGCGGCGCTTGAAGTCGTAGATCGCGAAGGCAAACATGCCCTCGAGGCGCTCGACACACGCGGGGCCGAACTCTTCATAGGCATGGAGGATCGTTTCGGTGTCGCAGGACGTGCGGAATCGATGTCCCTTGTCCTCGAGCAGCGACCGAAGCGACTTGTGGTTGTAGACCTCGCCGTTGAAGACGATCCAGCACGAACCGTCCTCATTGGTCATCGGCTGGTGGCCGCCGGCGCGGTCAATGATCGCGAGGCGGCGGTGCCCGAGCACCGCGCGAGCGTCCTCGAAGAATCCGTCTCCGTCGGGACCGCGGTGCGCCAAGGCGTTGTTCATCGCGGCCACGCACTGCCGAGCGCCTGGTGGCAGCGCAGCGCTCAAGGCGAACATGCCGGAAATGCCGCACATGTCAGAGGACCCGGTAGTAGACGTCGCGGTATTCGTCCACCATCCGCTCCAGCGTGAACAGCGCTTCCACGCGTGTCCGCGCAGCGCGACCCATCTGATCGCGCGCAGCGGGTTGACGTGCAAGGTCGAGCAGCGCAGCAGCCAGTGCATTGGCGTCGCGCGGTGACACCAATCGAGCGCACGTCGCGTCTACCACTTCCGGCGTCCCGCCAACCCCAGTCGCGACAATGGGCAACCCGGCCGCCATCGCTTCCAGAATCGTCAGCGATACCCCTTCGCTGATCGAGCTGTTGACATAAACGTCGCAGCCCGCGAGCCACCGCCGCGCATCATCACGGTGACCGAGAAATCTGACGTACGCCTCCACTCCGCAGGCCCTCGTCTTTTCCTCCAGTTGCGCGCGCTCTGGCCCGTCGCCGATGATCAAGAGGAGCACGGGAACCGTGTGGCTGCACTGCCTCGTCGCCTCGATCAATGTTCCAAGATCCTTCACACGATCGAGGCGCGCGATCGTTCCAATCACGAGCGTGTCTGGCGATGCTTCCACCATCCGCCGAATCTGTTCGCGCGTGGCGGAATCCGGCAGTGGACCGACGCTGATTCCGTTGTAGATCACGCTGACGGCACTCGGAGAAAATCCTTCAGCGATGATGTGCTGGCGGAGATCCTCTGAGACCGTGAACACCCCGCGCGGAAGCCGCCTCAGGATCTGGTTTGCAAACCGCCGCTTGGCTGACGGCGCAGCATCCGAGAGCCTCCCGTGTTCTGTAAAGATCACACGGCATCCTGGCTGAAACAACCTCGCGAAGCAGCTGTAGACAAACGGCGAATAGTGATGACAGTGAATGACGTTGGCGCCGTGTTGCTGTGCCACCGTCGCTATCGCCCTGCTCAGCGCAGGCCTGAAGCCGGCGGCGCGATGGAGTGCGGTGACGGGAACGTTATCAGCGCTCAGCTCCGACGCCCAGTCACCCTCTTCATCGAGGCAACAGATCGCCATCGGAATCTGACGGGTCAGTCGCCGCGCCAGTTCGACGACGAGACGTTCGGTCCCGCCCGGGTTGAGGCTGAGGACGACCTGAAGCACGCGAGGTTCAGGCGCGGCGGTTGTCGATCGTGCTGAAAAACCCACGTGTTGCCGGGTGAAGGACGACTGCGCGAGGCTGCTACGGTTTGTCGTCGTCACCTACCAGGACCTTCCAGAACCGCTTCCCGACGCCGCCCTTTTTCGACCCGGAGTCCTCCGCCTTCTTGTCTTCCGTCTTTTTCGATGCCGGATCCGGTACCGGTTCCCGCTGCACCTCGTGGGCGTGGTTCGCTTCTGAGCGGACGGCCGCTGGCCCGCTGACGACAAACGACGGCGGGGCGGCCGGGACCCTGGGACTCTCGCCCGACGCGTTGTACGCCGCCACTTCTGCACGATAGGAACCCGACGGGAGCTTCGGGAGTGTCGCCGACATCAAACCTTTGGCGTCAGGCTTCAGCATCCCAAGATCGATCCGTAGGGGAGAACCGCCTTCCGGCTGCAGATACAAGACAAACCCACTGACGTTCTTCCCGTCATGTTGAAACACGATGCGGCTTGGATTCGACACACTCGAGCCACCGCCGGCCGACTGGCCAGCTTGGGCGGGAACTCCCGGTGACTGGACGAGCGCCACGGCCAACGCCGCGGCAAGCCATCCACGTCGGAATCTCAGTCGTCCCAAATCCATGTGGTGCCACGATCCGAGCAAACAACTCTCCATCTGGTCCTATCAAGCCTCGCGCACATCTCCGCTCTGAAAACGTAATCTGACCTGCAAAAGTCAGCCTGACAGCGGATTTCTATCCGTCTGCGTGAAACCCTTCCATCGGTAGTAGATCAACGCAGCATATTCGTAGATCGCGTCGCGACTGATCCGGAGCGCCGTATATCTGGGCAGCCATCGGTCCGGCCCTGCACGTGGCGGCTCGACGTCAGCGGCCGACGGCAAGAGGGTGATATGCAACCGCATCGTATCGGCAATCGCCGCTATACGGGGCATCTGAAGACGTGACGCAACCACCCCCGTTGCTTCATGCGGATGCGTTCTGACGTAGTCGCGAACGGCGACCATCTGTTCGATCGTATTTGGAGGACGTGGATCATGACTAATCTGACCCGGCGGAATCCCGCCCGCCAGCAACTGGTCGCGAAGCCAGTCGTCCCCGAACAGGACGATGCGCGCGGACGGCCAGGCGGCAAAAACACGCAACGTCTCCCTTGCTCGACCTCGAAGGTTGTCCCCGCCGAAAGTGATGACGACGTCAACGATAGGGAGACGCGTGAGCTCTGGTACTGGACGGTACTGCGTCAACGCATCGGCGATGTGGAGAGCCGCCACGGGTGTCGCAAGTACGAGATATACGGAGATTATCGCAAACAGCCAAGCTCGTCCGAGGATGGGGCGGCGCCAGACGTGGATCAGAAGGAAGCCCATCGCGCTACAGAGCACGAGAAATCCGTAGGAACCAGGTGCTCCTACCTGCTTGAGCGTGCTGACTATCAAGGCAATCACGGTACACGAAAACGCCGCGCCGGAGACTCGGCGCGGCGTCAAAAGTCGAAGGAGGAGACTACAGACTCAGCGCTGTGGCCTTTGCCGCAGCCTGCTGCTTCCGGCGCCGCACATACAGCCCGGCCAAACCAAGGCCCATGAGCGTGAGGCTTGCCGGCTCGGGCACGGCCTGGGTACCACCCCCACCACCTGTAGTGAGCACCAGGTAAACACCGTCGTTGAAGAAGTGACAATCGGGATCAAGAGCAATGGCGAGGTCGCCGCCGCTCCCGATATAGCTGTTCAGCTTTGTAATCTGAGCTGCGTTGAAGTTGTAGTAATAGTCTTCGGCGACTGTCGAGAACGAGTGCGTACTGTCGCCAAGAGCGCCGGTTGCCCAACTCTCGTTACGGCTGCCACTCGCCGACAATCCAGTGCTGTTTCCCAAGGTGGTGTTTAGGGTGCCGTTGGCAACCAGCACACCCTGTCCCTGCGCTCCGACTCCCGTTGTAGGAGCGTTGAAGGTGGTGGGAGTCGCGGCGGCGGTGGCGAAGTTGTCCACGAGTCCGGTTGGCGTAGCCGTCGTATCGTCAGTTGCCGTGTAGGCGTACTGGATGCCACCAGCCGGGCTAACCGTCGTTCCAGGCAGGCGGTACGTCGCATTCTGCAACCCGGTGTCGAGGAGATGCATGAACAACCGGTTCGCACTGCCGTCCCAGTTCCTGATGTTGTCGAAGAACAGGTAGGCGCCCGTCACTGTCTGGCCGCTCGGAATCTTTGTATCGACACCCGTGATCACCCACGAATACACGTTGTGATGATCGAGGTCCTGGAGATCGGTGTTGTTGGGAACATAGGTGAGCGAGGCCGCGGAGGCGGTCCCGTGCATACCTATCAACAGAGTCCCCATAGCGACCATCAGGCCGATGCGCCTGAACCGAGATGACATTTCAGAAATTGAGGACCTAAGTATCACGAGCGCCTCCGGCCGTTAAGCCTATAGATTTTCCGTTCGCCAATAGCTGAGCAATCCGTGAGCCAGCAGAACGGAATTCGCACGCGCCTCGAAATGTCAGATTTTGTTGAATACATTAGGGTTTCGAGGATGTCTGCGGAATCAAGAACGGCGACAAAGTTCGGCGACACGGCGAATTTAGTGGGCACCGCAGAGACCGCTGAATCGTGATCCGAATTCGTGCCCCGGAAGACCTCGAAGGCCTTCAGGTTGAGACATAAGTCCCGTGATTGGCAGACTTTTTGGCCTCAGAGTCGCCTCTCGGCCCGACATGAATCCATAACCTATGCATTATCAATATGTTACATAGGCATGTGGCCAACGGTCACGCTCGGTGAGGTGTTTGCTCAAGCCACGAGTGATGGGCTTACTTCCCAAGTGGTCTTCCTGCGTGATTCGCGCGGGCGCAGTGATTGCGGTGTCGATCCTCCTGGCCGGAGCCTGCTCAAAAAACCGTGCCGCTGCACGGCAGGAGCACATCCAGAACGGCGACGAGTATGCGGCCAAAAAGCAATTCCAGGAAGCCGTCATCGAGTTCAAAATCGCGCTCCAGGAAGATCCCCAGTCGGCCGTGGCGCATTTCAAACTCGGAGAGGCGTACGCGGCGATCAGTGATGTTCGTAACGCGCTCCCGGCATACGTCCGCGCCGCAGATCTGGATCCGGACAATATCGACGCGCAGCTGAAGGCCGGCAATCTGCTGCTCCTGGCCCGCAAGTACGACGACGCGAGGACTCGCGCACGCGAAACGCTGAGAAGGCACCCAGACAACACCGGGGCGTTACTACTGCTTGGCAACGCCCTCGCCGGGCTCCGCAGCTTCGACGAGGCTGTGGCGGCAAACGAGCGGGCGACATCGCTGGATCCGAAGCGTTCCGGATTGTTCCTGAACCTCGGCGCGCTTCAATTCATTTCAGGCAACAAGGCCGAGGCGGAGGCCGCTTATCTCAAGGCCGTTGAGACCGAGCCGAACTCGCCAGAGACGCATCTCGGGCTGGCGACCTTCTACTGGGCTTCAGGACGTCTGGGCGACGCCGAGCGGGCGATGCTGACCGCTCTCGCAATTGATCCGAACGGCGTCTCTGCAAACCGGCAACTGGCTGCGCTCTATCAGTCGGCCGGACGTCCAGCCCAGGCCGAGGTCTATTTCAAGAAAGTCGTCGCAGTCGCGGATGACCTCGCATCCAAAGTGGCGCTGTCTGACTACTATGTGGCGGTCGGACGCGTACCAGAAGCGATCGCAATTCTCGAACAACTCACGACGGCAAAAGGGGCATTCGCGCCAGTCAAGGTCCGTATCGCGCTCATCGACTACGTCAGCGGACGCTTCAGCGAAGCCAGCAGGCAATTGGACGAAGTGCTGGCGCGCGAACCCAAGAACTCGGACGCGCTTGCAATCAAGGCGCACGTCCTGCTCGGTGACAAGAAGGTGAAGGAGGCGCAGGCGGCCGCTGACGCCGCCGTCCTCGCCGATCAAAATGGGCTGCGGGCGCACTTCGCCCGCGGCAAGGTCATGCTCGCACTCGGACGGACCGACGATGCGAGAAAATCGTTCCGCGAAGTGATTCGGATCGACCCGCGCGCGGGCGAGGCGGATATAGAGCTCGCGCAACTGAGTCTGCGTGCGCGCGAAATCGACTCGGCGGTTGCCTTTGCCGATCAGGCCGTTGCCCTCATGCCCGGCGACGTCGACGCCCGGCTCACTCTTGCCCGGACGCTCATGGTGCGAGCGTCTGATGTGCCCCGCGCGGAAGCTCAGGTCCGTCTGTTGTTACAGGCCTTCCCGGCCTCGGCCGACGTTCAGGAAGTGCGTGGTGAGCTCGCGCTCGCCAAGGGCGACGTCGGGACCGCGACGCAGGCGTTCGAGCGAGCGTTGGCGCTCAACCAGCAGTCCTGGGGCAGCCTGACTCAGCTCGTGACGATGGACGTGAAGGCCAAACGGCTCGCGAACGCTCGCGTCCGCGTGGACGCGGCGCTCGCGAAATCGCCAAATGCGCCCGAAGCGCTTCTGCTCGCGGCGAAGACCTACGCTGCAAACGGCAACAGTCCCCAGGCGGAGCAATACCTGAAGCGGGCGATCGAGCTCGATACGTCGAATCTGGAGGCGTACACCACTCTGGCTGCGCTGTACCTCATCGACCGCCGGCTGGGTGACGCGAGGGACGAGTTCATTCAGATCGCGGAGCGGGAACCGACCTCGGTTGCACCGGCAACAATGGTGGGAATCATCTCGGAAGCGCAGGGCGATCGCGTCACCGCCGCGAAGTGGTACGACAAGGCACTGCAGATCGATCCGCGCGCGGCGCCGGCGGCGAACAACCTGGCGTGGATTTATGCGGAGCGTGGCGAAAACCTCGACGCCGCCCTGCAGCTCGCGCAGACCGCGTACGCAGCGCTGCCAGGATCACCGGAGGTCGCTGACACGCTCGGCTGGGTCTATTACAAAAAGGATCTGCCTTCGTTGGCGTTGCCGATGCTGCTGCGCTCGATCGAACAGGACAAAGACAATCCGCAGTACCAATTCCATCTCGGCATGCTGTACGCCAAAAACGGCGAGGACAACAAGGCACGGGCGGCGCTACAGCGAGCGCTCAAGCTTCGGCCCGAATTCGAAGGCTCGGACGAGGCGCGACGTGCGCTTGCGTCCTTACTTTATTGAAGCCGAATCCAAAGCAAGACCCAAGACCCCGACAACCCCGGCGCGAGTTGGCATCCTGACGAATCAGCCCGAGCTAGCGAACCGACCCGAGCTTGGCCAGCGCTGAGCGCACTTGACGCACTTCGTCGCGTGCTTCGAGCGACGGGTCAAGGCGGAGTGCCTCCTTCAGCTCGATCTCGGCAACGGCGCGCGCGCCAGTTGCGGCGTAGATGACGGCCGCATGAAGGTGGACTTCAGCGCTCTCTGGGGCTCGTCGAGTGGCTATCACGATCTGCTTTGCGGCCGTCGCATCATCGCCGAGCAGATGTTGGATCCACGCGAGCGTGTCGAGAACGGTTCCATCGTTCGGCGCTGCAGCCGCTGCGCGTGTCGCCAGCGGGAGCGCCTCGGCGGGAGACTTCTGGCGGACTGCCATCGAGTAGGCAAGATTGTTCAAGGCAATCGCATTATTCGGCTGCACGTCGAGCACGCGTTGATACCGCTCGGCAGCACGGTCAAATTGTCCCCCCTGCTCGTAGAGCAACGCGAGTTGAAGCTCAAATGGAGCCACATTCGGGGCGCTCTTCGTGGCCTCTTCGAAGGCCAGACGGGCAGCGTCCCGGTCGCCGCCCGTGGCAATCAACGTCTCGGCGCGAACGACGAGACGCAGCGCGGATTCAGCCACGCCAGGGAATTGCCGGGTCGCCCCGGCAATACGACGCGCCGAGAACGACCCGGGCAGTGCGGTGGTCGAATCGATCGGGTCCTCGATCTCCTCCCGTGACAGGGGCTTCCGCGGGAACGGAGCACATAACGGATCACCTACGACGACGGTCTGCCAGCTGAGATGTGGCGTCGCGAGGTAGAACGCCTCGATCAGATTGAAGCCGGCAACGTACGCCGGAAAAAGGATCTCGGGCCGCACGGTGCTCTGAAGGTACGGCTCAGCGACGTGACCGGCAACGCCCGTCGCGCCTTCGCGGATCAAGTCCCCGATGAGCGACTGAGGTGTGCCGCCGAACAATTTCATTTGATCTCCGGAATCACTCGGAACCCAATCGGCGGGCGGCTGCTTGAACGTGCGGGCGTCGCTGCTGACGAATGTTGCCGCAAGAGAACCTGGGACGAATCCCATGCCGAACGTGCGCACGCGATTCCGGGGATCGTTCGATCCCCATGAGTAGTAGCCAAGGACATTCGGCACATTCCGCACGCCTTGTGGCGACGAGTCGAGCATGACGCGGTCGCCCATACCCTGGGCCTCCAATCGCTTCGCCGCGACCTCCAGCCAATCCTCCCCGGTCCGGTTCACCAGCGCGGCTCGTTGATCGAGGACGAACTTCCCCTCGGAGCCTGCGCTCTTCGCTTTGTCGACGAGCGCCAGCGCCTCCTCCACGGTGAACGCATCAAGGCGAGAGACGAGATAGATGTCCTGCTCACGATGCGTGAAGCGGATGGCGTCCCGCACCTCTTTCGCGCCGAGATAATAAGGATTGTTCACGCGACCCGCGGGCGGAATCTGCTGGCCGGTCATACGACGGTAGAGAAGCGTCAGCTCCGAGTCGACGCTTGCAACCGTCCCGTTGACCCCGCCGGTACCGTTGACGCGAAGGGGAATGCCTTTGGTGAGGACGATGTAGAGAATCCGATCCTCCAGGCGCTGTCGCGCGAGCGCGACCGCGATCGGTCCTTCAATAGTGGACAGATACGCGACCCGATCGATTGTTTCGTCCTGGCTCGTCCGAACGCGGATCACGTTGGACGCAGGGATGGCACGCTGACGCACGTAGTACTCGCCGATTTGCTGGGAGACGGCGCTGCTCTCATTGATGACCACGGCTACGTTCGCTGCGGTCTGCGCAACGCTGAGGGCCGGCGAACCGAAAACCATGACCAAAAGGATGGTCGCGAGCCCCAGCCGACTCGCAGGTCGTTCGGACGTACCGGGCTGAATCGTTCGACTCATAGTTGTCTTCTCGGTTGAGGGATGTGCCGACCTTGGGATGATACTCAAGTCGTCGAAAAGCACAGGGCCGATCCTCCGTGGTCGGACGGCAATTACATTTGTGAACTTTCGGCCACTTTTTTGCACAGCTTGAGAACGCGCGGCTTCGGCGTGGCCGCCTACCACGGCTCTCACTTGGCGCAAATTTCGACTGCTCAGCCCTTTGATAGACGAAAAGCAGGCCGGGTCGTTCCTGGTGTGCGCGCCGACGGAAGCCCTGCGACCTTCTGTTCGAAGAACAAAGTCTGCCCCTGCGCGCATTCTGCGTGGCCACAGGCGAAGCAGCGGGTACGGCCAGTAGACAGCTTACGCGCTTGAGCGGGCTCCGATGACACCACGCGATGCTGCCGGCGCGACCCCCCCAGCCCTTACGGCGATCGTCGTCGAGCCGACACTCGTGGACATCTGGTTCGCCGTCTCTGGCCTTGCGAATAGCGGATTCCATATCACGGTCGCAGAAAGCTTTCTCGAAGCGAAGGCGCTGATCGACAAGCAGCCACCTGCCGTGCTGATTACTGATCTCCGTCTCCGCGAGTACAACGGCCTGCATCTCGTTCTGCGAGGGAAAGCTGCGCGGCCCGACATGGCGGCCATTGTCGTCACCACGGTCGCCGACCCGGTGCTTCAGGCCGAAGCCGAACGCATGAATGCGACGTTCATTCTGAAGCCGACGACCAGGCAGGAATTCCTCGCGGCCGTCTATCGGACGGTCTTTCGTTCGGCGGAAGACCCTGCTCCGATTCGTCCGAGCTTCGAACGGAGAATCGCGGAGCGGCGCCTCCCCGAGAAGACGATGTCCGATTCGGAGCGGCGAGTTGCGGAGCGGCGGAGAAGTTTCGGAGCCGCGCCGACACACAATCTTCTGATGAACTGATCAGGGTGGAGTGTCGCCAGACAATTCACAACGTGGAAGTAACTTTTTCACGGTTGTGGGAATCGAACACTGGCGCTCAAGGCAACGGTAACGGCGTAAGTTCCAGAATCGACAGGTTTCCCTCGATGGCGGGGGATGCCACAACGTAGGTTTTCGAGCGCGCGCCTGTGGCAGCCGCGATGGCACGCTTCGAGTCGGGCAGCGCAATCACGCCGGCATCAGCCGGGCCGTCTGGTGTCGTCAGAATACGATTCAGACGATTCGATCCGTCTATCAGAAACAGGGCATTCCCGAGCGAGACCGTTTCACCGGACGCAGCGCCGCTGGCCAATCGTGCCGCAGCGCTCCCTGTTGTCACGGAAACCGCGCCGAGCGCTCGAGGCCACTGGACCCCAGACGCTCCTATATCAAGTCGCGATAACCACGAAGACGTGCGATCCAGACCGGTCACCAACAGTTGCCCTTCGCCGTTCCAGACGAACGCTGAAGGCTGGTTGAAACCGCGAGCCAGAATGGGCGAGGCGTTACTGTTTTGCGAGGGCACCGTGCCGTCCGGGTTGAATCGAAGGATAAACCCGTTGTACGCGGCTCGCGTTGAGCGAGCATCTCCAGCCGACGGCATCGCCACGTAGATACGCCCAGCTGAATCCGTTGTGAAGATGCCTTCGGCACCACTCGGAAACGCCAGCGCCGGGATGATGACGGCGCGCTCACCAAGCACACCTTGCAGTTCCCTATAGCGAACGACGCTCAGCTCATGGCTCCCGTCTCTCGCGACTTCGACTTCACCCACGTACACGAAATGGGTTGTCGTGAAAGCCGAGTCGAGCGCGATGCCGCTGAAGCGCACGGCAGCATCAGAGATCGTCAGAGCGGGGAAAGCGGCAAGCTGCCCCTCGACGATGACGCGGATCTGCTGCCCGCTGTCAATGAAGAACAGGCGATCGTCTGACGCTGCTGCGAGCCCGGTGATCGGCCGCGGAGTCTGGAGAAGCGTTCGAACCGTGTAGCACTGGTGCGTCGCCATGTCAGCACAGATCTGCGCCGGGGCAAACGAGTCGGAACGCGTGGCCGCGACCGCTGTCGACGCCGCTGCCCGCACCGGCTCGGAATGAGTCATAGACATCGGCCCCATTGAAGGAGTCTCGACCGTCGACACCTCCGGTGAACGCGGGCCGGGCACGAGATCCGCCGAGTAGGCGGCGACGGAAAAGTAGTAGCTCTGATTGTCGACCGCCTCCGCGTACACAAAGGACGTGGCCTTGCCAACGTCATATTGCCCTGTGTAGACCCCCGGCTCACTGCCGACATAGACCACATAGCCGCTCACGCTTGGTTCCGGATTCGGATCCCAGGCGACCGTGATCGAACGGGCAGCAACGACGGATGGCGCTGCGAGAAGAATGACAGCGAGCGTCGCGCCACGCGTGAGGCGGCAGACGGCTGAACGGTACGAATTTACCAGGAAAGCCTCCGTAAAACCTGCGAGGGGTGCCGGTGATTATAGCGGAGAGACAGGGCAGCGAACGCCTCGAACGGCTACAGGCCCACGCCTGTTATCGGCATCAAGGAGGAGCGTGACTAGAGGGCAGCACGGGCCCTGCTGTGGGCTCGGCCAAGGCCATACAATGGCCGGTTTTGGCTTATGTCTAGACGGAACGGCGGGCTTCTGGTGTTGCTGGTCGCTGCTCTGACCCTGGTGATCAATGGACGTGGGCAGGTGCACAGGATTTCTCGCTTCAACTCAGGAACGGCCCGAACAATCAGCGACCATCGCAAGCCTGCGGAAACCCCTCAGCCGTAACGTAAGGCAGCCTTAGCGCAGAGCGGCCGCAGCCGCAACGGATGGCCGTTCCAACGTCCGACGGGACCCGCGCCCCGCGAGTGTCTCGATGGCGGCGATGACGCGCGATTCGTCCATGTGCGTCACCTCGAAACTGTCACCAATGCCGCGAAGCAGCGTAATGTGCAGCTCGCCGCCCAGGTGCTCGCGGAATTCCTTCAAGCCGCGAAGCAGCGTGTAGGCGCCGTCGGCCTCCCGCTCCAGCAACGCGTGATCAGTGAGCTTGAATCCAATCGCCTCGAGCAAACGGAGGATGCGCTCCGCAGACACGCGGTCAAGGTAGCCCATTGCGGCCGAGTACGTCAGGTCCAGCGCGATTCCGATCGCGACAGCCTCGCCATGTCGCAGGCGATGGTTGGTCATCGACTCGAGCTTGTGCGCCGCCCAGTGGCCGAAGTCCAGGGGCCTTGCGCTTCCAAGCTCGAACGGATCACCGTTGCCGCATATGTGCTGGAGATGGAGCTCGGCGGAACGTTGAACGATCGCCGCCATGACGTCGGGATCGCCTCGGACTATCGCGTCGGTATGCGTTTCAATGTATCGATAGAAGGAGGGATCGCGAAGGAGCGCAACCTTGACGGCCTCAGATACCCCCGCGATACTCTCGCGCGGATTCAGTGACGAGAGAAAATCGAGGTCGTTGATCACGGCAAACGGCGGCACGAATGTGCCGATGAAGTTCTTTTTGCCGAACAGATTGACGCTGTTCTTCACCGCGAATCCCGAGTCGGCCTGCGACAGCACGGTGGTGGGCATGCGAACTGTCCGCACTCCACGATGTGCGATGGCGGACGCGAAGGACACCATGTCCAGTACGGCACCGCCGCCGATGACGGTGACGAACGACTGGCGATCCAATCCCACGTCGTTGATTCGCTCCAGCATTCTGAAGCAGTGGGTGACATCGTTCTTGATGCCTTCGCCCCCTGGAACCACCACAGGAGGACACGCGAGCTCCAGCGCCTCGGGCTGGTCTGAGAAATATTTCTTGACTCTTGAGATCAGGGATGGATGGGCACGTGCGACCTGGTCATCGATGACTACGAGAACGCGGTGACGCCGCTCGGGCTCAATCGATCGGATCGTCTCGACGAAAAGGGAGCTTCGCGGGCCCCACACCCCACGCGTGAAGACGACCGGAAACTTGAACGGAACAGAGAACCCGTGATCCGACACTTCGGCCTCATCTCCTCAATGCGTCGTCTCGCTCTCTCAAAACGACGCTTCCGCAATGGGGAGCAATTGGGCTGCCAGCCCAGCGGCACGAAAGTGCGGAATGACGGTGCGGTTCCTTCGATTTTAGGCCGTTGGCGCCGACATAAGTCGCGCGACTGAGGGACAAGTCGTCTTTGGTCAGAGACGACCGGGGCGCTTACGATTTGGTCTCCTCGAGCCACCGACACGCGTTGGCGAACCCCAAGTCGCAGGCCTTTTTCAGATAAGCCAGGCCCCTGCCCCGATCGCGCGGGACGCCGTCAGCGCTGTAGTACATCAAGCCGAGGTTTGAGCAGGAGGTTGCGACCCCGCCAGTGCATGCTTTCTCCAGTGCAGCGGCAGCGAGCACAGGATTCCGAGGAGTGGCCTCGCCGCGCAGGAGCGTGACACCCAGACCCTCACAGCCGACCATCCAGCCCTGATCGCAGGCACGCGTGTACAACTCGAACGGCGTCGTGTCTGGAAGCGGACCTTTACCCGTTCTCAGGATGACCGGGTAGTCTCTCAGCAAGGGTGCGGAACGACGTGGACTTCCGGCAGCGGTTTGCAGCGTCGCCGCATTCTGACAGCCGACAGTGAAACCAAACGCGCACGCGTTCGCGAAATTCTTGGCCGCCAGCTCGGGATGCTCGGCTCGCTGTTCAGACCTGAGAACGCCGACCTCATTGCACGCCCAACCGGAACCATCGGCGCAATACGTGTCGGTGATCATCGCAAGGTTCTCGCAGCCGTGGGCCAGGTTGGCCTCACACGCCCCCTGCCAGAAGGTGACGCGATGCCCGGGATGTGAATCGCCGACAGCGTTGACCGAGCTCATGACGATGAAGATAGTGCCCCACACAGCCATGTACGCGAGATTGCGCTGGCGGGGCGCCAGTGATTGTCCAAGCCTTGCCGGGTCGAACGTCTCGAGCAATGAGGACCTGGCTACGCGATCGATAAGTTTGATCGACAGGTTCATCAGCGGCACCGGCAGCAGCTTGTCGTAAAACGCCGGAATGCCGGCATTCGTCAAAACCTCATAAAGAACGATGTTCCCGAGGCCGTACACAATGCCGTAGATGATTCGGCCCAGTTCGGTTCGTGGCGCGGTCGCGGGATCGGTGAAGAGGAGATGCATGCCGAGAAAAACAGAGATCGGGATGTACGAATCGACGAAGAAGTACGTCCCCGTCGCGGCAAAGTAGATGAGACCGAACAGATACGTCGTCACGACGGCTGACATCGTCATCGTTGTGACACCGAACAGGAACTGACCGGGCAAGCCGACGAGAAACAAGACCAGGTAGATGTTGGGTGGGTTGAACTGCGTTCGCGCGATGTCGACGCCATTCGTCATCGAGGTCGTGCCGGTCAGGATCAGCACGACCGAAAAAATGGCAAGAGTGAACGACGACGGATTGAAGATGTGAGCGCTCTTACCGTCCTTGTTCCAGCGAATCAGTTCCTTCGCAGCGAAACCCACAGCAATCATCAGGAACTGCAGGTAGTACCACTCGGGTTTGAACCAGAGAAAAAACTGGATGCTGAGGATGACTGGAAACGGTCCGAAACCGAGGGTATAGGTGTCTCTGCGCCACCAGACCAGGAGCATGTCGAAGGCGTAGGCAAACACCAACTGCGCGACGATGAGGGGCGCAGCCTCGTAGACGGGCGACCAGTACCAGCCCCAGTACAGAAGAAGAGAGGTTTGTATGCAGGCCTGCAGGTAGTGCGGCCTCCGAAGCATCACTTCGACGCCAAGCGTTCGCCCGTGCCTGGCTGCCGACGCGCCCAACACGGCGAGACCCACGAGTAGTACGCCGGCAGCGCCGAAAATGGACCACAACAGCCCTGGATTCTGACGGATGGTGGGCAACGCGGCGACGGCGGCAAGCCCCAGCGTGAATCCAAGGGGGAGCGCGAGCGTCCGTAGCGAACCAGCCTGGCGACGCTCGGCTTCGCGCGCTTTGACTCCGTGTGTTTTCGATCGAGCCGTTGCTACACCAGCCATGCGGGAATTATCGTCCTTGTCGCCTTGGGTCCTTAAAACAATTCCCGCAGGAAGCGGACGCCTCCTGCGGGAATCGGGGAGAGCCTGGAGCGGACGAGAGTACCTGGGGTCCTAGACGCGAACGCTGCTCCGGCGACGACGAGCGGCGAACAATGCCAACACTCCGCTGCCCAGTAGCGCAACCGTCCCTGGTTCCGGAACGGCGGCAACCTGACGACAGTCCTGAGCCGGCTCCGTATTGGCTTGCGCTACGGTCAAACAGCCATTGTTCACAGCCGTGACCACGAGAGCAGTGCCGTTAGCGTTGGACAACAGCCCATTGTAGGTGTCGATAATGGTCAGCGCGGTCGTCCCGAGAGCCACCGGCGCGAATCGAACCGTGGCCAATGTGAATCCAGCACCCTGTGGAGGGAGTACCTGGCCGAGTGGGATGTACACCAGATCGAGGAAACCAGCGCCGAGAGCAGGGGCGCATGGGGCCGGCCCGAATCCGCAACTGAAGTCCAGCGACCCGGCCATGTTGTTGCCGGGATCGATCGTGTAGCCAAACCCCGAAACCAACGTCGAATCGAATCCAAGGCGGAGAGCAAAACCGCCGACCACTTCGCCCGCCCCCAAGGTCACGTTGAGGCTCACTTCCTTGAAGGCGTCCCCAATGCCGACCGTCGAGAGCGCAGGAACGACACTGATCGTCGCAGCCTGCGCCGGGACGGCATACGCGGCGCCAATCAAAATCGCAACGGCCGCTACGACAGCTCTTGCTCTACGAATACTCATGTTTCTTCTCCAGGAAACCACTGCAGTGTCCGCGACATTTCGCGGTCTTCTCCGTCGGCACCATCACAGCAAAATGCTCGCCGGCCCGACTGTTCAAACGGTGTCACCTAACCTACTGTGAAATAAAGCCTTCTGACCGGATCGCAAAACTCTTCGGCTTATCAAGTACCTCTGGAGGCGACTTCGGTCTTTCTATTTCCGCTGATCCCAGCTCAAGTCGCTGCCCGCGATAACTTTGCGGTGCTTTGATCTGAGCGAGCGTCGGCCCGTCACCACCCGTTACGAAAAACCAGGCCCGCTCCACTCGCTGAAACGGGCCTGGTTGAAACGCTCCCGCTCGCTTACTACGGTGTAAGGCGCAGTGCGCAGTACCGGAGATCGGCGACATTGATGACGCCATCGCTGTTTCCGTCGGCCTGGTCATTGGGACCCGACGCCACCGTGCCCAGCCTCGCGCGAATGAGATTCAAATCGGTCATGTCGACCTTTTTGTCGTCATTAACATCGCACTTGGACACAGGGACTATCCAGATCTTGTTCAACGGGTTCGACTGCAGGTTGCCGATATTGGCGCGCACGACGTCTGTGCCTATGCTGCCGTTACTCAGGTAAGTCCACGTCACATCCCCGGAGGCAGGCGTAACGCAACCGACCGGATTACAGGTGCCGGAGACTCCCGTGTTCGGACCGCTGATCACCGCAAAATTCACCGTGGCACCAGGCACGGGTACGTTGCCCTCAGCGCGCACTTGCGCCGTCACGGTGTGATTGGTTCCCACCGGGTTCGTATCGTCGGCCGTGCTGAGCGGGGGCCCGCCCTGCAACAAGCCAACGGTCGAGAAGAGGGTTGGGTCTGGTGCGATCAACGCGACCGGCGACAGGATCAACTCCGCCATGGCTGTCCCTGGCGACACAGTATTGTTCAGACCGCAGCATGAGAACGACATTGACCAGTTGCCGCCACTCGTGCTCGTCGGCGACACCTGGTTCGTGATCAGATAGTCGACGTAGTCCGCGTACCAATCGCCAGCCGGAATTGGACCGGGCCCCGCCGGCCGGGTCACGCCAGGCAACGTCTGGACGCCAAAGAGCTTCAGACCCTTGAAGACATTGAACATGGGATAGCCGCAGCCCATCCCGCCGCGCGCGCCACCGCACACCCACCCGTCGTCGCCTGTAGCCGATCCCGTTGGCCACCGCAGGTTAACGGCGTTGATGCTTGCCTGCGTATCTGAGTTGCCCAGCGCTTTGCCGGCGAAGTAGTGGCCCTGAAGCGCGATACCAACCTTGCCGAGGTTTCTCTGCGAACTGAGAGGATTCTGATCGGCGTTGTAGTCGAACGTCCCATCGTTCTGGGCGGTGCCGCCAATGTTGAATCCGGCAGGGAGCGCGAAGTTGCTGAATTCTGGTTTCACGAAGTCGGGGATGGTAATGCCCGCGCTCGTCGCGTCGAGGAGCGCGAGGAGGTTCCACCCCGCGGTGGACCCATCCGAGGAGTCACAGCCGTTGTTAGCAAGCGAGTAGTGCCAGCCGCCTCGCCCGCTGCAGTTGAGGACGTCGATCTGCCCCCACGCGACTGTGTTCATCAGGCGCTGCAGAACCTCCCGATAGGTCTTGCCGGCCCCGGGGCCGGCCGGATTCGTCCGACTGAGGGCACCACTCGCGGCCAGCGGCAAGGACACAACGGCGGTCGAGTAACCTGGGTAATTGCCAGAGTTCACTTCAGTCGATGGCGCATAACCCGTGCAGGGGGCGGCTTCGATACCGGCGCCCACGCAGGGATTGCGGTTCGGCGCGGGCGACGTCTGGACACTCAGCGACTGGACCGCGGTGTTCGTGAGGACATAGTTCAGCCCGCGCTGGACGATGAACCGCTCGTAAACGCCAGCAGGAACGCTGTTGTCGTTCGGGAGGTGGTAGCCATGGTTCTCGAAGGCAAGGACGATTAACGCAGTATTGGAGTTTTGGTAGTCGGCGTTCCAAAACGTTGTTGTACCAGCCGGAAAATTCGCCGCCCGATTCTGTTGACTGGACCACAGATATCTCAGCCCGTTTTCAATGGCGCGATTGATGTTCAAGTTCCTGAGGTCGAACGCTGACAAGAGCGCTCCGTTGTACACCTTGATGACCACCGTTGCCTGCTCACCGGGGCAACCCGGAACGGCGGCGCCGGCGCCCACGCACAGGGTCGCAGTGAAGATGCCCGACAGGGCGTACGTATGGGGGAAGGCGATGTAGGACCGATCGCCCACGGGACCCGACGACTGCGCAGACCCGTCACCGTAGTCGAGAACGAATGCAGTGCCATTGGCCTGGGTCGTCACGCCCCACACAACCTCTGACGTCCCCATCAGCATGTCCCGAGGAGGCATCAACAGCGTATCCGCGGAAGCAGACGAGGCCCAAAAAGAAGTCAATAACGCGCCGATACACCATCCGGTCCAACCACGCCAATTAGCCATAACTCTCCATCCGCCCGAAGGCCTATACCTCGAGTTTGAATGCTCGCTATACAAAAACAAGGCCGATGTTCGAACAGCCGTGTACAAACAATAATCAATGCGCCGGAATTACCAGTTATCTCGTGGGCAGACTTTAGTCGGGTTATGGACCTTCATAGCGACTAGTGTGTCGACCACCGCGGGATTGTCGGACGCGATCTAACCCTCTGCATGGACATCCCGGAACAGGCGCGACTCTCCCACGGATGGTCCGGGTCCGATCGGATCAACACCACCAAACAGTTGCGTGGCTCACCGCCGTGCGGTGACCGCAGGCTGGCCGTTCGTTGACCGGGAAGGAATCGCGTTGCCCGATCCGCTGAGCGCGCCCCGCTTCTTGCTAGAATGCGTCGGCAATGAACCTCCGGTCGTCTCGAGCCTCACTGTCCCTTACTCGGTTAGCCGGGTGGCTCGCATGCTTCTTGGTTCTCGCCGGAGGGCGCTCGGCGTATGGGCAGGACCTGCGCCTCCAGTTTCACGCGGGGCTCGTCGATCTGAGCACGCACGCGGTGACGGTGGCCCAGATCCTCGCCCGATGGTCCGAGGTGGGTGGAACGATGGTGGTCAATGGGGATCAGATTCAGTCGGGACCGATGTCGCTCGATCTGGTGGATGTGCCCGAACGAGAGGCCCTGTCTGTGATCCTTCGGGGTGTTCCTGGATATCTGTTGGCTGAAGGAGCCGATCCGAATCCGGCGCGATCAGCGATTGGCCGGATCGTGGTGCTGCCAACGCGAACGATACCTCCGGCTGCTACGGCCGTCGTCCCCTCCTCGCCGGCTGCGGTAGCCGTTTCGCCGTCTCGGGTCATGCCATCAATGCTTCCGGAGCCGGACGAGCCCAATAGAGATGGGCTCGTCATCGTCGGAGCTGCCAGCGAGGCAGTCGAGAGCGCGACGGGCGGGAGCGTTCAAGGAGCAACACAGGAAACGTCGCGTCCGGGATTCGTGCAGTCATCCGGACCTCCCGGGATGAGCAGAGCGATCACGCCGAGCTCGGTTTCGGGTCGCGCGGGCGAGACGACCGTGCCGAGCACCCCGCCCGCGTACGTCCCGAACAGCCAGCCCACGTACGTCCCAAACAGCCAGCCCGCGGACATCCCACCACCGTCGCCGAACGATAAGCAGTAGCGCGCCGGCCTGGGTATCTGAGGGAACGCGAATCGTCGCGTTCCCTTAGATAATCTTTTCATCTGTCAGAACGGCTCAACGCCTGGCGCTGGCCCGGTAGCGACAGTTGTACGTCGAGTGCGGCTCTGGTTCGGTGAGGTGGACGCAATCCGGCGGTTACCGCAGCTGCGAACCAACCACCCTGTCAAGTCTGAACAGATGAGCGCGTATATTGCGCGAATTTCCACCGTACAGCACAAACGGCCGCTCTCGCGGCCGTCTGAGCTCAATAGTAATCCCGGCACCGACCGGGCGCCCGCGAACATTCGGGCGCTAGCTTCGACGACGCCTCGCGCGAGCGGCCACGATGCCCGCCAATCCGGCGCCGAAGAGGAGCAAGGATGCGGGCTCTGGAACCGCGTTCGCTCCTCTGAGCGACGCCTCAAACGCGAGCTCGTTCGGCGCGTAGATGTTTCTAAACGCTGCGGGATTTGAGCCGGACAAGTAGAAGTCCAGCGGAATCGTCGAGTAGTAGACGAATCCGAGGCCGAGCGGGTAATAGAAATCGACGATGTGAGTTGCGTCTCCGTCGTTGAAAATCGGGACTGCCCCACCGGGCAGCGAGGCTAGGCTCGCATAACCGTGGTTTGAGAAGTTGCCACCATCGAGCGACGCGTTGTTGATGACGCCGCCGGGGCCGTTCGTAACCAACGTGCCGTTCGTGGAGATGTCGATGGCCGCACTGAAGTTGGTCGTGAAGTTGATCGCCGCCCCCCCAGGCAGGTACGTGTTTGCGTCGGCGGTGCCCTGCGTCACGTTGCGATCGTGAAACGAGAGAACTCCGCCGCCCGTGACGAAGGCCAGGATGGCCGCCTGATTGGCGGCACTGAGCACTTGGGCGTCTGGGTTACCGTTGGCGCCGTTCAGGATCCACAGAACGTCCAACCCCACCAAATCCGCGGCGGAGAGGCCGGCAAGCGCGACGCCGGTGTTTCCCGACGCAGTGATTGCGGTCTGTCCCGCGGCGCCAACAGTGGCATTGGACTGGTACAAGCCTATCGTCGCCGCTGATGCGGGGTTGGGAGCCAGCAAGATCCCTACGAGCACAATGAAGGCACCCACGAATGGCTTACGCATCGGTCCTCTCCTTATGACCCTAAACAAGGGCCAACTGTGTCCACGCAGGGGTAAGTGTGAGAGTCCAAAAAGCAATACAACGACCAGCACCGTCACGGTCGCTGCCCGACCTTTTCGATATCGTTAAAGCATTGACACACAGTCTCTTGCGATCCAAACCTCGGATAACCCTCGGGGTCCGACCAGCACTCCGAAAGTCGCCACGGCCTCAGCTAGCGCTAGTAAAAGCTGCCGGTGGGGCGACTAGATGAGGGTTCAGGGGAACTCGCGTCATCGGGGAACACTAGGGCGTACAAGGAAAAAGGCCCGCCGCGATTCCTCGCAACGGGCCTTCATCACCGTAGAACAAATCCCGGCAGCGACCTACTCTCCCACCCACCTGCGCGGGCAGTACCATCGGCGGTGGCAGGCTTAACTTCCGTGTTCGGAATGGGAACGGGTGGAACCCTGCCCCTATGACCACCGGGAAACTTGGTCATTCGCGATTGAATCGCAAATGAATCTTGATTGCCTGGGGTCCGACAATGCGGAGCGCAGCTATCAGCGGCGCCTCGCCGCATTGCCGATCGTCCCAGACTATCTCGTAGCGCGGGTCCATCCGGACCCGCCTGTCAAAGAGCATTCGCGATCGTTGATCACGAATTAACAACTGAATACCCTGCAAACGGTAGTTCCCGTCAGTCCATGCACACACAGGGAAAGAAAAGAATATGGTCAAGCCTCACGGCTAATTAGTACCAGTTAGCTTAACGCATCACTGCGCTTCCACACCTGGCCTATCAACCTGGTAGTCTACCAGGAGCCTTTAGAGGTCTTGCGACCTGGGACATCTCATCTCGTGGAGGGTTTCACGCTTAGATGCCTTCAGCGTTTCTCCCTTCCGGACGTAGCTACTCGGCACTGCCGCTGGCGCGACAACCGATACACTAGAGGTCCGTCCAACCCGGTCCTCTCGTACTAAGGTCAGCCCCACTCAAATGTCCTCCGCCCATCACAGATAGAGACCGAACTGTCTCGCGACGTTCTAAACCCAGCTCACGTACCGCTTTAACCGGCGAACAGCCGGACCCTTGGAACCTGCTACAGCTCCAGGATGCGATGAGCCGACATCGAGGTGC
>Ga0137437_1000095_pt1 | contig 21659 bp, 20 predicted proteins | sample EasRivERMGT138_2_FD_102332 | JGI IMG/M metagenome (GOLD analysis project Ga0137437, IMG submission 102332) | Soil microbial communities from meander-bound floodplain in the East River, Colorado, USA - East River MetaG ERMGT138_2 | ecosystem: Environmental > Terrestrial > Soil > Floodplain ...
CAGCTGGCCGAACACCGTCAGCTGCGCCCCGGTTTTGCGTCCCAATTCCGCCGCCGCCGTCGGATCGGCCCGGCCGCTCCACCGCCGCACGACGAGCGTGGGCGATACCGTGCGCAGTGGCCCCGCCCCGTCGAGGTTGCGCGACACGACGTCCACGAGCCCCTCGCGCCACAGCGCGAGTTTTGGATCCAGCACGTCGAACGGCGCGACGGCAACCAGATTGGGGTCGAGCGAGACGCGCGTCCGGGAGCGCGCTACGAGGGCTGCGCCGACAAGGAGCAGGGCGACGACCCCAATCCCGATCTGCATCGGCAGACGTCGCCCGCGGGGCGCGGTCTGGGTGGGCAGCCGTAGCGCGTCGCGAAACTCCGCAGCCGTGTGGAAACGGTCCGCCGGCGCCTTGGCGAGTGCACGGGCGATCGCGCTGGCAATCTCTGGTGGCGTCTCGACGCGCATCTCGTTTAGCGGGCGTGGCGGTGTGCTGAGGTGCGCTGCCAGCACGGCCTGCGCCGTCGGGCCCTCGAACGGCGGCTGGCCCGCCAACATCTCGTAGCCCACCACCGCGAGGGCATAAACGTCGGCGCGGGCGTCGATGTGGCGCTCACCTGCCGCCTGCTCCGGCGACATGTAGCCGGCCGTCCCGACCGAGATCCCGGTGTCCGTCAATCGGCCGCCGCTGCGCGCTTCGGCCAGCGCCCGGGCGACCCCGAAATCCGTCAGGACGGCGTGGTTCTCCTCCAACAGAATGTTCTCGGGTTTGATGTCGCGATGGATCACGCCCTCTGCGTGGGCGTAGGTGAGCGCGTCGGCAACCTCATAAACGATGCGAACCGCATCTGCGACGGGGAGCTTGCCCTCGCGCGTGAGCCGATGCCGCAGTGATTCGCCCATCACGTACGGCATCACGTAATACAAAAGATCCCCGCGGGAACCGGCCGCGAGGACGGGCAGGATGTGGGGGTGCTGGAGATGCGCGGCGAGCTGGATCTCCTGCTCAAATCGCGCGGTGGAGACGTCGCTGGTAAACTCGGGGGGCAGAACCTTGATGACGACGCGGCGGCGCAGCGAGGCCTCTTCCGCCAGGAAGAGGCGACTCATGCCGCCTCCCGGGAGCTCCTTCTCGATGCGGTAGGCGTCGCCCAGTGCACCTTGGAGCCGCTCACGCAGGCTAGTCACGGGGCTAAGATAGCCCGTTCTAAGGCCGCCGGTACACCGCCTTGCCACCCAACACGGTCATCACCACGCTCGCTCTCAGGATGTCTTCCGGCGCGACGGTCATGATGTCCCGATCGAGCACGACAAAGTCCGCGTACTTCCCGATGGTGAGGCTGCCGCTCTCGCTCTCCATGAACGCCGCATACGCCGGCCACAACGTGATCGATAGCAGCGCTTCCTGACGCGTGGTGCGCTGCTCGGGCATCCAGCCGCCCGGCGGGAAGTTGTCGGCGTCCTGCCTGGTGAAAAACGAATGGAAGGAAATCAGCGGGTTCACCGCTTCGACAGGGAAATCCGAGCCGTTCGGGATCACCACGCCGGTATTCAGGAGCGAGCGCCACGCATACGCGCCCTGCGCGCGGGCCCAGCCAAGCCGGTTGGGCACCCAGTACATGTCGCTCGTCTGATGACTGCCCTGCATGGAGGGGATCACGTCGAGCTCGGCGAAGCGCGGGACATCCTGATAGCGCAGGATCTGCGCATGCTCGATACGAAACCGATGATCGGCCGTGGGGACCTCGCGCAGCGCGGCTTCGAACTGATCGAGCACGATGCGGTTCGCCCGGTCACCAATGGCATGCACGTTGACCTGGAAGCCTGCCCGGAGCGCGCGCACCGCCACGCTCTTGATGCGCTCCGGCGTCGTCGTCAGCAATCCCGTGTTGCCCGGATCGTCGCTGTATGGCTCGAGCAGCGCGGCTCCGCGACTGCCGAGCGCGCCGTCGGCGGTGATCTTGATCGAACGGATCCACAGCCGGCCGTCGTAGAGCGCCTTCTGTGGGCCGCGCCGCAGAAACTCGTCGAGCACGGAGTCGCTCGCGCGAATCATGACGTAGTTGCGCAGGTTGTACCGCGCCTCCTTGGCCAGCTCCTCGTACACGGCGATCCCCTCGGGACCCACGCCGGCATCGTGAATCCCGGTCAGCCCCCAGCGGTTGGCTTCCGTAATGGCCGCGATTGTCTGCTCCCGCAGCTCAGTGCGCGACGCCGCCGGTATCACGCGACCGACGATTCCCTGCGCGTTGTCCACCAGCACCCCAGTCGGATTGCCTGCAGAGTCCCGGATGAATCGTCCACCGCTGGGATCGGGTGTCGCCGCCGTGACCTGCGCGAGCTCGAGGGCTTTCGCGTTCACGAGCGCCGCGTGTCCGTCGACGCGGGTCAGATAGACGGGATTGTTCGGAACGGCGCGTGACAGCGCGTCGTGGGTAGGAAAGCGTGTATCGGCCCAATCGTTCTGATCCCACCCACGCCCGCGAATCCATTCGCCGGGGCGGGCCGTCTTTGCACGTTCCACCACCCGCGAGACGACCTCCTCGTAGGCGCGCGTCCCGACCAGGTCGACCGTACGCAGCGCGAGCCCGAGATTGAGGAGGTGCGCATGCGCATCCACCATCCCAGTGATCACCGTCTTCCCGGTGAGGTCGAGCCGTTCAGTGCGCGGACCCGCGAGGGCGAGCGCGCCGCGGTTGCTCCCCACGAACGCGATGCGGCCGCCTCTGACGGCGAGTGCCTCGGCGACGGGGCGGTTCACGTCAGACGTGTAGACGCGGGCGTTGAGGACGACCATGTCCGCCTGCTGCAGGGCCAACACCAGAAGCAGCATCATGTCTTGAGTCTCGGAAGGTTGGTGTCGATTTCGTGCGTCTTGTGAAATGGCAGCCGCGGCGCCCGAATGGGAACGAGGTGTGCGATGGAATTGGCATAAAACTCGAGCAGCGGCCTGCCGTTGGGCAACACCACCAGCGTGTCGCCATCCGCAACGACCAGCCGGCGCATCCGCAGCATGCGCCAGGCGCGGTCCCAGATTTCCGCGATCCGGGCACCGCCGCGCACGACCTTGCCGTTGACCTCCAGCAGCCGATCGCGCAGCTGGTCCATGCGCTCGAGCAGCGCGTCCCTGGTGATTGCGGTCTGCCCAAAGGACAGCAGCGCCGCGGCCGCGAGCGGCACCGGGGTGACGGGAACGATCGCGCCGATGCGCGCGAGCATGTTGCGCGCGAGATGCTCGAGCTCCGGCAGACGCCGTTCCTTGGGAGAGGTCAGGACGCCGTCCGGCGCGGTGCGGAGCCATTCGCGCAGCGAGAGCGGCGTCCCGAAGTTGACCGCCACGCGGCCGTAGCGTTTCAACCGGCCGGTGAGTAGGCGCATCGTGTTGCTCGCGAGATAGGACACGACGGTCCCGAGCTGCGACAGACGGCCGGGCCGGTCCCGCTCGTCGATAAGCTCGCGGATGAGCGAGCGGTCCTCCAGCACGCGATCGTAGTTGAGTGCGACGGGCACAAACCAGATGTCGCGGCCGAACGCGGGATCGGCCAGCGTGCGGCAGATGTAGTCGAGGAGCCCCAACTTCGGCGGCCGGAGCTTTCCGTCCCGCGACAGTCCGCCCTCCGGGAAGATCCCCTGGGTCACGCCGTTGCGCGTGATGAGCTGGATGTAGCGCTCCAGGACTGTGTGGTACAGCGGCTCGCGGAAGCGGCGCCGGATGAAGTAGGCTCCGAAGTTCTTGAACACATACTCGAGCGGCCAGGCGCGCGCCCACTCACCGACGGCGTAGCTCACGTGCACGCCCCGCGCGAGCACGTACGCCACGACGACATAATCGGCGTTGGACCGGTGATTCATGAGGTACACGACCACGTCGTGTTTCGGGATGTGTTCCAGAGCGTGCTCGTCCTGATAATCCACGCTCACCTTGTACAGCAGATTGACCAGGACCTTTGCGACGTTGTAGCCGACTTTGTAGTACGACAGGACGTTGAAGTGCGGGATGATTTCGTCGAGGTATTTGCGGACCTGGCGGCGCACCATCTTCTCGGTGAGCCCGTGCTCGGCCATGTGCGCCTGAACGGCGGCCGTGATCACGGGATCGTCTGCGAGCGCCCGGCGCGCTAGCCGCGGCTCCTGCTTCTTATAACGGCTTAGCCGAGCGCGGAACTCGTGAATGAGCCCCCCTCCTTCTTGAGCTGCGCGTAGCCCATCCCTTTCAGTCTGGCGATGCGCATGCTCATCGGAGGGTGTGTCGCGAGGCGGTCGGCGAGCCACCCCTCGCGGTTCGTGAGCCGGCGCCCCAGGGGATCAACGATGCAGAGGTGAGCGGCCCCGCGCTTGATCGCCGCGGTCGGCGTCGCGGCGGCTTCGAGCTTCTCGAGCGCGCTCGCGAGCGCCAGCGGATTGCGCGTGAACTGCGCGCTCATGGCGTCCGCGAGATACTCGCGGCGCCGGCTCACCGCCAGACTCAGGAGCTGCGTGACGAGCGGGGCAAAGATCCACGAGATCACCCACAGCGCGAGCAGGATCGCGAGCAGCGGTCCGGCGTTCTTCGATTTGCTCCGCCCCCCCCCGCCCCCCCCGCCCCCCCCGCTCCCGTGTACGGGGAAGGATCCGACGCGCATCATGCGGCCCACGCCGTCGCGCACGAGCAGGATCGCCCCCACGAGCGCCGCCAGCGTCGTCATCAGGCGCACGTCGAGATTCTTCACATGGCCGAGCTCATGACCGATCACTGCCTGGAGCTCGTCACGCGTGCAGAGCCGCAGTAGCCCGCGCGTCACCGCCACGTGCGAGTCGCTGGGATCGTGACCCGTCGCAAAGGCGTTGGGGTCGTCATCCGGGATGATCCAGATGCGCGGCCGCGCCACGCCGGCCGCGATCGCCATTTCGTCCACGACGTTGGCGAACTGCCGCTCGCTGTCGGTCTGGGGCGTCACCAGCTCCTGCGCGCCGGTCGCCCACAGCACCTTCTCGGGACCGGTCTTGTAGATGTACCGCGCCAGCATGATCGCCGCCCCGGTGACCACGATGCCGAGCCACGGGAATGGGTGGGCGCCCTCGAGCGCCCAGATGATGTCGGCGCCGAATCCCAGCCAGGCGAAGAACAGCACGAAGCCAATCACCAGCCAGGTCGTGCCCCGGCGATTGGCTTCCTGCTGCTGAAAGAGATTACCGTCTGGAGAGGTCAACCTGCAGCACCGCGCGTTCGGCCTGATCCTCGATCTCCCACAGATCGGTCGGCGACGCCTTCGCGAGGCCGGCGACGAGGGTTGTGGGGAATTGCTGCTGCTTGGTGTTGTACTGCGTCGCCGTGTCGTTGTAGAGCTGGCGCGCGAACGCGATGCGGTTCTCCGTGGAGCCGAGCTCTTCCTGCAGCTGGCCGATGTTGCCGGTGGCCTTGAGCTGCGGGTAGCGCTCGACCGTGACCAGCAGGCGCGACAGCGCGCCTGAGAGCGCGTTCTCCGCCTGGCTGATCTGCTTCATCGCCTCGGGGCCCGAGGCGTTGACCTTCACCGCCTGGTTGCGCGCCTGGATCACGGCCTCGAGGGTGGAGCGCTCGAAATCCATCGCACCCTTCACGGCGTTGACGAGATTCGGGATCAGATCGTGCCGGCGCTTGAGCTGCACGTCGATCTGCTTGAACGCGTTGACGGTCTGGTTCTTCAGCGAAATGAGCCCGTTGTACGCGCCGACGATCCATAACCCGGCGATCACCACGACTACGAGCAGCACCCACATGTTTGTCGTCTCCCGTTGATGTAGGGGCGCGGCATCCCGCGCCCGTACTGATGTATTACGAGCTGTGCGGCAGGAGTTTCGCGATCGCCTGACGAATCGTCTCCGCCAGGCCGTGGGCGTCGGAGCCGAGGCGGGCGAGCGGGTGGTCGGCGTCGACGTGCAGCTCGACCCCGCGCGTCACCGGGATGCGGCGCCAGGTCGTCGGGCCGGTCGTCTCCTTGTCGGCGTCGCGGGTGAGCCAGGCCGTGAGCGCACGCCCGGACCGGCCGCGGGGCATGCCGTCCGCGCCCTTGAGCGGCAACCGGTCGGGCGGCAGGAGCGAGGCGCCCAGGACCTGTGCGCACCGGCGCTCGAGCACGTCGCCCGTCTGGTCATGCATGTCCTTGGTGATCGCGGCGAGCGTGACGCCTTCCATCTGCTTCAGCTTGATGGCGAGCAGTTGGAGAAAGTGGCGATAGGAGTACGTGGCTGCCGTGCCCCGGCCTTCGGGCGGGCTGACCAGCCCCCGGGTTACGTAGAACCGGATCGTGCGCTCGCTCGGCGCGGCCCGCGCGGCGGCATTGATCGGCGTGACGGCCGAGGCGTCGAGCACAGCTCCTACCACCACCGAGAGGTCCCGCAGGTTCCAGGGCGCGAGGTTGCGATACTCGCGCAACACATGCAACGGATCGGTGTGCGCGACGCCGGTCGTCACGCGTCCATCGCGTCCGACGCGCGGTTGCTCTGCAAGACAAGCGCGACCCAGTCCGCGACCTGCTGCAGGTTGAACGGCTTGCGGAGGACGACGCACCGGTGATGCTCGAGCCAGGTGCGCACTTCTTCGGCTTCGGCGTCGCCAGTCATGATCGCGATCCGTCCATCCAGCCGCGGCCAGCGATGAATGATCGCCAGATACAGCGCGAGTCCGGACATCGTGGGCAGGTGGATGTCGAGCAGCAGCGCGTCGGCCTCCTCGGAGTTGAGGAGCTCGTAGGCTGTTTCCGCCGTCCCGGCGCTGAGCACCCGGTAGCCGTTGCGCTCGAGGAACCGCTCGAGCACGCGGCGCAGGCCCGCTTCATCATCGACGAGCAGGACCGTCGGCCGGTTGCGCGGAGGCGACGTCATCACGAGGCGGTCGCCGCGTTGGAGCGCGCCGGTGTCAGGAATTTCTGCACGATGCGCGCCGTGGCTTCATCCGCGGTCAACGACAGCCGCATTTCGCCCGCGGTCAGACCGAGGTACTTCTTGGCGTGCTGCTGGAGCGTCTTGGCCTGCGCATACCCGAGGCGCTTGGCGACATCTTCGATGGTAAAGCCGGGATCCCGCAGCAGGCGGTGCGCGTAGAGCACGCGCGCGGCCGCAAGAATCTCCCGCGGGCTCCGCAGCCCCGCGCGCGCGAACCAGCGCGCGCACGTGCCCCGATCGACGCGGGCGCGGGCGGCGAATTGCTGGATCGTCTGCACTTCTCCGGGCATGCGGAGCGCGTCCTCGAGCACCCAGCGGAGCTCGCTGGGGAGCGGCGTCAGGGCAGCGCTGAGCTGGTGGAATAGCTGCTGGGACGCCGCGTGGGTCGCTTCGGCGGAGAGCACGTCGCGCAGGTGGTCGGGATGATCTTCGGTTCGACTCAGGACGACCTGCGTGATGCCGCATTTGCCCATCGCGAGCAGGACGGGAGCGAGCTCGGGGGTGAGCATCGGGGTGTAGAGAATCAGCGGCAGCGATGGGAACAGCACGCGCAAGCGCTCGACTTCCTGTCCCCGCGACCCGCCGAGCATAGGATCGACGACGGCAATCTCGACGGGCCGGCCGCGAATCGCTTCGAGCGCGATGTCCCACGTGGGCGCTCGCGCCAGCACGAAACCCGGCGCGACGGCGCTGCGCAGTCGCTGGTACTGGATGTCTGAAACAGCCGCAAGGACCAGCATTTCCCTACACGTCCTCCGCGCGAACCCGGGAGTGCCGCAAAATCGCCCTACGATGCCGCAAAAACGCCCTAAACGAACGCAACGAACGGGGTCAAGTTGCTTGAGTTGACGAGTCCCCATCCAACTCGATCGCCGGAGGTTTCATGACCCGCCGCATCCGTTTCGCCTTGACACTGTTCCTCGTTTCGTTTGCCCTGACCGCGGCCGCCTGTAGCGACGCGTCCGGCCCGAGCGAAACGGCGTGTGACAACAACAACCCCGTCACGTGCAAGTAGACTAGGTACCCAACGCCGCCAACGAGGCGGACACTTCTCGGAGCGATTCGCTAGGGGGCGTGGGCGCAGGTGCGGCGCTCTCGACTTGTTCGAGGGCGCCGCACTCTTTCAACCCATCCAGAATCGGCTCGATTCGGAACACGAGCTCGTGGAGCCCGTGCGCCGTGGCGATCTCCAGTGCTTGGCGCAGCTCACTGTCTGCCCGGCGAACGTTCCCGAAGCGCGCGAAGCCGATACCTGCTTTCATCCGGAAATCGGCACGAATGTTGGGTGGTGCTTCCGCAAGATGGTCGAGGCAACGCTCGCGCCAGCGCTCGAAGCCGACCCGATCTCGTCGGTACGACGCGCAGTGCATGAGCTCGATCATGGCGTTCTGCAGGCTTTCCCCACCTCTCTCGTGACGCACGACCTCCGCTAAAGCTCGCTCGGCCTCCGCCACGTGCCCCAATCGGAGCAACACGATGCCGAGGTCGGTCAACGCGCGCAGCTGCAAAGCCTCTTCCTCATAGAGCTCATACGCATGCCACAACCGTGGAGCGCCTTCGTGCGGCCGGCCCCGGAGGTTCAACAGGTTGCCAAGCCCGTGCTCCGCCTCGGCTTGGACCCGCCGGTAGGGCGTGTCCGCGCTTTCAGCGAGGATGGCCCGCCAACTCCGTTCCGCGTCTTCCAGGTTGCCCCGGAAGTACGTGACGTTCGTTCGACCAATGCGGCTGAACAGAACCGCTTTGTGATTGTCAGCCGCGGCGGCGATCCTTCCCGCTTCCGCATATGCGGCATCAGCAGGGTCGAAGCTCGCCTGGAGACGGCGGACGCGGCCCAGCCGCATCCATGCACTGATCCGGTCGGCCGTCGCCAGTCGCCGACCGCCGACGCTGATCATCGTGTGCAAGACGTCTTCCGCTTCTTCGAAGTGCGATTCCTGCTCGAGGAATAGCGCGTAGGCGAACAATGCTGGAGCGACGAGAGTGATGTCGCCGACGCCATGAGCTTGACCGGCGGCCCGGACGAGGCCGCTGAGGTGGGACGCTTCAGTGCCTTCGCCGGCCAGCTCGGCGCAATAACGCTCGGTCGCCGCCCACTGATAGCGAAACACGTCGGGCGTCGGTGGCTCTCGATCGGGCGACAAGAGATCGACGAAGCGCAGGGTGAGAAATGCGCCCTGACCCAGGCGGACTTCTGGTGATGTTGCCGGTTCGTCAGCCACCCGCTGCAGAAAAACCGCGTGGGGTAGGCCGGCGGACCGGATCAAGGTCTTGTCGGTCATCAGGCTCCGCAATTGCAGCACACGTGCCGAGCGGCAAGATCAATTCGAGCACCAACATAGCGCAGGCCGCTGCGGTGCGTTAGACGGCAAATGGCGCGTTTTCGGGCTTTTCACCGTGGTTTTTCGATGCCGCGCCCATGTAGGGAAGCGCCTATAAACGCCCCATGCGCAAGCGCTTCGATGTAGGGTTTACCGTACTCGAGCTGATGGTGGTGATCTGCATCGCCGGACTGCTCGCGTCCCTCTGGCTGCCTCGTGCTGCCCGCTCGATGGACTGGATCACCACGCAGCGGGCACTTCGCGACATCACGACCGCGCTTGCAGTTGCGCGTCAGGGCGCCGTTCTGCAAGGGACGCGGGCTCGCCTGACGATCCACGCCGACACACTGCGAATCGATCGACTCGAGACAACCGGCTGGCAGCCGTGGTGGCGCGGGCCAGGACCCGCAAGCCATGGCGTTCTGTTACAAGTCTCGAACCCAATTGTCGTGTTCGGTCCTAACGGGATGGGATGGGGGGCGTCTAACACGACGATCATCGTCAGCCGCGGGTCTCAAGCCGAAACGATCACCGTCTCGCGAGTGGGCCGAGTGAAGCTCTGGTAGATGCAACCGTTCAGCGCGTTGAGGCATCTAATCGTATGAAACTTGGATGCGCTGATGTGCGTAGCAGAAAAGGTCGCGGTCGAAGTGTGACGGCCACTTCGCCCGACCGCCAACCCCGGGGAGCTGCAAGGCCCCGGGGTTTGGTCTTTTACACCGTTGGACCCCCTTCTTCATCGAGGAAGACGAGCGTCTGCCGCCGGCCCACGATACGGACGAGCGCGTCGTAGACTTGCGTGTCGAGCACCGTGCCGGAAAGGTCCGCCATCCGCTCCACGGCCTGTTCCGGCGTCATCTGTTCCTGATACGGTCGTGACGTTGTGAGGGCGTCGTAAATCTCGGCCGCCGCGATGATGCGGCCACCGATCGGAATGTCCTCGCCACTCAACCCATCCGGATAGCCGGTGCCGTCGACGCGCTCGTGATGGCTTCTGACCATCGAAACGACGTCCCCCAGGTGCACGAGTGGCGCGAGGATCTGCGCCCCAATGATGACGTGCTGTTTCACGTGCTCGAACTCTTCAGGGGTGAGCGGCCCTTCCTTACTCACCACGGCGTCACGCGTTCCGATCTTTCCGAGATCGTGCAGCCGTCCCGCCATGCGCACCCGCTCCACGTCCTCTTCGTTCAGGCCCATCTCGGTCGCGACATTGGCCGACAGATCAGCGACGCGCGCGGAGTGGCCGCGCAGGTAGGGATCCTTGGCCTCGAGCGCGTTGACGAGGGCCTCGAGCGTGGCAGTGGAAATCCGCTCCATGCGGTGCTGCTGGCGGTGCAGCTCCGCGGTGCGGGTCGTGACTTCTTCCTTGAGCCATTGATTCAAATGCCGGCTTTCGAGCTGCATCTCGCGCCGCTTCACGGCCCGTTGCACGGCACGCCCCAAATCGACCAGCTCGATCGGTTTGGTGAGGTAGTCCATCGCGCCGCGCTGCATACAGAGCGCCGCGCTCGTCGCATCGTTGACGGCGGTGAGCATGAGAATCGCGAGGTCGGGTTCGATCTCGAGCGCATGCGGCACGAGGTCAACGCCGCTCGTGCCGGGCATACGGATGTCCGAGAGCATCAGCGCGATCTTATGGAGCCGCAGCTGTTGCAGTGCTTCGTCCGCCGAGCCGGCCGTGTACACCTCGAACTGCTGTTGCTTGAGAAACTTGCGCAGTGCGTTTCGGATCGGCTCTTCATCGTCGACGACGAGGACCGTCACGACCCCGGCCTGAGCAGTCAACCAAGTGCTCCCTGTAAACGCTGGGGCAAACTAGGAATCAGCCGAGACGAACGCCAGATCCACGGGGGCTGGGATGAGTCCCGCGCGATACGCGCGTTCCAGCAGTTCGCTCACCGCCTGCCTTCCGACAGGTCCGTAGTCAACCGTGTAGGTGTTCACGTACATCCCCACGAACCGGTCGGTCCGCGCCACATCAAGTCCGCGACTGTACGCCTGCGCATGCCGCAGCGCCTCGGCGCGGTGCGCGAGTCCGTATTCGATGCTCGCCTTGAGATCGCGGGCGATTGCCCGCATCAGCTCGTCGCCGAGATCGCGACGCACCACATTGCCGCCGAGTGGGAGCGGCAGGCTCGTCTCCCGGTACCACCACTCGCCCATGTCCGCCCACAGCTGCAGGCCGCGATCGGCATAGGTGAGCTGACCCTCGTGAATCAAAATGCCCGCATCTGCATTTCCTGCGGCCACGAAATCCTCGATCTGATCGAATGGGACGACCACGTGGCGGGTGTCCGGCTGGTACAGCCGCAGCGCGAGGAACGCGGTGGTGAGCTCGCCGGGGACCGCGACCAGCCGGTCCCGGAGCGCGGCGCGCGGATTTGGCGGCGCGCTTTCGCGGCTTACGATCCGTGGACCGTAGCGGTCGCCGATGCTGGCGCCGTGCGCGAGCAGCGCGTACCGATCCGCGAGGTAGGCGTATGCGTGCAGCGACACGGCGGTGACCTCGAGCTCGCCGGCGAGGGCGCGGCGGTTCAGGCTTTCGATGTCGCTCAGTTCGTGAACATAGCGCCGGCCTTCCGTGTCGATCTTGCCGGCAGCCATCGCCCAGAACATGAACGCATCATCGGCGTCCGGACTGTGCGCCACGCGGATGATACCGGGATGCGGGATACGGGAGACGGGAGACGTGGTTACGTGCCGGCCCCCCCCCGACCCGTGACCCGCGACGCCTCGGCCTTGAAGTTGGTCAAGGCATCGGCGTGATCGGTGTACTCGGGCCGGTTCTTTGCCATTTCTGAGGGCTCGTTGCGCAGGAAGTCCGAATACGCCCGGCGCTCCTGCTGCGTATTCCCGCCCTGCTGATACGCGTGCGCGCGCAGTACATAGATGAAGAGATGCGTGGGCGTCGAGCGCTGGATCGTGTCGGCTTGGGCCAGGGCTGCCTCGACGTCGCCACCCGCAAGCTGGAGCAGGCCGATGTGATAGCGGGCATCGGCGTCGAGCGCCGGGAGCTGGCTGTAGGCGCCCAGCGCCATGGGAAGAAAGAAACGCACGCTGTCGGTCTTACCCGCTTCAGCCAGGATCATGACTCTATTGAACAGGCGATTGGCCCGTTCTGCCGGTGACATTTGCGAGATGTCGGTCACAGGGAGCCGGGAGCCGGGAGCAGTGGGCTCGGCTCTTGGCTCTCTGCTTCCTGCTCCGCCTCCACGCATCACGACGACGGTAAGCAACGCCCCTAACGCCGCCCCGGCCAACGCCCACGGGAATGCAGCTTTCCAACCACCCGGCTGCGCGCCGGCCGTTACGGGCGCCCCGCACTTGTGACAGAACTTGGCGGCGGGAGAGAGCTGGGCACCACACGCATGACAGGTCATAGGATGGGGAATGTAACCCGGGCTGGCGGCGGCCACGAAAGCCGGTAGTGTTTTGCGCATGGCCGGGACCGAGTACGGCAAGCATATGGGGGAGCTCAAGCGCGGTGAGCAGCGCTGGGATGTGTATTTGGAGGGCCAGCCGGACACGACCCTGGGCGCCGTCCGGGGGCGGATCCACTTCGTGAGCGGGTCCGGGCAGCTGCATAAGGTGACGGGTTGGATCTTCCTGGAGTGGCAGGAGAAGGACATGCAGGAGCGATTCGGGGAGTTTTCGGCGGTCGAGTTGTTACACTTCGTGGAAGCACTGTAGCGCATTTGCTGCACATTCGGGCACACAGTCTGCACATTTCCACGTCACAAATCGGCGAATAGCCGATTTTTTTTGCATTTCATGCACGAATTTCTTGACACCCCATAGGACCCCCTCTACCTTCATATGGCCCGCCGCTTGCAATCGCACTGCACCGACTCGGGAAGGAGACCCGCTCAATGACAGCTACGCTGGAACCGACCGCCGCTACTGGGGGGTCGCCAAAAGCGACCACCGGTCCGACGCCGGCGGATGTGATCCGTCGTGCCAAAGAAGCCGGAGTACAGATCGTGGACGTCAGGTTCACCGACCTGCCCGGCACCTGGCAGCATTTCTCGATCCCGCTGAAGGAGCTCGAGGAAGACACGTTCACCGACGGCCTGGGATTCGACGGATCGTCGATCCGTGGATTTCAAGCGATCAACGAGAGCGACATGCTGCTACTGCCGGATCCGGCGAGCGCGTTCGTCGATCCGTGCCTGTCGGTTCCGACGCTGTCGCTCACCTGCGACATCGTCGACCCGATTACGCGCGAGCCCTATTCGCGGGATCCGCGCTATGTCGCGCGCAAGGCGGAAGCGTTTCTGAAAAAGAGCGGCGTCGCCACGACGGCGTATTTCGGGCCCGAGGCGGAGTTCTACATCTTCAACTCCGTGCGCTTCGACCAGAACGCGCATGAGGGCTACTACCACATCGATTCGGAAGAGGGCATCTGGAACAGCGGCACGAACGGCACGGCCAACCTCGGCCATCGTCCGCGACATAAAGAGGGATACTTCCCGGTGCCGCCCACCGACAAGCTGCAGGACCTCCGCTCGAAGATCGTGCTCGCGATGATCGCGGCGGGCATCGACGTCGAAGTGCACCACCACGAGGTGGGCACGGCGGGTCAAACCGAGATCGACATGCGGTACAAGACGCTGACGCGCATGGCCGATCAGATCATGATGTACAAGTACATCGTGAAGAACGTCTGCAGTCAGCACGGCTACACGGCGACGTTCATGCCGAAGCCGATGTTCGGCGACAACGGCTCGGGCATGCACGTGCACATGAGCCTGTGGAACGACGACAAGAACCTGTTCTTCGACAAGAACGGCTACGCGCTGATCTCCGAGTCGGCGCGCTGGTACATCGGCGGGCTGATCAAGCACGCGCCCGCGCTACTCGCGTTCGCGGCGCCGACGACCAACAGCTACCGCCGTCTGGTCCCGGGTTATGAAGCGCCGATCAACTTGATTTACTCGCAGCGCAACCGGTCGGCGATTTGCCGGATCCCGATGTACTCGACGTCGCCGAAGGCGAAGCGGCTCGAGTTCCGGGCGCCCGATCCCTCAGCCAACCCGTATCTCACATTCGCGGCGCTGCTCATGGCCGGGCTCGACGGGATCAAGAACAAGATCGAGCCGCCCAAGCCGATGGATGTGGATCTGTACGAGTTGGAGCCGGCCGAGCGCACGCACGTGAAGAACACACCGGGCAGCCTGCTCGAGTCGCTGCAGGCGCTGGAAGCCGATCATGACTTCCTGCTCGAAGGCGGCGTGTTCACCCAGGACCTGATCGACGTCTGGCTCGCGATGAAGCGGACCAAGGATGTCGACGCGGTAGCCTTGCGGCCGCATCCGTACGAGTTCTTCCTCTATTACGACGTCTAATAAGGCAGGCGGTTAGACGTTAGGCGGTTAGGAGCGCTCTGCTTCTAGCCGCCTAACCGTCTAGCCGTCTAACCGCCTCTATGACAACCAAACGCGAAATTCTTGACGCAGCGAAAAAGCAAGACGTATCCTCGCTCCGGTTGCAGTTTACAGACATCCTCGGCGTCAACAAGAACGTCGAGGTACCCGCGAGCCAGTTCGACAAGGCGCTCGAAGGCGACATCATGTTCGACGGCTCGTCGATCGAAGGGTTCGTGCGGATCGAGGAGTCGGACATGGTGCTCAGGCCCGATCTCGAGACGTTCCAAGTCCTTCCCAACGGCGATGCCGCCGGCAAGGTCGCGCGCGTGATCTGCGACATTTACAACCCGGACGGCACGTCGTTCGCCGGGTGCACGCGGCAGGCGCTCAAACGCCAAATCGCCAAAGCCAAGGCACTCGGCTACGAGATGATGGCCGGGGTCGAGGCCGAGTTTTTCATTTTCCAGCTCGATGCGAGCGGCAATCCGACCACGAAGACCCACGACCGCGGCGGATACTTCGATCAGACGCCGGTGGACCGGGCGGAGGAGATTCGCCGGCTCATCGTGCAGGATCTGGTGGCGATGGGGTTCGAGGTCGAAGCGGGGCATCACGAAGTCGCGCCGGGGCAGCATGAAATCGATTTTCGCTACGCGGAGGCATTGGACACCGCCGACAACCTCGCCACCTTCCGATTCATCGTGCGCAACGTCGCCTACCGCCATGGCTTCCTGGCGACGTTCATGCCCAAGCCGATCTTCGGCCAGAACGGCTCCGGGATGCACACGCATCAATCGTTATTCCGAAAAGGGACGAACGCCTTTTACGACCCCGAGGCGCAGTGGGAGCTGTCGGACATCGCGCTGGCGTACATTGCGGGACTGCTGACACACGCCCGGGGGTTTTGCGCTGTAACGAATCCACTGGTCAACAGTTACAAACGCCTGGTGCCGGGGTATGAGGCGCCCGTCAACGTCGCTTGGTCGATGCGCAACCGCTCGCCGCTGGTGCGGATTCCCGATCGACGCGGGGCGGGGACGCGCTGCGAGCTGCGCATGCCGGATCCGTCCGTCAATCCATATCTGGCGCTGGCGGTCCAGCTCGCGGCGGGGTTGGACGGGGTCGAGCACACGCTTACTCCCCCGGACCCGGTGAACAAGAACATCTTCGAGATGAGCTTCCGGGAGCGGCGTAAATACCGCATCGACGAGCTGCCCCGGGACCTGCACGAGGCCCTCGACCTGCTCGAGAAAGACGACGTGATTAGAGACGCTCTGGGCACGCACATTTACGAGCGCTTTGTGGAGGCGAAACGAGAAGAGTGGCAGGAGTACATCGGGAACGTCAGCGAGTGGGAGCTCGAGCGGTACTTGAGTGTCTACTGATCGTCGCGAGTCTCAGCGCGTGCGAGCTCCTGCCGCGTCCCGGCGACACGCAGGGCGTCCAGGGGGCCGGCCGCTGGGACCAGCACGGGCGGATCGTCGTGGACACCGACCCGCGTTACACGGTCGTCCATCTGCGCGTGGATACCAGCCTGGCGGAGCGCCACGACGTCCTGCTGGCGCGCTACGACTTTGATCCGAGTGACGGCGCGGGCGACGAGTACGCGCTGACGATCGCTCTCGATCTCGGCGACGCCCGCACGCTGTCGGCGAACCGCCCGTACACCCTCGGCGACGCGATCAAGGCTCATGCGACCGTGAGCTGTCTCTGCACGCCGCTGCGTCCCGATTCCGTGCGCGGGACCTACGCGATGCAGACTCGGGGCGCGCGCCAGATCGCCGGCCGCATCGACGCGACGCTGTACTTCACGGCGTGGAATGATTCGAGCCACCAAGGGACGTATAGACTGCGCCAGCGCCTCCACGGAGTGCGCCCGTAGTGTTGCTGGCCGTCCTGCTGCTGCTGCAAACCGGCAATCCTTCCAGCCGTCGGATCATCGACACCATCGTCGTCGAGAACCGCAACGTCTTCGACGCGGAAGATGCTGCGCCGGGCTGGGTCGCACACCTTGCCAACAGGCTGCACGTCCGGACCCGGCACTGGGTGATTCGCCGGCGGCTGCTCCTCAATCGCGGCGATGCGCTCGATTCCGCACGCATCGAGGAGAGCGAGCGCGGGCTGCGCTCGCTCGGGGTGTTCCGGCAGGTGCGCGTGGACACCATGACCCAACCGAACGGCCGCCTGGCGCTGCGCGCGGTGACGGCGGACGGCTGGAGCACACAGCCGCAAGCGAGCTTCACGAGCGTGGCCGGCCAGGAGACGTGGAGCATCGGCATCGTCGAGCGCAACTTCCTCGGCACCGCGACCGAGCTGGCCCTGATCTACGGGCGTGATCCCGACCGGACGCGCTTCGATTTCGAATTCGTGAACCGGGCGTTCTTCGGCCGGCGCACGCTGCTCAACCTGCGCTACGCCGACCTCTCGGACGGCCATCGGGGGGCATGGCGCTTCGGCTTGCCCTTTCATGAGACCTCCGCACCCCATGCGATCGAAACGTACAGCGAGCTCGCGCGCGAGCGTGTGCTGCGGTTTCGCGATGCCGCGCTGCAGGACAGCACACAACACTATCTGGTGCGCGTCGGCCTGATGGGCGGGATCTCGCTGGGGGGCGGCGCCACGACCACAAGCCGGTACTCGCGCCTGTGGGGCGGGTGGGAGTGGCGTCGCGAGGATTTCACGGCGAGTGATACGGCGCCCGTGCCGTACTCGGTGTTCACGACGGTGCGCGCCGGCGCCGAGCTCGGCGTGGTGCGCTTCCGGATTCTGGAGCATTTCAATTCGTTCGCGCGTCGCGAAGACGTCGATTTGTCATCGGTACTGCGCGCCGGCCTCGTGCTGGAGTCGGGGGTCGGGTATGAGCTCAAAGGCCAGACGTCCGCAGTGTGGAATCGGGGCTTCGCCGTGCTGCGCGTCGACGCCAACGGGTTGGATACGACGCGCACCCTCGCGCAGGTGACCGTCGTGAGCCAGAACCTGGGCCGCCACACGCTGATCGCGCACGCCGAAGGGGGAATCGTGACGGGGCCCAAGCCCGGAGCGGAGTTCGATCCCTGGGTGGAGCAGCGGGGCCCGCGCCTGTTCGGGCTGCACGCCTTCACGGGCACGCGCATGACGTGGTTCGTGCTCGAGGATCGGTTTCTCGTCGCGGATGACGTCCTGGGCTTGTTGGCCGTGGGCGCCGCGCCGTTTCTGGAATACGGGGGCGCGTGGTACAGCGACGAGCCCCCCCGGCAGGGGGGCGACGCGGGCGTGTCCCTGCGGTTCGGGCCCACGCGCGCGGTTCGTGGCGAAGCGACGGAGCTCGCGGTTGGCTATCGGTTCGGTGAGCTCGTGACGGGCAAGCGTTGGGGCATCACGTTACGCAAAGGCTTCTCCTTTTGAGATTCGTTCGAGCAGCGTAGCGGCCCGAACCAGCGTGGCGATTTCGGCCTGGGTGAGCCGCGCCATGCGCTGCTCGAGGACCGCGATCCGATCCGCGCGAGCCCGCAGCATGACGGTGCGGCCCCGCGACGTCGGCTGGACGACGATCGTGCGGCGATCCGCCCCCCCCCGCCGGCGCTCGACGAGTCGGCAATTCTCCAGCGTGCTGACGATGCGGGTCATTGTGGGTCGTTTGACCTGCTCGATGTCGGCCAGCTGCGCCATGGTCCTGGGCCCCCGCCCGAACACGAGGACGGACAAGACCGAAAGGCCGGCCGGCCCCACGCCCTGGCGCGCATCCTGGCGGCGGAGGCTGCGCAGGAGATGAATGGCCGCCGAGTGGATCGCGTGGGCGGCGGTGGGGGCGGGGCTTGCGTCGCGTGGCATACGCATGCAAATTAGTTAGCATAGCTAACTAAATCAAGCGAGGGCCTATGAGCGCCACCCAGGAGATCTTCGACGTCGTTCGCGCGGGCGATACCGTCCGGCTCAAAGCGCTGTTGGCGGCCGAGCCCGGGCTGGTGAACGTGCGCAACGAGCGCGGCCATTCACCGGTGTTGATCGCCCAATATCATCACAAGAAGGACGCCGTCGCGGTCCTGCTCGCCGCCGGGCCCGACCTCGATCTGTTCGACGCTGCGTCCGTCGGAGCGACCGCGCGGGTCGCGGCACTGCTCGACCGCGATCCGTCGCAGCTCAACGCGTACTCCAACGACGGGTTTTATCCGCTGGGGCTGGCCGCCTTCTTCGGTCATCCGGAAACCGTCCGGCTCCTCATCGCACGCGGCGCGGATCTGGCGCAGGTGGCGCGCAACCCCATGCGGGTGCAGCCGCTCAATGCCGCGGTGGCGGGTCGATCGATGGATGTCGTGCGGTTGCTGGTCGATGCCGGCGCGCCGATCGATCCGCAGCAACAGGAAGGCTGGACGCCGCTCCATGGCGCCGTGCATCAGGGGAATCTCGACATGACGAAGTACCTGCTGGCGCACGGGGCGAACCCGAAACTACAAAACGGGAACGGAAAAAACGCCATCGGCCTCGCCGCCGATGCAGGGAACCTCGAGATCCTGAAGCTGCTGAAGGGGCAGTCCTGATGAGCCACGATCTGATCGGGTGGTTCGCCACCGCGGTGTTCATGGCCTCGTATTTCGTGAAGGGACCGGTACAGCTGCGGCGGGTACAGGGCGTCGCGGCCGGACTGTGGGCGCTGTACGGTGTGCTGATTGATTCGCTGCCGGTGATCGTCGCTAACATCCTCGTCGCTAGCGTCGCAATCGCGTCGTCTATTAAGTTCCGGCCTTCTGGCGGGGCGCCGTAGCCAAGTGGTAAGGCAGAGGTCTGCAAAACCTCGATTCGTCGGTTCGATTCCGACCGGCGCCTCTCCAGCCCGCCTAGCCGGCCATCACCGTCACCCGCTTCCCCTCGGTCCCCGCCGCAATAGCGGCGATGGCGTGCGCGATCTTCGCCGCTCCCGCGGCGGACGGCGCAATTTGGAGGGCGAAATCACCTGGGCTCGTGCAGATCGCGCGCAAATCCAAGACATCGACCCCCCAGCGGTACGCGGTCCGCAAAATGCGATCGTTCAACAGGGTCAGCAGCACGCGTGCTCGACTGGCCGTGTGCTTCCCAATGAGCGGCGGCTCGTAGATCGTACATAGCACGACTCGGGGTGCGCGATCGCGCACGGTCTTCACGACCCGATCGTACGCCCCGCCAAATTCATCGACCATTCTGATCAGCGCGTCCAGCGTCTCGCCGCTCGACTGCGCGGGTTGCTGCAGGATGTCGACGTGCTCCATGGCATCGTTCCCCCCAACGCTGAGCACGACGAGATCCGCAGCTGCCGGGAGTTGCTGCGCCTGGGCGGGGACCGCGGCCATCGCTGCACCTTCTGCGGCGAGCAACGAGATCGTCCAGGCCGGCAGCTGCTGTCGAATGGTCGAGGCGGTATCTGGCTCCCGGTTCGTGTGGGCGCCGTTCGCCAGAATGCCATCGCCGAGCAGCACGAGATGTGGCATGGTTAGCGCCGCCGCCCGCCGCCGCCACGCCCACCACCACCACGACTCCCGCCGGAGGAGCGCGTCGAGCTGCGCTGGCGCGCCTGGTATTCACGATTCCCACCCTGCGAACCGTAGCTGCTGCCCCCGCGATCGCGTGACCAGTTGTTGCCCTGGCGGGATTCCCACCCACCACCCGACGTCCGGCGGTGCACATTGCCGTTGCGATCGGCGAACACGTTGTTCGAGCCGCGTGCGGTGCGATTGGCTCCCATTTGACTCGAGGCTCGTTGGCGCGTGGACTGATCGGCATTGCGCGCGCGAGTCTCGGGACGGTTGTACAGGTTCGAATTGGCCGGCCGCTGCGAGGCTGATGGTCTGTTCGCGGGGCGCTGCCGGGCCCCGCCGCCGGCCGTGTTCCCGATGTTCACGTTCTGGCGGCCACGGTTCACGTTCCCGCGATTCACGTTCACCGTGCAATTGAAACAGCCGCGATAGCCACCGGCCGGGTAATAGCGATAGCTGTTGCTGATCGCGACTCCAACGCCGAACGCGAAGAACGCGGTTCCGAACGTCGTGCCCATTCCGTAACCCGTGTATGGATTGTAGGACGCCGAAACGCCGTAGGTCACCGGGTACGGATAGTAGACCGTGCCGACGTAGGGCGGATACGTGTACCCGGTGCCGTATACCGGCACGCCGTAGTACGGATACGCGCCGACGTAGCCAGGCGTGTAGCCGACATACACGACCTCCGGCGTCGAGCCGTAAACGTGCACGAAGGTCACGGGATAAACGGGCACGCTGGGCGGAATCTTCGCGATCTCGTCGCGCGGAATGGTGTCTGCCACGATCCACGGCCCTTGCGGGCTCGTCGCCTTGAACCAGACGGCGTTGTCGCACGCGTAGTAGGCACCGCCCACATGCAGCACCGAGGAGGGTGTGTTCGTGGCGTAGGCGACTAACGTGCCAGGGATCGCCACGAACTTCGGCTCGCCATCGTATTTCGCGGTGAAGGTCGTTTGGCTGCGTACCACCGCGGTTGTCTGAGGAATCTGCAAATCGAGGACGGCGTCCTGTGCCTCGACCGTCAACGCCACCGAGTTCCGAACTCCACCGATCGGCGAGTCCGGCGGAATCTCCTGAAATGACGCGGGCAGCGAATCGGCTCGCGCAAAGCTCCACGGCCCCTGCACCGATTGGCTGCGGAACCAGCGCCCCGAGATCAGGAGGTAGTTGTCTTTGCCTTCCGTCTCACGGATCCAGGGCGTCTCGGTGTTTTCGACGTACAGCAGCTTGCCGCCTGCCGTCGTCGTCCATTTGGGCGGCCCCTGCGTGGCGACCAGCTCGGTCGGCTCCGTGGCCGTCACGATGGCCGGCGGCGGCGCGAACAATGTGTCCGTGCGGGGGGGGGCCGCCGCTGTATCAGGCTTGGTCGCTGCCGTATCGGTGCTGGGCGGCGGAGGCGCAAACAACGTGTCCGTGCGTGCCACCGTGATGGTGTCGCCGGCCAGTTTACGGATTGCGTCGGGCGGAGTCCCGCCGGCAGTCCACGGCCCCTTCGCATCGGTGGCCGAGTACCAGCTGCCGGGACCCGCGCCCAGCCAGAATGTGCCGGTCGTCGTGTCCTTCACGACGCCAAACGGGGTGTTCACCACCAG
>Ga0137437_1000096_pt1 | contig 21614 bp, 17 predicted proteins | sample EasRivERMGT138_2_FD_102332 | JGI IMG/M metagenome (GOLD analysis project Ga0137437, IMG submission 102332) | Soil microbial communities from meander-bound floodplain in the East River, Colorado, USA - East River MetaG ERMGT138_2 | ecosystem: Environmental > Terrestrial > Soil > Floodplain ...
CATTCCGGTGGCGACTTTTGTAGCGCCGAGCGGCGCACGTGCCGCCAGCGCCGGCACCTACATACTTTACGCCAGCCATATCGCCGCGATGGCGCCTGCCACGAACCTGGGCGCGGCAACCCCCATCTCGATCGGCGGCATGCCGGGTTCGCCGGAACCGCAGCGGCAGCCGCAGGAGCCCGAGCGCAAGACCGGAAAAAAAACCGATCAGACCAAGGACGCCGAGAAGGACTGGATGAGCGATGCTTCCCGGCGCAAGGCGGTATTCGACGCGGCGGCTTACATTCGCGGACTGGCGCAATTGCGCGGCCGCAATGCCGAGTGGGCGCAGAAGGCGGTGCGCGAGGCCGTGAGCCTGCCGGCCGAGGAGGCGCTGAAACTCAAGGTGATCGACCTGGTCGCCGCGGACTTGTCCGACCTGCTGAGCAGGCTCGACGGGCGCAAGCTCAAAGTCGCGGGTCAGGATCGGATACTGCGGACCAAGGGCGTGGAAGCTACCGCGATCGAGCCGGACTGGCGCAGCCGTTTTCTGGCGCTGATCACCGATCCGAGCATAGCCTACATCCTGCTGCTGCTCGGCATCTACGGGCTGCTGTTCGAGTTCTACAATCCGGGATTCGTCCTGCCCGGCGTGGTCGGTGCGATCTGCCTGCTGATTGCGCTGTACGCGCTACAGTTGCTGCCGGTCAATTTTGCGGGCGTGGCGTTGCTCGTCCTCGGTATTGCGTTCATGATCGCGGAAGTGTTCGTGCCCGCCTACGGATCGCTCGGCATCGGCGGGATCATTGCGTTCGTGATCGGCTCGGTGATGATGATCGATACCGATGTTCCCGGATTCATTCTGCCCTGGTCGCTGATAGCGGCCATCGCCTTTCTGAGCGCGTTGTTCATCGTGGTCGTGGTGGGCATGGCGATGCAGGCGCGCAAGCGTCCGGTGGTAAGCGGCAGCGAGGAGATGGTGGGGGCCCCGGGCGAGGTCATCGAGGATTTCGCGCGCGAGGGCTGGGCGCTGATCCACAGCGAGAACTGGAAAGTCAGGTCCACGGCCCCGTTGAAGCGCGGGCAGAAAGTCCGCGTTACGGCGATCAACGGTCTGGTGCTAGAAGTCGCGCCGGACGGTGCTGATAGAGGAGAGGAGTGAAGATGGGTGGATATTTCGGAATTGCACTTCTGATCGGTATCGGGCTGTTGCTGTTCACGGCGCTGCGGGTGCTGCGCGAGTACGAGCGCGGCGTAGTGTTCCAGCTTGGCCGGTTCTGGTCGGTGAAGGGACCGGGACTGGTCATCATTATTCCGGGCATCCAGCAGATGGTGCGGGTGGATCTGCGCACCGTGACGATGGACGTGCCCAGTCAGGACGTGATCTCGCGCGACAACGTTTCGGTGAAAGTCAACGCGGTGGTGTACTTCCGGGTGGTGGATCCGCAAAAGGCGATCATCCAGGTGGAAAATTTCCTGGTCGCGACCAGCCAATTGGCGCAGACGACGCTGCGTTCGGTGCTCGGCAAGCACGAACTGGACGAAATGCTGGCCGAGCGCGAGAAGCTCAATCTGGATATCCAGAAAACTCTGGATATGCAGACCGACGCGTGGGGGATCAAGGTCGGCATGGTCGAGATCAAGCACGTGGACGTTAACGAATCCATGATCCGTGCCATCGCGCGCCAGGCCGAAGCCGAACGCGAGCGCCGCGCCAAGGTCATTCACGCCGAAGGCGAACAGCAAGCCTCGGAAAAGTTACTGCAGGCGGCGCAGACGCTCGCAAAGGCGCCGGAGGCAATGCAACTGCGTTACCTGCAGACGCTCTCCAACATTGCCGGGGACAAGAGCTCGACCATCGTCTTCCCGGTGCCGATGGACCTCATCAGCCCGCTACTCGAGGCGATGAAGAAGAAGCAGTAAGATCCACCTCTGCACTTGAAGGCGGAGAGGGAGAGATAAATTCAAACGGGCGACCACTTAGTCGCCCGTTCTTCAGTCAGCACCCTCTCCACATTGTGGAGAGGGCGGGGAGTGAGGTTGTCACATGTTCGGGTAGTTCGGCCCGCCGCCGCCCTCGGGCGCCACCCATACGATGTTCTGCATGGGATCCTTGATGTCGCAGGTCTTGCAGTGCACGCAGTTCTGTGCATTGATCTGCAAACGCGGCCCCGAGGTTTCCTGAACGATCTCGTATACTCCCGCAGGACAATAACGCTGTTCCGGCGCATCGTAGAGCGCGAGGTTGACCTTGACCGGTATCCCTGGATCCTTGAGCGTCAGGTGCACGGGCTGGTCTTCGCTGTGGTTGGTGTTCGAAATGAATACCGACGAGAGCCGGTCGAAAGTGACGATGCCGTCGGGCTTCGGATAGACAATGGGCTCCACCTCGGTTTTTTTCTTCAGGGTCTCGTTGTCGGCGTGATCGTGATGCAAGGTCCACGGCGCCTTGCCGCCGAATACGATCTGGTCGATGCCGACCATCGCCGTGCCGGTGACCAGGCCTTTCGACATCCAGGGCTTGAAGTTGCGCGCCCGGTGCAACTCTTCGTACAGCCAGCTCGAGCGAAATTTTTCCGGGTAAGCGGTCAGTTCGTCGCCGCTGCGGCCGGCCGACAGTGCGTCGATCGCCGCTTCCGCGGCGAGCATGCCCGACTTGATCGCAGCGTGGCTGCCCTTGATGCGCGACGCGTTCAGGAAGCCCGCTTCGTCGCCTACCAGGCCGCCACCCGGAAAGACCAGCCTTGGCAGCGACTGCAGGCCGCCCGCGGTGATCGCCCGGGCGCCGTAGGAAATTCGCTTGCCGCCCTCGAGAAATGGACGGATGGCCGGATGCGTCTTGTAGCGCTGGAATTCTTCGTAGGGACTCAGGTACGGATTGGTATAGCCCAGTCCGACCACGAAGCCGATACAGACCTGGTTGTCTTCCATGTGATAGAGGAAGGAGCCCCCGTAGGTTTGACGATCGAGCGGCCAGCCCGCGGTATGGATCACGAGCCCGCTCTGGTGTTTTTCGGGTTGTATCTGCCAAAGTTCCTTCAGCCCGATGCCGTAGATCTGCGGATCACGGCCATCATCGAGCTTGTACTTCGCCAGCAACTGCCGGCCGAGCTGACCGCGACACCCTTCCGCGAAGAAAGTGTATTTCGCGTGCAGCTCCATGCCCGGCTGGTGGTTGGGACCCGGCTCGCCGTCCTTGCCGACACCCATGTCTCCGGTTGCCACGCCGGTGACCGTACCGCGGTCGTCGTAGAGCACTTCCGCCGCCGCAAACCCCGGAAAGATTTCGATCCCCAAAGTTTCGGCCTGCTGCGCGAGCCAGCGACATACGTTGCCCAGACTGACCACGTAATTGCCGTGATTGCGGAAGCACGCGGGCAGCAGGAAGTTCGGCACCTTGAAGGCGCTGCGTTCGCGCAACAAAAGGAAGCGGTCTTCGGTCACCGGGGCGTTCAGCGGTGCGTCCATGGCCTGCCAGTCGGGAAAGAGTTCCGCCAACCCGCGTGGATCCATGACCGCCCCGGACAGAATGTGCGCGCCGACTTCGGAACCCTTTTCGATCACGCAAACCGACGCTTCGCTGCCGCGCCCGGCGGCGAGTTGCTTGAGGCGGATCGCGCAAGCCAGCCCGGCGGGGCCCGCACCTACTACGACCACGTCATATTGCATCGATTCGCGTTCTGCCAAACCGTTCTCCTTGCTGTCGGGCGGTGTGAAGCTGTCTGTTAAAATTGCGCGCCGTCACGAATGATAAACGCTTTCGCATGCCACCAGAACGGTGTGCCGGTGTAAACAATGATGAAAAAAGAAGAGGGCAGGCTGGTCCGTGTGGATCGCGTGCCGATGCGCTGGGGGGAGATGGACGCGCTAGGCCACATGAACAATGTTTCCTATTTCCGCTATTTCGAACAGGCGCGCATTTCCTGGTTCGATTCTCTCGAGATCGACTATCGTCCGGGCGCGGAGGGGCCGATCCTCGGCACCATGAGTTGCAAATACATAAAGCCGGCGGTCTATCCAGCCGAAATCGAGGTTACCACTTACGTGGGCAAACCCGGCCGCAGCAGTTTCATGATGTTCCATGAAATGTTTCGTGTCGGCGATCCCGCCACGCTTTACGCCGAGGCGCAGGCGGTGATGGTGTGGATCGATATTGCGCAAGGCAAGTCGCGCCCGCTGCCCGACTGGATGCGCAAGAAGCTCGACGTGCCTGCCTAGCAAGCGACCACCGTACCCGAAACTGAGCGGCTATCCGGGCCCATCAGGTAGAGATAGGTCTGCATCAACTCTTCCGGCTGGCGTTGCGATGCTGCGACTTCGCCGGGATGCGTTTTCGCGCGCGAAGGCGACGCAACCGGACCCGGAACGACGGCGTTTGCCCGCAGATTCGCAGCGGCCTGCCATTCCGCTGCCTGGATTTTCATCAGCGCTTCCACTCCCGCCTTGGAAACGGCATAGGCTCCCCAGAAAGGGGCCGGCACATGACCGTGGCTCTCCAGGGTGAAGATAACGGAGGCATCTGCAGAAGGCTTCAGCAGCCGCGCGCAAGCCTGCGTCAGTGCGAACGGCGCGACCAGGTTGATGCGCAGCATCCGGCCCCATTCCTCGACGCTCTGCTGTTCGAGCGGCGAGAGTTTTTCGACGTGAGCGGCGTTATGCAGGATGCCGTCGAGCCGGCCGAGCTGCGATTCGATGGCGAAGGCCAGCCCCTCGTAGTCGCGAGTCGTCGCCTTGTCCAGATCGAGCGGGATGGCGGCCGGTCGCGGATGCCCGTTGGCTTCGATTTCGTCGTACACGTTCTCCAGTGCCGCCACGTCGCGCCCGTGTAATACCACCGTTGCCCCGTGCGCTGCAAATGTGAGCGCGGCGACGCGCCCGATGCCGCGGCTGGCGCCGGTTACCAGAATGACGCGGTTCTTCAGCAGGTCCGGGCGCGCACGGTAATTCTTCAGGTCAGGCATTCTGCAATACCAGGTTCGCGGCACGCACACCACTGCGGACCGCGGATTCGATTGTCGCGGGATACTCCGATGCAGTGTAATCACCGGCGAGGTACAACCCGCCGACCGCAGTGGCATTGTCGGGGCGCAGCAGTCCCGGCGTGCAGGAGAAAGAGGCCCGCTTTTCCGCGATCACCTGGTGCCATCGTGGCTCGCCGAGTCCGGGGAAATTCTCCACCAGTTCAGCGTGGACCGCTCGTGCAAGATCGTCGTGGCCGAGTCCCTGGTGCGCGCCGGCTGAGGAAATCACCACGCCGATCAACCCGTCCTGGCCGCAGAGCTGGCCGCGGTCGAACAGCCACTGGGAGTAGCGGGTTTCGAGACCGCCCATCCGGAACGGCAGGCGCGATGCCGGCGCATACTGCAAATAGACCGAGTAGATCGGCTGATAGACGAACTGGTCGATCATCCGGACGATCGGCGCAAGTTCCTCGTAGTGAGCAAGCAATGCCCCGGCACGATGCGGGGAGACGGCCAGGATCGCATGGGTGAAGCGCTCGCCGTCGGCGGTGACTTCGAAAGCGCTGTCTTTCTTCCGCACTGCATCCACGGTGACGCCCAGGCGCACGCTGCCGCCATGCGCTTGCACATAGCGCGCTGCCCGTTCCGGAAAAAGAGCGGAAAAATCGACGGTTGGCAAAAGCAGATCGCTGTCTGCACGGGTGCCGTTGAGGCTGTCCCGCAAGACGTTCAGAAACACCTGGGCCGAAGCCTGCGACGGTGGCGTGTTCAGCGCCGATACGCAAAGCGGATTCCAGAGGAAGCGTGAGACCGCATCCGGCTGCCGTTTCGAGGCCAGCAGCTTCGAAACACTCGTGTCACCCGCAAGCCGGAATCGGTTGTATTGCGCCCAGGCCATGAAGCGTGCCGCAGCAAAGCGATCGCCGAAATCGAGACCCCGCGCACGCATCAGGCCCGAAAACAGATGCAGTGGCGCCGGGAGGTGTGCAGTCCGCAGACAAAACGCCGGATGGATGTTGAGTTCGAGCGGCAATCTCAGAAGTCCCAAAGGCTCGCCGGGCTCTCGGACCAGCTCGATGAATCGCAATGTTTCCCGATAGGCGCCGAGCAGGATATGCAGGCCGTTGTCGAGCCGCCTGCCGTCGGCTTCGATACGGCGTGCGCGGCCGCCGAGCACTCGGCCTGTTTCGAATACCGTGACCGGCACGGCGTTGCGTGCAAGTTCCGCTGCTGCGGCCATGCCCGCATAACCGCCACCGACGACGGCGACGCGCGCAGACTTGTTGTAGGCGCCCCTCACGCAATCAGCCACGTCCGCCAGGCAATCCACAACTTGCGGATCGGCGTGAGCGACGTGCGCCGGTCGAGGACTTTGCAACCGCTGTCGCGGATTTCCTTGAGCACTGCCTGGTAGATCGCTGCCATCACCAGCCCGGGGCGTTGCGACTTTCGGTCCTGGTCCGGCAGTGACGCGAATGCCCGCTCATAATACTGCTCGGCCCTGTCGATCTGGTATTCGATCAGGCGCCGCAACTCTTCGCTGTCGTGCAGGTGCACGATGTCGCTGGGGGAAATGCCGAAGCGCCCCAATTCGTCGAGCGGCAGGTAAACGCGACTGCGGCGTGCATCCTCCCCGACGTCGCGAATGATGTTGGTGAGCTGAAATGCCGTACCGAGGTTCTCGGCATACCTGAGCGTGGCCGGATCGCGATAACCGAAAATCTCGGCGGCCATCAGGCCGACCACCCCCGCCACGCGATAGCAGTAGGATTGCAGCGTGGCGAAGTCCGGATAGCGGTTATAGCGCAGATCCATCTCCATTCCGGAGATGATCTCGTGGAAATGGTTCTGCGGGAGATTGAAAGACCGCACTACCGGAATCAGCGCCTGCGCCACCGGGTGTTGAGCCGACCCGGAATATGTTCCGGCAATCTCCTTGCGCCACCATGCGAGCTTGGTTCGCGCCACTTCGGCATCGGCGCATTCGTCCACTACGTCGTCGACTTCGCGGCAGAACGCATAAAGCGCGGTGATCGCGCGGCGGCGCTCGGGCGGCAGGAAAAGGAAGCTGTAGTAGAAGCTTGAACCGCTCTTTGCGGCCCTCTCCTGGCAATACTGTTCGGGTGTCATGGGTAGGCGAGCAGGCAACGGTAGAGCATGAGCACCCAATCGAAGGAACCGAGCACCGGCCGATCGCGAAACACGTCGCCGCCGCTGGCTTGCAGCTTTTCGAGGATGCGGTTTCCGCCCATCACGATCATGCGCAGTTCGAGTCCGATGCGGCCTGGCAAAGTGCGGCCGAGCGGCGCGCCAGCCAGAAGCATCCGTCGGGTACGATCGATCTGGAACAACATCAGATCGCGCCAGTTGCTGCCGGCATTGCGGTTCGCGATCTGGGGCTCGGTTACCGCGTATTCTGCCATTTCATCGGCCGGCAGATAGATACGGTTCTTGCGGTAGTCGATCTCGACGTCCTGCCAGAAGTTGATCAGTTGGAGACTGGAGCAGATGTTGTCGGACCAGACCAGACTGCAGGGTTCGGTCGCGCGATAGAGGTGCAGCATGAGCCGGCCAACCGGGTTGGCCGAACGTCTGCAGTAGTCCATGACCTCGCCGAAGTTGGCATAGCGTGTCTTCACCACGTCCTGGGAGAAAGCCGACAGCAGATCACGGAACAATTCGATCGGAAGGTCGAATTCCTGAATAATGGCTGCCAGGTCCACGAACAACGGCGCAGAGGGCGTCACGCCGCTCTCGATGAGATCGAGTTGTTGTCCGAAGCCCGCCAGGTTGGCGAGCCGGACCGATGAGGGCCATTCGCCTTCGTCGGCGAAGTCATCTGCCTGCCGGGCGAATGCGTAGATCAATGCCACCGGGCGCCTCAGGCGGGCGGGTAGCAGCACCGATGCGACCGGGAAGTTCTCGTAATGGTTTACTGCCATCTATTTTAATAAGCCGACACAGGGAGTTAGACCTGCAAGCCAGCCCGCGACGCGGCGCTTTTCGGGTGACGGCGGGGGGGCATTATATTAGAATGCGGGCAGCGCGAGAGTGGCGGAATTGGTAGACGCACCAGATTTAGGTTCTGGCGCCGAAAAGGCGTGAGAGTTCGAGTCTCTCCTTTCGCACCAGAGCCAGAGAAAAGCGCGCCATCCATGTCTACCACCACCAACCGGAAAAACGGAATTTGATGCAAACCAATCTGGAAACCCTGAGTTCGCTCGAGCGACGCCTGTCCGTGAGATTGCCGCTCGAAAAGGTCAACACTGAAATCGAATCCCGCCTGAAGCACCTTGCCCGCACGGTGAAGCTGCACGGGTTCCGTCCTGGCAAAGTGCCCATGAAGATCGTCGAGCAACAGTTCGGCGGCCAGGTGCGCCAGGAAGTGCTTGGCGACGCCGTGCAGCGCAGCTTCGGGGAAGCCGTAAAGGAAAAGAACCTGCGTGTCGCGGGCTATCCGCGCATCGAGGTCAAGCCCGGCGATGCGCCGGTTGACCAGTTTGAATATATCGCTACTTTCGAGGTTTATCCCGAGGTTGCAATCGGCGAACTGGCTCAGGTGAAGATCGAACGGCCGGTGGTCAGTATCGGCGATGCAGAAGTAGACAAGACCGTCGATATTCTGCGCAAGCAACGCACGCACTACCACCTTGTGGAGCGTGGTGCGCAATCCGGCGACCAGGTACGCATGGACTATCGCGGAACGCTCGCGGGCGAAGCGTTCGACGGCGGGACCGGCGCCGACCAGAATGCGTTGGTTGGCGGCGGGCAGTTGCTCGTCGACTTCGAGAAAAACCTGATCGGCATGAAGGCCGGCGAGAGCCGTGAATTCGACGTGCGCTTTCCCGACGATTATCACGGCAAGGAAGTTGCCGGAAAGGATGCGCGCTTCGAAGTTCAACTCAAGGAAGTGCGCGCGCCGCATGTGCCCGAGGCGGACGCGGAATTTGCCAAATCTCTGGGCGTGACCGACGGCGACCTGTCGAAGATGCGAGCGGACGTGAAGGCGAATCTGGAGCGCGAGGTCAAGCGCCGTGCCGAGGCGCGCGTAAAGGACCAGGTCATGAAGTCACTGCTTGATGCGACCAGGGTCGAGGTGCCCCGGGCGCTACTGGACATGGAAGTGGAGCGCCTGATGCAGAACATGCGGCATGATCTCGAACAAAGAGGTCTGAAGGCGGATCAGATTCCGATGCCGAAGGAGGCGTTCGAGCCCGAGGCGGTCCGGCGGGTAAGCCTCGGACTGATCCTCGCCGAGATGGTCAAGCTGCACAAGCTCCAGGCGAAGCCGGATCAGATCAAGGCAGTGATACAGGAATACGCGCAGAGCTACGAAAAGCCGGAAGAGATGGCGCGCTGGTATTACCAGCAACCGGATAGGTTGCGCGAAGTGGAGTCCATCGTACTCGAGGGCAACGTAGTGCAGTGGACACTGTCGAACGTTAAGGTCGAAGACAAACCGACCGCGTTCGACGAACTCATGGGGAACGCACAATGACGAAGATGCAAGATCGCTATTACCCTGAACCGCAGGGGCTCGGGCTGGTGCCCATGGTCATCGAGCAAAGCGGCCGGGGCGAACGCGCCTACGATATCTACTCGCGCCTGCTCAAGGAGCGCGTGGTATTCCTGGTTGGGCCGGTTACCGAAATGACGGCCAACCTGATCGTTGCTCAGTTGCTTTTTCTGGAGTCGGAGAATCCGGAGAAGGATATTTCCTTCTACATCAATTCCCCGGGCGGATCGGTTTCAGCGGGCCTCGCGGTCTACGACACGATGCAGTTCATCAAACCCGACGTCAGCACGCTTTGCATCGGCCAGGCCGCCAGCATGGGGGCATTCCTGCTCGCGGCGGGGGCGAAGGGCAAGCGCTTCGCGCTGCCGAATTCCCGTGTCATGATTCACCAGCCGATGGGAGGGTTTCAGGGTCAGGCCTCGGATATCGAGATTCATGCCCGCGAGATTCTGTATCTGCGCGGTCGGCTGAACGACCTGATGGCGAAACACACCGGGCAGACAGCGGAGAATATCGAGCGCGATACCGACCGCGACAATTTCCTCAGCGCCGAAGAGTCGGTAAAGTACGGTCTGGTGGACAAGGTGCTGGTCAGCCGCAGCGAATCTGCGGCGGCCGCCTGATTTCGGTGTCAGACTGGGTTAAATGCCCGCGTCGAACCAGTTGATGGGTTGAACGAAAGGGAAATATGTCTGAAAAACCTGGTGGCGAAAAGCTCCTGTATTGCTCGTTCTGCGGCAAGAGCCAGCACGAAGTTCGCAAGCTGATCGCCGGTCCGTCGGTTTTCATCTGCGATGAGTGCATCGAACTGTGCAACGACATCATTCGCGAGGAGAGCCACGCAGAGACCGCCGGGAAGGGCGTGAAATCCGACCTGCCGGTTCCGCACGAGATCCGCGAAAGCCTCGACCAATACGTCATTGGCCAGGATATCGCCAAAAAGATTCTTTCGGTCGCGGTTTACAACCACTACAAGCGGCTGAAGACGGTCCAGAAAAAAGACGACGTCGAACTCGCCAAGAGCAATATTCTTCTCATCGGGCCCACAGGGTCCGGGAAGACGCTGCTTGCGCAAACGCTGGCACGTCTGCTCAACGTGCCGTTCGTGATGGCCGATGCAACCACGCTTACCGAAGCGGGGTACGTTGGTGAAGATGTCGAGAACATCATCCAGAAGCTGTTGCAGAAATGCGACTACGATGTCGAAAAGGCGCAGCGCGGCATCGTCTATATCGACGAGATCGATAAGATTTCACGCAAGTCCGACAACCCCTCGATCACCCGGGACGTTTCCGGGGAAGGCGTGCAGCAGGCACTGCTCAAGCTGATCGAAGGCACCATTGCCTCGGTGCCGCCCCAGGGCGGGCGCAAACACCCGAACCAGGAATTCGTGCAGGTGGACACCACCAATATCCTGTTCATTTGCGGCGGGGCATTCGATGGACTGGAACGGATCATCCGGGCCCGCTCGGACAAGGGCGGCATCGGCTTCGGTGCGGAGGTCAAAAGCAAGGACAATCGCAAGGACATTGGCGAAGTGCTGCGCGGGGTCGAGCCCGAAGATCTGATCAAGTATGGCCTGATCCCCGAATTTGTCGGTCGACTGCCTGTGGTTGCCACGCTCGATGAACTTGACGAGGCCGCGCTGATCCAAATCCTGACGGAGCCCAAAAATGCGCTATTGAAGCAATATCAGCGCATGTTCAGCATGGAGGGGGTGGAGCTCGAGGTGCGAACGGAGGCGCTGAAGGCGGTGGCCTTCAAGGCGCTCGCCAGGCGCACCGGCGCGCGCGGACTGCGCTCGATTCTGGAACATGTCTTGCTAGAGATCATGTACGACCTGCCTTCGCTAAATAACGTGGAGAAGGTGGTCGTGGATGAGAGCATGATCAAGGGCGATGCCCAGCCGATACTGTTGTATTCGGATCAGCCCAAGGTTGCAGGTTCTGCCTGAAGCAAGGGCAGAAAAGTGGATCGAACTTCCTGCCGGCATCCGTTCGCAGGGAATCGACGCATTACAAGGGGTTGACGGGTAAGGTTGAAATGGCCGAACCGTCCCCCACCTTGGATCGTATTGATGTCCTTTTAGGTGACCAATGACTTATCCTGCTGATCCTGCCGAAAATGCCGTGACCTACCCGCTGCTTCCCTTGCGCGACGTGGTGGTCTTCCCGCACATGGTGATTCCCCTGTTCGTCGGGCGTCCGAAGTCGATCAAGGCGCTCGAGACGGCAATGGAATCGGGCAAGAGCATCCTGCTAGTGGCGCAGAAATCGGCGGCGAAGGACGAACCCTCCCCCGAAGATCTGTACGAAATCGGCAGCGTTGCCAATATCCTGCAAATGCTCAAGCTGCCCGACGGCACCGTGAAGGTGCTGGTCGAGGGCGTGCAGCGCGCGCGCGTGGTCTCGGTCACGGACGAGAAAACGCATTACGTTGCGCAGGCGCTCCCGATTGCGGCGGATGCGATCGAATCCACCGAAGTCGAAGCCATGCGCCGGGCCATGCTAACGCAGTTCGACCAGTACGTAAAACTCAACAAGAAGATCCCGCCGGAAATCCTGACTTCCCTGTCGGGCATCGACGAGCCGGGCCGGCTTGCCGATACCGTTGCCGCCCATCTTCCGCTGAAGCTCGATCAAAAGCAGGCCGTGCTGGAGATGTTCGAGGTCAAGAAGCGCCTCGAGCACCTCCTGTCGTTGATGGAGGCGGAACTCGACATCCTGCAGGTCGAGCGCCGCATTCGCGGGCGCGTCAAGCGCCAAATGGAGAAGAGCCAGCGCGAGTATTACCTGAACGAACAGGTCAAGGCGATCCAGAAGGAACTCGGCGACATGGAAGAGGGCGCCGACCTTGACGAAATGGAAAAGCGTGTCAAGGCCGCGCACATGCCCAAGGAAGCCCGGGTCAAGGCCGAATCGGAATTGAAGAAGTTGCGCCTGATGTCGCCGATGTCGGCCGAGGCGACCGTGGTGCGAAACTACATCGAGACGATGGTCGGGTTGCCCTGGAAGAAGAAAAGCAAGATCAGCGGCGATCTCATGAAGGCGCAGGAGGTTCTGGATGCCGACCATTACGGCCTGGAAAAGGTGAAGGAACGCATCGTCGAATATCTCGCGGTCCAGCAGCGCGTCGACAAGCTCAAGGCGCCGATCCTGTGTTTGGTCGGGCCACCCGGCGTCGGCAAGACTTCTCTCGGCCAATCGATCGCGCGGGCCACGAACCGCAAGTTCACGCGCATGTCCTTGGGTGGAGTGCGCGATGAAGCCGAGATCCGCGGCCATCGCCGTACTTACATCGGTTCCATGCCGGGCAAGGTGCTGCAGAACATGACCAAGGTGGGCGTGCGCAACCCGCTCTTCCTGCTGGACGAAGTCGACAAAATGGGGCAGGACTTTCGTGGCGATCCGGCTTCGGCGCTGCTCGAGGTGCTCGATCCGGAGCAGAACGACAAGTTCGTCGATCACTACGTCGAAGTCGAGTACGACTTGTCGGATGTGATGTTCGTGGCAACTGCGAACACCATGAATATCCCGGCGCCACTCCTGGACCGCATGGAGGTGATCCGGTTGTCCGGTTACACGGAAGACGAGAAGATCAACATCGCAATGCGCTATCTGCTGCCAAAGCAGGTGAAGAACAACGGACTCAGGGAAGGAGAAATCTCGGTTTCCGAAAGTGCGATACGCGACATCGTTCGCTATTACACGCGCGAAGCCGGTGTGCGCAGCCTTGAGCGCGAAATTTCCAAGATCTGCCGCAAGGTCGTGAAGTCGTTGCTGACCAAGAAGCGTGAGTCGCGAGTCACGGTGTCGGCACGCAATCTCGACCACTATCTGGGTGTGCGCCGCTACACCTATGGGCTTGCCGAGAAGAACAACCAGGTCGGGCAGGTGACCGGGCTGGCGTGGACCGAGGTGGGTGGCGAGTTGCTCACCATCGAAACGGTGGTAATGCCCGGCAAGGGCAACATCCAGCGTACCGGCTCGCTCGGCGACGTCATGAAGGAATCTGTGGAGGCAGCACGCTCCGTGGTTCGTTCGCGGGCATCCCGTCTCGGGGTAAGGGACGATGCGTTCGAAAAATGCGACATCCACGTGCACGTTCCGGAGGGGGCGACGCCCAAGGACGGTCCGTCCGCGGGTATAGCGATGACGACGTCGCTGGTGTCGGCGCTGACCGGGATTCCGGTTCGCGCGGATGTTGCGATGACCGGTGAAATCACTTTGCGTGGAGAAGTCCTGGCCATTGGCGGTCTCAAGGAGAAGCTGTTGGCGGCACATCGCGGCGGCATCAAGACAGTGCTGATTCCGGAAGAAAACGTGAAGGATCTCACGGAGATTCCGGATAACGTCAAGAACCGGCTGGAAATTCATCCGGTAAAGTGGATCGATCAAGTGCTGGAGTTGGCGCTCGAACGCAAACCCGAGCCGTTGCCGGAAAGAACCGAGCCGGTCGCGATCCCTAAAGTGGATTCGAATGAAGCGGTGGGTGCCGTCAAACACTGAAAATTCGTGACAGAGCAGACGGGAATGCCGATCGCATTCCCGTTTTTTTTGTGTGCTGCGAGCGCTCGCCAGATCGCGGATCCGGTCGTAACGTGCTTGACACGCCGATTTTCACCTTGCTATAAAGGACCCCCGGGGATTACAACGCCAAGAAAAATCCTCTGTCTTCGGCCGGCAGTCGAGTGCAGCTTCTTGTTTTTCTCATCAACGAAAAAACGAAAGGGGATTTAGTGAACAAATTCGAACTCATCGAGGCCATCGCGAAATCTGCCGATATATCGAAGGCAGCCGCCGGCCGTGCGCTCGACAGTGCCGTGGCGGCAATCCAAGCTTCGCTCAAAAAGGGCGGAATGGTCACGCTGGTCGGATTCGGTACTTTCTATGTCGGCAAGCGCGCGGCACGCAGTGGTCGCAACCCGCGCACCGGTGCGGCCATCAAGATCAAGGCGGCAAAAGTGCCGAAGTTCCGCGCTGGCAAAGCCCTGAAGGATGCAGTAAACTAGCGCGCTTCGTTAGGCCGCGTCGGATCGGCTCTGCTGAGTCAGCGGACAGAAAACCATGCACGGCCGCGGTGCGAGTTCGCGGCGGCAACGGGTGCTTAGCTCAGTTGGTAGAGCGTCGCCCTTACAAGGCGAATGTCGGGGGTTCGAGCCCCTCAGCACCCACCAGCGGAACTAACGCGCAGGACAAGGAGTGGTAGTTCAGTTGGTTAGAATACCGGCCTGTCACGCCGGGGGTCGCGGGTTCGAGTCCCGTCCACTCCGCCAGACCCTGGGAGGCGAACGAGAGTTCGCCTTTTTCATTTTTTGACGCCCGGAATCGGAGCTGCGTCCGCATCGCCCCGCCGCTTCGGGCATACTCTCGCATCTGTAGAATTCCTTGGACTCTGGATAGAACCATGTACGATTTTATCTACAAGCACAAACGCTGGCTGCAGATTGCGCTGCTGGTCCTGATTGTCCCGCCGTTCGCCCTGTTCGGCATCGATTTTTATTTCCGCAACACCGACGCTGGCGGTTCGCTCGCCAGGATCGGTGACACGCGCATCTCCGAGATCGAATATTCCCGGGCGTTGCGCCAGGCGCAGGAAAAAATGCGTGAAATGATGCGCGACAAGCCCGATCCCTCGCTGCTCAACAGTCCACAACTGAAGGAGTCGGTGCTGAACGAGTTGATCGAGCGCAAGGTAACGCTGTCGCACGTGGCGAAAGCCGGCATGACGGTTTCGGACACCGAACTGCAGCGCATGATCGCTGCCGTGGAGGCATTCCACGACCAGTCGGGCAAGTTCTCCCGCGAGCGCTATCGCCAGTTGTTGCAGGGACAGGGGCTGACCCCGGCAATGTTCGAAAGCCAGGCGCGTGCGAATATCATGCTCGAACAGGTACGCAGCGTTTATTCCGGCTCCGCTTTCATACCGGATTCGGTTACGGATCGCTTGCTGAAGATCCGCGAGCAGGAGCGGGAGGTCAGTCAGGTCTTGTTCAACCCGACGGATTACCGCAAGCAGGTGAAAATTTCCGATGCAGATGCCGAGAAGTACTACACGGAACACAAGGGCGAGTTCCTGGTTCCCGAGCGGGTCAAGGTCGAATTCGTGGTGCTGTCGCTCGAAGCGTATCAGCGCAACATCCAGATCAGCGATGAAGAGATCAAGAAGTTTTACCAGGAGAATCAGAGCCGGTTTCAGACGCCCGAGGAACGCCGGGCCAGCCATATCCTGATACCGGCGGCGGCGAGCGCCACTCCTGAAGAAAAGGCCAAGGCCAAAGCGCAGGCCGACGATTTGTTCAAGCAGGTGAAGGCGAATCCGAAGATATTCGGCGAACTCGCGGCGAAGTTCTCCAAGGACCCGGGATCTGCGGAAAAGGGCGGCGATCTCGGGTTCTTCGGGCGCGGGTTGATGGTCAAGCCTTTCGATGAGGCCGCTTTCTCGATGAAGGTCGGCGACATCGCGGGGCCGGTCGAGACACAATATGGCTACCATGTCATCCGCCTCGATGCGATCAAAGCTACGCAAACTACGCCGCTGGAGGCCGTCAAGGCGCAAATCGAAGCCGAACTGCGTAAGCCCAAGGTGACCAGGGCATTCGCGGAAGCGGCCGACAATTTCAACAATCTGGTGTATGAGCAATTCGACAGCCTGAAGCCGGCCGTCGATGCGCTGAAGCTGACTTTGCAGAAAAGCGACTGGGTGAGCCGTGCCGGGGGTAGCCCGAATCCGCTGCTGAACAACGACAAGTTGCTCGCTGCGCTGTTCTCCGACGAAGTGCTCAAGAACAAGCACAATACGTCGGCGATCGAGGTGCAGCCCAACATGCTGCTGGCGGCGCGCGTGGTCGAACACAAGCCATCGGAAGGGTTGCCGCTGGATCAGGTGCGCCGGGATATCTTGCAGCATCTGGCGGACCAGGCCGCGACCCAGCTCGCGCAAAAAGAGGGTCGTGAGGCCCTTGATAAACTGAGGAAGGGCGAGCCCGTCGCATTGTCATGGTCCGCGGCGCAGACGGTCACTCTGGAGAAGCGCCAGGGTTTGCATCCCGAAGCCGCGCAGTCCGTGTTCGGAGCCGACACGGGCAAGCTTCCTGCGTATGCGGGTGTCCCCGTATCCCAGGGCCGGTTCGCCATCTACCGCATTACCAAGGTCAAGGACGTCACCGATACCAAGCCCGAGCAGCGCAAGGCCTTGGCAAAGCAATTGACGCAGATGATCGGGCAGGAGCAGTACATCGCCTATCTCGCCAGCCTGCGCGAGCGCGCAGACGTCAAGGTCGACAAGAAAAAACTGGATCAGGGTTCCTGATCGGATCCGGCATGCAGAAGCTCCGCGCGGCGACCGATGCGGGGTTTCTTATTCGATCTGACCGACTGCCGTAGTATTGAAGCCCGCGTCGACGTATGTGATTTCGCCGGTGATGCCGCTGGCGAGATCGCTGCACAGGAACGCAGCTGCGTTACCCACTTCATCGATGGTTACGTTGCGGCGCAACGGTGACTGCTTTTCGGACAGCGACAACAGCTTTCCAAAGCTGCCGATGCCGGCGGCGGCCAATGTCTTGATCGGGCCGGCCGAAATGGCATTCACGCGTATTCCCTTCGGCCCGAGGCTCTGTGCCATATAGCGCACGTTTGCTTCGAGGCTGGCCTTGGCGAGCCCCATGACGTTGTAACTCGGGAACGATCGTTCAGCACCGAGGTAGGTCAACGTGAGCAGAGCCGCGTTGCGGCCTTGCATCATCGGCAGCCCGGCTTTGGCCAGCGCGGCAAAGCTGTATGAGCTGACATCGTGGGCGATGCGAAACGCTTCCCGGCTGACGGAATCCAGATAGTCGCCGGCGAGCGCTTCGCGCGGCGCGAAGGCAATGGAATGAATGATGCCGTCGAGACCGTCCCAATGTTTCTTGAGCCCTGCAAACAACGCATCGATCTCCGCGTCGCTGGCCACGTCGCACGGAAGCACCAGTTTGCTGTCGAATTCCTCAGCCAGCCCGACCACGCGATCCTTTACCCGCTCGCCCTGGTAGCTGAAGGCGAGTTTGGCGCCCTCGCGGCGCATGGCTCTGGCAATGCCGTAGGCGATCGAACGGCTGCTGAGCAATCCGGTGATCAATATGTTCTTGTTCTGGAGAAAAGCCATGGTGGTTTTCCGTGGAAATCCTTCGCATTATAGCGAAACCCAAGATGCGGCCGCCGTCCGCTTGCAAGACGATTAACCGCCGCCGGGGATTCCGCTACACTTGGGCGCAATGAAAGGGCTAATAACAATCGTGGCGCTGGCGCTGCCGGCAGTACTCGGCGGCTGCAGCGGACCATGGAACGATCCTTACCCGGTAGAGGAAGCCGGCAAGAACATCCTCTACTCGTCGTTTTCCGAGAGGCCCAAGCATCTCGATCCGGTGCAGTCCTATGCGGAAAACGAGGCGGTGTTCACGGCGCAGATCTACATGCCGCCGCTGCAGTATCACTATCTGAAGAGGCCATACGAGCTGACCACGCTTGCCGCCACGGAAGTGCCCCAGCCGGCCTACTACGACGCCTCCGAGCGCAGGTTGCCGGATACCGCCCCGGGAGACAAAGTCGCCTACAGCGTCTACGAAATCCACATCCGGCCCGGCATCATGTACCAGCCGCATCCCGCATTTGCCAAGGACGAGAACGGAAAGTTCCGTTATCACCAGCTCAAGCCAGAAGACTTGAAACACGTCTACGAGCTGCGCGATTTCAAGTACACCGGCACCCGGGAACTGGTGGCCGACGACTATGCATTCCAGATCCGGCGTCTTGCCCATCCGAAGTTGCATTCGCCGATCTTCGGCCTGATCAGCGGATACATCGTCGGTCTGAAGGATTATGCCGCCAAGTTGCAGCAGTCAGCCCAAACGCCGGCGGCGGATGGTTACCTCGATCTCACGCAGTTTCCCCTCGATGGCGTGCAAGTCGTCGACAGCCATACGTACCGCATCAAATTGAAGGGGAAATATCCTCAATTCGTGTACTGGCTCGCCATGCCCTTTTTCTCCCCGATTCCCTGGGAGGCAGAGCGCTTCTATTCCCAGCCCGGGATGACGGACGGAAAGAACCTCTCGCTGGACTGGTATCCGGTCGGCACCGGCGCCTACATGCTGACCCTGAACGATCCGAGCCGCATGATGATCCTGGAGCGCAATCCCAACTTCGCCGGCGAGCCGTATCCGTCCGAAGGCGAGGAGGGCGACAGGCAAGCCGGACTGCTCGACGACGCCGGAAAAATGATGCCGTTCGTCGACAAGGCCGTGTTCAGCCTCGAGAAGGAAAGCATCCCGTACTGGAACAAGTTCCTGCAGGGCTATTACGATGCTTCCGGCATTACGTCCGACAGTTTCGACCAAACCGTACAGATCACCACCAGCGGCGATGTGACACTTGCGGACGAAATGCGCAAGCAGGACATCCGGCTGCAGACCTCGGTCGCGACTTCAGTGATGTACATGGGCTTCAACATGCTCGACCCGGTGGTCGGGGGTGAGTCAGAGCGCACACGCAAGCTGCGCCAGGCGATTTCCATTGCGATCGATCAGGAAGAATTCATCTCCATTTTTACCAACGGCCGCGGCATCCCGGGACAGGGACCGATCCCGCCGGAAATATTCGGACATCGCGACGGGCAGGACGGAGTCAATCCTTACGTTTATGACTGGATCGACGGCAAGCCTCAGCGCAAGCCGGTCGCGCATGCCAAGAAACTGCTCGCGGAAGCGGGCTATCCCGACGGGATCGACACGGCCAGCGGCAAACCGCTGGTCATTTACTTCGATACCACATTGAGCGGCGTCGGTGGCAAATCGCGGATTGACTGGCTGACCAAGCAGTTTCAGAAGATCGATCTGCAGCTGGTCGTGCGCAACAGCGACTTCAACCGTTTTCAGGACAAGATACGCAAGGGAACCGCACAGTTATTCTTCTTCGGCTGGAACGCCGACTATCCGGATCCGGAGAACTTCCTGTTCCTGTTTTACGGTCCGCAGTCGCGCGTCAAGAGCGGCGAGAATGCCGCGAACTATCAGAATCCGGAATTCGACCGCATGTTCGAGCACATGCAAGTCATGCCGAACGGGCCGGAACGCCAGGCGTTGATCGACCGCATGGTCGAGATCCTGCGCTACGACGCGCCATGGGTGTACATGCTGCATCCGAAAGATTACACGCTGGCGCACGCCTGGGTCTTCAACCGCAAACCGAACAAGATGGCGAACAACGGCCTGAAGTACCAGCGTATCGATCCGCAGTTGCGCCAGCACAAACGCGCCGATTGGAATCGTCCGGTCGTCTGGCCGATCGGTGCGACGCTGGCGGCGCTGGCGCTTGCGCTCACGCCGGCGGTGCGGTCGTACCGGCGACGCGAGCGCGCCAGCGGCAAACTGGAAACGGCATGACGGGGCGGCGATGATTCACTATCTCGTGCGCCGCGTACTTTATGCAATCCCGATCCTGATCGGAGTGAACTTGCTGACCTTCCTGCTGTTCTTCATCGTCAACTCCCCGGATGATATGGCGCGCATGCAGCTCGGGCAAAAGCGCGTCAGCGATGAAGCCGTGCTGAAATGGAAGCAGGAGCGCGGCTACGACAAGCCGCGCTTCTTCGATGCGGGTGCGCAGGGCGCCGGAAAGCTGACCAATACGATCTTTTTCGAAAAATCAGTGCCGCTTTTCTGGTTCGATTTCGGCCATGCCGAGGACGGCCGGGATATAGCCCACGAGATCAGGAGCCGCATGCTGCCGAGTCTGGCGATAGCGCTGCCGGTATTCATCGTGGGTATGCTGTCTTATATCACTTTCGCGTTGCTGATGGCGTTTTTCCGCGCAACCTACATGGACTTTGCGGGCGTTCTGCTGTGCGTGTTCGCGATGTCGATTTCGGGTCTGTTCTACATCATTGGCGGGCAGTATCTGATCAGCAAACTGTGGAACCTCGTGCCGATTTCCGGCTATGCGGGTGGATTGAACGCATGGAGATTCCTGGTGCTGCCGGTGGTCATCGGCATCATCGGTGGCGTGGGAGCGAGCGCGCGCTGGTACCGCACCATTTTCCTGGAAGAGATCAGTCGCGATTACGTGCGAACTGCGAGAGCCAAAGGGCTGTCCGAGTGGCGGGTGATGTTCAGACATGTATTGCATAACGCGATGATTCCGATCCTGACCGGAGCCGTCGTGGCCATCCCGCTGCTCTTCCTCGGTAGCCTCATCACGGAATCGTTCTTTGCCATTCCCGGACTGGGGAGCTATACCATCGACGCAATCAACAATCAGGATTTTGCCGTTGTCCGCGCCATGGTCTTCCTTGGCTCCGTGCTCTACATCATCGGCCTGATCCTGACCGACATTTCCTATACGATGGCCGATCCGAGGATACGATTACAATGAGTCTGGTGTTCAAACCCGTCATCCTCACCACCGATGCCCTGATCTTCCTGCTCATCGCAGTGGTCGCCGCATCGGCATGGTATATAAGCCGGCACCAGCATCTGGTCGCTCCGTGGAGGAAGGTTGCGCACAGTCGCAGCGGCATGATCGCCTGCGCGATTCTGCTGGCTTTCGTGAGCGTCGGCTTGCTGGATTCAGTGCATTTCCGGCCACGCCTGACGGGCGACGCGGCGTCGGGCAAGCCGAATTATGCGGTCGACGTCATGTCGGTGTTCGACGTGATCGCCGCGCCGCTCAAGTCGCGTCAGGAAAAAACCTATTCGGCGCCGTTAGCGACCTACCTCTTCTCGAAGGAGACGGTGGAATTGCCGGACGGCTCCGAGGCACGCGTGTTTCCGAGGCTCACGCACGGTGGCGCTCATCTGAAGGATCCGGAGCGGGAATGGACCGGTGACATCATCAATCGCGTCGTCGCGGGCGTCGCAATCGCCGCGCTGATCTGGAATATGCTGTTGCTGTGCATAACGTTCTGGCTTGCGCATCGCAATGCGCGCGGGGTTCGGGAGACCTGGACAATCGTATGGAGTGGGAGCACGGACGTTCCATGGCGCGAAATGCTGGTTACCAACGGCGTGCTGTTGCTCGTCTTCGTGCCCATGATCGTGCTCTCGGCGAAGTATCATGTTCTCGGCACCGATAAGGTCGGGCAGGACGTGTTCTACCTGACGCTCAAGAGCGTTCGCACCGGCC
>Ga0137437_1000097_pt1 | contig 21512 bp, 4 predicted proteins | sample EasRivERMGT138_2_FD_102332 | JGI IMG/M metagenome (GOLD analysis project Ga0137437, IMG submission 102332) | Soil microbial communities from meander-bound floodplain in the East River, Colorado, USA - East River MetaG ERMGT138_2 | ecosystem: Environmental > Terrestrial > Soil > Floodplain ...
AGCAAAGCGAAGCAAAGCGAAGCAAAGCGAAGCAAAGCGAAGCAAAGCGAAGCAAAGCGAAGCAAAGCGAAGCAAAGCGAAGCAAAGCGAAGCAAAGCGAAGCAAAGCAAGAAAATTAATAAATATGAGTTAAAGGAGTTAATTAAAATAAGTTCTGCCTTTATGTGAATCATTGAACCACAATACCAGTCACTAGAGTCCACCTACGCTGGATAGAATAAAAATATTAGGTCTAAGTAAGTTTAATTAAGATAAGAGGTGCCTTTGTGTTTGTCTCATAGAAAAATATGATCCACAATGCACAAAGCAAAGGACTTAAAGAAGTAGTTTTCCACCCTTTCCAAGGATAAAAGAATAAAATTTAGTTAAGGGTAAGGGAGCCTCCTACTCGAGAATTTGTGTTACTCTTACCGTAATTTGTAAACCACACACAGTGACCACACAAAGTGACTCTATATAGTATACAATTCGCTTAGCTTATTTATTTTATTTTATGGACCTCACCACTAAGATGTTATACACTAGAGAAAACTAGAGCAAATAATAAAATTATACAATTAGTCTACAAACCTCAGACAGCGCACAGCAGAGCTGTTTGCACGAGAGACTAGATAACTCTATAAAATTAATTGTTAATTGTTTCGATATCATAACAATGTTAACAATGCTAACAATCTAAAGATCTTAACAATCTTAACTTAACTTCATCCTATAAAGACCCTACTCCACTTTATGAATTTAACGCTATCATGATGTGAATAGTTAGGGGACTAGCCTTCTCCCCACATTGAAATAATTAATTTCCGTCGATAGTCACAAATTTCCCTGTATGGTGTAGTTAAAGACTGCCAAAAATGTTAAAGCTAAAAATGGCAACGAGAGGATCCCTCCTCTCTATAAAACACAACTAAGAAAAGAAAAAGACAAAAAGGAGCACCTCCAATTGCTTTTCAGTTAAGTTGCTACAATACAAGGCAAAAAAGGGGTTTAAAGTTATAAAGTATATTTTTACTGATCCAATTTTAAATAGATTTTATTAAACAAAAGTTAGCTTTTTTTAATTTACATTACAACCTCTTATTTTAAGATTTTTCATTTTCTTTTTTAATTTCATCTATAAAGTCTGCTTTATCTTTTGGGGACATTTGATTGTATTTTTTCAATACTTCTGTTACACTCTCTTGGTTCTGAGTGCTTGCTGTCTCGGAAGAAACAGTATTTTCTAGGAAAGTATTTATTTTATTGTTCGGTCCTTCCCCAAAAACACTGTTATAAGTTTTAGCCATAAAAGGTACAAATACAGGGTTTCGACCGGATTGTTCTAAAACAGAGTCATAGGCAGCACCTCCTGCAATGAAGCTTGCACCGGCACCAGTTACGGTACACCCGATTTTTATACAATATAAGGCTTGGCTAATCAAACTAGCATACCTGTTTAAAGGAGAATTTCTGATTTCAAATTTTTCCTTTTTATATATTATTGTATATAAACCATAAAAAAATTTAATTATTAATATTAGGATGATCTGTGTAATTTGAATACTTGCGAGTATTGACAAGAACAAGTGTAAAACAGCCGGTAACATTAAATGTGTTTTGGTTAAAACCAATAAGCATGACAATCCCCCAATGAAACGAAGAATCCTAATAAAGATATGAGAATAAATTAACTCTACTTTAGCTGGTAGTGTTGGTATACTATAAGCTCTAATAACCCCCAGGTAAATAGAATTTTTACCCCATTTCAGGTGGAACCATGTTTTAAAAGAACAAACCTTTTTATTAATTAATGTTTTTATTTTTGTCATTATTTAATTTTTATTTTTTCAATTTATATATGAAATTTCTATGAATTTCCCTGTGTATTTTGCTGTTGCTAACATAATATTTGTCATATATTTTTTTATTAGCGTCTAACATACTAAAAGTTATAGTTAAATACTTTTGTTGTTTTTTATATTAATATTGATAAGTTAAAAAAGTTATATTTTATTCTCTAATACTCTTTTATAACACTGATACAAATAAGTTATTGTTTAAACTTGCGTTTAGTTTAAGTTAAATTTAATTAAATTTATTTTTAGTTTTATTCACTTACGTGCTTATTTTCTTTTAATTATTTCTTGGGTTTGTATTAGAATTTTAGTACTTATTCAATTACTTTTAATATTAGTTATTTTTGTTTGTTTAGTTCTAATAATATAGGATTATTAAATTTGTTTATTTGTATTCGTTGCATAGCAAGTAATAAAGTTGATTGTTTAATTTAGCTGCTTTAGCCTTGGTTTATTGGCTTACCCTTGGTTTAGCTGATTTAATTTCTTTTAAATATTTTCTTTCTTTATTGGTATTTTAATTTCTTTATTTAAATCTTCTGTTCTTTATTTAGTTTGTTTTATCTAGTTACTAAGTTATTGTTTAATTTAGTTTTATTTTATTATTTTTATAAATACCACAGAATATTAATATTTTACTATTAATTATAATTTAATTTTAATTAGTTTCTTTTTAATTTATTGTTTAGTTAACTTTAGTACTTATTAATTTATAATTTATTTTTATTATTTTTTTTTCTTTTAGTAGCATAGCGAGTATTAGTCCATAGTGAGTATTAATTAGTTATGTACTTAAGTTTGAGTTAGCTTTTTAAAAATTATTTAGTTTAGTTATTTTTAGTATTATTAATTTGAATAGAATTTAGTTTGTAATTAAGTTTTAGTTTAGTTTGTTTATTTTTTGTTGTTTTAGTCACTAATTTGGATTTTAGCTTTAATTTTAGAATTAGATTTAAATTGTTTTGATTTTAATTTAGTTTAAATTTATTATTTCAATTATTTTTATTAATTAATTTGTTTAGTTTATTGTTAAGTTTTAGTACTTATTTATTTGATTCTTTTAGTTTAAAATTTAGCTAGTAACTTACCTTATTATTTTTTATTATTGATTAATTTTATTTAATTTTAATTGTATAACCCAGGCCTTGCACTCACATTTATTATTAAAAATATAAGGATTTTGTCTACATAGTTATTTACTACAACTCTTGCCTCGCTACGATTATTGTATTAACCCCAAAGGGTAGATTATAAGTTATTCTTAATTTAATGGGTAACTCGTGTTCCTTCCTTGCAACAGCCTTTAAAATAATAAGTATTTGTCTTCAAGTTAATTCCCATACACTTTATTTTGTTTTATTTAAGTTTAGTTCTTCGCTCTGTATTAACCAACGCACTGTAAATTTAACTACACTATAAGAATACTAGATAGAATCGACACTACTGCATCTCTGAGATTGAGGTTCACTTATACTAATACTAGACCTTTATAAAATCAGACTTTAATTAAAATTTTATGGATTAACTCGAAATTGCTCGCAGTTGAGCTAAATTCTTTCTTTATGAAGGTACCTGCACTATATCAACCCCAAAGGTAAAATAACTAACTAATGAGAAATTTTATAGACTCGCGACTACTCCATCTCACTAAGGAATAATTAATCTTTATGCTAATACCAGCTATCACTAGTGAGCAAGACCAGTATATCAACTGAGCTAAAAGACCAGAATATCAACTGAGCTAAGTTATTTGATTTATTGTTGCGTACGCTACTAACATATAATAATCCCCTCGTAGAGGGTAGGTTAAATTCTTATATTTATTAATTTGGATGACTCGAGCCTTCCACTCCCAGAGAATAACTTTATTCTAATACAAGATCTTACTATCAGTTGACCTATTTTTCCTCTCTCCTGTTTACCTGCAGTACATTTAAACCCATTGCGGAAGGTTAAAAATCTAATCTATAGAAGAAAATTAGATAGAATCGGCAATACTCCCTCTAAAATAAACCTTTATTCCAATACAGTGCTTTACAACCAATTATTATAAGTTCTTTATTAAGGCTACGCTATGTTAATCCACGCAGGGTAGGTTAAAATAATTAATCTAAAGAGAATACTAAACATATTAGTATTAGACACTACTCCCAGCCTGGGGTGGTAAAGAATTAATTTTATGCTAATACATTGCCTTACATCCTTTCAGGCTGACCTTAGCTCTATCTTGCTACGCTGTATTAACCCCAAAGGGTACTAAAAATAGATAGTAACTAATATTATATAGAATCGCCCAGACTCCCTCTCTTGAATGTGAATACTTTCTTCCTCTGCAAGACTAGACCTCTCTAATAGATAGTTTAAATTAAAATCTAATTTGGTTAACTAGCAATTGCTCGCATTAGGGGTAGCTCTATTCTAACAAGATGAATTTTTATTTATCTGTCCTACATAATTTTATACTAACTTTGGATTACTCGTGCTCTGCTGTCGCAGTTTTATTTAACACTATCTCTTCCCTACTCGTTGCGTACGCAACTACTCTACCCTACATAGTTTATACTAAATTATCTTTCTAACAAACTAACAAATTAATTACATGTCTTATTTGGTTAACTCGGGCTATTGCACTTGCAGATAAATAAGAATTATCTATTCCATACACTTTTTTACTAACTAATTTTTATATGCCAACACTATATTTATTCCCTCTTCTAGTAGTGGGCGTGTTAACTATGCTATATTAATAGGGTAACTCGCTATTGCTCTCATATTAATTTAATAATTCTGTATTCTAACAAATAAATTCTTAAATAAAATTATGCTCTCTGCAGTCACCTAAAATATAAACCGATATTATTGGTTACTCGGGCTACCACAGATTATAATAATTATTTATTCTAACAAGTTGAAATTATCTTTCTCTCTGCAGTCTTTCTGTTAAGCCCCTCTTATCTGTACAGAGTAGAGGTAGTTAAAATATAGTTTACTTAGTTGGTTATCTCATACTATCGCACTCGCAGTTATTAAATAAATTATATTAGCTACATAGCTAAGTATCCTGATTATTGTATATTAACCCCCCTTATCTATACAGAGTAGAGGTAGTTTAATAGAGCTGTATTATTAATGGGTTACTCGTGCTTAGCATTCGCATATTGTAGTAACTCTTTCTGCCCTACCTGCCCTACATAGTTAAACCTAACTAATTTTATTATCTCTGCTGTTCCCTGCAGTATATTATTCCAAAAGCTAGGCTATTAAAATTTTGACTTATTTTGGGTTACTCGGAAATGCTCGCATTAGGAGAAATTATCTATTACCTACATAAAAGTAACTAAACTAATTATTTTCTGCTGCTTACATACAAATTTATTATCTTAACTGGTTACTCTGCTTTGCTGTCGCATAGAATATAAAAAGTATGTTGCCTACATAGTTAAATGCCTATATTATATTATCTTGGTTAGCTCGCAACGCTCGCAGATTAGAAATATTAGCTCCTACCTAAAATTATAATTTACCTATCCTATGGAGCCTTTGGTGGAACTCGTGCACTGCAGTCGCAGATTTTATAAATACTTTAGTACCTACATAGTTTAATACAAGATTAGTAACTCTCTTACCTACATAAAAACATAGTTAGCTTACTGGGGTTACTCGCTATTGCTCACAGTAAAATAATTCTTTATTACTTACATAGTTATTTACCTACAAAAAATAATTTTTCTTACCCACTATACTAATACACCGCTATGCGGGTGTAGCCTAAGAATACTGATTCCTAAATACAGAATACTTTATTACTATTACATACATAATTTTGTTTTCTACAGAATTTCTATTATTAATTTGATAACTCGAGCATAGCACTCGAATAGTAATATAAAGCGTATACTAATCCCTCTACTAGTAGAGGGTGGTATAGAAATCTAACTATATCTTTTGTTAGAGTCGTCATTTGCATTACATTACATTTCATTGCGTTCCTCTCTGATTATAATTATTTCTTGCTTTAGAATACCTCTCTAACAGTTTAAGTAACTAATTCTTCCTTCGTTGCTAGCTGCTGCTAAAGCAGGAATACAGATACTAACTAATTATTTAGAGTCGTCATTAAATTCTTTCCTGCCTGCGTTGCTGGGCTCACTCTGCTAAGAATAACTCTTTATTTTGTATAGACTTCCTAACTATCATCTAAACTAATTTAATTTATTTCTGCAGTTACCTGCTTCATATTAAACCAAAGGGTACTAAAGCTAACTTATATTTAAACAGAGTCTAAGTACCCTGCCCGCTTTGCTGGGCGCTCACTGATAATGATAAGAATTAATCTATCTTGCTTTAGAATAACCTCTCTAACAATTAAAGTAACTTATTTTTGTTTGCTTCTTTGCAGCTTTGTATTAAGCCCTCGAAGAGGGGTAGTATAAAAATACTAAGTTCATGTTTAGACTCTAACTCCCTTCCTCAAAATTAATACTAAAATTCTGTATACATTAGCTCTCTAACAGTTAAACTAATTTTCCTTCATTGCTAGCAAGTTTGTTAAGCCAAAGGGTAGATTATAAGTATATACTTATCTTTAACTAGACTCTAAGTTCCTTCCTAAAAATTAAGAAATAATCCTTCTTCTGTATAGAGACCCCTCTAACAATTAATATAATCTAATATTCTTACCTGCTGCTTAGCAGCATTATGTTAATCCACGAAGCTGCGAAAGCCTTAAAATCTATACTTATATTAAATAGGCTCGTCATTTTGCATTCCTCATTTAATTAATAAAATATTTCTAATTACAATTACTAACTAACAATTAAACTAAGTTATCCATTTTGCAACAAGGCCCCAGTCTGCAGGACAGCTGAGCAAAAAAACAAACAAAAAAACAAGAGCTATATATATTATAATTAAATTTATTTCAATTAAAGTACATACCTAACATAAACTAACTCTATATAAAGGGGCCTGTTAAGAAGAGCAAACAAGTGTTAGATTTTGTATTAAAATTTTATTCCGTTTACTCTGCAAGACCCTACTATCACTTAAGCTAAGTTCTTTAGTTATTTAAATTAAATATTCTAATTACAAGATCTATTTAACAGTTAACCCTACTATACATGAAGGGCCCTCTTCGAGGAGCATAATATGAGCTATTAAGCAGAATTTAAAATTAATACTATAAATTACCAGCTACTAGCGCTGCTTACGCTGGCAAGCTAACACCGGAGCTCTCTCTAAGAAAAAATTTGCTATTAAAAATATTAAATAGAGTCGTCAATTCCTTTCAATCATTCCTCAAGTATCGTCAGTACCTCATTAATTAAATTAAAGATTCTATTTACAATACTGTTTACTTTAACCAGTTACAGAGAATATTAACTACTAGTATATAGGCAGGGCCCTTTTACACAGCGAGGTGCATAACAGAGCTGTACAAAATATTAATAAATTTAGACTATTTACAGAATATTACTAACAGTTAACATTTTATAGGGCCGGCTACCACTTAGTAAAACATAGGCTAGATATTTTATTAAAGAATTTTATTCTATTTACAAAGCTATTCTATCAAATAAACTAACTCTATAGCTAGTGCTGCTTCGAGGAGCCGAGTAAGTACTCTGTACAGACAAATTTAATAAAGAAACTATTCTAGTTACAAAATATAACTAACAATTTAGCCTACTCTATATATTGGCCCCTGTTTACACAGCGATGAGCAGTAAAGATAAATTAAATAAAATTTCTGTTTAAAATACAACTCTAACACTTATACTAACTATACACACCCCTTTTTTTTACACAGCGAGGTACATACTAAGAGCTATTAACAATTATTAAATAAATTAGGCTAGTTACAATACAGCTCTAGCAAAGAAACTAACTCCCTATACCCCTCTTCGTGAAGCAGATTAAGAACTATTTAATATGAAATATACAGATTCAATAAAATACATTACTATCAAATAAATTAAAGCTATAGGGCCTGTTTACAAAGGGAGGAGCAGTACAAGAGTGATTAACATATAAATTATTCTAATTACTCCTGCTACGCTTAAGACTTGTTGCACTTCTAACAATTAAGCTCTCAAACAAAGGGTCTGCTACCGCAGAGACCGCAGAGCAGTATAAACACTAGAAAGAATATACAGAAAGAAATAAATAAAGTACATACCTAACAAAAGAGATTACCCTATAGCGAGCCACTGTTTACACAGGAAGGAGAAAATTAAAGGCTATAACAGAAAGAAAGTATGAATAATAAAGATTCAATAAAGTAAGACTCTAACATAGGATCTAAGTTAATACATAGCTACAGCACCCACTTACGAAGTGTAGGCTACATAATACATATTTTTGGGGTTACTCGCAATTGCTCGCTGTTTATAAAAAAGACTCTCGTCCTACATAGTTAATTACTAATTCTTTCCCGCCTTTACAGACCCAACTAGAGGGTAGCCTAAAAATACTATATTACTTATGGCTTACTCGCAATAGCTCGCACTATTAAATAATAATTCTCTATTCTAACAAGTTGAAATTAACTTTCTCTCTGCTGTATGTTAATAAAGTGTAGGCTAAAATATCGTTATCTTAGAGGGTCACTCGCAATTGATCGCATAATATTAAATAAATATATTACAAACATTATGCAAGACTATAACTCTTATCTGGGTTACTCGAGCAAAGCAGTCGCATTTTTAAAGAATACTTTGTCTAATTAGATTAATTACATATATTTTTAAATCGCAATTGCTCGCAGATAATATAAATCTTTCTTCTCTGCATAGTTTAATCTAAATTATTTCTTTACTCGTTCTCACTCGTTGTACTAATCCAGCGTAGCCGCGTAGAAGTAGGCTATAAATTCTATTATTCTTCTTGTGGTAACACGCGATAGCGCATTCGCATTTTTATTTAATAACCTCTCTTACCTACATAGTTTAATTATATTTTCTCTCTGCACTTATTAAAAACTCTAGAGGTAGTCTAATAAACTAGTACTCTTATCTTGCTTATCTGGTAACTCGCAGATGCTCGCATAATATAGTCTTTCTTACCTGCATAATTTGATACAAAAATTTTTCTGTATGCAGAATATTAATCCCTCTAGATGGTAGAGTATAAATACTATATTGTTAATTGTTAATTGGGTTAGCTCGCTTTAGCTCGCGTTAGCGCACTCGAATTATTAATTAGTAATTCTATTCTAACTAGATTCTTTTTATCTCTACCTACATAAAATTAACTATCTTAATTGGTAAACTTGTGCTCTGCCCTCGCAGTTTAAAAATAAACTTTATTTCCTACATAATCTTTATTTATTACAGAAATAATTTTCTTAATGGTGTTAACACACTCGCTATTGCTCGCATTTAATATATTACCTTCTGTCCTACAAATTTAATTAGCTTGATTGTGTTACTCGCGTTACTCGCACTGGCTCGCATTATTAAAATAAATATCTATGCTAACAAGATTATTTAGCTATATTAGAATGGAAACTATGAGTTGCTCTCATATTAAATAATAATATTTTCTTACATACATAGTTAAATACAAGTTTAAATTTTAATATATTACCTAAAATAATTCTAGTTATTAATAGGGTTACTCGTGCTTACCTCTCCCTTAATAGTAATAAACTCTTACAGACATAATACAATTTCTCTGTTATATTTGCAGTATTTGCAGCTTAGCTACACTATATTAATTCAAGGGTAGGCTAAAAATAATGACCATTCTTCTCTTGGTGTTAACACACTCGCATTTGCTCGCACTATATTAAATAAAAGCTATTACCTACATAGTTAAAACTAAATTATTTGGGTTACTCGCGTTACTCGCAATGGCTCGCATTTTAGTAATAGTCTCTTACATATATAGTTAAATACAAGATTTTCTCTATCACCTAAAAATTTAATACCTTATTATGGGGTTACTCGCTGTTGCTCACATAGATAATAATAGTCTCGGCCCTACTCACCCCTACCGGCCCTACATAGTTAAAACTAATTCTTTTCTGCAGTATGTTAACACCTCGAATAAATTATTTTATTTTATTAATGGATTACTCGCAATTGCTCGCATTTAAAGTACTTTCTCCCCACATAAATTTATACTAATTTTACTACTTCGTATATCTAGTCCCACTAGAGGCTAGGTTAAAAATTTAATTACTTTGATAGGGTAACTAGAGCTAAGCACTCGCATTTTTTAAAGAATTAACTCTCCCATACATAATTTATACTAACTAATTATTTCTTTATGCACTAAACTAAACTCTCTTCGTAGTTCGTAGAAAAGGTAGGTTATATTATCTTAATGGGGTTACTCGCATTTGCTCCCATTTCTTTAATCACTTTATGTCCTACATAATTCTCTTACAGACAGAAATTTAATTACTTTATTTAGGTAACTCGGGCAAAGCACTCACAGTAAATAGTCTATCTGTCCTACATAAGTTATATAATTATATTAGTTGGTGTTAACACACTCGCAGTTGCTCGCATAATATATTAAGAATATCTATTACCTACATAAAATATTACCTTATTACTTGGATTACTCGTGCTCTGCAGTCGCAGTATATTAATAATCTTTCTTCCTACATAAATAAATCTCTATTCTAAAAAGATTAAATATTTTCTATCTCTGTCCTACAAATTAACTAGTTCTCTTAAGCTCTTAAGGTAACTCACGCTAGCACACGCAGATTAAATAAACTCTATTACATAAATAAATACCGATCTTATCTTGATTACTCCAATTGCTCGCAGGTTATAGTAATTCTTTCTTACCTACATTGTTAAACTAAATTATCTATTTTTCTCTTTCTGCAGCTTGCCTACAGTTTTGTCTAGCCAAAATGGTAGTCTAAATTTTAAGTACTTTTGGGGTTACTCCGGCTATGCACTCCATATAATTTTAATTATTTATTACCTACATAAATATTTGACTAATTTTCTTAAGGTTAACTCGGGCTAGCACTTAATAAAGTTCTTTCTGTCCTACATAACTCTGTAACCTACAGAATTTCTAGTTCTTTAGGGGGTAACTCGCATTCGCTCGCAGTCTAAATAATAGTCTGTGTCCTAAAATTTTATTTTTATTAGTTAGGGTAACTCGTGCTATTGCACACGCATTTTTTTATTTTAATAATCTGTATTACCTACATAAACTTATGTCCTGCATATTTGAATACCTTCGTTAGGGTTACTCGTGCTTACCACTCACAGGTTATTAATTAACTTTTATTTTTGCACTATTATAATAATTCTCTATTCTAACATAAATATTTACAGATATTAGGGGGGTTCGCTCTTGGTCGCATAATAATAGAAATATTCTCTCTGTCCTACACAGATTAAACTAAATTATCTGTCTAACAAATTAATTACACATATAATTGCTTAACTCTCAAATGCCCTCAGTAATAACTCTAAGTCCTACATAGTTAAATTAAATATTTTCTCTCTTACCTACAAATTTAATACCTACTAGCTTAGCGGTAACTCTTGCAATGCACTCTCATTAATTAGTAATAGTCTCTCTCCTACATACTTTTATACTATATTATTGGTATTGGCTGTTAACACACTCGCAAGGCTCGCAGATAATAAAATAGTCTGTCCTACATAATTTTAAATATATTACTGGGGGCTGTTAACACACTCGCTACTGCTCGCAATTTTATTTAAGAATTCTCTCTTACCTACATAAATTTATACTAATTTTATCTATTACCTACAGAAATTCTATTATATTAATTGGTAACTAGGGCTTTGCACTCTCATATTAGATTAATTAACTCTCTTACTCTTACCTACAAAGATAAACTAAATTCTATGTCCTTCCTTATAACTCCAAGGGTTGTATAAAAATATTATTAGTTATTTGGTAACTCGCTATTGTTCGCCGTTGTTAGTAGTAATAGTCTCTATGTCCTACCTAGTTTTATACTAGATTATATTTTAGCTATTACCTGCAAATTAATACCTAGTTTAGAGGTAACTCGTGCAAAGTATTCGCATTATTAATTCAAATTATTACCTACATAGTTAAATCTTAATTATCTTTCTCTCTGCACTCGCATTAAAGAAATATATTACCTACATTCTGCAAGACTATAACTCTATTTGGGTAACTCGCATTTTTGTTTGCTCGCAGACTATAAAGAATTTATCTTACCTACATAATATTATAAATAATCTCTATTACCCATAGAATTTCTTACCTGCTTATATAGTTTACTTAGTTGGGGTTAGTCGCTATTGTTCGCAGTTCTTTAATAACCTCTGTTACCTACATAATTTATAAATATTCTCTGTTACCTACAATTTTTAATCTAAATCTTCTGTCTTTGCACGATATTAAACCAAAAGAGTAGGCTAAAAATATTAGTTGGGTAAAACGCTGTTGCTCTCATAGATTAAATAATCTCTATTACATACATAATTTATACAAACTAATTTGGATAACTCGTGTTGGGCACTCGAATTAATTAGTAATACTCTTACCTTACATACACAGTTAAATACAAGATTAAAAATTTAAATACTTTGATTGGGTTACTCGTGCTTGTCTGTCTCAGTCTCAGTTATTTTTTAGTAATACTCTCTGTCCCACACAGTTAAATACAAGTTTAACTTTACATATTACATAAATTTATGTTGTTATTCTTTGGAAACTAGCGCTTGGCGTTCACAATTTAATAAAGAAACATCTCTGTCCTACATCCTTTCAGGCTAATTGTTTTTTTTTTTGTTTTTTCACTATATTCTTCCACTCAGTGTAGGCTAAATAATACCTATATTAGTTAGGGTTACTCGCAATTTTTATCGCAGTATTTAAAATACTTTATGTCCTACAGAACTATATTACATACAGAATTATATCCTAACTATCTTGGGGTTACTCGCGCTCTCTTTGTTCGCACTCGCTGATACTAAAAATACTTTCTGTTCTAAAAATACTTTCTGTTCTACATAATTTTCTTACCTAACTTATCTTTCTTACCTGCAGTACAAATTATTTTGATGCTGTCTAACTATTTGGGTAACTCGGGCTAGGCACTCGCAGTTTATAGAAATAGTCTCTTACCTACACAGTTAAAACTAAATTATCTATTCCTTAACTCTCTGCAGTCTACTGCAGTATCTCTAGAAAAGTGTAGCCTAAATTTACTATATTTTCTTAAGGGATTACTCAAAATGGCTCGCAGTTTTATAATAATTATCTATTACCTACATAAATAGTTATTTTTATCTGAGTTACTAGAGCAAAGCAGTCGCATTAAAAAATATCTATTACCTACATAATTTTAACTAATTTCTATTTTAGGCTGTTTTATGCACTATGTTAATAAAGTGTAGTCTAATTTGTATTACTAGGGTATATCATGCTTAGCACTCGCAGTTACATAAATTCTCTCTGTCCAACATAGTTAAGTATCCTAAATATTTATTTCTCTGTAGTTTACTGCACTATGTTAAATAAAGTGTAGGCTAAAATTTTTAGTATTTTAGTTGTGGTAACTCGCTATTGCTCGCATTTATAACTAAGACTATGTCCTACTTAAAATTACCTTTACCTTATTATTGGGGTTACTCGAGCAAAGCACACGCATTAAACTAAGACTCTGTGTCCTACATAGTTAAATACTAATTATCTATTTCCTTCAGTATAGCCAAAAAGGCTAGATTATAATTTTAAGTATTCTTATGCTTAACTCGCAATTGCTCTCCTATATTTATAGTAACACTTTATGTCCTACAAAGTTAATTACTAGATTAATTTATCTATTACCTAAAATTTTTAATTACTATCTTAGTTGGTTACTCGTAATTGCACGCAGTTTATAGGAATACTTTATTACTTACAGAATTAAACGAATATTTATGTCTCTGCACTATGTTAATCAAAGTGTACCCTACAAATTATAGTACTCTATTTAGGTAACTCGCAGTTGCTCCTTTTATAAAGTACTCTCTTACCTACAGAATTTTATCCTACCTTGAATTGGTGTTAACACACTCGCAAGTGCTCGCAGTTTATAATAAACTTTCTGTCCTACATAGTTGTATCTTAATTATTTCTATTGTCTGCGGTTTACTGCTTTACTGCTGTATATTATTTCCCTCGTAGAGGTAGGCTAAAAATAGCTATACTATCAGGGTTACTCGCAATTGCTCTAGAATATTAATAATCTTTATTACCGGCATAGTTTATATCAATTCCCTCGTAGAAGTAGAATAAATATAGTTTACTTAGTGGGGTAACTCGGCCTAAGCACTCGCAGTTAATATTAATCTCTATTACCTACATAATTGAATACTAACTAAATAAATATCTTAAGGGGTAACTAGCAATTGCTCGCCGTTGAGGTTATTTAATAATTTTTCCTCTTTGCAGTATACCGGCAGTACATTAATCCCATGCGGTAGGATAAGAATATTAATGAAAATGACTCGGCAGGATTACCTCTCAGCTAGGATAAGAATTTATATTTATTCTAATACCAGCTATCACTAGTGAGCAAGACATTAGATTTAGTTATTCTAACCTCTATTTTTCTACCTATACTAACCCAAAGGGTAGGTTAAATAAATTACTCTACTTATTGGGACAATTAGCGCCGGACACTCCCAGTATTTAATTATTTTATTCTAATACCAGCTATCACTAGTGAGCAAGACCTATCTAAAATAATAAGACTATATCTTGTATATTTAATTGGGCTAACTCCCCCCCCTTTTCACACACATTAATTAAAATTATATATACTCCAAGAAATATATATATATAACACCAACTTAAGTACTACACCCCTATATTAATCCCAAAGGGTAGGTTATAATAATATACTTAATATTAGTTAGAATCGGCACTCCTTCATCTCAGCCTTCATCTCAGGTAAGGAATTAAATTTATACTGTTACACTGCCTAACACTCATATAAGCTAAGCTATTTTCTGTGTTGCGTACGCTACTACCCTAGTGTATTAACCACAAACGGTACTTTAAAAAATAAGTCTTTTAAAGATAAAATTGTATAGAATCGGCACTACGGCATCTCTGGAAATAAATTAATTTTATGCTAATACAAGACCACTATATCAGTTGAGCTCAGTTCCTTCACAGTACGCTGTATTAACCCAAAAGGGTAGGTTAAAAATAGAAGAATATTATTTTTATATACTCACCTGTATTACATATCAGGTAAAAATAAATCTTTCTACTAATACATTCCACTACATTAAGCTGAGTTATTTCCCTGCACCTATGCTCTCTATATTAATCCCATGCTGTACTAAAAAAAGTTACTAACGAAGATTAATTAGATAGAACCGGAAGCACTCCCTCTCTGGTAAGGAAATAACAAACATTATTCCAAGACAGTACCTTAGAGTAAAATAAGCTATCTGCTATCTTCCTAACCGGTATTAATCCAAGCTGTGTAGTTTAAATAAACTATTATAAAGATATTAATTGTATAGAATCGACACTCCTGCCTCTATGGATATGGATTGAGAATCTTTCTTCCAATACAATACTAACTATCAGATAAGCTAACTTATTTATGGCTACACGACAATAATCAAAAGGTAGAATATGATAATTATAACTAAAACTATAGAATCGCCATTTTTCCCCTCAGTAAGGAAATTAATTATTTTTATGCTGTTACACTGCCTTAGGTTCAGTTGAGCTAACCTCTTTTCTCTGGTTGCGTACGCTACTAGATTAATCCCACACCCTACTATCAAAAGAATAACTAAATTTTATTGTATAGACTCGGCTCCCTCCCTCTCAGTAAAGGAAAATTATCTCTATGCTAATACACTGCATTACATTCAGATAAGCTAAATTCTATCTTATGTGTTGCGTACGCTACTATAATAATCCCCTCGTAGAGGGTAAATTTAAAGCTGTTAGACTAAGAAGTTAATTAGTTAGAATCGACAACTCTCCATCTCTGAGAATGAAAGTAAATTAATCTTTATTATAATACAAGACATTACAATCAATTGAGCTAACCTCTGTTTCTTGTTGCGTACGCTACTACCCTATGTTAATCCCCTCGTAGAGGGTAGGCTAAAAAATAAGTTAAACTAGAGTTAAAAATCATATAGAGTAGGCAGAATTGCCTATCAGGTAGTAAAATAATTATCTTTATTCTCAACACAACCCTTACATTCAGTTGACCTATTCCCCTGTTTATTGCTACCATATATAAACCCCAAAGGGTATAATAAAAATATAGACAAATATTATGGGTATAGTGTCGGTAGTACTCCATATCTGGTAAAAAAAGCTCTGGTAAAAAAGAAACAAACTCTATTCTAATACAAGACCTGACATTCAAATATTTAAGTTAAATTTTAATTATATAACTCGTGCACTACCAATCGCAGTTTATTAAAAGTATTTATTATAATACTAGACCTAACATTCACAAACTCTAAGTTCTTTATTATTGCTACGCTACCTACGCTACATCAATCCAAAAGGCCTGCTTAAATTGTTAATTTAAATATATTAAACAGACTCGGCAATTCTCCCTCCCTAAATTATCTCAATACTAGACATTACTATCAACTGAGCTAACTTATTTTTCTGGTTCCCTATATTAATCCCAATGGGTACTATAAAAGTTAAAATAAGAGTAAGAGAATATAATATTGAATCGGAAGTACAAGGGTAGGAAGGGGAAAATTTAATTTATTCCAATACTAGACCTTACAAACAACTGAGCTTAGTTCTTTATTAATGCTACCCTACATTAATCCCTCGATGGCTAAATAAACTATTCTAAAGATAGAAATAATTATATAGAGTCCCTGTATTGCATCTCTGGTAATACAGGAAAATTCCTTGTTCTATTACAAGACCATACACTCAATGGAGCTAACTTATTTTTCTGGTCGCGTACGCTACTTCACTATGCATTATTGCAATCCCAAAGGGTAATTTAATTTGTCATAGATAATTTGATTGGTGTTAACACACTCGCTATTGCTCACACTTGAAAGCATTATTTTTATTTCTGCTGTTTCTGCTGTTTTACCTGCCTTATTAACCCCAAAGGGTAGAATATACAGAATATACTTATTTTATGGGTTAACACGCACTTGCTAGCATTAGATAATATAACTTATTTTTTGTTTTTTAGTTTTGGCTACCCAGATTAATCCCCTCGGATAGGGTAGGTTAAATTTGTAATTTAAAAATAATATTAATTAGACTGCGCTTTACTCCCTCTCTGTAAGAACAATCTTTTGGCTAATACTACACTTTACATTCAGTTATTATAAGTTATTTTGCTTCGCTTCCGCTTCGCTATATTAAAATCAAAGGGTTGGCTAAAAAATAAGTTAAACTAAATATAAATGAATAGAATCGGCAGTATTGCCTATCACTAAGGACAGGGGTTGATTACCTATCTTAAAACACTAGACCTTACATTCAGTTATTATAAGTTCTATATTGTTGCGTACGCTACTGTATTAATCCCATGCGGAAGGCTAAATTTGTATATTTAAAGATAATTTTAGTTAGAATCGGAAGTAGTCCCTCTCAGTAGGAATTGAATTTTAGGCTAATACTAGACCATCTATCCACGGAACTTAGTTCTTTATTATTAAATGGCTACGCGGGTTACAATAAACCAAAAGGGTAGACTAAATAACTACCCTAGAGTGATTTTTAGATAGAGTCGACAACTATGACTCTCACTAAGGTAAGCATAACACTTTTTTCCAATACTAGGCCTTTCTAACAGCGAAACTAACTTATTTTTTGTTTTTTATTGATTGCTTCGCCACCCTGGTATATCAATCCTAGTTGTGTAGAATACAAACTTAATTTAAAGAATTTATTAGATTGAATCGGCATAACTGACTATCTGGACAGGAAAAGAACTATCCTTATGCTAATAAAGACTATACAATCAGTAGAGCTAATTTCTATCTTGCTCCCTACAATAACCAAAAGGCTACTTTAAAAATAAGTTAATCTAAAGAATTTAAGTAGAGAGACTCGGCTGTATTGCATCTCAGTAAGGATAGGAAGTTATTCTCTATTCTAATACAGTGCCTTACATTCAATTAAGATCTATTTATTATTTCTGTCCTGCGGACTATCTGCACTACATTAAACCAAAAGGGTAGTTTAAATTGTTATATTAAAGAGAATATTCTTTGTATAGAATCGGAAGAACTCCAACTATGGAAAAATAATTTATATTTATGCTAATACCAGCTATCACTAGTGAGCTAGACCATACATTCAGTTATTTTAATTAAATTTTTAATGTATAACTCTAATTCGCTCACACTTGAAAGAAGTTTATTTCTTGCTTAACCTATTGTAAGAATCCCAACCCTAGTATAAATTATAACTAAATAAACTTATATAGACTCGGCACTACTCACTCTCAGTAAGAAAGAACAATATTCATTCTAATTCAAGACCTCTCTAATAGATATTTTAAGTTAGAATATTAAAATTTAAGGGATAAATCCCAGTTGCTCGCACTAGAGGTAGTTAAGTTTATCGCTACGCTATATTAATCCGATTGGCTAGCTTAAAGAATTTACTCTAAAGAGAATATTAAATAGAATCGCCAATACTGCAACTCTGGAAATGAATTATCTTTACTCTAATACAGTACCATAGATTCAGTAGTGCTAACTTCTATATTAATTACAAAAGGGTAGGCTAAAAACAGAATCTATAGAAGAATTTTAATTGTATTGAGGTATGCGAGGTCACCCTATATCTATATACATAATTTATCTATAAATAACTAAAATAATTAATACAGAAATACAGCAAAGACAACTAGTAAGTAATAAAGATAGTAAGATAGATAGACCGACAGAACTATCTAAACAAGCACTAAATAAAATCAAGAAATTAATTAAAATAATAAATAACTATGTGACGGTGTTGTTCCCGATAGGACTGCATCCTCACTAGAGAATAGAAATAAAAAAATTAAGAAATAATTAAAATTAATTAATACAGAACTAAGAGAAATAGAGAGAGAGGAGTATATAAGATACTAGAAATTATTGAGGTAGTTTTAGTTTTTTAATTTAAGGTTGTTTATGTTAGTTTAACTTAGTTGTGAGGAGTGTTTCGTGGATATGGAGCGAACAAATATAGAAGATTGACTTACTATTGTTGTATTCTATGTATTATTGTGTTCGATACTATCGAGTGCAGCCTGAGGTGGAACTATATGTAGATTTTTATTCTTGAATTATCAAATCAAATAAAGAAAGTAACTAGTCTGACACATTCAATCACTGGGTCTAAGTTCGCTGTACTAGTACAAGGTGCAGACTGAGAAGAGTTAGATAAGGTATGTTGTTCTAGGGGATCGCTTGGAATGGGTTTGTTTATCCTTGGATTCGCATGTGGATTTGTTTGTGATCAACTAACTTTTTTTTAATTACCTATTGTCCCTATTGCCTTTATTTCTGTGCTAGGTTTGTTTAAGTTCTAACAGCAGGAAAGTAGGGACTAAAATAAAATGACTAACAAAAAAAAAAACAAACAAAAATTTTGTTTTTACTAACAAACAGGGAGGAGGATTTCTGGTTATGGTTTAGTTTACTCTAGTGAGAGGCTTCTCGGAGAGATACGCTAGGAGTTTAAGAGTAAGGGTTGTAGTTTCGATAGTATCGTTGTATTATTTTTATTATTATGTAACGAGTCGGAGAGTGGCGCAGTATGAGTAGAGATGTTATAAAGATAACAAAGGTATTAATTTTATCTTAAGTGAGGTGTTCCTCGATAGAGCCTGCGAGTAGTTAAGTTTATGAGAGAGCTAGACGAAAAGACAGCGATTTAAGTAGTATTATATTTATTCTACTACCTGTAGTGAGAGAGTAATCGGAGATCGCGAGCGAACTAGGACAAATATATAAGTAAGATATAACATAAACATAGGTTTTTCTGCACCTATTAGCAGGAAAATTAAGCGGAAGTAATAGTCTCTATGCACTCGATTGTAGTAAAATAAATACAGTACGTGTGTTAGGTAGTCTATACTACAGAGGAATACGGAAACGAACTACACTATATTACAATATTACTAAAAAAAATAACTAGTCTTTACAGTATCATGGGTGGGTAACGAATTAGTAGTACGAGTCGGTGTCAAAGTAAGACGATAATTGATGGGGATATTTTATTGTGAGTAACCTATAATTGGTTTTAGATTTGTTTGTAATTATTTATTATATATGCAAGTCAAGTAGAAATTATGTTACAAATGTTATATTATATATATAATTCCTAATTATAAGGCAAGGTGTTATTTAAGGAGCATGTATACTATAGTATATATTTAGACAAAAATAAGTATACAAAGGTCAGAAGTAAGAGACAAGATCTATTATAACTAAAATAGAGTACTCTATTTTATTTTGTAACTAATATTAGTCTATGTCGTCCCCTTTCTCGGACCTTTACACACTCTATGGTAACCGCATAATGATGGATAAACAAAACAAATAAAGTATTAAACAAATAAGACTCTAAAACCATAAAATTATAAGACTATATAAGAATAGAGGGTAAATTAGATAAACAAACCAACAAACAAACAAAAAAAACAAAAAAAAACAAAAACAAAAATTTTTTTCAATAGCTACTATAGCTACTACCTTTGTGACTTTAAATTGCAAGGAGTACAATAATAGCTAACTTAATTAAATAAAGACCCCACATTTATTACAGGAAACAACAATGAAAATTTAAAAATTTAATACTAACAACGATATACAAACTATGATATATTCTTATATTACTATCTTAGATTTAAGTGACTTATATGGATTTTTTGTTCCTATCTTTAGTCATTGCAATATTATTCCTTACTATTTAGGCGTACTTACTTCTTATATCTTTTATTTTTTTAGTTATTTTTCTCAACTAACTAATTTTAATTTACAAGATTTGGTTAATTTATCTATTTATTTAGCTAGTTCAATTTTTTTAATTTTTGCATGTTTTGGTTTAATTACAATACCTTTAGTATTTTTTGCTGGTAGAGCTGGTAAAATTCTAGATACTGCTGCAAAAATAATAGTTATTGCTGCTGGTAGCTGTAATCTCTATAAAAACCACGGGGGAGGATCAGGTTCGAATGACGATAAAGACAAAGACAAAGACAAAGACAAAGACAAAGACAAAGATAAAGACAAAGACAAAGACAAAGACAAAGACGAAGACAAAAATAATGAAACTAAAAAAAAAACAAACTGACTCGAATTCCGATAGTAATACAGCAGCTAAGTAACCAAGTTTTGTTAAGAATGAACCATTTTAAATTAAACAGAAATATTCAAATAACTCAATCTTTTTCTTTATTTGGTTTGATTTTTTCTCAATTAAATCTTAATGTCGATGATACAGCGTCTAATTTAACACAAATTTCTTATGGCTTTTTTTTATTGAGTTTTGTTGCTTTATTTTTGTTTTCTAATTGTACTAGGCTTTATGGTTACATACATCTTAATTCAACAGGGTAATTATGAACACAAATACCCTAAGTTAAGGAAATTTATTAATTATTATACAAAAAGTACTTTAGTTTATGTCTCGATCGAAGCTTTCTTGTGTTTAAATTGTTTAATTTTATTGGTATATTTTTCTTTC
>Ga0137437_1000098_pt1 | contig 21498 bp, 18 predicted proteins | sample EasRivERMGT138_2_FD_102332 | JGI IMG/M metagenome (GOLD analysis project Ga0137437, IMG submission 102332) | Soil microbial communities from meander-bound floodplain in the East River, Colorado, USA - East River MetaG ERMGT138_2 | ecosystem: Environmental > Terrestrial > Soil > Floodplain ...
ACTGGTCGGCCTCGAACAGGCGCGCCATCGCGAAGCGCGTCGCGAGCTCTTCCCCGGCGAGCAGAAAGACCGCGGTCTCCCCGGTGGGAATGAAGCCGCCGTGGCTCGCGCCCTGCATGCCGCCGAACTCGGTGAAGCCGCGCTGCGTGACGTCGTTGCGCGACCACAGTACGTCGAGCAGCTGCGGGCGAACGTGCGGGATCAGCGCGAGCAGGATCACCAGGCGCACGCTCGGCGGCAGGCGGCTCTCGCAGACGAAGCGGGCGTAGGCGGAGCGGCTGCCCTCGAGCGCCGGCGGAGCGATGCCGAGCGGGTCCTCGCGCGGCGCGCCCTGCGCCCCGAAATAACCCTTGAGCCGCGCATCCAGCACGCGCGCGAACCACTCGAGGTCGGCCTCGAGGTCCTGGGCGCTCGCCGTCAGGGCGTCGGCCAGTCCGTGAAGAGCGGTCGTGTCATCCATGGCAGTTTCACCGTCGCAATGCCCCAGGGCAGTTGATTGAGAAGCACGTCGAAGGACTCCGGTTCGAGCTGCAGGCGCCAGCCCGTTTCCTCCTCGCGCAGCGCGCCGCGCCGCTGCAGGAAGGACATGCGCAGCCCTTCGATCGAGGTGCCTTTGAGCGCCGTCCAGTGGCTGATCACCGCGCGCAGCAGACCCTCGCCTTCGTCGCGCTCGCGCGCGCCGAGCAGGCCGGCGCCCGCCGCCAGGGGCGTTTCGGGATGCAGCCCGAGGAGCAGCTTCACGAAGCCGAGCTCGAACTCGTGGATCTCCTCGCGGCCGGTGGCGAGCCAATGCAGCAGGGCGGCGGCGGGCGGCAGCGCGTCACGCAGTCCGCGCCCTGCCTCGTACAGGCCGCAGTTCTCGAACAGCCTCGGCAGAAACGGGTGCAGCAGCACCAGGCCCGCGTTGCCCGCCAGGAACGCGAATGGTTGCGATTCGGGCAGCGGAGTGTCGCTGCGCCGCCGATCGAAGCCGGGTTCGGTATCGCGCGGCGGCGGGCGGTCTTCCCTGGGAGCGCTTTCCGCTGCCGCGGACACCAGGCCGAGTCGCGCAGCGAAGAAGCTCGCCGCCGGCCCGGGCAGCTCAACGAGGCGCGTGGCGACTGAAGGCGGAGCGGCTGCGCAAGGCATCGCACCTTCGACTGCGTCCAGCGCGACCCCGAGAATGGACGCGAGCGCATCGCCCGGCGCTTGTCGGGAGGACGCTGGGCTGCGCACAGACGCCAGCACGGCGGCGGCGAGGCGCTGCGCCCGGTACCGGCCGAGTAACGCGCGCGCGCCCAGCAGCGCGGCGAACGCAGCTTGTGCCGCGGCGCCATCACTCACCGATCGGGGCGCTGCCTCGGCGACGACGCCGACGGCGAGTTCGGGCCATTTTTCCTCGGGTAGCAACTGCAGCAGTCGAAAGTAAAAGGCGACGGCCCGCTCGAGCGCTGCATCTCCGACAGGAGCGCGCTGCACCACGTGCTTCAGGTTGGCGAGCAAGGTCGCGCACAACTGCGCCGCCGCGTCGGCTGGCTCGCGCTGCGCCGCGTGCCAGGCCAGCGTGCCGCTCTCGAGGTAGCCGAGCAGGAGCTCGAGCTCGCTCGCAACCACGGCGCGGGGCTGCGCGGGCGGGTACGGCGGCAGCTCGCGACCGATGGCATCGTGCAGGGCGCCGGCAAGTTGGTCGAGGCTTGCGATCCGCAGCCGCAGTTCGAGCCTCGGGATGTGCACTACGGCCTCGCCTGGCGCCCAGGCGTCGAAGGCGCGGTGGAACGCCGGCAACAGATCTTCCACTTCGGAGCGGAACCGCGCGCGCACCGCGAAGGCCGCATCCGCAGCAGCGACCCGCAGACGCCAGCTCTGCCTGCGCACGCGGTGTATGCCGGGCGTCACTTAACGGATCCCCCGGCCGGCGAGCACATTGCCGATCATCGTCTTCATCTCCGGCTCGGTGGCGGTCCGGTTGCCGATGCTCATCAGCCCTTTCTCGATGTCGGTAAGCGCGTTGATGTTGCTCACCTTGGCGAGGGCCGCGGAAGTCGTGCTCATCACCTTCGCGCCGTCGCTGCCGGGCTTGATGTCGATGCCGCTGGTCGCGACGAATTCGGTGGTTGTCAGGATGGCGGAGCCGAGCTCGGTCTCGGCGGTCTCCAGCTGCTTCTCGAGCGTGGCGCGCTTCGCATCGTCGAGGCCCGGGTTAAGCAACTGCGTGCGCAGCGTGTCGACCTTCTGCGTTTTCCACGTCGTGTCGGCCATGTGCAGGTCGAGCAGCGGGTCGGCGGTGAGCTGTCCCGACTGCACCAGCCCGCCCCCCGGCTGCACGAACCCGCCGCCGCCCTTGGCGCCGACGATAATGCCGATCGAATCCTTGAAGGCGTTGAAGTAGCTCGTCTTCACCTCGATGTCCTTCGTCATTTCCTTCACGAAGTCGTCGCGGAATTTCTCGAAGCGGAACTTGTCCGGGAAAGGCACGAGGCGGATCGGCTTCTCGAACAGGATATCGGGCCGGATCGGCGGCACGAGCTTCGGCGGCTTGGGCGGCGCCACCTTGGGCTCGCAGCACTGGTACGACAGCATTAGATCCGCAACCACGGTGCCGGTCGCGTCGTATACCAGCACGAAGGTGCCGCCGCGCAGGACGCCGGCGTAGTGCTCCAGCCCGGGGTGCTCGGCGAGGAATCCGGGAAGCTCGCTGCGCTTGGCTGCATCGACTTCCGCGTCCTTGATGAGGATGTCGACCCAGGTCAGCCAGCGCGCGGGATGGCCGCTGATCACGGTGTCGAGCGGCGTGACGAATTCCTTCTTCGTGACCGGGCTCAAGGCCTCGTTCATCTCGGCGGCGGTCTGCGTGAGCTTCGTCACGTCGTCCTGCCAGTTCGAGCCCGAGTCGTAGTCGTCGCGCAGCACCTTGGCCATCGCAGCCTTCACGTGTCCTGCCATGAGCTCGGTCTTGGTCTGCGCGGTGCCGAGCACCGGCACGCCGTTGTTGTCGGCATCGGTGACCGCGGTTCCGGCCGCCTTCACCTGCTCCACAAACTTCGCCCCGAATTTTCCGGCGTCGTCGAGCTGCGCCGCAAGGTCCGCGCGCAGGAGATCGCGCAGCGGGTAGAGGCCCTGGTTCCGCCACGGGAAGGGCGGCTTGGTGGGCGGCTGGCCGAGGGAAAGTGCAACAAGGTCGATCGGAAGGTTATTGCCCTTGATTTGCTTCTGGAGCGCATCCATCACCTGCCCGACGCTGCGGCCGACATGGCCTTCGATACGGAAGAACTCGAAGGCGCCGACCTGCGCCTCCAGCGGCGCCTTGGCTGCGCCTTCGGCGGCGTAGCGGTCGGCGTTATAGGAGTAGTTGTAGCGCTCCATGCCGCGTTGCGAGAGCTTGTAGCTCCAGGCACGATAGATTGGCACTTGCTCGGTTACTGTGTAGTAAAACGGGATCGCGCGCTCCTCCAGGCAGCGGTTCTCGAAGACGCTCGGCGTGATGCGGATATCGCCGCCTCCCGGGATCGCGAAGGTGCTGATCAGCGCATCGAGCTTGCGGATGAGGAAGCGCGCGCGCACGCGCTGCTCGACGCGCTCGCTCACCATCGGCGAGGGATAGAAGCCGGTACGCCCGACCGCGGCGCGTTGCACTGGATCGAGGCTGCCGAGCACCAGATGCTTGGGAAAGGCGTTGAGATCGGGGCAGCACACCGCCGTGTCGCCGAAGAGCGCGTCGCGGAACGCGTTGTACGTTTCCGCCACGTCCTTCAGGAAGTCGTAGTAGTACTGGATGCCGCGGTCCGAAACCTTGCCGCGAATCTCGATCAGCGACTTCTGCCAGCGTGGCGCCGGATCCGCCGGCGCGATGTCCTGCAGAAACCACTTGCACGGCTTGTAGAGCGTGCCGAGCGCCGTCACCAGCGCTTTGTGGATGGCATCGCAGGCCTTCCTGTAGACCGCGGCGAGGTCGGCCTCGGCGGCGAGCGCGCCCTGCAGGATGGGCCGGGCGATCACGACCGGCTCGAGCGGCGTGCGCGCAGCGCGGTCCGGGGTGTCGAGCGCCCCGGCGAGCGCGGCCGCCGATTTCGGCTCGACGAGCAGGAGCTTCGTGGCGTGGACCCAGTCCTTGCCGCGGTTGTCGCAGTCGGTCCCGGTACACAGGTCCTCGTCGTGCAGGCAGCTCTCGACGTACAGCACCGCGGCCAGCGTGCCTGGCGCAACCCCTTCGCGCGTCTCGAAACCGCTCAGCGCGAGCGCGCGACTGTCGCTTTCTCCTTCGCGCACCAACTCGTACGCGAGAATCATTTCCTCGCCGCGGTAGAATGGCGGATACTTCGGCGCGGAAGTGTCGTAGAGTTTGTAGCGGTCGTAGAAGGTGGCGCCGGGCATGAAGAGCACATCGCCGTCGGTCGTCGTGCCCACGCCATGGCTCAAGCGCACTCGGTTGCCCTGGAGCAAGGGCCACAGCCCGCAGCCGATGCCCACGCCGAGCAGGGCGACGCGAGAAAGCCGCTCCTGGTCATCCAGGTAGCTGGAAACGCCGTTAAGCTGTCCCGGGGTGAGGACCTGATCTTTTTCGAACACCGTGTAGCCGCTTTCGATCCTGTCCAGGTTCCTGAAGGTATCGGTCATGTCGCGCTCCTTGTGATCGGGTTCAACCGGGCGGCGGCGTGCTGCCGAGCGCGCTGCGCCCGAGAATGAATTTCTCCGCGGCCTCGCAGGCCGCGAGCGTTGGCTCTGGGTACACGTTCTTGGCCTCGAAAAGCGCTTCCGCGAGCGCTGCCAGCTTGCCGGCGGGGTTGGCCGTAGCGGTTCCCGCGAGCAGCGCGCGCCACGCAGCCCAGGCCGTCTCGATGCGCGTCATCTCCTCGTCGCCCACCCAGCAGACCTTCGGCAGCAGATGGGCGGGCGTCTCCTGCCGGATCACTTCCTCGGCGAAGCGGCGGAACTCCATGTTGCGGAAGCGCGGCGCGACGGCCGGCAGCACCACGTGCAGGCGGTAGGAATAGGGGTCGTCGCCAGGACAGCCTTCCCCGCAACCCGGCTCCGCGCAGATCGGCAGAAAGGTGTCCTTGGCGCCGGCCCGCGGCCGCAGCAGGATGTTCTCGATCACGCACAGGCGCTCGCCGTGGTGCTCGGCGATGATCGCCGTCAGCTCGTCGATCGCCGCGTCCCGGGCAGCCGCGGTGCGGAAGAACTGGTCTTGCCACGCGAGCACCTTGCCCGACCCGTCCACGATGCTGAAATAGAACTTGCCGGACTTGTCCTGCCGGCGGCGATAGCCCGAGGGATGTTGCGCGGCTTCGAGCGCGAGTCCCAGATTGTCGAGCGCGTCCTCGGGCGAGGCGTATCTGCGTTCGAGGGGACTGCTGAGAACGATGTGTCCCGAATGACGCGCTCGCACGCGAAACCGGAATTCGTCGATCGCGTCGGTGTCGTGCTCCTGGTAGATCTCACACACGATCGCGCCGAGCCCGATCAGGTGGGCGAGCCGCCTTTCCAGCCCGGAGACGTTGGTCCCCGCTGCACCGGAGGCGGGATCGAGCGTGTAGTCGTAGGCGAGGCCGCGCTCGCCCCCGAGCCGCGGAGTGTCGCCGAGGAAGGCGCACTTGGCGCGCGCCACGGCGGCCCGCGTGGTGCCGAAAAGAGCCGCCTGGATCTCGAGATCGTCGGGCAGCCGCTCGGCGAAGCGCGCGATCAGGTGGTCGAGGAAGCGGTTGCGCCGCACGAGCATCGCTGTGGTGGTTTCGAGCACAACGCCGTCCGCGCCCGGCAGGTACAAGGCCTCCATCCCGCCGATCTTCTGCGAGAAGTAGGTGCGCTCGACGTCGGGGTCCCGGGAAAACAGCTGCCGCACCTCGCCCAGCTGCGCGCAGGAATTCGCCAACAGTTGATCGAAGAACAGCAGATAGCCTTCGAGCTGCCGCGCCTGCGCCTCGCGGTCCGGGCCCGCGCCGGCGGGAAGCGCGGCATCGCCGATGCCGTACACGGCGGGGAAATGTTTCTGCACCGACTCGTAGACGGCCGCGGCACGGAATCTGCCGAGCGGGATCTGCGGGTCGTCGATCGGCCGCGAGTGGAACTTCGCCTCGGCTTCGTCCTTGAGCGCCTGATACCGCGTCAAGGCGTCGGCGCCTCGCGGCAACGGCATGTTGCCCTTGTAGAGGATCAGGCGCGAATTCTTCGCGTCGAGCGTCGATCTCTTGCCTGGCTCGACGCTCACTTCCCATTTGCTCCCGGCCGGCGGCTCGCTCCCGGTGTCGCCTTCCCCGGAGGCCGCGCGGATCACGATGTCGCGCACCGCCCGCACCCCCTCGATGTCCATAATGAGGCTGATCACATCCGACAGCCGGATGCTGCTGCGCAACTCGGCGGCGGCGAGTTCCGTTTCGTCGATGAAGCCGCGCGCGAGCGCCGGCCCGTCGAAGAGTTCCGGGTCGGTCCAGCGACTGCCGTCGGGCTTGGTGCGCTGGAGCATCTCGGCGCGCGTGCGGCGCGGCACTCCGGGCGCGAGGTGCTCCTGCACCGCGAGGAGAATCTTCGCGTACGTCTCGGCCGCTTCCGCCTGCGGCTCGATTTCGACCTCGGCGCACAGCAGGAAATTCTGCGGCTCGACCGCCTCGACCTCGATGAAGTCCTCGCAGAGATTGCGATGGGCCTGCAGCGCGACGCGTGCCGCCGCGAGAATGCGTGCCTTGTCGGCGGGCACGGGGTCTTCGCCCTGATATTCGATGAGCGCGCCGTAGAGACCGCGCAGGCGCACTTCACGGATGCCAGGGACCCCAGGGTCTTCGAGCAGGAGCCTGCCCTCGATCGAGTCGGCGTAATAGGGCGCGGGCTCGACTGGATGTATCCATGCGTTGCGAACGCCTTCGACGTCGATCAGCAGCTTGCGGTAGTCGAGCTCGGTGAGCGGGCCGTTGGGAAGCGCCTGGCGCGCCTTGAAGAACTGGCTCGCCATGTTGCGCTTGTTGTCGTCGGCGACCGCCAGCAGGTCCTCGATCGAAAAGCAGGCGCGATAGCAGAGATCGGTGAGCGCGTAGCAGAGCAGCTCGAGCGTCGTGATGCCCGGGTCGTGGATGTTGTGGTCGGTCCACAGCTCGCGCGCGTAGGCGCGCACCTCGCGCAGCCCCAGCTCGAACAGCGGCTGCTGGTCGAGGCCGAGCGGGGCCTGCTGCGGCTTGTGCACGGCGGTGACGTCGGGCATGCTCATGAGGGAGTTCCGGAGTCGGGAACGGGCGCGATGTCGTGCGTCGCGTCGGAGACGAGGATCGTGTCGGGCGTCTCTGCGCGCGCTTCGTTCACGTCGTCGGAGTCGCCCGGGCCTCCGCGCAGGTTGTACATGCGAAAGTCGGTGACGTAGTCGACGTATTCCGTGTCCTCGACGAAATCGATGAGCTGCGACTTGTACACGGTGCCGCCGAAGGCGATTGCGGCCCCCGGGTCGTACTTCCACGGCGAGAGATGGCCGATGAGCGCCTCGCGCAGCTGGCGCGCGTGGTAGTTGAACTCGACGCCCGCCCGGAAGCGCACCTTGAAATCCAGGCGGATCCTCTGGTAGCGCGGGTTCCGCGCGTGCACCACGATTTTCACCGGCGAGCGTTTCTTCACGTGCACGCCGGTGCCCATCGACGAGCGGTCCTCGAGGTGCTCTCGGATGCGGCTCAGCGTGTCGGCGTCCGCCCTGGGCTGCAGCGGATCGACCGCGTTGCGCAACCTCAGGTCGGGCACCACGACGATCGTGACATGGCCCGGATCGAGCCAGCCGCCCGTCCCGGCGCAGTGCGGGATGACCTTGACCTTGCGCACCTCGGGAAATGCGGCGAGCACGCTGCGCTCGTAGTCCCAGGCAGTGATCGCGCGGTTGCGGTGGCGCAGCCGCTCCGCCGCCCTCGTGTTGAGCGCCTCTCCCGATTCCAGCGTCGTGCCGCCGAAGGAAGCGAAGGGCTGCGCGACGCCCTTCACGGCGGCGACCGGCGTCTTGAGGCGCGCGATTGAACCCTTGGGCAGCGGCGACCACAGGCGCGCCGCCGGGGCGCCGCCGGAGCCGCGCTTGACTTCGATGGCGTTGGCCGAGACGCTCACCAGCGCGCACACGCCGCCGACGTCCTTCTGCACCGACGCCTTCAGCCACAGCAGCCCAGCGGGAAGAAGGCTGTTCTGCGTGGTCGCCTCGTCGGGGAGGGTCGCGGCGACGAGACCCGTGGCGAGTAGGTTGTTCGTGCCGTCGCGCACCGCGTCGCCGCCCGCGAGGGGCTTCCAGTAGTTGTCGCAGAGCACGGCCCAGCGCACCGCCGGCTGCGGATCGACGTCGGGATCGGCGCTGCCCTCGGCGACCTTGAAGAGCAGGCTCACGCTATCGCCGGCGGCAAGCGCACTCAAACCGACGAGCAGCTCGCCTTCGTCCTCGTAGGCCGGGAACAGCGGCACGCGCTTGTCGTCGACGAATGCGAACTGCGCGCGCAGCCAGCCGTGCTCGCGCCTTTGCCCGAAGCAGCCGACGTGGAAGAACTCGACGTCGGCGTTCGCAAAATCGGCGTCCTCGTCCGAGTCGACGGGCACTTCGCCGGAGGAAGCCCGGTAGGTAAGCGAGAGGGCGCTCAGCGCCGGCGTATAGGGCTCGTTCGTCAGGGGCGTCCCTGCGAGGAGCTTCGAGCGGTACTCGGTGTGGCCGAAATCGCGGTCAAGTGTGAACGTGATGAACCCGGGGCGCGCCGCCGGCGCCGCGCTCGCGCCGAAGCCGTAGACCGGCATCTTCAGCCGCTCCCGGCGGGCCGCCAGCATGAGCGACGCGCCGCTGCCGGCGGCGAAGGCGCGGATGCGCCGCGCCGGCAACGCTTCGACGCGCACGCCCGTGCCGGCGGCTGGTTCGCCCGCCCCGAACAGGGTCAGGGTCACCTTGCCGACTTCGCGTGGCTGGAAGAGAGGGTAATGGTTCGAGGCCGAGGTTTCGCGGCCGGCTGCGTCGCGCATGGCCGCGCGCACGGTGAACGACGACTCGCTGGGCGGGTTCCGGTACCCGGTGTAGAGCGTCGCGAAGTCCGCCGGCAGCCCGAGCCAGGCGAGTTCGAGCGTCAGCTCGGAGAGATTCTTCGAAAGCGCCTCGGGACAGCCGACCATGAAGCGCGACCCCGGAACGGGCTGCGCGCCGAAGGGCATGAAGGCGCGCTTCGGATCGAGCGGCCCGGCGTCGCTTACGAGCTGGAGCGATCCCACGCCGGCGACTTCCACCGCGACGCTCGCGCTGTGCACGACGACCGGCAGCAGATCCCGGTAGCCCTGCGGCTTCCCGTCCTCGACCTTGAGGAGCACCTGCACCACCGGGGCGCTCGCCGCGAAAGCGTGGCCGTGCATCGCGGCGTCGTAGTCGGCGATGCCTTCCTCGTCCGGCAGAACGGTAAACGCGAGGATCAGAGCGCCGCCGGACAGCGCGGCATCGACCGTGTACGGGCCGAGCCAGCGCGTCTCGCCCGTGACGAAGCATTCCAGGCGCCTTTCGAACTCGGACGCCGTGAGCGCCGGGCCCAGGCCGTCGAGCTCGAGCCTCAGCTTCACGGTGCGCCGGCCTTCCGCCATGCGCAGCACGGGGGAAGCGAGGGCGAAGCCGATCGGCGCCGCGGGCAGGCCGGGATACCCGAGGGAGCGCCACGGCTCGTCGTTCTTGAACGCCGGACCCAAACCGTCGGCGGAATTCGCGATCGGCGCGAAGCACACCGTACCGCCGTCCGCCGGATCGAAGAAGACCGAGAGCAGCTTCTCCACCTTCGCCTGGTTGATCACCGTCTCGGCGAGCGGCATGTACACACGCTCGATGCCCATGGCGTCCTTGCCGGCCGAGAAAGCATGTTCGGATTTGATCGCGACAGGAGGCGCGCCCTTCTTGAGCTCGATGAGCAGGTGCGCGCGGTCGGGCTGCGGAGCGCGCGGCTCAAAGCCGAGCACGCGCCGGTAGAAGAAGTCCAGGTGCCGTGCCGTGATGCCGTTCATGGCGCAGCGCGGGATGCGGTAGAGCTTCAGGAACGCGGCGAAGAGCGCCAAGTGCGGCGCGGTCCCGCCATCCCGGTCGCCCGGCAGCGAGGCGTCGAAGAAGGGCGTCCAGTCTCCCGCGGCTCCGACGGCGCCGGCGTTCACGTCGAAGAAATTGACCTGTGCGGCGAGCTTCTTCACGTAGGCGAACAGCTCGGCCGCAGACCGCTCCTCGACGTCGACGAAATGCGGCACGAGCCCGGCGGGCAGGCGCGCCTCCTGGGTCTGCCCCGGACGCGCGATCAGGGATTCGAGGATGTCCACGACAGGGCGCCTGCGGCTGAGCGCGCCACCTCGTTGCTGTCGGATCTGTAGAAGGGAAACACCAGGTTGTAGCGCGAGTTCGTCGCGCGCACCCGGTACTCGAGCTCGATGCATAGTTCGCCCGAGCTCGCATCAGGGCTCGCCACCCGGACGCCAAGCGGCTCGATGCGCGGCTCGTAGATCAGGATGCCGATCTTGATACGCTCCTCGAGGAGCGTGCGCATCGTGGTGCCCATCGGGTCGAACAGCAGCTCGTGCATGTCGAGACCATACTTCGGCTGGAACAGCCGCTCGCCGCGCTGGGTGCCGAAGAGAATGCGCAGATTCTCCTGGATGTCCTGCTCGTCCTCCGCCATGGCGACGCGGCCCGCGCCTCTGTCGAAGCGCGGCGGAAAACTCCAGCCGGTCCCGAGGAAGGAGCTCATGCGCCGCTCATCCGCCGATCAGCACGGTGGGCGCTCCCACCGCGGCCATGGCGCCGCAGCCGCACACGTCGCTCACGCGCAGCGCCGGGCGGCCGCCGATCAGCACGGTGGTGCTCCCCATGGGAAATGGCGTCACCGGGGGGTGCGGCGGCGGAATGACGCAGGCATGCAGGTCGCCGGCGACCGAAGCGGGCAGCCCGGCGATCAGCACCGTGGCAACGCCGGGGCCGGTCAGCGTGCCGCCGTGGTTGCTGGTGTCGCCGAATCGCGCGGCCGCGGGCATCGCATCGCTCCTAGTTGATTTGCACCACGCTGCCCTGGACCTTGCAGGCCGACGAACTCGACAGCTCCGCGCCCGCCTGGCCGGTGAGCTTGAGTTCGGTGCCGGCTTTCAGCTCGACCGCCTTGCGGCTCTCGATCTTGATTCCGTCCGGCGTCAGGGCGATGCTGTTGCCGTTCTGGTCCTCGAGCTTCACGCCCTTGTCCTGCTCGCTCAAGGTGAGGCGGTTGCCGGCGGGCGTCTCGATCAGCGCGATCTTCTTGTCGTCATTGAAGTAAAGCCGCATGCCGGAGCGGCTGCGGTACTCCTTCTCGTGGTTGTCGTCCGACCCCTGCAGCGGCGCGGCCTTCGCGCTGCTGTGGAGCATGCCGAGGATGACCGCGCGTCTCGGGTCGTCCTCGAGAAAACCGACCACCACCTCGTCGCCGATCTCGGGGCGAAAAAAAAAGCCGCGCTGGTCGCCGGCGTCGAGCGAAGCGACGCGCGCCCAGACGCCGTCGGCCTGGTCGTTCACGAGCGGCAGGCGCACGCGCACGCGGTGCTCGCCGTCGGGATCTTCGTTGCTTGTGACCTTGCCGATCTGCAGTCCGTTCACAGCGGGCAGTAGCGCGCCGGCTTTTGGCGGGGAGACCGCGCGCTCCTGCGCTGACCACTTGTCGACGCTGCCGAACTGAAGGTGCGTCTTCCAGCCTTGCACCGTGTCGAAGTCCTGGCGCACGCCGGTGACTAATACGGTGCCGCTATAGCGCTGCCCCACGCCGGCGAGCTCGACGAGGTCGCCCGGATTCACCGTGGCGATTCCCTCGCACTTGGCGCGGCCGTTCACCTTGGAGAGCTTCGATTTCATCCACTGCGCGTCGGCCCACGCCTGCGCCTCATCCTCGGCGAGCGCGGCATGCCGCAGCTCGAAGCTCGGCAGCCCCGCGACGCCGGCAAGGTCGCCGGTCGACAGGTTTCCCGGCCCGGCGATGCGAGGGTCGGCGGCTTCCCTTTCCAGCAGAGCCTGCTGCGCCGGGTCCCAGGTCAGGCTCTTGACCGCGGAGTACTGCGAGCGCGCGTCGATCTCGGCATCGAGCTCAAGGATGGTGGCACCGAAGAGCAGCGTGCACGCCGGCTGGCCGGAAAGGCGCGGCGCGCGCACCACGACGCGGTCGTCGTTGGTGAAGACCAGCTTGCCGTTCGCTTCGGCCCGCGTCAGCAGGAAATCCCAATCGCTCGAGCGGAACTGCACCTGCTGCGCGTGGCTGACCGCGGTCGCCTCGATATCGGAACTCACGCCCGCGGCGCCGAGCAGCTCCGAGATGATGTCGCTGTCGGTTTGCGCGAAGAAGAACGCGTTCTTCGCGCCCACCGCGAGCTTCGCGGCCTTGTGCCGGCATTCGACGATGAGCTGCGAGGCGGCGTGGTCGCGCACTTTGATGCCCTGCCGCACGACGATTCCCTTGAACAGCGACACCGGATTGTCGCCCGACCCGGCGAGAATCTCGACCTCGGCGCCGGGCACGAAGGTCGCGGTGTTGCTGAGCGGAAAATCGCTCGCCGCCGCCGAGCCGTCGAGGTACACCAGGCGCGCCGCGGAGATGCGGTTGACCGCCTTGGTCACGCAGACGCCCGCGAGATGGTGCTCGCGCCCGACCGGCTGGCCGTTCATTTTCACCGTGAACTCGCGGTGCGCGGCCGGAATGGGAAGCGTGCGCGTGGCGGGCATGGCTATTTCGCGAGCGGCGGGAAACGCAGCTGAGCGCCGGGCCGCAGGTTGCGGAAGTCGTCCAGGCCGTTGGCGCGCGCGACTTCCAGGTACATGCGCGGCTCGCCGTAGATCAGCTCGCACAGCCCGGGCAGCGTATCGCCCGCCTTGACCAGGCGCACGTGCGTGAGATCGGCCGACTGGTCCTGCGCGAGCGCCACGCGCGTCTGGTCGTCGACGCTTTCGATGAACACCGCCGTGATCACGGCACGCAGCGGCACGCCGTCGGACGCGAACAGCTTGTATACAATCGACGCGCTCTTGAGCTTGGAGCGCATGATCGGCAACGTCCCCCATGCGATCTTGAGGTGGCGCGGCTCATGTTTTTCGCCGGCGTAGCCGGTCGCCTCCTTGAATTTCGCGATCTCCATCTGCACGTCGACCTTGCGCCCGTCGGCGCCGGTGCCGTCGATGAAGAACGCGACCGTCAGGTCGCCGGGCTTGATCCTGTTGAAGCGCATGGGGCTGCCGGTCGTCCCGGCGCCGCTCGGCGCCTGGTACTCCGCCTCGTAGCCGAGCGTGATTTCGGCCGGATTCACGTATGCCCGGAACTCGGCTTTCGGAGGCTCCGGGCAGGACGGATCGTCGTAGCCACGGATTACCAGGCGCTCGAGCGTGCCGCGGTCGGCCATGGCCTAGCGCTCCTCCTTGCGCTGAAGTGCGTCGAGCACGCGCTCGACGCACTCGCTCACCAGCGTCTGCCGCTCTTCGGTACCGAGGCCGCCGCCTGCAGGCGTGGCGCCGCCGGACCCTTGGTTCGTGACCTCCACCGAGATCACGATCTCGTCGACGATGACCGGCATGGTTTCAGGGTCCGATCGGCGGCGTGACGGTCATGTCCATCGTGAAGTACTGGTAGAAGAGCTGCAGCGTCTCCACCGCCACCGAGTTGCCCGAGGCATTGAGGTCCGTGAGAGCCCACTTGGTCGGATACGCCTTCACGAGATGCCAGGTCATTAGCGGCTGGTGCTCGTCGTTCAGCAACTTGACGTCGATGTCCTTGGGCACGATGCGGTAGTCCTGGATGGATTCGCGGATCCAGTCGAACACCGCCGAGCGCACGAGCAGCCCGCGCTTGAGCACCAGCTCGGGGTACTTCGCGCGCACCGGGTACTTCTGCACGAAGCGGTTCTCGCCGCCCTCGGGCACCTCTTCGGTGCTCATCTCCATCGACAGTCCGCCCACCTCGGTGAAGCGCACGTCGTTGTCGTTGGCTGGTAAGCCAAGCACCTCGACCTTGAAGTGGAAGGCTCGCGGCGGATAGTAGTGTGCCATCAGGCTTCGTTCTGCACCTCGAGGCCCTCGTGCGCGAGCTCGATGGATTCGATCGCCACCTCGTTGCCGCTCGCCTTGAGCTGCGGGCCCTCGACCTTCACCGGAAAGGCGTTGTGCACCTTCCAGGTCATTACCGGGTTGTGCTCCTCGTTGAGGAGGCTCACCACGAGGTCGCGGCGCTCCACGGTATTGAGCTTCACCGTCGCGAGCCACGCGGCGAACTCGTTATCGCCCTTGACCACGCCGCGCTTGCACGTGATGTTGGAGAACTTGCGCAGGCCGGGCATCTTGATCGAGGAGTACTCGGGGAAGGAGCCGTCGCGGTACTCGATCGCCTGGTTTTCCTGGGTAAGACCGGTGACTTCCGAGAATCCGACGCGCGTGCCGCCCCACTGCACCGTGAAGTGGAAGACGGGAAGCGGATATTGTGCGGGCATGGTTCAGGGCTCCTTTCAGGACACCTGCATCTTGTGCGAAAACTTCAGGATGATGAATTCGGCGGGGCGCACCACCGCCATGCCGATCTCGACGTTCATGCGGCCCTCGAGGATGTCCTGGGCGCTCATCGTGGTGCCCAGGCCGCAACGCACGAAAAACGCATCCCTCGGCGTCGCGCCGGCGAGCGCGCCTTCGCGCCACTTCTGCGTGAGGTAGGACTCGATCATGCCGCGCACCTTGACCCAGGTGTTGGCGTCGTTGCTCTCGAACACCGCCCAGTAGGTCGATTTCTTCACCGACTCCTCGACCATGTTGAAGAAGCGCCGCACGTTGACGTAGCGCCATTCGTTGTCGTTGCCTGCGAGCGTGCGCGCGCCCCATACGAGCGTGCCCTTGCCGGCGAACGCACGCAGCGCGTTGATCGACTTGCCGGAAGTCGGATCGACATTGAGCGGGCCCTGGCGTTCCGAGTCGAGCTTCACCGACGGCTCGAGCACGTCGTTCAGCGGCACGTTCGCGGGCGCCTTCCACACGCCACGCGCCGTGTCGGTGTAGGCGTACACGCCGGTGACCGCGCCGCTCGGAGGCAGCACCAGGAAGCACTTCGCGAGCGCCGACTTGGCTGCGTTGTAATTCTCCGTCTGAGTGTTCTTCAGGGACGCGAGCGACACCGCCGTTCCGCCGTCGACCGCCACGTTGACCTGGGACTCATCGACGGGCGGGTTCATGCTCGTCTTGAGGAACGGGTAATAGGCGGCACCGTACTTCAGCTTGTCGGTATCACCCGCCCACGCGTTGCGGTTGGCGACTATCACCTCGGTTGGGTTCGTCGTCGCGCCCGGGGTTGGGATACTGGCGCCCGGTTCCGTACCGCCGCCGATGGGGTCGAGGATGGCGAAGCGGTCGCCAAGCGTGAAGCATTGCAGCAGCATCGCCGAAGCGAGAGTCCCGTAGTCCGCATAGCTGAGCTTCACCGACTCCGGAATCACCAGCAGCGTCGGCTCGTCCTCGGCCTTGACCACGTCGAGGCCGGCGGTAAGCTCGACCTTGTCGATGAACGGCGTCGCCGTCTTGTACGGGCCCACCGAAACGACGTAGCACTGTCCGCCGCCGTTGTCGAAGAACATCTTCATGCTGTGGTAGAGCAGGTAATCGGGATCCGGACTGGGGGTCGAGAGCAGCTCGGAATCCTTGCCGCCATCGCTGCGGGTCGTGACCTTTATGGCGAGTGGCTGGACGCGCGGCCCGCCGAAGAAGTGTTCGTACTCGGTCATCGAATAGATCTTCGTCGGCTTGAGGAGAAGGTCGTTGGCCGAATCCCTCTGCGCCGTCGCGGTGTAGCCGATGAAGGCGGGAATCGCCGTTTCGACTTCGGCGACGGAGGGCGGGAAGACCTTGATCTCTCTTACATAGACATCTGGCGTGGTGAATGCGGACATGGTTCGAGGCCTCTAGGTTTTAGACACGTGGACCACCAGGTCCGCGGTTGCCGCCGCGGAACTGGGCTGGGGAAGCTGCGCGATGATCACGTCGTTGTTGCGCGCGAGCTGGATGCGCTTGCGCGCCATGCCTTGCCGCGCGACCGGCTGCTGCGAGCGAAACAGGGTCACTCTCGCGTCGCCGCCGCCGAGCTGCGCGACCGGGATTTCGGCCGCGGTGAAGCTGGAGGACGGGATGCGGTCAAAGCCGATCTGCAGCCTCCCGTCGGCGGCAAACCCGGCGTCGCTCACGTCGAGCTGGTTGAACTCGCCGATGGTGTAGTTGCGCGCCACCACATAGTACTTGAGCGTTTCTGCGCGGGCCTGGAACGCAACTTCGAAGGCAGGCGGCGCGCTGTAGAAACCGGCGCCCACCTTGATCTCGACGAGGCAGAACAGTCCCTCGCGCAGGATCTCGGCGTCCTCGGCGTGGACCGGGTCGAGCAGCAGCGTGACAGGCGCCTGGAGCTGGCGCGGATCGGCGCCGGCATTGCGGTAGAGAGGCAGGCCCTCGCCGGGCGGGATGGGCAGTTCGGAAAAGTTGGAGAAAGCGGGATTGAGCAGCTTCAGGCCGAACTGCAGTGTTCGCCCGGCGAACGGCAGGAGCGGCTCGAACTGTGTGCCGCCTTCCTTCTTCTCGAAAAGCAGGTTCAGCCGGTCCTCGCGCGTCTTCGCGAGCACGCGCGAGCCGGCGAGGAACCGCTCGGTCGTGGAAGGGATCCAGAAACCGAAGTCGGGACAGCGCCCGCCGTAGTAGGCGTGCGTGACCTCGAGGGTGAGCAGCGGCGAGAACTCGATCATATGGTCTCGACCGTGGAGCCGATCTTGGTGATCGGCAGCTGGATCGCGGCGGGCTCAATGTCCTGCAGCGCCACCAGGCGCACGCGGTAGAGCGCCGAGGGCAGCTGCTTCGCGCCAACGAAGGCCCACAGCTGGTTCAGCTGCTCGAAGCTGGGCGAGAGCAGGTCGACGCCGAGCTTCTCGATGCGCGAGTCGAGCCCGGCGTAGCGTTCGCGCGTGAACACCGGGTGAGCCTGGAAGAACACAAGCACGTGCGAGAGCTGTCGCAGACCCTGGTCGTACTGCTTGAAGTTCGCCGCGAATAGCAGATGCAGGTTGAGCTTTAGCTCGGGCTCAAGCACGACGTGGCGTCCGTCTGCATAGACGGCCTGCGGCAGCTGCGATTTGAGCGCACGTTCCTCCTCGACGCTGACGAGCGCGACGCCAATCTGGTCCTCCGGGATTGCCCATTTGCCGGCGTCGTTGGCGATGCGCGAGAGCAGCGCGCTGCCGAATGTCGCGCCCGTGCGCGCCAGCAGGTAGGCGTTCAGTTCCTTCGCAAGGAAGTTGACCGCGACGTCCAACATGTCTCTGACCCCTCGCTATCGCACTCAAATCCGTAATCCCGCCGGCGCCGTGGTCAAGGCTAATGCATTTCCCGCGAGCCGACTTCGCCCGGTTCACCGAACTCCGCGAGTTGCCGCAGCGCCGCGTCATCGTGGCCACTCGTTCGCCGGAATCTTGCCCGTCCATCGGCGGCAAGAAGCCGTTCGACGATGCCGCAGTCACATAAGGACGCCAGGGCCCGATTTACCTGTTCGACTGAAACATCGTCAGTTGGCGCGAGCCACCATTGGCGAATCCCTTCCGCCGTATCGCATGCGAACGGGTTGTCGCACCAGTAACGCGCCAGCGACTTGACAACCTTTTTCGTGAAAGCATCGAGCACGACCTGACAGACCAAGTTTTTCAACCCGCCCTGACGCAAGCACTGTGCCAGCTGGCGGGCTGATTCAACCGACTGATTATTCAGGGACGAAAATACTGCGCCTGTGCCTGCCCAGGATTTTCCTGTCCAGGCAAGCATGCGTTCTCGCGTGCAGCGATCGGCGGTGAGCCCAGCGCAGCCGGCCTGGGTGGACAAATGCTTCCTGGCAGAGGGATGTTTTTGTCATGGCGGCGACAGTGTTCCGCCAGCGATGAAGGATCAGCAGCGCGACCCAATCAGTCAGCGAAGAACCATGAGAAATATCAATGCTGTGAGGCCGACGCCCAATTGAACCGCCCTAATGCCCGGATCAGCCGCGGTCGAAGCGGCGGTACTGGATCGCCTCCGCTACGTGGGCCGCGTTCAGGGCGCGCGCGCCGGCGAGATCGGCGATGGTGCGCGCGACCTTCAGCACGCGGTGATAGCCGCGTGCCGACAAACCCAACTGGCTGATGGCCTGCTTGAGAACGGTCGCGCCGTGCGCATCCGGTGCGCAGTGGCGATCGACTTCGCGGCTGGACAATCCGGTGTTGGGCCGGCCCTGCCGCTTGAGCTGCCGCGCGCGGGCTGCCGCGACTCGCGTGCGTATCGCCGCCGACGCTTCTCCTTCCGCGCCCCGCGTGAGATCCTCCTGGGGCACTTCGGGCACTTCGATCTGCAGGTCGATGCGGTCCAGCAGCGGACCCGAAATCCTGCGCCGGTAGCGCGCGACCTGATCAGGCGTGCAGCGGCAGCGCCCGTTCCGGTGGCCGAGATACCCGCAGGGGCAGGGATTCATCGCGGCCACCAATTGAAACTCCGCGGGGAACTCCGCCTGGCGCGCCGCGCGCGAGACGCTGATGCGCCCCGACTCCAAAGGCTCGCGCAGCACTTCCAGGACCTGGCGGCCGAATTCGGGCAGCTCGTCGAGAAACAGCACGCCATGCTGCGCCATCGAAATCTCGCCCGGACGCGGCAGGCTGCCGCCGCCCACCAGGGCGACGGCGGATGCGGTGTGATGCGGCGCGCGAAACGGCCGCCTGCTCCAGTTCGCGATGTCGAAGCCCGCGCTGCCCAGCGATTGCACCGCCGCGGCTGCGAGCGCCTCCTCCCGTGTCATCGGCGGCAGGATGCCGGGCAGGCGCTCGGCCAGCATGGATTTGCCGGTGCCCGGAGGTCCCACCATGATCAGGCTGTGCCCGCCCGCCGCCGCGATCTCGAGCGCCCGCTTGGCGCGCAGTTGCCCTTTCACCTCGACCAGGTCGGGATGGCAGCAACCGTTCACTGCGGGTCGCTCGGTACAGCGCGGGAGCGGTGCGCGACCCGCGAGGTGAGCGCACACTTCGAGTAGCGATCGCGCCGGATAGACGGTCGCCTCCTCGACCAGCGCCGCTTCAAGTGCATTCGCCTCGGGCAGCACGAAAGCGCGCCGCGCGCGGGCGGCCGACAGCGCCATGGCCAGCGCGCCGCGGACGGGCCGCAGTTCGCCGGTCAAGGCAAGCTCGCCGGCAAATTCGCAGCCGGCCAGTAGCTCCGCCGGCAACTGCTCCGAAGCCGCCAGGATGCCGAGCGCGATCGGCAGGTCGAAACGGCCCGACTCCTTCGGCAGGTCGGCGGGCGCGAGGTTGACGGTGATGCGCCGCGCCGGGAATTCGTAGCGCGCATTCTGCAGCGCGGCGCGCACGCGGTCCTTCGCCTCTTTTACCTCGGCTTCCGGCAGCCCGACGATGGTGAAGCTCGGCAGACCGTTGGCAAGATGCGCCTCCACCGTTACCGGGGACGCCTCCATCCCCGCCAGCGCGCGGCTGTGGACGACAGCGACCGACATGGCCCAGCCCCCTCCAGGCTGTGGTTGATGACGCTACTAACGGATGAAGCCCGCGTCAGGACGACGCGGTGGGAAGAGAAAGGCGTGATAGGTGATAAGTGATAGGTGATGGGAGCCGGGCCCCGCGCGAGCGCGGGAGTCTTATCACCTATCACCCATCACTTGTCACGCTTCTCCAGTTCGGAGAGCTTCGCCTCCAGTTCCTGGAGCCTGGCGCGGGTACGCGCCAGCACTTCGCGCTGCACGTCGAACTCCTCGCGCGTCACCAGGTCGAGGCGGCCGAATGCGGAAGCGAGCAGCGCGCGCAGGTTTTTCTCCAGGTCGGCGGCCGGGCCGCGCGCGAGGATATCCTTCATCTTGCGGTCGATTTCTTCGAACAGGTTCTGGCTGGTCATGTAATCCCCGGTGGTGGTCCTCCCAATTCTCCTATAACCGGCGCTTCGGCATGCACCAGCCGCGAAAAAATGCGGCGGAAGACTGGCTTACGACACCCGTACGCGGCCTTAGGTGCGCACCGCCCCAACTTGGTGCGGGCGCCTTCCGGGGGGCACTGAAGCAGTGCGAAGCCGTGAGGGTCGCTCCCACGCCTTCACTGTATATTATTGATTTATATAATATATTCGTCTGGCACGGTCTATGCTGAACTGCGCTGCGCAATATTGCAGATTTGCTAACCAAAAGGGGTAACCATGTTCAAGAAAGCACTCGTGGCAACAGCAGTCGCAGCAACGTTGGCGCCGGCTATCGCTACCGCGGCCGAATCCTCACCACATACGCTGACTGGTAACTTCGGCTTCTTCAGCCAGTACATATTTCGCGGGCTGAACCAGACCGACGAGGAGCCGGCCCTCCAAGGCGGCTTCGACTACAGCCACGCCAGCGGCTTCTACCTCGGCACCTGGGCTTCCAACGTCAGTGTGCTGCGCGATACGAACTTATATAGCTCAGGCGGCAGTATGGAGTGGGACTTCTACGGCGGCTACAAGGGCACCTTCGGCAAGTCGGATTTCGGCTACGACGTGGGCTTGCTCCAGTACTGGTATCCCGGCACCGCAGCGCCCGGCGCGAACAAGGCCGACACGCTGGAAGTCTACGGCGCGATCACGTGGAAGTGGCTGAGCGCCAAGCTGTCCTACGCGCTCAGCGACAAGGTGTTCGGCGTGGGGAATGCCGACGGTACCTACTACCTGGACCTGTCAGCGAACATCCCGCTGGCCGACAAATTCGCCCTGCAGTTGCACTACGGCGACCAGAAGTACACCGGTAACACGGGAGGAGTCAACAATGACTCCTTCGCTTCCTACTCGGACATAAAGATCGGCGTGACCTACTCGCTGCCGAAAGATTTCACCGTCGGTGCTTTCTATACCGACACGAGCATGGACTCGACGGCAAAAAGTTTCTACACGAATGCGTCCGGCCGTTTCATTGGCAACGACACGTTCACGGTCTTCATCCAGAAAACCTTTTAACGACGCCGCACGGGGCCGGCCTCACGGCCGGCCCTATTTTCACAGGGGGAACCCGAATGAAACTTGTTACTGCAATCATCAAGCCGTTCAAGCTTGACGAAGTACGGGAAGCGCTGTCCGCCGTCGGCGTGACCGGCGTCACCGTCACCGAGGTCAAGGGCTTCGGACGGCAGAAGGGACACACCGAGCTCTACCGCGGCGCTGAATACGTGGTGGACTTCCTGCCCAAGGTCAAGGTCGAAGCCGCGATCAAGAGCGAACTGCTCGATCAGGTCATCGAGGCGATCGAGAAAGCAGCCAATACCGGCAAGATAGGTGACGGCAAGATCTTCATCGTCGAGCTCGAGCAGGCCATCCGCATCCGCACCGGTGAGACCGGCGCCGATGCGCTATAGGGAGAACAATATGAAGCAACTACTTACCATCCTCGCACTGTTCGGCGCGTTGAGCGTTGCCGTTACACCGGCAATGGCCCAGGACAAGCCCGCCGAGAAGCCCGCCGCAACCGCGCCGGCCGCAGCACCTGGTGCAAGCGCGGCGCCGGCACCCGCGCCGAC
>Ga0137437_1000099_pt1 | contig 21356 bp, 18 predicted proteins | sample EasRivERMGT138_2_FD_102332 | JGI IMG/M metagenome (GOLD analysis project Ga0137437, IMG submission 102332) | Soil microbial communities from meander-bound floodplain in the East River, Colorado, USA - East River MetaG ERMGT138_2 | ecosystem: Environmental > Terrestrial > Soil > Floodplain ...
ACGACCGCGACCCCGCCGGCGAACGCCTCCTTCATCGCGTCTGCTCCTCGGGCTGGGAGACGAGCAGCCCACGATCCTGCAGCAGGGTGGCGGCGCGCCGGATCGACGCGAACGGCAACCCCGATCGCTCGGCGATGTCGAGCAGGCTGTGCCGACCATCGGACAGGTTGAGCACCCACAGGAGCGCGGTCTCGTTCACGCGTTCCTCGGCGCGCCCCCCGATCGCCTCGTAGAGCCCGCGTCGCCCGAGCTGCGGCTCCCCCCTCGGGTTCGTGTTCACGTACGTCCCGTTGCCCTCGAGCACGTCGAATACGGCGAGACACGTCGCATAGGAATCGGCCAACGACTCGGGTCGCACGAAGTCGAGGTCGTCGGCTGACGTGTGGTATTCGGGATAGCGCGCATACGGGGTGCGTGACAAACACCCCACCGCCAGGTCATAGCCGGGGGAGCAGTACTGCCGCTCGTCGTAACCATACGGCGTGAAGGCCATCACCTCGAACGGCCGCCCGGTCTGGCGCAGGACGTGCGCCACCGCCCGATCGATGTCCGCCGTGCCGCGGCGACTTGCTTTGTAATGCAGGCTGCCGGAATCACCGACGCTCGCGAGGACCAGGCCGTGCTTGATCCGCGGCACGACAGCCTCGTTGCGAGCCAGCCAGGTGATCGAGCCAATCGTCCCCGGAATGAACAGGAAGCGGTACGTGTACCGCCGCCGCTGCCCCGCGAGGTGGCGCGCGAGATACGTGGCGACGGCGACCCCGGACAGGTTGTCGTTGCAGAGCGATGGATGGCAGGCGTGACACGAGATGAGGATTTCATCGGAAGTCTCGCCCGGCAGCACCAGCTCCCCGTAACTCAAATGCCCCGGTACGAGCGTGGAGTCGATCATGACCTCGTACTCGTCTTCGGGGAGCGCCTGCAGTTGCCGGTCCGTCAGGCAGAATCCCCACCCCTCCTGGTAATAGGAGGTCCGGTAGGGGATCCAATCGGGATGCTCGGGGAGGGTGAAGCAGTGCGCCCGGAGCTCCGCCAGCGAGACCGTGCGGCGTACCGGGACGCTGTAATTCAGCACGTGGAGATTGGAGCGCCGGAAGTCCACGACGCGCTCGCCGCGCGAGTTCTTCACGTACGCGTCCTGGATGTTCCACTCGCGCGGCACCGTCCAGTCCAACACTTGGGTCCCGGTCGCGACCTCGTGCACGGTGAGCGGGATCTGCGCCTCGAGCCGGCGCAGCGTCTCGCGGAGTCCGTCGCCGGTGATGCTGCGGCAGATCGGGTACAGATCCGCGATCAGGCCGTGCATCGCCGTGCCGACATCTTCGGTCACGCGCGCCGGAGCGGTTGCGGTGCTCACGCGGGCGCCGCTTCGAAATCCGCGTACATCCGGTCACGATCCAGGAGGATTGGCTCGGGGAGCGGCCAGCGAATGGCGAACGCCGGGTCGTCGAAGCGGAAGCCTTGCCCCGACGCGGGCGCGTAGAACTCGGACATCTGGTAGAGCACCTCGGTGTCGTCGACGAGCGTCTGAAAGCCGTGGGCGAAGCCTTCAGGGATGTAGAGCGCCGCGCGATTCTCGGCGGTGAGCTCCACGCCGACGTGCTGGCGGAACGTCGGGGACTGAGGCCGCAGGTCGAGCGCGACGTCCCAGATGGCGCCTCGCGTGCAGCGAATCAGCTTGGCTTCCGCGTGCGGAGCTGCCTGGTAATGAAGCCCCCGCAGCGTACCGCGGCGGCGGTTGAACGACATGCTGCATTGCACGAGTCGCGGATTGAGGCCGTGCTCGGCGAACTCGCGCTGGCACCAGGTCCGCGCGAAGAATCCGCGCGCATCCTCGCGCAGCTCCGGTTCGATGACGAAGACGCCCGGTAATGCCGCCTCGCGGAAGATCACGGAACGACCGACACCTCAGGGATCGGAATGACGAATTGTCCGCCCCACTCGCGGATGTAGGCGAGTTGGGACATGATCTCTTGCTTGACGTTCCACGGCAGGATCATCACATAGTCGGGGCGGGTTTCCCGAATCCGCTCGGGTGGATGGATCGGGATGTGCGTCCCCGGCAGGAACTTGCCGTGCTTGTACGGGTTGCGATCGACCGTGTAGTCGAGAAAGTCCGTCCGGATGCCGCAGTAGTTGAGCAAGGTGTTGCCCTTGCCGGGCGCGCCGTAGCCGGCGATCGACTTGCCCGCACGCTTGGCGGCGATGAGGAAGTCGAGCAGCTTCCGCTTCGTGTCGCGGACCTGCTCGGCGAAGTCGGCGTAGTAGCTCAGCTGGTCGAGCCCGGCTTCACTCTCGCGCGCCCGCAGCGTGTCCACGCGCGGCGTGATCGGCCGGAGCGGATCCTCGGCGTGGCAGGCGTAGATCCGCAGCGAGCCGCCGTGCGTCGCGAGTTCGTCCACGTCGTAGATCGTGAGCCCGTGCGCGGCAAGGACCTGCGTGACAGACAGCAGCGAGAAGTAGGAGAAATGCTCGTGGTAGATCGTGTCGAACTGGTTCTCCGCCACGAGCCGCATCAGATGCGGGAACTCCATCGTGATGACCCCGCGCGGCGCGAGCACGATCTTCATGCCCGCCACGAAGTCATTGAGGTCATGCACCTGCGCCAGGACGTTGTTGCCGATCAGCAGATCGGCCCGCTGATCGTCCGCGACCAGGGCGCGGGCGCTCTCGCGCCCGAAGAACTCGACGAGGGTCGGCACACCCTTTGCGATCGCCGCCTGCGCGACGTTCGCGGCGGGCTCGATCCCCAGGGCGGGAATGCCGCGTTCCACGAAGTACTGGAGCAGATACCCGTCGTTGCTCGCGAGCTCGATCACCTGACTCTCGCGGGACAGACCGAGTTCCTCGATCATTGTCTCGGTGTAGCGCCGTGAATGGTCGAGCCAGCTGTCGGAGTACGACGAGAAGTAAGCGTATTCCGTGAAGATCTCTTCGCGCCGCACGTATTCTTGGAGCTGCACGAGGAAACAGCGGTCGCAAACGTAGACATGGAGCGGGTAAAACGGCTCCATCGTGTTCACCTGGTCGGCGCGCAGGTATGACTCGCACAACGGCGACATGCCGAGATCGACGAACGTGTGTCGGAGCGGAGCGCCGCAGAAACGGCAGACGCCCTCGCCGTGGTTCACGGACGGCAGCGCGCCAAACTCCACCGGGGCTGTGGTTATATCCATAGTGCACGCCTCGGCACGCAGGAACCGGACCACTATCAGGAGCGGGCCCTGACTCGTAACATATTGGTAATGTTGTTGATACGACATTGCGCCCGCGTCGCGGGGCGCTCGAGAGTGAGGTGTGGCAGGTTTACATCACTTCTTGGGCCGTCCTTGTGATGCCGGCCCGCTACGATGTGGCGGTGGCCGGTGGTGGCATCGTCGGTCTGGCGACTGCACTGGCGCTGGTCGAGAGCCAGCTGTCGGTCGTGGTGCTCGAGGCCGAGGAGCGTCTCGCCGCCCACCAGAGCAGCCACAACAGCGGCGTCATTCATTCCGGCCTGTACTATCTCCCCGACTCGCTTAAAGCGCAGACCTGCCGCGAGGGGCGCGAGGCGCTATACCGGTTCTGCGCCGACGAGGGCATCCCGTACCGGCAGGACGGCAAGGTCGTCGTCGCCACACATCCCGGGGAGCTCGCGGCGTTGGCGCAGCTCGAGGCGCGGGGGCGGGCAAACGGGCTCGCCGGCATCCGGCAGCTCGGACGGGAGGAGTTGCGCGAACTCGAGCCCGAGGTCAGTGGTCTCGCCGGCCTGTGGGTTCCAGAGACTGGGGTCGTCGACTTTGCCAAGGTGGCGGCCGGCTTTGCCCGCCGCGTGCAGGCGCGGGGTGCGGAGATTCGCACAGGGGCTCGCGTGGTGGCGGCGCGTGAGGACGGGTCTGCGCTCGTCGTCGAAACGACCGCTGGCGACGTGCACGCCTCGCTGCTGGTCACGTGCGCCGGCCTTCAGGCGGACCGCGTGGCCCGCGCCTGCGGCGTGGACCCGGGGTTGATGATCATTCCGTTTCGCGGTGAGTACTACGAGCTCCTGCCTTCGAGGCGTGACCTGGTGCGTCACCCGATCTACCCCGTGCCCGATCCGCGCTTTCCCTTCCTCGGCGTGCACTTTACCCGCACGATCGATAACCGCGTGCACGCCGGACCAAACGCGGTCTTGGCGCTCAAGCGGGAGGGCTACCGCCGCACCGACGTCTCAGCGCGGGATATCGCCGCCATGCTGTCGTTCGTGGGCTTCTGGCGAATGGCCGCGCGGTATTGGCGCACCGGGCTGGCCGAGATGGAGCGCTCGGTGAGCAAGCGGTCGTTCGTGCGGGCGCTACAGCGTCTGGTGCCGAATCTTCGTGCGGAGGATCTCGAGCCAGGCGGGAGCGGCGTGCGGGCGCAGGCCGTCGATCGCTCCGGGGCGTTAGTGGCAGATTTTCGGATTGTCGAGGGGCGGCGCTCGCTCCACGTTCTCAATGCGCCATCCCCGGCAGCGACGGCATCCATCAGTATCGGTCGCCATATCGCCCGTCGGGCGCTGGCGATGCTGGCGGGGGGAGGGGGGGGCTGATTCCCGCAGCTACCAGGCTCCCCGCTTGCCGATCATCACCGGCAGCGTGCCAAGCATGATCCTCAGATCCTGAAGCGTGGATTGCCGCGAGATGTATTCCAGATCGTACTTGAGCTTGCTCCGTACGTCGTCAAGGCATGTGTCGTACGTCTGACTGATCTGGGCCAACCCCGTGATTCCGGGCCGGACGCGCTGACGCTCCTGGTAGCGGTCGATCTGCACGCGTAGCTGCGCAAAGATCGTGGGCTGCTCGGGGCGGGGACCGACCACGTCCATGTCCCCACGCAGCACGTTGATGAGCTGGGGCAACTCGTCCAGGCGGTACAGGCGCAGGAACCGGCCGATGCGTGTAACCCGGGGATCGTCAGGCTGCGCCCACACCTGGTCGTTTTCGTTCGAAATCCGGCTGGTGGCCATAGTGCGGAACTTGTAGATCGTGAATGGTTTGCCACCGCAATCGCTGCTGCGCCGGGTGTTTCCCGCCGGCTCCCCGGGTGCCCGGCGGTCAATTCCGATGCGCGTCTGGACAAAAAAGATCGGTCCCCGCGAGGTCAGCTTGATGACAAGTGCAATCCCGATCATCAGCGGGGCCGTCACCAGGATTCCGAAGGCGGCGACGGCGACGTTGAGGGCACGCCGCAGGCTCTCGGACGGTGGCGCCGCTGTCGTTGTGCGTGGCAGGGCTTGGCTGATTCTGATGCTAGTCACGCTGTGCGCTCGTCGCTGGGTTGACGGCACGTAATGCAGGTGCCGTGCCCCGCGATCAACATCGGAAACGCTGTCAAATCAATCGATTACAACTGCTGCGTCGATCGATGTAGCGCCGCGTCCACGGCGTTTGTTGGGGGGGTGCTACAAACGCCGGTAGGTCACTCGTCTGACGGTGTCGGCTTGCGATGCAGTCCGTGGCGCTCCATCAGACGGTACAAGGTGGTACGGTCCACGCCCGCCACTCGCGCGGCGCGCGACATGTTCCCGCGCGCTTCCGTGACGAGTTGCGTGAGATACTGCAACTCGAACGCCGCGACGAGCCGATCGCGAGCCGCGTAATACGGCTCCTCGGTCGTCACCTCGGAGGGCGTAAGCGTACCTCCCGAGGGGGCCGTTTCGCCCAGTGCGGGAATGTCCTCAGGTCGGATTTGGGAGCCGGGATCGAGCAGCACGACCATGTGCTCAATCACATTTTCGAGCTCGCGCACGTTCCCCTTCCAGGAGCGGGCGCGCAGCGACCGCACCGCGGCGTCCGTGAACTGGGGCCGCGCCGCGCCTGATCCGCGGTGACGCGCCCAGTAGTGCGCGAGGAAATGATCCGCGAGCAGCAGGATGTCGCTCGGGCGGTCCCGCAGGGGTGGGACGGGAATCGGAACCACGCGCAGGCGATAATACAGGTCCTCGCGCAGGGTGCCGGCCGCGACAGCGTCCTCGGGGTTGCGGTTGGTGCACGCAATGAAGCGGACGTTCACGATCGCGTCCGTGGTCTCGCTCCCGACTCGACGCACGACGCCGTCCTGGATCACCCGCAGCAGCTTTGCCTGGATCGGTTTCGGCATGTCCGCGAGCTCGTCGAGCAGCAGCGTGCCACCGTTCGCAGCCTCGAGGAGCCCTGGCTTGTCACGCACGGCGCCGGTGAAGGCCCCCTTGCAGTGGCCAAACATCTCCGATTCCAGCAGTGCCTCGGGGAGTGCGGCGCAATTCACCGCGACCAATGGCCGGCTGCTCCGGCGACTGTGATGGTGGATGAACTGGGCGATTAATTCCTTGCCGGAACCGCTCTCGCCGGTAATGAACACGGACGCGTCGGTGGGCGCGACGCGGCGAGCCAGGTCCACCGCTCGCCGAAACGACGGCGCCGCGCCAAGCACCGTCACCCGCTCGCTGTTTCCGTGCTCGCGAGCAAATTCGGCCTGCACGGCGTGGGACTCTCGCGCGACGAGCACCGCGTGCGACGCGCGCCCGAGCAGGATTTGGAGGTGCGTGCCCGAAAACGGCTTGGGCAGATAGTCCCAGGCACCCGCGCGCAGCGCTTCGATATTCGACTCCACGGTCGGGTTTCCCGTGATCATGAGCACGAGCGTGTCGGGGTGCGCCTCGAGACAGGTGCGGAGCAGCCGCATCCCCGGGACCTCTGCCATGTAGAGATCGAGGAGTACGATGTCGAATCTGGTGCGGCGCAGCATCTCGCGAGCTTCCTCGCCGCGGCTCGCCACCGTCACCTGGTAGCCTTCGTACTGCAGCACCGTGGCGCAACTCTCCCGGAGCGTGCGGTCGTCGTCTACGATGAGCACCTGGATGCTGGACTTGAGTTCCGGCGTGAGCTGCGGCAGGCTGACCGCGGGCCGGGGTGGACCGGAGGCGGTCTGGCCCCCACGACGCGAGCGTTGATCTGGTGCTGGTGCGGACATGACCTCGCGAACCTCCGTGCCGTGACTGAGGTGTCTGGAGCTGCAGTTTTGACACCATGGCACGGATCGGGCCTGGCGTCGAACCGTTTGGACTCTTCCAAGAAGTGCTTGATTTACATGCGGTTCGGATGACCGTCAATGACGGTTGTCACATTCCCGCCACAGGCCAGACCATGAATATGACGCTCCGGTGCCACACCCCGCGACGGCCCCCGGTCCCTTAGTGATCCACGTCCCCTGTGACGCCAGCGACTCGCGCGGTATCACCCTTGCGGTGCGGGATCGCCGTGACCCCGTACCTACCTGGCAATGGCGCGCCGGCACCCGGCGAGCGGTTGTCCCTGCCCTCCGGCGCGGGGCGCTCGGTGCGACCGGAGGAGTTCGGGGCTGCCGGAGATGAGCCGCTCGACTGGCCCCGCTACGTGGCCGCGGTGCTGCGTTACCGCTGGTGGCTGCTCGGGCTCGTGGCGGTGGGGGGATTGGGCGGCATCGCCGCCGGTCGCTACGTCCCGCCTTCCTACCAAGTACAAGCGACGATCTGGATCCAGTCGAGTAGTGAACCCCGCGGCGGCGCCAATCGCGGGCCGATCGGTGCCAATCAGCTGTTCGAGTCGTACGCCTGGGTTGATTTGCTCAGGTCCTACGTCGTGCTCGATCAGGTCGCGCGTGACCTCCGGCTGTACCTCGTCCCTGAGCGCGGCGCGGCCGGCGCGTTTGCCGGATTCTCCGTGCGCGCCACCTACCGTCCGGGCCGGTATCGGATAGTGGTGGATCGTACGGGACGCACGTTCCGCCTCGTCGCAGGCGAGGGTGAGGAAGTGCAGCAGGGGGTGATCGGCGACTCGGTCGGGGCCGCGCTTGGCTTCCAGTGGGTACCCCCCGCGAACCTGCTGCCCGCCGGAAGCGACGTTGAGTTCACGGTCAGGCCGCTGCGAGACGCGGCAAAGGCACTGGGGAATGCGCTAGCCGTGACGATGGACGCGAGCGGCAACTTTCTACGCATCGGGCTGACAGGTGGGGACGCAAGGGGCACGGCGCTGATGGTGAACGCCGTCGCGGAGCGCTTCGTCGAGGTGAGCGCGGAGTTGAAGGGAGCAAAGCTCCACCAACTGGGGACGCTCCTCGACGAGCAGCTGCAGGCAGCGCGCGACAATCTACAGCGGGCGGAAAGCGCACTCGAGGAGTTCCGCGTTCGCACCGCCACGCTGGCGCCGGACCTGATGGTCCCTGCCGGTTCGTCGGGCGCAAACTCGTCGCTCAGCACCGTCCTCGGCCCAAGGCTCGAGCAGGAACAACTGCAGCGGGATCGAGATGCGATTGACAAGGTGCTGGGCCAGATGAGCGACACGGGCGGCTCGCTAGACGGCCTGGCGTTCATCGGGGCGGTGCAGCGCTCGCCCGCCGTGAGCCAGGCATTGCGTGATCTGTCCACGAAGCAGGTGGAGTTGCGCGCGCTCGGCTCCAGGTATACTGGGGATCACCCCGCTGTCCAACGACTGAAGAGTGAGATCGCGGTTCTCGAGCGGACCACGATTCCGGCGTTGACGCGATCGCTGAGGGACGACTTGACAGCGCGTGAGCGCGTGCTGGCGCCACAAATCGCCGCGGGAGACCGGGAGTTGAGGGGGATTCCGCAGCGGGTAATCGAGGAGGCGCGCCGGCGCCGCGACGTCGACCTGGCTACGACCCTTTACACGGGCGTGCAGCAGCGCTACGACGAAGCGCGCCTCGCTGAAGCGAGCAGCGTTGCCGACGTGCGGATTCTCGACTCCGCGATGGCACCGCAGGAGCCCGTTAAGAGCTCGACGTCGCGGTTCATCGTGATGGGCTTTGCCGCCGGCCTCGGTTTGGGACTCGTAGGCGCGGTGCTGGCTGACCGGCTCGACCCGCGGATGCGCTACCCCGATCAGGTGACGCGCCAGATGGGGTTGCCGATCCTGGGCGTGTTACCGCATGTGAAGGACCGCAAAGCAGGGCCGGACGACGATCACGTCGCTCAGGTGATCGAGGCGATGCGGAGCGTACGTCTGAGCTTGGTGCATTTCTACGGTGGGAACGGCCCGGTCGTCGTCACCGTGACGAGCCCTGGGGTCGGCGACGGCAAATCCTTCCTCACCGCGAATCTCGCATTGGCGTGCGCCGAAGCGGGTCAACCGACGCTGCTCATCGACGGCGACGCTCGGCGCGGCGCGCTGCACCGCGTGCTGCACCGACCGCGCAAGCCCGGCCTGACGGATTATTTGGCGGGCGCGGTGCCACTCGAGGGGGTCACGCAGACCACGATGTATCCCTCGCTGGACTTCATCGCGGCGGGCTCACGCTTTCGCGACTCACCCGAGTTGCTCGGATCGCCCGCCATGGTGCAGCTCCTCGACCGGGTGCGCTCGCAGTACCGAGTCGTGCTGGTGGACAGCCCACCCCTGGGGTCGGGCGTGGACCCCTACACGCTCGGGACGCTCACGGGGAACATGTTGCTCGTGCTGCGCACCGGCACGACGAACCTCACGTTGGCGCGCACAAAGCTCACGGTTCTGGACCACCTGCCGATCCGCCTGCTCGGCGTCGTGTTGAATGACGTCCAGCCCGGCGGCATGTACCGCTACTATAGCTACTTGTCCGGGTACGGCACGGCAGATGAGCGAGAGGGATTCGCCGTGGCGGGCCGGCAGCCGCGCGGCGTGTTGTAGGTGCTCAGGTCGTCCGGTTAATCGTTGTACGGTTGCAGCCAGGCGTCTGGTTGATCCGTCCGCGCCCTCTGGAGCGCGGCGCTCGCCCGCAGCATCAACTCCGACGAATCGATGGCCGCGACATGGAAGTCGCTCACGCCATGATATCCCGCCCGGAGACGGAACCGCGGCAGCGACGCGACGGCGGGGAGCGGCTCGCCGAGAATGGCGCTCACCAGCCGTTCGGCAAGCCGACGCGCTTGCGTGGCATCGGTGTCGACCGCAACCACGGCGAAGGCATTGGGGCTGAGCCGGCCGATCGCGTCCGAGTGGCGGGTGGCCGTGCGCAGCGCCGCGGCGATGCGTCGCAACAGCGCCAGCGGGGTGTCGGTCGCTGTCACGTCCCCGTCTGGTGGCTCGGTCTCCGGAGCGAGCAGCACGCAGCCGAGCCCCGTATGCAGGCGCGACGCGTGCGCGCCGAGTTCCTCAGCGCGGCGCGTGAGCCCTCGAGAGTTGTAGACGCCAGTCATCTCGTCGACGAGGCCGGTGGCGCGCGCGTGGTCAGCGTCGAGTTTGGCGAGCACGAACACGTCCAGCGCTGCGAGCAGCTCTTCGGCATCGAGCGGCTCTCCCAAACACGCCCACGCGCCGGCGCGCAACGCCGCCAACCGGTCGCGCCGCGTGGGAGGACGCGACAGGGCCAGGAACACAGGCGTGCTGGGGGAGATCAGGCCCTGGTCGTAGAGGTCCCGGCAGAGGGCGTGACCATCGCCGTCCGGCAGCTCCTCGTCGACGAGGATCGCATCGGGTGGATTGCGTCGAATGTGTGTGATGGCCTGCACACGCGTGTAGGTCTTGACGACGCGGTATCCCTGTGGAGCAAGAATGCTGGCGAGCGACCGGCTGCTCCACTCCTGCTTGCTCGCGATCAGCACGTCGACAGGGCGCGCCGACGGCGTCTTCCTGCTCATGCGGTTCCTCTCCGGGCGAGGGCGCCTCGGACTCGCGATGTGGTACAACCGGCCTCGGGTTCTGGGAATGCGTCTGCAGGACTCGTGCGCGGCGTATCGCCCCAGAGCAGTGATGGGCCAACAGGTTACGACCGCCCGTTACGCCCGGACCGTTACGAACTGATGCACCGCGACCACAGCGGCGTGACAATCCGTGCGCGCGCTCTCCAGCCCCCGGCCCGGATCCTTCCGGGCGATCAAGCAACGGCGGGCATTCTGCAGGGGGTCGCTACGGCCCGAAAATTGTACTGTGAGCCGGCATGAAATGTCGACGCTGTGAGGGCAGAGCGCCAGGTGCGGCTCCGCGGGAGCGGGCGCGTTCCCGCACGGTCTGGGGTGCGGACCGCATCAGCGGACTGCGCTGCTCGGCGTGCGGCACGCTCCTCGACGCCGACGACATCGCGAAGCTGCTGCTGGAGAAGCAGTCGCAGCTCGAGCGCTTCGGGCTGCTGACCCCTCCCTCGGCGGCAGTCGTGCCGATCGCCAATCACGCGACCGGCCCGGAGCCACAGGCGCCGGGCGCCGTCCGGCGCAAGTTCCGGCTCGAGAAAGACTGACATGTGCGGGATCATCGGGTACACCGGCGACGGCCGGCGCCAAGCGGCCCCGATTCTGCTCCGAGGCCTGGAACGCCTCGAGTATCGCGGCTACGACTCGGCCGGGCTCGCCATTCAGACCGATCGTGGTCTCGTCACGCGCAAACTCGCGGGCCGCGTCGGGGGACTGCGCAGCTCCGTCGAGCGCCTGCCGCTGCCCGGTGCCTGCGGGATCGCGCACACGCGGTGGGCGACGCACGGCGCGCCGACGACGTGCAACGCGCACCCCCACGTCGATTGCGACGAGCGCTTCGCCCTCGTCCACAACGGCATCATCGAGAATGCCGACGTGCTGCGCGCCGCGCTGGAGCGCGCCGGCCACACCTTCCGGACCGAGACCGACACCGAGACGCTCGTGCACTTGATCGAGGACTCTCCGGGAGACACGCTGGAAGTGCGGGTCATCAGCGCACTCGAGCATGTGGTGGGGACGTATGGCATTGCGGTGATGTCGGCGGACGAGCCCGGGAAAATTGTGGTGGCGCGCCAGGGCTCGCCGGTATTGCTCGGCATCGGCGACGATGAGTACTTCGTCGCGTCCGACGCGTCGGCGATCCTCGAGCACACCCGCTCGGTGGTGCATCTCGACGATGGCGACATCGCGGTGCTCACCACCGACGGCTACCACGTCATCGATCGTGAGTCGCACGTGCAGTTGCGCGAAGTGAACGACGTGACGTGGGACCTCGAGGCGATCGAGCTGAACGGTTACGCCCACTTCATGCAAAAGGAGATCGCCGAGCAGCCCGAGACCGTGCGCAGCACCCTGCGCGGCCGGCTGATGTTCGAGGAAGGACTCGCGCGGCTCAATGGCTTGAATCTCAGCCCGGAAGACTGCGCGGCCATTCAGCACATCACGATCGTGGGCTGTGGGACGTCCTGGCACGCGGGTCTCGTGGGACGGCACATCATCGAGGCGCTCGCCCAGATCCCGGTCAGCGTCGAGTACGCCTCCGAGTACCGCTACCGCCGCCAGGTCACGCGCCCCGGGACGCTCGTCGTCGCCATCTCGCAGTCGGGCGAGACGGCCGACACGCTGGAGGCGATGCGGGCCGCGCGCGCCGCTGGGTCGCGGGTCGTCGGACTCGTGAACGTGGTCGGCAGCACCATCGCCCGCGAAGCGGACGGCGGCATCTACCTGCACGCCGGTCCCGAGATCGGCGTCGCTTCGACCAAGGCCTTCACGTCACAGATTGTGGCGCTCGCGCTGCTCGGGCTCTACTTGAGCAGCCACCACGGGTTGCCGCTGGCGGAACGACAGGAGCTGGCGCGTCGGCTGTCGCAGCTGCCGGGGCTCGTGGCCCGCACGCTGGAGCTCGAGCCGCAGGTCCGAGTGCTGGCCGAACACTTCGCGCAGGCGCCCAACGCGCTCTATCTGGGACGGGGCGTGAACTTCCCGGTCGCGCTGGAGGGCGCCCTCAAGCTCAAAGAGATCAGTTACATCCACGCCGAGGGCTACCCCGCGGCGGAAATGAAGCACGGCCCGATCGCGCTCATCGACGCGAACATGCCGGTCGTCTTCGTCGCACCCGCCGATGAGGTGTACTCGAAAGTCGTCTCCAACATGCAGGAGGTGCGCGCTCGTGGCGGCCGGATCATCGCGATCACGCCCGAAGGCAATGGCGACCTCGGCACGCTCGCGGACCACCAGCTCCGGATCCCTGCCACGGCGCCTTTGCTATCGTCGATCCTGAGCGTGATTCCCTTGCAGCTGCTTGCCTACCACGTCGCCGTCCTGCGGGGTTGTGACGTAGACCGGCCCCGGAACCTCGCGAAGAGCGTGACGGTCGAGTAAGATGAGGCTTACAATGGCACCAATCCGCTGGAGTCCGCTCGCCGCCGCGCTCGCGTTGACCATGGTCAGTGCGCCGCCGACGTGCGCGCAGTCCGAAGGAGTGGGCATTCTCGCCACCCGCGACGCGCTGAGCCAGGAACTGGCGCGGCTCGAAGGCACGGGGGACAAGGGACGTGCGGGCGCTGCGTTGATCCGCGCTCGACTCGAGAATGGGGACTTTCAAGCAGGCGAGCGCATTTTCATTCAGGTCGAAGGCGAGGCCACGCTCACCGATACCTTCGTCGTCATGGCGGGGCCTCAGCTCGAGCTGCCGCAGGTCGGCACGGTGCCGCTGCACGGCGTGCTGCGCGCAGAGCTCGAGGGACGGCTCAAGTCGCACCTGGCGCAGTACCTTCGCGAGCCGGTCGTCCACGCCCGGGCACTGATCCGCCTGCTCGTGGATGGCGACGTCGTACGACCCGGCTACTACGGGGCCGCCCCGCAACAACCCCTCGTCGACGTCATTGGGCAGGCGGGCGGCTTTACGACAAAGGCCAATGCGCGTGAGATGCGCATCGAGCGCGGGGCGCAAGTGATCTGGCGTGGCGAAGCGCTGAGCGACGCGCTGGGGGATGGGCATTCGATTGACCAGCTCAGTTTGCGCGCGGGCGATCGCCTCTTCGTTCCCGGTCACCGCGACGGGTTGCGCGGGCTGACCGCGCTGTACCTGGTCGCCAGTATTGCCGTGATGTTCATGGCCATGTCGAATCACTAATCAGCCGCGAGCGTCCGATCCTGTCGGTCGTGGGCGCACTCCTAATCCGATCGTTGTAGCCCAGAAGGATCAGTACCGCGATTTCCCCTGGATCTGTGTTAGGGGATTCCCCGGGCACGGATTTTTCCGCGCCACGTCTGGGTTTCCAGGGCCGTAGCGAGGTTGCACAGGGGGTGTAGCTTTCCTGCGCCCTGGGAACTTACACGGTCGGGATGCCCTCACAGCCAGCCAAAGCGCAGTTGAGCAGGTCCTCGCCCGACGCGCATTCCGCGCGCGCGGGCCTCGCGGGGCTTCCCACACAGATTCAGCTCGCCGCCACGCAGCAGCTCATCACCCTGTGGCCGGCCGACGTCGGCCCAGTCCCGAGCCCCACTGAAGTGGCACAAGTTATGGGCATCCTTGTGGCCGCCACGTCGGAGATGCAGGTCACAGATTCCGCGGTCATCGACACGCGAGCCCATTCGCCGCTAGGTCGGAGCCTGCTCGCCGCGTTGCGCTCGGAGCTGCTGCGTACCTGGAAAGACGCGGGCGTGGCGGACGCGGAGCTAGCGCCGCTGCTGGCCGCGTTCGAGCGCGTGCGCGACGTGATCGCTCCCGATGCCGCGCAATCGTTGACTGCGCAGCTGGCGGGCGCTGACGGCCTGCGCCTGTTGATCGACGTCGCGCACGATCTGCGCTCTCCCCTGACATCAATCCTGTTTCTCGCCGAGACGATGCAGCGCGGACAGAGTGGGCCCGTGAACGACGTGCAGCGCCGCCAGCTCGGTCTCATCTACACGGCGGCCATGGGCCTCAGCTCCGTGGCGAGCGACATCATCGATCTCACCCGCAGTGAGCTGCTGGTGGAGCAGAGGCCGGTGCCGTTCTCGGTCGGAGGCGTACTCGAGTCGGTGCAGGACATCGTGCGGCCCATCGCGGAGGAGAAACAGCTGGCCCTGCGGCTCACGCCGCCCGCGACCGATGAGCGGCTTGGTCATCCGGTCGCGCTGAGCCGCGTGCTGCTCAACCTGACCACGAATGCACTCAAGTTTACCAGCCAGGGATCCGTTGAAATCCGTGCGGAGGACGTGGGACTGGAGCGCGTCGAGTTCTCGGTGGTGGACACCGGCAAAGGGATCGATGCGTCGATCATGCCCACGCTGTTCGATCCCGTGCGCCGCGCGCGCCGCAGCGGCGAGCACCATGACTATGTCGCCAAGTTGTTCTCTCAAACCGGTCTTGGTCTCACGATTTGCCGCAAGCTCGTCGCGACGATGGGCTCCGAGCTGCAGGTGGAATCCCGCGTGGGGTGGGGGACTCGCTTCTACTTCATACTGGAGCTGCCCTCCACTCCGACACACCGCAGTGCGCGTCGCGGCGGCGGCACGGAACGGCGCACGCTCGACCACCGCTCACGGCGCGACAGCCCGACGCAAACGCGGCTGTAGAGCTAGCGGGCGTCGAGCGCGCCACGGGCGCGCGCGAGCAGCTGTTGCGGATCGGGGCGAGTACCGGCAGGCGCGCTGCTGACCCCCGCCTGCAGCGGGCGCGGCAACCGGGCCCGCACCCCTACCTTCTGACCCAATCGCTCAACCAGCCGCGCAACCGCGGTCGCGTCCGTCGCCGGCGCGAACACCGCGAACTCATCCGGGCCAATGCGGCCGATGGCGTCGGAAACCCGGCCCTCCTGCTTGAACGCGCCCGCCAGCTGATCGCCGTCGTCGCCGTGCTGCGCGTCCTGCGCAGGCGCGGGGGCAGCGCGAAATACCGCGCAACTGAGCGGCAGACCGTGACGCACACTGAACGCGGCCAGCTCCTCAGAGCGCCGCGCCAGTCCCGCGGCGTTGTACAGACCGGTGCCGCGGTCGACCAGGCCGTCCGCGCTGACGCGATCCATCGCGCGTTTCGCCTGCACGTACACGCCCAGGCGCAGCAGCATTTCTTCGGCGTCGAGCGGATCACTGCGCAGCTCCCAGGCGCCGGCGCGCAACGCGTCGAGCTGCTCGGTGTGAGTCGGGCGTGCGGCGCTGATCAGGACGATCGGGATTGCCGGGGAGAACGCCGGATCGGCGCGCAACGTGCGGCAGAAAGCAAACTGGGGCGGCTGGGCGATGTCGGCGTCGAGCAACACGCCGTCGGGTGCTTCCCGCTGGACCTGCGCCAGCGTGCTGTCAGCATCCTCAGCCGTGGCCACGCGGAACCCACCGGCGACGAGCACGCTCTGGAGTGCACGCCGAAACGTCTCGTCGGGAATCGCGACAAGGATGAGCGGCGGTGGAGTTAGTTGAGTGGCACGGGTGGTCATAGGAGCCCCCACGCCGCCCGCGACAGCCGGGCGACGACGGCGCCGTAAACCTAGTCGGGGCAGGGGGGTTCACAAGTGACGCTCTATATAAGGGACGCTCAGCCACGGTCTCATACTGGCCGAGCGCAGCCTATAGCCCCATTATGAGACCTCGCGAGCGTGGAGCGTGGCATGCCGGTTCGGTTGGTGCTGGCGGATGATCATCTGGTTCTCCGGCAGGCTTTGAAGGCACTCCTGGAGAAACGTGGCCTCGAAGTGGTGGCGGATGAGGCGGACGGGAGAGCCGCTGTCGATGCCGTGCGGCGACTCGCGCCCGACGTCGCAATACTGGACGTCGCCATGCCCGTGCTGAATGGCGTGGACGCCGCCCACGAGATCGCGCGACTCAAACCCGAATGTCCCGTTATCCTGCTGTCCGGTGTCGAGGACGGCCGCTTTGTGAAGGACGCGCTCAAGGCGGGGGTGCGCGGCTTCGTCCAGAAAAGCCAGGGCTGGGAAGACCTGGTACACGCCATAGAGGAAGTGCGAGCAGGTCGCCTGTATGTGAGCCCGGGGGCGTCCCAGGCAATCTTAGACGCTTGGGCGACACCCAAGGATGGCGGGCGTGGGTCGCAGCTCACCCCCCGGGAGCGCCAGGTGCTCCAGTTGGTTGGCGAGGGGAAATCGACCAAGCAGATCGCCGAATCCCTGCGCATCAGCGTCAAAACGGCCGAGTTTCACCGTGGACGCTTGATGAAAAAGTTGAATGTGCACGACACCGCCAACCTGGTTCGGTATGCCATCCGAGAGGGGTTCATCACTCCGTAGGTCTTGCCCTATCTGCGGCCCAGCGAATCCCTAGTGCAGCGCCGCGCGCGCGCGGGCGAGCAGATCGGGCGGCGTCAGGCGCTTCGGATCGGAGTAGGCGGCGGACCGGCGCGCCGGCTTCGGGCCGCCGGTGTCGGTACTGGTGCCCGACCGTAACCGCACGCCGACGCTGCTCGACACCGCGTCCGTTATCCGCTGCACCATCCCCTCCGCCCCCTGCTCGTCGGTCGCCGGCGCAAACACGGTGAACTCGGTGGGTCCCGTCCGGCCGATGGCGTCGGACACGCGGCCCGCGTGCTTGAACGCGATCGCCAGCCGGTCCGCAGCGCCGGCGCTGAGCGCTGAGCGCCCCCCGCCGCCGCCGTCGCGGGGTTGGAACACGGCACACGCGAGCGGCAGGCCTTCCCGCGCGGTGAACGCGGCCAGCTCGTTCGAGCGTTTGGTGACGCCGGCCTGGTTGTACAGCCCGCTCACGTGGTCGATGAGGCCTTCGGTGTTGAGACGATCCAGCTCGAGCTTGCCCTGCACGTACACGGCGAGGCGCAGCACCAGCTCTTCCATGTCGAGCGGATCGCCGCGCAGCTCCCACGCGCCGGCGCGCAGCGCGTCGAGCTGCTGCTGGCGCAGCGCCGGCCCGGTGGTCATCACAATGATCGGAGTGGCGCGCGAGATCATGCCGTCGGCGCGCAGCGCGCGACACAGCGTGAGATTGTCGCTGGCGCGCTGGTCGAGTCCCAGGTCGAGCAGGATGGCGTCGGGGAGCTGGCGCCGCGCCAGCTCGAGCACCTGCTGGCGCTTGGCGGTGGTGATGACCCGGTACCCGCCCTGCGTGAGCACACTCTCGAGCGACTCGGTGAGCCACGTATCGGCATTCGCCAACAGCACCAGCGGCGCTACGGCCATAGACGCCATGTGCGGGTTATGTTACGGGCTATGATAAAGACCGCAAGGACCGTGACCTTGCTCACCGTCACACTTTTTGCGTGCGCGACATTACGTAATGCGGTCACGTTCGAGAACCCGCAAATCGAGCTCCAGGAGATCAACGTCACGGGACTGGGATTGAGCGGCGGCACGCTCGACCTCGTGTTCGATGTGTACAATCCCAATGACTACCGGCTGCGCAGCACGCGGCTCGAAGTCGACCTCGAATTGGCGGGCACGGACTTCGGGAAAGCCCTTATCGACAAACCCCTGGATTTGTCCCCGGTAAACCACAGCAGAGTCATGATGCCGGTGCGGTTTGACTGGTCGGGGGTGGGGGCGGCCGCCAGGTCTTTGCTCGAGTCTCAAGAACTACCCTACGTTCTGACGGGAGCAGTGTTGTTGGAGACGCCCATTGGTGAGCGGAGAGTTGAGCTCAAGAGCAAAGGCAATGTTCCCTTACGAAAGCTGATTCCGTAATGGAGAAGACATATCCGCAAACTGATTGAGATCCAGGCGCCGGTTGAGCGAGCCTTCCTGGTTGGAGCGCCCCGTAAGGGTTCGGACGAAGCGGTGCACGTCGAGGAGCACTTGGAGGAGCTTGAGCGCCTGGCGGATACCGCTGGTGCAGAGGTGATCGGCAGAACCGTCCAGCGCATCGAAGCGCCCACCCCAAACTTCTATATCGGGCAAGGCAAGGTTGAGTCCCTCAAGGACGAACTTGCGACGTCCGGTGCGACGCTGATGCTGTTCGACGAGTCGCTCACCCCCCTCCAGGGCGTGAAGCTCGAAAAGAGCCTCGGCGTGCGCGTCATGGACCGCACCGAGGTGATTCTCGACATCTTCGCGACGCGCGCGCGCAGCCACGAGGCCAAGCTGCAGGTGGAGCTGGCGCAGCTCGAGTACCTCCTGCCGCGCCTCACCCGCATGTGGACGCACTTGTCGCGTATCCGCGGCGGCATCGGGCTCCGGGGACCCGGCGAAACGCAGCTCGAAACCGACCGCCGGGCGATCCGCCGCAAAATCTCGATGCTCAAGAAGCGGCTCAACGACGTCGCCGAGCACCGCGCCAACCAGCGCCAGGGCCGGCGCGATGTACCCACGGCGGCGCTGGTCGGCTACACCAACACGGGAAAGTCCAGCTTGCTGAAGGCGCTCTCCGGTCAGGACGTATTCACCGAGGACCGCCTGTTCGCGACCGTGGACACCCTCGCGCGCGAGGTGGACGTGGGCGAGGGCTATCGCTACCGGCTGACCGATACCGTGGGATTCATTCGCAAGCTGCCGCACCATCTGGTCGCGTCATTTCGAGCCACGCTGGAAGAAGCGGAGGATGCCGATCTGCTGCTGCATGTGATCGACGCCAGTCATCCCGGGTGGGAAGACCAGGTCGACGTGGTCGAGAAGGAAACGACGAGTGTCGCGCCGAAACGCGTGATTCACGTATTCAATAAGGCTGACTTGCTCCCCGACCCGCAGGCATTTCTCGAACTGGTTCGAGAGCGTTACCCGCACGCGATTCTCACGTCGGCAACCACGCACGACGCACGACGTACGACGCACGATGGCATCGAGGATTTGCGTCGCGCGCTCCGCACATCTGCCCAAGCGCTCCGTCCCATCGCCGAAATCCGAGTTCCGGTGAGCGACGGGAAACTATTGGCGACATTGCATCGCGACGCCGAAATTCTCGAACAGCATCAGACGAACGGGGTCGTGACGTTGCGCGCGCGCATCGAAGCGCGACTGCTCGGTCGACTGAGACAACAGGGGGTCGAGGTGGTACTCGGATGAGATATCTCCCGCTGCTGTTGCTACTCGCCGGCGCCGGCTGCGCCAGCTGGTTCGATTCGCCCACCGAGCCCCCGCCACCACCGCCACCGCCACCGCCACCGCCGCCGCCCGCTGCCACGTTTCGCGCGATTGGGACCTTCACCCAACCCACCTATCTCGCCGCGCCGCCGGGAGACACCGCGCGCGTGCTGGTGACCGAGCGGGCGGGGCGCGTGGTGCTGCTGAAGAGCGGCGTGCATCAGCCGGTTCCGTTCCTCGATCTGCGGGGGAAGATCAGCGACTCGACCGAGAATGGGCTGTACAGCCTCGCGTTTCATCCGCAGTACGCCACCAATCGCCGCTTTTACGCGTTCTACACGAACCGGAACGGCGACATCCGCATCGTGCGCTATCTGGTCTCGGCCAATCCGGACATCGCTGATGAGTCGCAGGCCGATACCATTCTCGCGATTCCGCATCCGGTCGCCGGGTTTTCGCTGCCATTCGGCAACCATCACGGCGGGCAGCTCCAGTTCGGTCCGCGGGACAGCATGCTGTACGTCTCGGTGGGCGATGGCGGCTGCTGCGGGGATCCGCAGCTCAATGGCCAACGCAGGAAAACGCTGAACGGGAAACTGCTCCGGATCGATGTGAGCGGTGCGACGGGGTACACCGTGCCCGCGGACAATCCGTACGCAACTGACACGACCTACGCGCCCGAGATCTGGTCGTGGGGCTTCCGCAATCCGTGGCGCTTTTCGTTCGATCGCCAGACGGGCGATCTGTATATCGGCGATATCGGGGATGCGGCGTGGGAAGAGGTCGATGCCACCCCGGCGCCGAACGCGGGCAAGGGCGTGAACTTCGGGTGGAGCATGTTCGAGGGTACGCATTGCTACCACACGCCATGTAACCAGAGCGGGATCACGATGCCCGTGGTCGAGTACGCGCACGCGAGCAACGCGTGCTCCGTCACCGGCGGTTACGTGTACCGCGGCACCAGGGTGACGCAGCTCATAGGCCATTACGTGTACGCCGACTTATGTAGCGGTTTCGTAGGCTCGTTCCTGCTGGCGGGTGGAGCGGCGACGCAGGCGCGTAATTGGACGTCGCAGCTGTCGCCCGGCAGCGGCATCGTCTCATTCGGCGAGGATGCGCGTGGGGAGTTGCACATCGTGGTCTACGGTGGAGGGGTGTATCGGATCGTGCCGGCGCCCTAGCATGCGGATCAGCGTGATTGGCGCGCTGCTGCTGTGCGGGGGCGGGGCCTGCAGCAACCCGGCGCAACCGCCGGCGGGCATGCTCGCGCTCGTCGGCGATTTCGACAATCCCGTCTATCTCACGTCGCCCCCCGGGGACAGCGCGCGGATCTTCATCGTCGAGCAGCCGGGCCGCATCATCGTCCGCCGCAACGACACCACGCTGGCGCGCCCGTTCCTGGACATCAGCGGCCGGATCACGTTCGGGGGCGAACAGGGCCTGCTGAGTGTCGCGTTCGATCCGCAGTTCGCCACGACCCGGCGCTTCTACGTGTACTTCGTCCGCTCAGGCGATCTCCGCATCGTGCGCTACACCGCCGCGGCGAGCGACCCCGACAGCGCCGATGAGGCGACGGCCGACACGGTGCTCAAGGTCGCCCATCCGGGACAGAGCAATCACAACGGCGGGCAGCTCCAGTTTGGGCCCGACGAAATGCTCTGGATTGCGACGGGGGACGGGGGCGGGAGTGACGACCCCAACGGCAATGGACAAAACAAGCACGCGCTGCTCGGCAAGCTGCTGCGGCTCGACGTGAG
>Ga0137437_1000102_pt1 | contig 21197 bp, 13 predicted proteins | sample EasRivERMGT138_2_FD_102332 | JGI IMG/M metagenome (GOLD analysis project Ga0137437, IMG submission 102332) | Soil microbial communities from meander-bound floodplain in the East River, Colorado, USA - East River MetaG ERMGT138_2 | ecosystem: Environmental > Terrestrial > Soil > Floodplain ...
AGCTCCGCCTCGATGTGCTTCGCTCCATCGGTCAGCAGCAACGAGCCGGCCAACTGATTCTCGCCCACGGCGCCTTGCAGATTTTTCGCCTCGATACGGCCCTTTGTTAGCTCAAGGGCGCCGGTGGCCGAGACCTTCAACTCTGGCCACGTTGCCTTGAGCTTCGCAAGGCTCGCCGCCGCCAGTTCGAATTGCAGCGCGAGTTTTCGATCGTGCTGTAATTCCATGCTGCCATCGGCGCGCACGGAGGCATCGGCGATGGCTGCGGTCAGTGAATCAAACTTGATTTGCTTGCGTGAAGTCACCGTGTGACCCGATACGGTGAGCGGTACCGCGGGCACACTGCTGACGTCAAACGCCCCGGCAAGATGTGCCGCATCCGCGGCCGTGGCCTGGAAGGTGAGGTCGGATCCGACCAGGCTGCGCGTCTTGAGCGTGCCCTTCACGCTCGCCTCGATATCGCCAAGCTTCGCCTTGAAGTCCAGCTGTCTGAACTTCCCCTCATCCTTTATTCGTGTATCGATCAGCGCCGGTCCGGTGGCGATGAGCGGAAGTTCCAGCGCTTTGAGGATCGCATCGACTTCCGTGTGTTCGATCCTGAAGGTCAGATCGGCACCGGCGAGGCGCAGCGTCTTGAGCGTGCCGTGCGTGCTGGCCGTGAGATTGCCGACCTTCGCATCGAAGTCGAGGTTCGTGCGCTCACCGGCATCCTTTAATCGCCCATCGAGCTGCATCGCCCCGGTCGCAACCATCGGAAAATCCAGCTTCTTGAGCATCGAACCCAGTTCGGGATGCACAACCTTGAGCGACAGATCAGCGCCGTCGAGCGGATCCAGCCTGCCAACCACGCCGTGGATGTCCAGCGCCAGCTTGCCGAGCGTCCCCTCCATGGCGATGCGCATGTCGCGTGCTGCCAGCAGCGACTTCAACGGTCCGATCTCACCCTTCAACACCAGGGGATACACGTCCAATGCGCCATGTCCATCCAGGGCCAGCAGGTCCTCGCGGCCCGGCGTGATGCTCATCTTGTCGAGCAGGACCACGCGATCGGATTTCTTCGCTTCGCGATAAATGAGGCGCACGTTGTTCAGCTGCGCGTTGCGAATGATCACGGGGATTTCGACGTCACCGGCTTCGTCTTCGTCTTCGGCCTCTTCTTTCGAAAAACCCATGATCCAGTTGCCCGTGCCGTCAGGCCCGCGCTCCAGCACGACGGTCGTGTCGCTCAATTCGAATGAGCGCACATCGGGCGGCCCCGAGAACAGCGACCAGAAACCGATCTGCACGGCGACCTTGCCGACCTTGATCATTTGCGGCTGCGAGCCTCCCGGCACGTTGCCCAGCCGAACGTGCTCCGCGCTCACGTCAACAACCGGAAATACGCGGACCTGTAACGGACCGTCGATGGCGAACGGGCGTCCGATCGTTTTAGTGACAAACGCTTCGATGCGGCCTTTGTGCCTGCCGAGATCGGCGAACGCGACATAGAGCACGATCGCAAGTAACACAGCGCCCACGACGCCAAAGAAGACACCGAAGAAGCGTCTACGCGTCATGTGAACACTCGCCCTCACTACCCGCCGTTCATATCCCCGCAGCCTACCTCGACAGGTATGGAGGGCATCTATGGGATCAAGGTGCCGTTGACGGACCCCTTCCCACAGGCCCCACACTTCGCGCCGATGGATTACTGCTATCGATCAATCGCAAGCGGCCGAGACACCCAATGAATATCGCTCGTGCATTTGCAGTCGCCACGCTCGCGGGGTTCGCCAGCGCAGCCGGCGCCGCCGATCGTCAATACTGGATCGGCCTTCACGACTTCAATGTGCCGGACGTGAACTCGAACACCTACGGCATCAGCGGCGGCGTCGCGGTGAACAGGCAAACCGACTCAGGCATGCATCTCATCGCAACACCGTCAGCTCCATCGAGCGCGAGATGACGGCGCTGCCCGCGATCGTCGGCAGGATCGACGGCAAGATCTTCCAGCCCTCGCTTAAAGCCGGCGCGGTTAGCACTCAAATCCAGCGCCGGTCCGCGGTGAAGTCGATCGTGAGCCAGAAGGTCGGCGTGGCCGCATCGAGACGCTGTGAAACCTCGCTGCGGATCGAATCGGCCGTTGCAATATCGACCTGGGATTCCGGAGATACGAGCACGTGAATCTCGACGAACCGGCCGCGGCCCACCTTGGCGATGTAGCTTGAATAATCGAGAAACCGCCGCTGCTTGACGACGACGTCCATCACCGCGCGAACTCGAGCGTCGAGTTCATCCGGCGCCACCTGGAGTACGTCGCTGACCGAGCGCCACAAACCAATCAACGGCATGGGCAGCATGAGGAGCGCCATGCTGAGCAGCGCGATTGCATCCAGATAGGGAACCCAGCCCTGCAGCGGCGTACCCGCGAGTGCCGCGGCAAACAGAAAACCAATCAGGAGCGCGAGGCTCAACAAAGCGCTCACCGCCCAGCTGCGCGCATCGAGTTCGAGCATCGGCGACTGCAGCGCCCTGGCCTTCCGACGCAGGACCAGTGTCATGACAAGTCCAATCGCGCAGAGGATGGCGGCCCAGCCCGCGGCCAGGCCGTATTCCACTTCGTGACCGCCACTCGACAACGCACTCACCGCGTCGACCGCCGCGTAGACGCAGGCGATCGCCAGAATGCTGTCGCGCAATATTCCTACCAGCGGCTCGAGGTGCCAGTAGCCAAACTGGAAGCGTTGGCTCGTGCCCCGGGCGATGAGCTTCACGACGAGCAACGACACGATCGTCGGCAAGACGTCGACGAAGCTGAACATGCCGTCGAAGATGATCGCCTGCGAACCGGTAGCGAGTCCGCTCGCGACGCCGAGTACACCCAGGAAAACCGTCAAGGCGATTGAAAACTTGAGCGTGCCCTGTTCTGAACTTACGTTCATTCGCAGAGCATCCTCTCTCCCCGGCCCAAACCGCCGTAGGACCAATGTCCGATTGAGGGCGTGGCGTGTCTCTCGCATTGTTCGCGCGGAGGTGCCGGTGAACTACGCGCGTCAAACTCGTCTTGGAACTGCTTTGGCGGTTTGCGTGATGCTGTGCGCCATTCTCGCCGCGCTGCCCGCCGGCGCCGAGCCGGTGCTCGACTCAGTGCCCACGCTCGAGAACATCAGCAAGCGTCTCAATCTCACCGCGGAGCAGGAAGCCCAGCTCAAACCGTTGTTTCAAAGCCGGGCCGTCGAGCTCGGGAACACGCAGCACGAGTTGCAACAGGCGTCCACCGACCAGCAGAAGCGCGACATCTTGCGCGCGGCGAAACAGGCAGGCGACGCGTTCAATGCGCAGGTCGAAAGTCTGCTCACGCCCGCGCAGCGAAATGAGTGGCATGAAATCCGCTCGGAAGCCCGCGAGAAGATCAAGGAACACATCGACGAGAAGCGCTCGGGCGGCTGATTCGCTTCTACAGTCGACATTGCGGACGCCTGATCAAGTTTCGCGGCATCCCGGTCATTTCCCGAATACTCCGATTCGACGAAAGTGCTTCCGTCGAACTGAAATCAAACTACCGGAGTAATGTGATGCCGCTGATTACCGTACGAACGCTCGAAGGATTGCTCACGCCCGCGCAAAAGAAAGCCATGGTTGAACGTGTGACCGATGCGGCGCTGTCCGTTGAGGGCGAGGCCTATCGGCCGGTGACCTGGGTGATCATCGAAGAAGTGCCGAGCGGCGCCTGGGGCATCGCCGGGCAGACACTCACCACGCAGGATGCCAAGCGGATGGCGGGAAACTGAAGCGAGCCCGACGCTCTATCTAAAGAGCGCCAGATCCACCGACGCGGCCATCGCCGCGTAACCGGCGTCGCTGCCGTGCAGGAAGTCGCCGTTGTGGAATCCGTCCTTCATCTGGTTCGGCTTGTTCGGGTCGCGGATCACGGCGTCGAAATCCAGCACGCCGTCGGCTTCGCCGGAAGTCCTGATCCAGGTGTTGATCGCCTGGCGTACGGCCTCGCCATCCTCTGAGTAGTAGAAGGAGCCGCCGTACGGCGTGATCGTCGCAGCGATCACCTTCAGCCCTTTCGCGTGCGCGCGCGCGATGAGCTGCCGGTAACCGGCGATCATGGATTCCGCCGTCGGCTTCTGGCCGACCGCGAGCGACTTGAAGAGATCCGCGAGCGGACCTTCGAAGTGTCCATAGCCGACGCCGAGATCATTGACGCCCTCGAAGATGACCACCGACTTCACCCCGGGAGTCGAGAACACATCGCGATTGAGGCGCGCAAGCGCATTCAGACCCGCGCCATCGTTCAGCACGCGATTCCCGCTGATGCCCATGTTCACGACGCCCCAACCCTTCGCGCCCTTGGCGTTCAGGCGATTCGCCAGCAGGTCCGGCCAGCGATGATTCGCGTCCATGGTCGAGCCGACTCCATCTGAAATGGAATCGCCTAACACGACGACGGCGCGCGCGGTGCCCGGGGTCTCAACGTCAACGCCCGAAATGAACACGCGAAACTCGGTGGTACGCGTGGCGGTGAAAGGTTTGCCGGTAAAATCACCAGTATCCGACACGAACGCGTTCTGCATGCCGACCGGATGGCAGGTGCATTGGCCGGTGTCTTCCGGCAGGTACATGCTGATCGAAAGACTCGAGAGCGCACGCACTGGCAGATCGATCGGATCGCTGAGATAGGGCGCGCCTACCGGCACTGATGCGGTGGCCTGGCCCGAAAACTTCACCACCCGTTCGGTCCCGGCCTGGATCTCTCCCTTCTCATTCGCGAGCGCCACGCGCACTGCACCGACTGCAAGCGGCTTAGTTCCGTGTTCGTTCGTCAATCGCAGGCGCAGCTTCGATCCACCGACACTGATCCGGACAGTCTGGCGCACAGTTTGATTGTTGAATTCCGGCGTAGCCGGGAACGGACCCATGGCGGGCGTAGGCGGCAACGGCGCGGCGCCCCAGCTCTGCACCCAATCCCCTGCAGCGCTCACCGAGCACAGCGACAAGGCGAGCAGGCACCCGCCGGCGAAACCAAACTTCGTTCTCATGGTCCGGGAGGATAGGACGCCAAGGAACGCGTAACTCCACCGAACGTGAACTAACGTTCGAAGCGCACCGTCATCATTGCGAAATCCTGGCCGCGGTTCGGCGCTTTGACGCCGCCGTTCGACCAATGGCGCACGGAGAATTCGAACACGGCGGGAATGCTCTCTGGGCTTACCCGCACCGCCAGTTGTTCCGCGAAATTCCAGGGAGTGGCGCTGAGCACGTTTTCTTCGGTCTTGTACGACACTCCAAATCCAAAGTACGCATTCACCGGACCGTACCCGATCAATTTCCAGCGGCGTGAAAGCGAAGCACCCCAGTAGGGAGCCGCCAGCTCATGCCCGAGCGATTCCCGCTCTGCCGATATCTGATCGTGCGCGAAGCGAAACAGTCCAAACTCGTAGCGACTCCGATCCCAGGTCACGGTCAACGGAATGACCACGCCGCCAGTGTTCTGCCAGGCATGATAGGTGCCACCGATCCCGAGCTGGACCTCGCAGGTCTCGCACAGGTCCGAAATCCTCCGCGGAAAGCTCATCTCCGAGGCGCGCACGGACGCCACCGGCAATTGTTGATCGAACGGACCGGCCCAGGCGGCCGATGCCGACAGGGCTGCTAGAGCGGCTAACGCGCGAATGACACTTTTCTTCTTCATTGCGCGAATTTTCCCAGCAATCTGGCTCCGTGAAAATTATCCGAAAGATATGGGTTCCACGTACCCCCTTCGAGGTAGTTCCCTGTATACGTCTCCGGTATCTACGCCTGGGAGTGCAAATCGGATGCCGAGAATTCGTTCCGCCCGCAGGGGCATTTCACGAGGGTTCCTGTCGCTGGCGCTGCTGTGCGCGGCAATGGTGGTGCAGGCGGTGGACTATCCCGCACCCATCGAGGGCGACTTCGTACTGCGCGACTTCAAGTTCGCAAACGGCGCGACGCTTCCCGAACTGCGGATTCACTACCGCACCCTCGGCCAGCCTCACAAGAACGCGAAGGGTATCGTTACCAATGCGGTACTCATCGGCCACGGCACGGGCGGGAGCGGCGCGCAGTTCATTCGTCCCGAGTTTGCGGGCGAACTATTCGGCGCCGGCCAATTGCTGGACGCGACTCGCTACTACATCGTGCTGGCGGACGGCATCGGCCACGGCAAGTCCGCGAAACCCAGCGATGGTTTGCGCACGAAGTTTCCTCTGTACGGCTACACCGACATGGTGGAAGCGCAGTACCGCCTGCTCACGGAAGGGCTCGGGGTGAATCACCTGCGCCTCGTGATGGGCACCTCGATGGGTGGCATGCACACCTGGGTGTGGGGCGAGCATCATCCGGAATTCATGGACGCGCTCATGCCGCTCGCAAGTCTTCCCACCCAGATCTCCGGGCGCAATCGCGTCTGGCGCAAAACCATCATCGATGCGATCCGGAACGATCCGGCCTGGGCTTCCGGCAACTACACCACGCAGCCGCCTTCCCTGCGCACCGCGGCCTCACTCATCTTTTTTATGGGCAGCAACCCGATCCTGCGCCAGGAGCAGATGCCCACGTTCGCGAAGACCGACGAAGTGCTGGACGCCGCGATGACCACCGCGATGCGCGACCAGGACGCGAACGATCTGCTCTACCAGATCAGCGCGTCGTGGGATTACGACCCGGGTCCTGGACTTGAAAAGATCCGCGCGCCGCTCACCGCGATCAATTCGGCGGACGATCTGATCAATCCGCCCGAGCTCGGCATCCTCGAGCGCGAGATCAAGCGCGTGCCGCGCGGCGCGGCCGTGCTCATTCCACTCAGTCCGCAAACGCGCGGGCATGGCAGCCACACGATCGCAGCGCTCTGGAAGGAGCATCTCGCGCGGTTGCTGGAACGATCACAGCCGCCCCGTTCAAGCGCGGCGCACTAGCTACCCGCCGGAAGATCGAACACCAGGACTTCGGCATTGCTGCCGCGCGCGATATCCACTTGCCGTTCGTCGGTGAGCTTGAGCGCATCGCCGGCCTCGAGCTCGATTTCATTGACGTGCAGATTGCCGCGCGCCAGGTGCACATAGGCGCAGCGTCCGGGCGCGAGGTCGAGACTGCCGTGCTCGGCGCCGTCGAACAGCCCGCTGTAGATACGCACGTCCTGGTGCACGCGCACCGAACCGGCCGCGCTATCCGGCGACGCGATGAGTCGCAACCGCCCGCGTTTGTCTTCCGGCGTGAAGCGCTTCTCTTCATAACTCGGTTGCATCCCGGAAGCCTGCGGCACGATCCAGATCTGCAGGAAATGCACGCCGTGCTGGCTCGATGCATTGAACTCGCTGTGTCGCACTCCGGTACCCGCGCTCATGCGCTGGACATCCCCCGGGCGAATCGTCGATCCATTGCCGATCGAATCCTGGTGCGCGAGCTCGCCCTCGAGCACATAGCTGATGATTTCCATGTCGCGGTGGCTGTGGGTTCCAAAACCCTTCCCGGGCGCGACGCGATCCTCGTTGAGGACCCGCAGCGGACCGAACGCCACGTGATCCTCGTCGAAGTAGTCCGCGAAAGAAAAACTGTGAAAGGACCGCAGCCACCCGTGATCTGCGTGGCCCCGATCCTTGCTGCGACGGACGACTTTCATGGCTACTCCAATGGCGCTGAGTCGAATTGTAAGCGCTCGAAGCGATACTTCAGACAGGAATACACTGCCTTCAGGCAACCCGGAGCGCACACATGAAAGAGATCGGCTTCATCGGACTCGGGCGGATGGGCGCCAGCATGGTGCGGCGCCTTGCGGACGCCGGGATCCGCTGCGTGGCGCACGACGCGAATCCGGCCGCGGTGCAGGCGCTACAGGCGCCGGGCATCACCGGCGCTCCAACGCTCGCGGCTTTCGTGGCGCAGCTCGCCACCCCGCGCGCGATCTGGTTGATGCTGCCCGCGGCGGTGGTCGATCCGGTGCTCACGCAACTGCGGCCGCTGCTCGCGCCGGGCGACATCGTCATTGACGGCGGCAATTCGTATTACCGCGACGACCTGCGCCGCGGCGCGGAGTTGAAACTTGCCGGTATCCACTACCTCGACGTCGGCACCAGTGGCGGCATCGCCGGCGGCGAAAACGGCTACTGCCTCATGATCGGCGGCGAAGCGGACGTGGTGAAAACACTCGAGCCGATCTTCGCGGCGCTCGCGCCGGCGCCGGGCGCCGTTGCGGGCGGCGCACCTAACTACGCCGGCACCGCCCGACTCGGTTACCTGCACTGCGGGGCGCACGGCGCGGGTCATTTCGTCAAGATGGTGCACAACGGCATCGAGTACGGCGTGATGGCCGCGTTCGCGGAAGGCTTCAACATCCTGCGCAACGCCGACATCGGCACGCGACCTCGCACGAACGACGCCGAGACCACGCCGCTGCAACACCCGGAGGCCTACGCGTACAACTTCGACCTGGCGGGAATCGCCGAGGTCTGGCGTCACGGCAGCGTCGTGCGCTCGTGGCTGCTCGACCTCACGGCGCTGGCGCTCGCGGAGGATCCCGGCCTCGCGGGCTTCGCCGGACGCGTGTCGGATTCGGGCGAAGGTCGCTGGACCGTCGCGGCGGCGGTAGATGAAGGCGTGCCGGCGCCCGTGATAACGACCGCATTGTTCAGCCGCTTCGAATCGCGCGGCAATGCCGACTTCGGTGACCGCCTGTTGTCGGCGATGCGCAAGCAGTTCGGCGGTCACGTCGAGAAGAAGGCCTGACCGCTTCAGCGATAGGTCGCGATCATCGCAGCCATCTCGCGCAGAAAGTCCTCCGAGCGCGCATGCCCCGGCGCGGCCTGCAGGAACGGCTCGCGGTACCACGGCCAGCGGTATTCGACGCTGCGCTGGGGGCGATCGCCGCGCAACAGCGTGAACTCGCGCGTGTTGAGGCGGCGCCGGATCGTCGTACCGATCTTCTCCTCGTTGACCGCGTACACGGCGCCGTCGAGCACGACGAAAAACCCGGCCTTGTAGTTAGGCTCGGCGTCGAAGCGCTCGCGCGACGCGGCAAAGTAGGCAGCGAACACTTTGCTCTTGATGGACTGGATCTCGGCGCCGACGCCGAGCACATATGCCAGGTTGCGTGGCTCGGGCATGGGCTCGACTGTGGCGCGCGCCGCGTCGATGAACAGGCTGTAGTAGGTTTTCGGGGCGCCCTTCTCCGACTGGAATCCCGCCACGCATACCCGCCCCGATTCGGGCAACCCTCTGGTGTCATTCACGAACATTGGGGGTTATGTCCGGCGCTCCCGCGGATCGATTGTCAGTGGCGGCGATTATATTCCGGCTAATCGCCGGCACCGACTTTCCCTTGCAACTGTTCGCCCGACACGGCGGTCTGTAAACGGCCGAAGCCGAATACCTCGTCGAGCGCGTGCGCGCCGCCCTCGATCCCCGCACGCACGATCTCGCCGGCATGCGCACTGTAGGTAATTCCATTACCGCCGTAGCACAAGGCGAACTGCAGCCGCGGATTCATGCCGGGTACGCAACCGATGTAGGGCAACCCGTCGCCGGTCCGCGCGAAGCTTCCCGCCCAGGCATACGCGATCTCGGGCAGCGGACTGCCGAAAAGGTCCTCGTATGCCGCAGCCAGGCGCCGAATCTGTCGCGGCAGGAGCGCTTCGCGCGCCACGGCGCTCTTGAACGGCACGTCCGCTCCACCCACGAGGAGCCGGCCATCTCGCGTGGTTCTTATATATGTGTACGGACGCGCGCTCTCCCAGATGAGAGGCAAGACGCGGGCGAGCCCGGTGGCATCCAACGGCTCAGTCACCAATGCAAACGTATTGTCGATGTTGATGGTCCTGGCGATATCGCGCGGCAGGAACCGCAACGATTCGTAACCCGCGCACACCACGACCTGCCGCGCTCTCAAGGTACGCGCGTCATCCGAGCGCAGCGTCAGCATTTCGCCGCCATCGTCGATCGCTTCGACATTGACGTGTTGCCGAATTTCAACGCCGTGTCGCTCGCAGCCAGCGAGCACGGCGCGCGTCAACCGTACGGGATCGATCTGCGCGCCGAGCGCGGACAGGATGGCCGCGGGCCGTCGGCAGCCGAAGCGTTTGATGAGCTCCGCCTCATCCACCCACTCACAAGCGATGCCGATCGCGCGGCGCGCCGCGAGTTCGGTGCGCAGGAACGGCACGGCGTCCTTGTCAGCGGCGAGATACAAGCTGGCGCGGCGCTCGTAGTCTGCGCCGGCGAGCAGCTCCGGAAATCTCCGTTCGAGCCGCTCGAAGCTCGCGAGGCATGCGCGATACGCACGCGTTGCGAGCTCGGGGCCGAGCATCTTTGCGAGATCGACGAGATGCGTGTCGATTTCATACTGCAGCAACGCTGTCGATGCCGCGGTGCTGCCCTGCGCAACCTCGCGACTCTCCAGCACCACGACGCGCAGACCCGTCGAAACCAGCGCGTCCGCAACCAGTGCGCCGGTGATGCCGGCACCAATAATTGCCACGTCGCATTCCTCCGCACCGCCGCGGCGGACCGCGCAATCGCCGATGCCATTGCGCATCAACCAATAGGGCTGACTTGATCGGATGTCGTTCGCGGAATGCCGACGGAAGGGCCACATGCGAACGAGATTAGAAGCTCGCACGGCCGCGGCGTGTAAGACGCAGCGTGCTGCGCGCGGTAATTCCCGGCTGCCGGGAGCTGCCGGGCTTGCCAGATTATTCTCACAACTCGATGGGCGAAGCCGCCATGACGCGGCACCCATTGTCGATATCTACTAGCTAATCCACATTCCGCGACCGGATCAGCCTGGTTTGCCAAACGGGGCGCGCCGCCGTGCCGCAAGTGAGATCGCCGCGAGTACCAGGAGAATTCCGCTGCCTGCAATCCAGGGCCACCAGTTCACGGAAGTGGGGAGCGGATCCAGCGATAGCGACGCCAGGGGAGCCAGTTGCTGCGCTGTTGCAACGCCTGAGAGCGCCAGGCACAGCGTCGCCGCCGCAGCTCTAATCGCGCTTGAAGTCAACATGGCACGCAGCCTACGCGCGATCGTCAGTCACGTCTGTGCGGCAACGAACGCAGCCCGCGAGTCGGGGGGCCTTTTGAGCGATCGCGCACCCCGTTGGGCATGAGCATAGACTGCCCGCCAACGCCCACATCGCCTTCGCCGCTCGCTCGACGTGCGGCGCGTCGGCGGACAAAGGCGCCGACGGGCGTCGGCGCATTCCCACAAATTTCCGCGTGAAGGTGAGATGGCGCTTCGAGCGCCAATTTCGCGTAATGCACCCTGACGACTTACACACCCGGCGGTTTCTTGCACCCATTCTTCAGCGACATTCTTGAAAAGCTGTTCGCTGGATCGGACTGGGATAGCGATCAAATCCTCCGCGAGGAGATCTTCAGCGTCGATCGGCTGGAGGAACACGCCCGCAGTCTGGCAGCGGCGCAGCCGGTAAGTACGACACTGGGTTTCGGACGTTCCCTCGGCGCGCGGCTGCGCAACAACGAGAAGGTGCTGCTGGCTGCCTATCGCTCGATCGCGAAAGCGATCGACGAAGGCCGCGGCATCACGCCCGCGGCCGAATGGGTGCTCGACAACTACCACGTAGTCGAGGAGCAGATCCGCGAGATTCGTGAGGACTTGCCGCCGGGATTCTACCGCCAGCTACCCAAGCTTGCCGCCGGACCGTTCACGGGCTTCCCGCGCGTCTTCGGCATCGCCTGGGCATTCGTTGCGCACACCGACAGCCGCTTCGAGCCCGAGATCCTGCAGCGCTTCGTGCGTGCGTATCAAAGTGTCGAACCGCTGACGATCGGCGAGCAATGGGCCGTCGCAATCACCCTGCGCATCGTGCTGGTCGAGAATCTGCGCCGGGTCGCGCAGCGAATCGTCATCAGTCGCGCCGCGCGCCAGGAGGCCGACGCGGTCGCAGATTCCCTGCTCGGCGTGAATGGACAGAGCATTGACCCCGAGGCGCTGCGCGCCTGGCAGCGCAAGCCGTCGCCACTGACACCGGCGTTCGCGGTGCAACTCGTCCATCGACTGCGCGACCAGGATCCGTCGACGACACCGGCGCTGCTGTGGCTCGAAGAGCGGCTCGTGGAACAAGGCACCAGCTCCGAGCTACTGCTCCAGGAAGAGCATCTGCGCCAGGGCGCCTCGAATGTCACGGTGCGCAACATCATCACCAGCATGCGGCTGATGTCCGACGTCGACTGGTCGGAATTCTTCGAAAGCGTGAGCCTCGTAAACGCGGCGCTCTACGAGTCATCCGATTTCGCCGCGATGGATTTCGCCACGCGCAACCTGTATCGAAACGCCATCGAAGAACTCAGCCGCGGATCGCAGCTGTCGGAACTCGAGATCGCGCGACGAGTGCTGGCGGCCGGCGCAGCGGCCACGAGCGAGCGCGAACGAGATCCGGGATTCCACCTGATCGCCGAGGGTCGCCGCAAATTCGAGCGCGCCATCGACTTTCGCGCTTCCTGGCGGGATTGGCCGAGCCGCCTCGCGTTCACGGTGGGCGCGGCCGACTACGTCGCCGCGATCGCGTTCACCAGCGCGCTCATTCTATCGATACCGCTCTCGGTACTGCAGCACGCCTTTGCTCCCGAAGGCGTGCTGTGGTTGTTAGGGTTCCTCGGTGTGGTTCCGGCGCTCGACATGGCCGTCGCGCTGGTGAACCGGGCGGTGACGCGCGGCGTGGCTGCGAGCCGGCTACCGAGCCTCGCGCTGCGCGACGGCATTCCCGCGGACCTGCGTACCTTGGTCGCCGTACCCGTCATGCTGCGCTCGCGCGCGGCCGTCGAAGAGCACCTGCATCGCCTCGAGATTCACTACCTGGCTTCCCCGGATGATCAGCTGCATTTCGCGCTGCTGTGCGACTGGGTCGACGCGGCGACCGAGCACCTCGAAGGCGACGATGAATTGCTCGACATCGTGGTGGTCGGAATCGCGCGCCTGAACCGGCGCTATGGTCCGGCGGTCGGGGGCGAACGCTTCCTGGGGTTGCATCGCAAGCGAGTCTGGTGCGAGAGCGAGGGCTGCTTCATGGGATGGGAGCGCAAGCGCGGAAAATTGCATGAGCTCAATCAACTGCTGCGCGGCGCCACGGACACCACCTATGTCACCAGCACCGGCGCCACGCCCTGGGTGCCCTTCGGCGTGCGCTACGTGATCACGCTCGACGCCGACACCCAGCTGCCGCGTGAAACGCCACGGCGACTCATCGGCAAGATGGCGCACCCGCTCAATCGCCCGCGCTTCGACGCACGCCTCCGTCGCGTGGTCGAGGGCTATGCGATCCTGCAGCCCCGCGTCACATTTTCGCTGCCAGTGACCACCGAGGCGACGCCGTTTCAGCGCGTGTTCTCGGGGTCCGCGGGCGTCGATCCATATGCGGCCGCAGTCTCGGACGTTTACCAGGACTTGTTAGGTGAAGGCTCGTTCGCCGGCAAGGGGATCTACGACGTCGACGCGTTCGAGGCCGCGTTGGCTGGACGCGTCCCCGAGAGCTCCCTGCTCTCGCACGACCTGTTCGAAGGCGTATTCGCGCGCGCGGGCCTCGCCTCCGACGTCGAAGTGGTCGAAGATTTCCCGGCGCGCTATGACGTTGCATCGCTGCGCCAGCACCGCTGGGTGCGCGGTGATTGGCAGCTGCTGCCATGGATCGTCGGCTCGCGCGGGGACCCTCTGCCGCTGATCGGATTGTGGAAGATGCTCGACAACCTGCGCCGCTCGTTGTCGACTCCGGCAAGTGTCGCGGCACTAGTGGCCGGGTGGACGCTGCCCGAGTCCATGGCGATTCCGTGGTGCGCCTTCGTCCTGCTTGCGCTGACGCTGCCGACCCTGTTGCCGCTGGCGTCGGCGATCCTGCCGCAGCGCTCCACGATAACCTGGCGCAGTCATCTGCGTGCGCTGCGCCTCGACACGGGTGTCGCCCTGGGGCAAGCCGCGTTGCTCATCACCATGCTCGCGTACCAGGCGTGGCTCATGAGCGACGCCATCGTGCGGACGTTGTGGCGGATGTTCGTGAGTCATCGACATCTGCTCGAATGGATACCCGCCGACCTGTTGCAAAACGCGCGCAACGATATCCGTGGCTTTTTCGTGCGGATGAGCCGCAGCGTGGTGCTGGTGCTGGCCGCCGCGGCGCTGGTCGCGGCTTGCAACGGCGGAAAACTGCCCGGCATCGCGCTGCCGTTCCTGCTGCTGTGGCTCGCAGCGCCGTTGGTCGCATGGCGTGTCAGCCGGACACCGCCCGCCGCTGCGCGCTCCGCGCTGTCGTCAGAGCAGCAGGCCGCGCTGCGCCAGGTCGCGCGCCGCACCTGGCGCTTCTTCGATACCTTCGTCACCGCGGAGAACAACCACCTCCCTCCCGACAACTACCAGGAAGATCCACGCGGTGTGGTGGCGCAGCGGACTTCTCCGACCAACATCGGCCTCTATCTACTATCGATCGTCGCGGCGCGCGACTTCGGCTGGTGCGGGATGCGCGATGCCCTCGACCGCATCGAGGCGACGCTCGGCACGATGGCGCGCATGCAAAAGCATCGCGGGCACCTCTTCAACTGGTACGACACGCGCGACCTGCGGCCGCTCGATCCGCGCTACGTGTCTTCGGTCGATTCGGGCAACCTCGCTGCGCACCTGATCGCGCTGGCGGGCGCCTTTCGCGAGTGGCAAAAGGCTCCGGAGCCGCTGCGGGGGGCGACCTGCGGCCTCACCGACGCGCTCGACCTGGCGCGCCAGGCATTGCGTGACTTCAAATTCGTGCCCGGCCTCACCATCACGCGCGGCCTGCTGCAGACCGCGTTCGATGATCTCGAAGCGACCCTGCGTCCACCCGGCGCGGCGCTCGATCCCCACACCGACCAGCTGGCGCTCGCGCTCGAACGTTGTTCGACTCTCGTGGACATGGTGCGCACGCTCGCCGCCGAGACGCACTCGGATCGCGACATGGACCTGGTGTACTGGGTGGAAGCCACGCGCCGCACGCTCGATAGCTGGCGCAGCGACCTGCTGGTCAAGGACCCCGCCGGATATCTGGTCGAGCATCTCGAGAGCCTGGCAAACCTCGCCCTCGGGTTGTCCGCCGCGATGGAGTTCGGCTTCCTGCTCGACGGGCAACGCAAGCTGTTGTCGATCGGGTATCGCGCCACCGACAACACGCTGGATGAAAGCTGTTACGACCTGCTCGCCTCGGAGGCGCGGCTCGCGAGCTTTGTCGCGATCGCCAAGGGTGACATTCCGGTGCGGCACTGGTTTCGTCTCGGGCGCACGGTCACGCCGATCGGCGCGGGCGCGGCTCTGGTGTCCTGGTCGGGTTCGATGTTCGAGTACCTGATGCCGGACCTGGTGCTGCGCGCGCCCGGCGGTAGTTTGCTCGCGCAGACCAGCCGTCTCATCGTGAAGCGTCAGATCGACTATGGGGCGGAGCTCGACCTGCCCTGGGGCGTGTCCGAGTCCGCGTACAATGCGCGCGACCTCGAGTTCACCTATCAATATTCGAACTTCGGAGTGCCTGGGCTGGGACTCAAGCGCGGCCTGTCGGAGAACAAGGTGGTCGCGCCCTACGCCACCGGCCTCGCTGCCATGGTTGATGGTGAGGCAGCGCTCGCCAACTACGCCGCGCTCGCCGACCTGGGTGCATGTGGCCGCTTCGGCTTCTACGAAGCGGTGGACTTCACCGACAGCCGCGTACCCGAGGGCGCCACACGCGCTGTGGTGCGTGCCTACATGGCGCATCACCAGGCAATGAGCATCGTCGCCATCGCGAATGCACTGCTTGATGGCCGCATGCGTGACCGCTTCCACTCGAACGTTGCGGTACAGGCGACGGAATTGCTCATGCAGGAACGGACGCCGCGCGACGTATCTGTCGCGCATCCGCGCGCCGAGGAAGTCGGGACGGCGGCGCGAGTCGCGGACCTGCAGGTGCCCGAAGTGCGGCGCCTGCGCAGTCCGCACGACTCGGCGCCGCAGACCCACCTGCTCTCGAACGGCCGCTATTCCGTGATGGTCACGGCGGCGGGTGCGGGATACAGCCGTTGGAACGATCTCGCCGTGACGCGCTGGCGCGAAGACGCGACGCGCGATGACACCGGCAGTTTCTTCCTGCTGCGCGACGTAGATACCGGCCGCGTGTGGTCGGCCGGATACCAGCCCACGGCCGCAGCGCCTGACAGCTACGAGGTGAGCTTCACCGAAGATCGCGCCGAATTCATTCGCAGCGACGGGGATTTCGTCACGGCGCTCGAGATCGCCGTTTCTCCCGAAGAGAACGCCGAAGTGCGGCGTCTCTCGATCAGCAATACGTCGACGCACGCCCGCGAAATCGAAGTTACTTCATACGCCGAGCTCGTGTTGGGTTCCCAAGCGTCGGACGTCGCGCATCCGGCGTTCGCCAAACTATTCGTGCGCACCGAGTATCTCGCGCAGCACGGCGCGATATTCGCGACGCGTCGCCGCCGTGAACCCGGCGAACCCGAACTGTGGGCGTCGCATCACGCCGTCGTCGAAGCCGTGGTCGTCGCCGGACCTGAAATCGAAACCGATCGCGCGCGCTTCATCGGCCGCGGCCGGGAGCTGCGCGCACCACTCGCCATGCTCGAGGGGCGCACGCTCTCAGGTACCGTGGGCACGGTGCTCGATGCGGTGTTCGCGATGCGTTATCGAATTCGCGTGCCGGCCGGCGGCACCGCGCGCATCGCGTTCTGGACCTGCGTCGCCCCGAGCCGCGCGCATCTGCTGGAAGTTCTGGACAAGCATCGGGACAGCCAGGCGCGGGTGCGCGTGGCAACACTCGCATGGACGCAGGCGCAGGTGCAGCTGCGGCATCTTGGCATCGACGCCTCGCAGGCCAACCTGTTCCAGCAGCTCGCCGGCCGGGTGCTGTTCGCGGATGCGGCCGCGCGTCCTGCGCCCGAAAACATCCGGCGCGGCGCTGCCGGGCCGCCGGCGCTGTGGTCGCAGGGCATCTCGGGAGATCTGCCCATCGTGCTCGTGCACATCGAAGAGATGGAAGATCTCGCGGTGGTGCGCCAACTGCTGCAGGCGCATGAGTACTGGAGCATCAAGCGCCTGTCCGTCGATCTCGTGATCCTCAACGAGCGCGGCGCCTCCTACGTCCAGGATCTGCAGATTGCACTCGAATCGCTGGTGCGCACGAGTCTCGCGCGTCCGCGCATCGCGGGCGCCGACACGCACGGCAAAGTTTTCGTACTGCGCACCGACCTGATCGCCGCGGACACACGCTCGCTGTTGTCGGCGGCGGCGCGCGTCGTGCTGTGGGGCCGGCGTGGCAGTCTCGCCGACCAGATGGAACGCATTCAGCCTGTGCCCGCCGCAGCGCCACGCCAGCCAAGACGCGCCGCACTCGTGCCTGTTGCCGCCGAGCCGGAAGCGGCGCGCGACCTGGAATTCTTCAATGGCCTCGGTGGATTCGCGGCTCACGGCCGCGAATACGTCATCCGCGCCTCGGGCGGACGAACGACGCCCGCGCCATGGATCAATGTCATCGCCAATCGCGGCTTCGGCTTCCAGGTTTCCGCCGACGGCGCCGGATACACCTGGGCGCGCAACAGTCGCGAGAATGCGCTCACGCCCTGGTCGAACGATCCGGTCAACGATCGGCCCGGCGAAGCGCTTTACCTGCGCGACGAGGAAAGCGGCGAGCTGTGGGGGGCGACGTCCGCTCCGATCCGGCTGGAACACGCGCACTACCGCTGCACTCACGGCTTCGGCTACAGCACGTTCGAACAGCGCGCTCATGGCATCGCGCTTGCGTTAACGATGTTCACACCGCTCGACGACCCCATCAAGATCTGCCGCCTCACCGTTCGCAACGATTCTGCGCGCCGTCGCAGTCTTTCCGTCACGAGTTACGTGGAGTGGGTGCTGGGAGCGTCGCGTGCCGTCGGCGCGCTGCACGTCAGCACCGAACTCGATGCCACGACGCGCGCGTTGTTTGCGCGCAATCCATGGAACACCGAGTTCCCGGGTATCGCATTCGCCGACCTCGGTGGCAGGCACCAGGAGCACACCGGCGACCGCCGCGAATTCCTCGGGCGGCATGGAGCGCTCGATGCGCCCGCCGCGCTCGTCAGCGGCGCACCGCTGTCCGGGCGCGTCGGCGCGGCGCTCGACGCCTGCGCCGCGTTGCGCACGCGTTTCGAACTCGAGCCCGGTGACTCGACCGAAATCGTATTCCTGTTAGGCCAGGCGGCGGGCGCCGCCGAAGCGCGCGAGTTGATCACGCGTTATCGCGGCGCGGATCTCGACGGTGTACTCGGCGCCGTGCGCGAGCACTGGAGCGAGCTCAATGGCCACGTCGAGGTCACGACGCCGGATCGTGCCTTCGACATCATGATGAATGGCTGGCTGCTCTATCAGACGCTCGCGTGCCGCACCTGGGCGCGCGCCGCGTTCTACCAGGCGAGCGGCGCGTATGGCTTCCGCGATCAACTGCAGGATGCGATGGCGCTCGGGCTCGCGCGCCCGCAACTGTTGCGCGAGCAGATCCTGCGCGCCGCCTCGCGCCAGTTTCCCGAGGGCGACGTCCAGCACTGGTGGCTGCCGCACAATGGCATGGGTGTGCGCACGCACATTTCCGACGATCGCGTGTGGCTGGCGTACGTCACCGCGCACTACATCGCACTCACGGGCGATCGCGCGATCCTCGATGTGCCGCTGCCGTTTCTCGTGGGCCCGGCGCTGCCGCCGGATCGGCACGACGCGTTCTTCGCACCGCGCGAAGATGAAAAGGCGGCGCCCCTGTTCGAGCATTGCCGCCGCGGTCTCGAGGGCGCGTTCCGCACGGGCGAACACGGGCTGCCGCTGATCGGGACCGGCGACTGGAATGACGGCATGAATCGCGTCGGAGAACACGGGCGCGGCGAGAGCGTGTGGCTGGGCTGGTTCCTGCATGCGACGCTGACCGCGTTCGCGCCGATCGCGCAGGCGCGCGGCGAAGTCGTGCTCGCAACCTCCTGGCTGGGTCACGCCACCAAACTACGCGCGGCACTGGAGCAACACGCCTGGGATGGCGAGTGGTATCGCCGCGGCTTCTTCGACGACGGCACTCCGCTCGGCTCGGCCGGCAATGACGAGTGCCGCATCGATGCGATCGCGCAGTCGTGGAGCGTTATTTCCGGCGCGGCCAACCCGGCGCGCGCGACGCGCGCCATGGCCTCGCTCGAAGCCAATCTACTCAAGAAGGATCCGCCGCTCGCGCTGCTGTTCACGCCGCCGTTCGACAAGTCCTTGCAGGAGCCGGGATACGTGAAGGCCTACCCGCGCGGCCTGCGCGAGAACGGCGGTCAGTACACCCACGCCGCGATCTGGACCGTGATCGCGCTCGCCATGCAGGGCAAGGCCGCGCTCGCGATGGAAGTCTTCGGGATGCTGAATCCGGTGCGGCGCGCGGCGACGCGCACGGATGTGCAGCGTTACAAGGTCGAACCGTACGCAGTCGCCGCCGACGTGTACTCCGAAGCCCCGCATGCGGGGCGCGGCGGTTGGACCTGGTATACGGGTTCGGCCGGCTGGCTGTATCGCGCGGGCCTCGAGTGGATACTCGGTTTTCGCGTGCGCGAGAACCGCCTCACGATTGCGCCCTGCGTGCCGCCGGACTGGGATGGCTTCCGCATCCGTTATCGTCATGGCAACACACCGTACGAAATCACCGTTGACCGGCAGCCGGGATCCAACGCGCTTCCCCATCTGACAATCGATGGCCAGTTACAAAGGCCCGGGGGCAATGTTGTTGAACTGGTCGACGACGGGGAGAAACACGGCGTGCACGTCGCATGGCTGGCGGCAAGCACCAGCGGCGACGTTGCGGCCATGGAAAACAGCCAATAGCACGCGGCTCAGAGCAATTGCGGGTTATCACGCCATACGCGCCAGCACAGCGCGGTGGCGAACGTCACCCACGCGAGATACGGCACTAACAACCAGGCGGCGGCCTTCCGGATGCGCGCGAAGGCGACGAGCGTCGCGACGATGAGCGCCAGCAGGACGATGATGTCCGCGAAGGCCCAGGCGCCGCGATGCCAGCCGAAGAACAGCCACGACCACAGCGCGTTGGCGGCGAGTTGCACCAGGAACAGGCCCAGCGCACCGCGCGCGCGAGCGAAACCGCGCTCCCGCCAGACAAGCCAGGCGGCCACTCCCATGCCTATATATAAGAGTGTCCAAACCGGGCCAAACGCCCCTGCTCCGGGCGCCCAGGTGGGTTTTTGCAGCATGGCGTAGAAAACGGCCGCATCGACCGAGGCGATCGCGCCGATCCCACCCGCCACGGTTGTTAGCAGCAGCCAGCCGGCGAGCGCCGCCCAGGGATTCACGGACGACGGAACGACGCGCAACGGTGCGGAGGTGTCTTGCATGCGCGATAGTAGACCGCGTGGCGGCCCGCCGTGTCACGCGCCGGATATGCGTCCCAAGTCAGACGAATCTGACCGCATAGTCGGGCCCATGATCGCAATCCTCGAGGCGCGCTGGTCGGCGAGCACAACATCTGCGCGAGCATGGATGAGGTCGCATCGCGGGTGAGTCCTCCCGAATCCCTCAGTAGTACCACTTGAGATTCAAGCCGAGCGCATTGAAGTCGCTGCGCGTTGGCAGGTCGTCGATCTGTCGCGCCAGGTAGATCTCGTAACGGAAATGATGGTTCGCCGTGAATTCCGAGCCGAGCTGCCACAGCGTTCGTGCCCAGTCGTCATAGCGGGTGTCGTAGAACCACTCGACATTAAAGTATGGGGCGATCGCGTGATTGCGCACACTGAACTCGCGACTGGCCTCGACGCGAAACCGATAGCGATTCGAATAGTCGTCCCCGATCCAGCGAAAATCGGCGCGGACGCGCGCTTCCAGGACGACTTCTGCGGGCAGGAATGCCTTGCTGTAGAAGGCGAGGATGCCGCGGTCTTCGGAAACTTTGGCGGCCGAATCGTCGGCGGCCTTGTAGATGCGGTCATAGCCGATTCGCATCCAGAAGTACCGGTTTCGTTGCCAGTCCTCCGTCTGCAAACTTTTTCTGATTGGCTTGAGGGAAACATCCAGATAGGCGGCGAGATCCAGCGAACGTTCGTCCGATTCTTTTCCCTCGGCATAGGCAGCATCAAAGAAGAGCCGCGTCCGCGGATTCAGCTTCACGTAGAGGCTGGCCTCGGGCCAGGCCTCCGAGGAGTCGGCTGCGCGTACGGTGCCTGCAAGAGAG
>Ga0137437_1000103_pt1 | contig 21152 bp, 26 predicted proteins | sample EasRivERMGT138_2_FD_102332 | JGI IMG/M metagenome (GOLD analysis project Ga0137437, IMG submission 102332) | Soil microbial communities from meander-bound floodplain in the East River, Colorado, USA - East River MetaG ERMGT138_2 | ecosystem: Environmental > Terrestrial > Soil > Floodplain ...
CGCAGGCGCTCGTCCAGGTTCTCGGTCTCTCGCCGAATCTGCCGCTGCATTTCCTCGACTATGTGGCGATGGCGACCATTGCCGACGTGGTCCCGCTCGTGGGCGAAAACCGCATTTTGGTGCGCTATGGCCTCAAGAAGATGGCCGACTCGCGGTGGGTCGGGCTGCGCGCGCTGATCGCGACCGCCGGTCTCGCGGGGAAGCCGCTGCGCGGCGCGCACGTCGCCTTCATCCTGGCGCCGCGCCTCAACGCGGTGGGCCGAATCGGCGATGCGAACGACGGTTTGCGGCTGCTGCTCACCGAGAATGCGCAGGAGGCCGGTGCGCTCGCCCGCGAGCTCGAGACGATCAATGCGCGCCGCCAGGAGCTGGACCAGATCATTCTTGACGAAGCGATCGAGCTGGTCGAGCAGACCCTGCAGCCCGCCGATGCCGCGATTGTGCTCGCCCACGAGACGTGGCACCCCGGCGTCATCGGCATCGTCGCGTCGCGGCTGGTGGAGCGGTACGGCCGGCCCACGTTTCTCGTCGGCTGGGATGAGGCGGGCGAGTTTGGCCGCGGCTCGGGGCGGAGCATTGCGGGATTCGACCTGCACGGCGCGCTGCACAAGGTCGGCACCCATCTCGAGAAGTACGGCGGCCACACCATGGCGGCCGGGTTCACGATCAAGCGTGACCGCTTTGATGCGTTCCGCGTTGCGTTCCTGGGCGTCGCGGGCGAGCTTCTCACCCCCGACGATCTCGCGCCCAGCCAGCGCGTGGACCTGGAGCTGCCGCTCGCCTCGGTGAACCAGGAGCTCGAGAAGTTGATTCGTCACCTGGAGCCGTGCGGGGCCGGGAATCCGGCGCCGGTGTTCGGGGTGCGCAACGCGCGGGCGGTTGGTGCGCGGCGCGTGGGCACCAACCACCTGCGCTTCACGCTCGACGATGGCTCCGCCGTGTTGCCCGCGATCGGATTCCGCTGGGCGGACGCGGTGCCCCAGGACTGGCTGACGAACCCGCTCGACGTCGCGTTCCGGCTGGAGCGCGATGACTGGCAAGGCAGGACGACGATCCAGGCTCGGGTGGCGAGTCTTGCTCCGCATCATCGCGGGTGAGTTCAAGGGGCGTCGGCTGCGAACGCCGACGGGCAGAGCGGTCCGCCCCACCAGTGATAGAGTACGGGAGTCGTGGTTCAGCATTCTGCAGCAGTCGATTCCGGACGCGCGCGTGGTGGATTTGTTCGCGGGTTCGGGTGCGCTGGGATTCGAAGCGCTGTCGCGGGGCGCGGTGGCGGTCGATTTCGTCGAGACGCATCGTGATTCACTCACGGCCCTCAAGGCAAATATCGAGGCTCTGAAGGTGGAGGAACGCGTGACGATTCACCGCATCGATGCACTGCGGTTCGCCGAGCGGCTCCCGCCCAACGCGTACGACGTTGCGTTTGCGGATCCCCCGTACGCCACCGATGCTGCCGCGCGCCTGCTCGCCCTGTTTCGCGCGACGCCGTTCGCGCGCGCGTTGTCCATCGAGCATGCCGCCGACCTGGTCCTTGCCGGAGACGATACGCGCCGCTACGGCGACACCGCGATCACGTTCGGGTACGCACCATGAAGCGCGTGGCCGTGTACCCCGGGTCCTTCGATCCCATCACGAAGGGTCATGATGACCTGATTCATCGGTCGCTCGAGTTCGTGGATCGGCTCATCGTGGCGGTCGCGGTCAACGTTGCGAAGCAGCCGCTGTTCACGCTCGAGGAGCGGGTCGCGCTCATCAAGCAGACGGTGTCCGGCAAAGTCGAGGTGCAGTCGTTCGACGGGCTGCTCGCCGAGTTCGCGAAAAAGGTCGGGGCGTCGGTGATCGTGCGCGGGCTCCGCGCGGTGTCGGACTTCGAATTCGAGTTCCAGATGGCGCTGATGAATCGCAATCTGGCGCCGGCAATCGAGACCGTCTTTCTCGTGCCCGCGTTCGATCTGACCTATCTGAGCTCGAGCCTGGTGCGCGAGGTTGCGCGCTTCGGCGGCGATGTCTCCCAACTCGTCCATCCGAAGGTGCAGCAGGCGCTGAAGCGCAAGTTCGCCAAATGAGTTTCCTGGATCGCGTCAAGCAACGGGCGCGCGAAGCGAAACAGCGCGTGGTCTTTCCCGAAGGCGGCGATCCGCGAATTCAGGAAGCGGCGAAACGCGCCGAGCGCGATGGGCTCGCGATCGTCGAGGTGTTGCAGCGCGCGCCCGACTCGCGGACGCCGTTTCTGGCGCGGCATCTGCGCTCGCGCCGTCCCGATCGCTTTCCGACCGACGCGTCCGCCGCCGAGGCGCTCGAGCATCCGCTCACGCGCGGAGCGTGCCTGGTGGGGATCGGAGCGGCCGACGTCATGGTGGGCGGCGCGGTCTATCCGAGCGCGGACACGATCCGGGCGGCGCTGTGGGCCGTGGGAATGGCGCCCGCCATCGCGACGGTGTCGGGCGCGTTCTACATGATCAAAGACGACCGGGTCCTGACGTTTGCCGACTGCGCCGTGTGTCCCGAGCCGACCTCCGTCCAGCTGGCCGACATCGCGATCGCGTCGGCGCGCGACCGGCGCCGCATCGTCGGAGACGAGCCGGTGGTCGCCTTTCTTTCTTATAGCACCCGGGGCAGCGCCGACGGGCCGCGGGTGGAGCGCGTCCAGGCCGCGATCACCCAGCTGCGGGGCCGGCAGCCGGCGCCCGATTTCGAATTTGACGGCGAGCTCCAGAGCGATGCGGCGCTCGTGGCGGACGTCGGGGCACGGAAGGCGCCCGGGTCACGGGTGGCGGGCCGTGCCAACGTACTGGTGTTTCCCGATCTGGATGCCGGCAACATCGGCTACAAGCTGGTGCAGCGGCTCGGCGAGTGGATCGCGCTCGGCCCGATCCTGCAGGGACTCGCCAAACCGATTGCAGACCTGTCGCGCGGCGCCACCGCCGATGATATTGTGAACACGGCCGCGATCGCCATTCTCCAGACGCGCAAAGCCTAGGGGGTCATCGGGATGCGGTTCACCCTGAAGAAGGATAAGAGCGGCGTCGTCATCGTCGGTGTCGAAGGCCAGCTCATCGTCGGCAACCGTCAGGAGCTGAAGCAGAAGGTCCTCGACGCGCTCGAAGAAGGCTCGCGCAAGTTCATTATCGACTTCAGCAAGACCGGATATATCGATTCGTCCGGACTGGGCGTCCTGGTCTCGCTCTCCAAGAAGATTCGCGAGCAGGGCGGGGAGCTGCGGCTCGCCGGCCTGAACGCCGATCTCCAGACGCTGTTCGAGCTGACCAAGCTGGACACCCTGTTCGCCATCACGCGTACCGCCGAGGAGGCGCTCGCCGCGTTTTGAGTCTGCGCCTGGATGTAACGCCCGACTCGATGCGGCTCGACGTCCCGAGCGATCTTGGGATGGTCGGCGACGCGGTCGAGCTGGTGGCGAGTCACCTCCCGCCCGGCACGCTCTCGCCCCGCCGGATCAGCTTCAATCTCCGCACCGCCCTCGCGGAAGCCCTGGGGAACGCGATTCGCTACGGCACGGGGGAGGATCCCGCGCGCGTGGTGCGCGTGCGTGTCGAGCTGGGCCGCGACTACGTCCGCATCTACGTGATCGACGATGGCCGCGGGTTCGACGCGAGTCGCCTGCCCGACCCGACGTTGCCCCACAATCTGGAGCACGAGCAGGGGCGCGGGCTGTTCGTCATGCGGCATCTGGTCGACGACGTCGCCTTCAACGAGAAAGGCAACGGCATCTGCCTGACGCTCCGAGCGGGGTGACACGACTCGAGCGCCTCCTCCCGGTGCTCGCGGCGCTTTCCGGTACCACCCTGCGTTTGTGGCGTGCCAAGACTCCGGGCGGACGGCTGCTGCCGGTAGGTTCCGAAGAGCCGCAGTGGACGCCGACGCCGAACGGCGGCGGGCGGCTCGAGACGCCGGATGGCCCCGCCTGGTTTCAGCCGATCCCCACGGTATCGGATACCTGGTTGGAGTTGCGGGGGGAGGAGCACGCGGCGGCCAAGATCGCCGACGTGATCGGCGCGTTGCTCGGCGCGGAAGAGGAGACCGGGCAGGTCGCGGCCGAGCTGTCGGGGCGCTACGAGGAAATCGACCTGATCTACACGATCAGTGAAATCCTCGGGCACACAATCCGACTGGACGAGGCGGCGAATCGCATCTTGCGCGAGGTGTGCGCGGTCGTGCGGGCGCGCCGCGGGACATTGATGGTGCACGATGCCCGCGCCAACGTCTTGCGGCTGGTCGCCGCGCGCGGCGTGGACCTCGGCGAGATCGACCCCGTCGAAGTGGATGACCCCAAGTCGGTCGCGGCGCGCGTGTTCCGCGAGATGCGCATCATCAGCTACGATCCCACCGACCAGCGCGCGCAGAAACCGCCGAACCCCATCGAGCGCCAATACCGCGGCCTCGCATTTCTGTCCGTACCGGTCGTGTACGCGTCTCCGGGACGGGTGCCGTCCCCGATCGGGGTGATCAACCTGACGGATCGAACCGGGCAGGACGCGTTCACGGCCGGCGATCGCAAGCTCGTCGCCGCGATCGCGAATCAGATCGGCGCGGCGATCGAGAATGCGCGCCTGGTCGAGCGTGACCTCGAGCAGCAGCGGGTGCGGCGCGAGCTGGAGCTGGCGCACGACCTGCAGCTCAAGCTGCTGCCGTCGCCGGCCGTGGTCGCGGACAGGGCCGATGTGGCGGCGCGGTGCCGCCCGGCCGAATCGGTCGGCGGGGACTTTTACAACCTGTTGAGCCTGCATGACGATCGGGTCGGCGTGATGATCGGCGATGTGTCGAGCCACGGGTTCGGTGCCGCGCTGATCATGGCGCTCGCGATGGCCGCGTCCGGTATCCACGCCGAGACCGCGGAGTCGCCCCACGAGGCGGTAGGACGGCTCGAAACGTCGCTGGCGGAAGAGCTGGCCGAGACCGAGATGTTCTTGACGCTCTGCTACGTCGTGGCCGATCCCGCAAACGGCAAGCTCACGTATGCGAACGCCGGCCATCCCCACGCGTTTCTGGTCTCCACGGAAACGGGCGAGATAACGCGCCTCGAGGCGACGCGCCCGCCGCTCGGACTCGGCGTGGGGGGACACGAGCGCACCGTGCCGTTCGAGCGAGGGAAAGCGATTCTCTGCCTGTTCACCGATGGCTTGGCCGATGCGCGCGGACCCGGCGGCGAGCGGTTCGGCGAGCAGCGCGTGCTGAGCCACGTCGTGAATCTTCGAGGCCGGCCGGCGCGCCCCATTCTGGAGGCCGTGTTTACCGATATCGCCGCGTTCACCGGCGGCGTGCCGGCGAGCGACGACCGCACGCTGGTTCTGCTCAAAGTTTGAGACGGCTGGGCCAGCATTTTCTCGATGACGTCGGGATTCTCGGGCGAATCGTGGACGCGCTCGACCCGGTTCCCGGCGAGACGGTGCTGGAGATCGGGGCGGGGAAGGGGTCGCTAACCGCAGCACTGCTCGGGCGTGGGCTGAAGGTCATAGCGATTGAAAAGGATCGTGCACTTGCCGGGGCGTTAGCGCGCGAGAATCTCACGGTCATCGATGGCGACGCGTTGCGTCTCGAGTGGCCGCGCGTGCCGAAGGTCGTTGGGAATATCCCTTACTACATCACGTCTCCGCTCATCGATAAGGCTCTGAGCCCGCCGCTGCCGGAGCGCGTCGTGTTTCTGATGCAAGCGGAAGTGGCCGACCGGCTGGCGGCCAAACCGGGGAGCAAGATGTACGGCGCGTTATCGGTTGGTGTGCAGGCGGTGTGTCGCGTGGAGAAGCTGTTCGCGATCGCTCCCGGATCATTCAAGCCACCACCAAAGGTCCGAAGTGCCGTGGTGCGGCTGACACCGCTTGCCGAGCCGCTCGTCAGGCCCGAGGAGATTGCGCCGTTGCGGGTGTTTGTGACGGCGTGCTTCAGCAAGCGGCGCAAGCAGCTTAAAAACGCGGTCCCGGACCTAACGGTCGCACAACTCCGAGAGCTAGGCCTCGATCCCACCATCCGGCCCGAACGGCTGCCGCCCGAGATGTTCGTTCGCCTGTTGCGCCAGCGGCGCTTAAAAACGCATCCAAGTTGACGGAGGCTCGCGTAGACCCTCCCCAACGACATATCCATGTTTGTTGATATGTCGGGATATGGTGGGGGGCATGAGTCGCCGCGAACTGCTTCGATTTGCCAAGAATCACCCACGCATCCGCCCTGGTTGGCCAATCGGGCCGCATCCCTTGCCCGTCCAGATCGCGCACGTGGGCCAATGGTTTCATGCCATATCGGACACGACCCGCCTAGCTATCCTGGAATTCCTGTCACAGCGGGAACGGTGTGTTACGGAGCTTCACCAGGTCCTCGGCGCCGCCCAATCCAGCGTGTCCTATCACTTGAGGATCCTGCGCGAATCGGGTCTGGTCCGCGAGCGCCGCGAAGGGCGCTGGAAGTACTTCAGCATTCGGGTCGACACGCTGGAGCACATGAGCACATTTTCGCAGGTCGTGGGCCCCGGCAAGCACGTGGGAACCTGCCCGTTGACCTGCTGCCGGTAGGACCTTGACGTATCAAGAAAACTTGATACGTTAGTGTCCATGACAAACGCCGCTCTCGTGGCCCGCTGGTTTCACGCGCTCTCGGACGAGACGCGCGTGCAGATCGTCGAGATGCTCTCGCACAAGGAGCGCTGCGTCTGCGAGCTCGAGCAGGTGCTCGATATCGCCCAGTCCAAGCTCTCGTTCCACTTGAAAGTGCTGAAGGAAGCCGACCTGATCGCCGATCGGCGAGAGGGGCGGTGGATGTTCTACGGACTTCAGCGTGAGACGCTCGACCAGATCGCCGCGTACACGAAATCCGTGAAGCCCGGCAAGCATGCCGGCAGCTGTGCCGTGGCCTGTTGCGACTGAGTTCACCCCAAAGGAAGGCATGATGAGCGACATCAAAGAGACCGTCAAAGAGAAGTACGCTGAAGCGGCCCTGAAGGTCGTGGGTGGTGCGCGGGGCAGCTGCGGCCCGAGCGGCGCTTGCGGCTGTGACCCGGTCACCGAAAACCTCTACGATGCCTCGCAGACCAGCGGGCTGCCGGAAGGGGCGGTGCTCGCCTCACTCGGCTGCGGTAATCCCACCGCACTCGCCGAGCTGCGTGAAGGCGAGGTCGTGCTGGACCTGGGGTCGGGCGGCGGCATCGACGTGCTGCTGTCGGCCAGGCGCGTCGGTCCGACCGGCAAAGCCTATGGCCTCGACATGACGGATGAGATGCTGGCGCTTGCGCGTGACAATCAGGCGAAGGCCGGCGCGCAGAATGTCGAATTCCTCAAAGGCGAGATCGAGAGTATTCCGCTGCCGGCGCAGGCCGTCGACGTCATTATCTCGAACTGCGTCATTAACCTTTCCGCGGACAAGCGCCGTGTTCTCAAAGAGGCCTTCCGCGTGCTCAAGCCCGGCGGCCGGTTCGCGGTTTCGGACGTCGTGTGTCGCGGGGAGATTCCTGACGCGGTGCGTCGCAGCATGGAGCTGTGGGTTGGTTGCGTCGCCGGCGCGCTGGAGGAGAACGAATACCGCCGGCTGCTCGCCGACGCGGGCTTCGTGAAGATCGATATCGAGCCGACGCGCATCTACGCCTTCGAGGACGCACGCACGCTCCTGTCGGGCGCCGGTCTCGACGCCGACGTGCTGGCCCGCGAAGTCAGCGGGCGCATCATGGGCGCGTTCATCCGCGCGCAAAAACCGGCGTGACCAGGCGCCTGCTGTTCGTCTGCACCGGGAACTCGGCGCGCAGCCAGATGGCAGAGGCCATTCTCAACGCCAACGCCAACGGCAAAGGGCGGTTTGCGGCCGCGAGCGCCGGCTCCCGCCCCGCCGCGCAGGTGAACCCGTACGCGCTCGCCACGCTGCGTGAGTTCGGCATCCCCTGGTCGGGTCAGCCACCGCGCGGCCTCGACGGCCTGCAGGATGAGCACTGGGACTATGTCATCACGGTGTGCGATCGGGCGAAGGAGTCGTGCCCGATCTTCCCCGGCCAGCCGCACCTCGCCCACTGGAGCCTGCCCGATCCCGCCGAAGTCGAGGGGGACGATGCCACCAAGCGTGCCGCCTTCAGGGCGAGCTTTCTGGAAATCCGCCGCCGCATCGATCTCCTCCTTGCGCAGGAGTCCCTAATTGTGAAATAGTTCACAATGCGGAAGATCTCCGACAGCACCGTCCGCCGGCTGTCTGTCTACCTCCGATTCCTCGAGCAGGCCAAGACCCCCACGATCTCCTCGGGCGAGCTGGCCCGGCTCGGCGGCACCACCTCCGCACAGGTTCGCAAAGACCTCTCGTTCTTCGGCTCCTTCGGCAAGCGCGGCCTCGGCTACTCCGTCCCCGAGCTTGCGCGCCGCATCCGGGACATTCTCGGCCTGGAGCGCGGGTACCGCGTCGTCCTGGTCGGCGCGGGACGCATGGGCGGGGCATTGGTGCAATACCAGGGCTTCAAACAGCGCGGCTTCCATATCACCGCGATCTACGATCACGACGCGCGCAAAATCGGCTCGCGCTGGAATGGGCTCGTCGTCCGCGACGTGAAGCATCTCGAGACCGATCTCAAACGAGACCCGAGCGACATCGCCATTGTCGCCACGCCGGCCGAGTCGGCCCAGCACGTCGTGGATCGGCTGGTGCGCAGTGGTGTCAAGGCGATTCTGAACTTCGCGCCCGTGCCCCTCAATGTCCCGTCCGATGTCGAAGTCAAGACCGTCAACATGGCGCTGGAATTGGAGACGCTGAGCTACTCGCTGGCTAACCGTTAGCTTTACCGTCCATGCCCCGGGTTCACGTCACCTCCGAAATCGGCGCTCTTCGGTCGGTCCTGGTCCATACGCCGGGCAAAGAGCTCGTCGCCGTCACTCCCAAGACGCGCGAAGACTACCTCTACGACGACATCATCGACCTCGAAATCGCGCAGCGCGAGCACCGGCGTCTGGTCGCCGTCCTCGAGCGCTTCGCCAAGGTCCACGAAGTCCGCGATTCCCTCGTCGAGATTGCGGGCAGGCCGGAAGTCCGCGAATTCATCACGACGCGCGCGCTGGAGGTCATCCCCTCCGACGCGCTGGCCAAACAGATGGCGGCGCTGTCGTCCGAGGACTTTGTGGCACTGATGGTCGAAGGGGCGCTCGAAGACGGCGGTCCGATCGCGCGCGCGCTGAACGAGGTCGCCTACGCGCTCCCGCCGCTCCCCAATCTGTTCTTCACCCGCGACATCGGGATCGTGATCGGCGAGCACTCGATCATCGGGTCGATGCGCCACGGCGTGCGCTGGACCGAAGAGCTGCTGATCAAGGCACTCTTCAGCTACGACGCCATGTTCGAGAACGCCGGGATCCTCTACGACGGCTCGGAGGAGAAGCGCCTCAACTACACGCTCGAGGGCGGGGACGTGCATCCGCTCCGTCCCGACCTGTTGGTGCTCGGTTTCAGCGAACGCTCCAGCCCCGCCGCCCTCGACCTGCTCTGCGACCTGGTCTTCCAGCACTGCGGCGTCACGGACGTGATCATTGTCGTGTTGCCTGCCGAACGCACCGCGATCCACCTGGACATGATCTTCACGCAAATCGATCGCGACTTGTGCGTCGTCTACCCGCCACACTTTGTGGGCCCGGAGCGCCTCGCCGTCCTGCACCGGAGAAAGCGCTCGAAGGGTGTGAAAGAGGTGCCAAACTTCTTTGCCGCGATGCAGGCGGTGGATCACCCCCTCGAGCCGATTTTCTGCGGCGGTAACCAGCGCACCACGCAGGAGCGCGAGCAGTGGGGGTCGGCCTGTAACTCGTTCGCGGTGCGCCCCGGTGTCGTGCTGAGCTACGACCGCAACGACGCCACCCTGGGTGAGCTGGCCACCGCCGGCTTCCGGCTGATCTCCGCCGTCAATCTCCTCACCGGCGACGAAACGCTGCAGGACGGCGAACGCGCGGTGATCTCCATCGACGGCGGCGAACTGGTCCGCGGCGGCGGCGGTCCGCGTTGCATGACGCTGCCGTTGCGGCGAGACGATCTGTGAGCGGACTCGCGGCCGTCCCATCGTCCTCGCTCACGTCGCGAGCCGTGTCGTTTCTGCAGAACGGTCCCGCGGCCAGCCTGGCGATCGTGCGTGACGTGCTGGGAATCGTGCAAGCGAATCGCCACACCGCCGACCGCATCGCCGCCACGCTGCTCGCCCCGGACAAACGCTTCAGCCGCACCCAGGATGGGCGTTGGGCGCTGGCGTCGGTCCCGGTAGAGGCGAGCCCGCCGCTCGAGAGCTGCCGCTGGGCCGTGGTCGACGTCGAAACCACCGGCGTGCGCGCCTTCCATGGCGATCGCATCATGGAGATCGCCGTTGTCGCGCTCGACGGCACCGTGCGCTTTCACTCGCTCGTGAATCCCGGCATCCCGATCCCGCAGTTCGTCGCCGGCCTCACCGGGATCGATGCGCACATGGTGCGGCGCGCGCCGCAGTTTGAGGACATCGTCGACAATCTGCTCGCGGCACTCGAGGGCTGCGTCTTCGTGGCGCACAACGCGCGCTTCGACTGGGCCTTCGTGTCTACGGAAATCGAGCGCGCGCGCGGCCTGCTGCTGCAGGGCCCGCGCGTGTGCACCATCCGCCTCGCGCGCAAGCTGCTGCCGGACTTGCCGCGCCGAAACCTCGACACCGTGAGCTATCACTTCGGCATCGAGATCGAGGGACGTCACCGCGCGACCCCGGACGCGGTCGCGGCGGCGCAATGTCTCGGCAAGCTTCTCCGGCTCGCGCAGGGCAATGGTGCGAAAGTCCTACACGACCTTTAAGGTCGGGCGCGTCACGTGCCACGCGCTCGAAGGCGGCATGCAGCACCTCGATGGTGGGGCGATGTTCGGCGTGGTGCCCAAGCCGCTCTGGGAGCGGCGTATCCCCGCCGACGAGCGCAACCGCATCCCGCTGGCGCTGCGTTGCCTCCTGGTCGAGCACGATGACGGGCTCGTCCTGATCGACACCGGCATCGGCAACAAGGAAAACGACAAGTTTCGCGACATCTACGGCGTCGATAATGCCGGGGCGAACGGGCGTACCAAACTCGAAGATGCGCTGGCCGCCCTGGGCCACGATCCCGAAGACATCAAATGGGTCATCAACACCCACCTGCATTTCGATCACGCGGGTGGGAATACGTCGGTCGCAGGGCTCTCATTTCCCCGGGCGCAGTATGTCGTGCAGCGGCGCGAGCTGGAGTTCGCTAGACACACCAACGAGCGCACCGCGGCGAGCTACCTGGCGCATAACTTCCAGAGCGTGCCCTTCCAGCTGATCGATGGAGAGACGGAGATTCTCCCGGGGATCCGGGCCATCCCCACACCGGGCCACGTCCCGTATCACCAGTCGATTCTGGTCGAAAGTGGCGGCGAGAAGGCCTGCTTTGTCGCCGACCTCGTGCCCACCTCCGCCCACCTCCCGCTCCCCTGGATCATGGGCTACGACCTCGAGCCGCTCGTCACCCTCGAAACGCGCCGCCGGATCTACCAGCGGGCCGAAGCCGAGGGATGGCTGCTCGTGTTCGAGCATGACCCGACGGTCGTCTCGGGCCGGCTCGGCCGCGACGGGAAGGGATTTGGACTTGTCCAGCCGCAGGGGCTCGGCTAGCTTGGTGACGACAACATGGTAAGTGGGCCGTGCGCCCCACCCGTATGCCTCTCGTTGAGAGTGCTCCAGGGTTCTCGAGACTTCACCGCTAGGTGAGGTGTTGCGGATCTTGGGGTAACCCGGGTCCGCTTTTTACTTCGCCAGGAGATCGCACAGCTGCCACCTCTCGACAACAACAGCAAAGCACCGCGCACGCGCGTCAATCGGCAAATCCGCATCAGTCCCGTGCGCGTGATCGCGGACAATGGCGACCAGCTCGGGGTGTTGACGATCGATGAAGCCCTCGCCGCCGCGCATGAACGGGGTCTGGATCTGGTCGAGGTCGCGCCGCTCGCTCGGCCCCCGGTCGTCAAGATCATGGACTATGGGAAGTTCAAGTTCGAGCAGGCGAAGGCGGCCCGCGCGGCCAAGAAAAAGCAGCATGTGATTCACCTGAAGGAAGTGAAATACCGGCCTGGGATCGACGACCATGACTTCGACTTCAAGACCCGGCACGCGCGTGAATTCTTGGAGGACGGCAACAAGGTGAAGGTGACGATGATGTATCGCGGCCGGCAGATGGCGCACATCGAACTGGGCCGGGAAGTGCTGGATCGTGTCGCGCAGGAACTGAAGGACATTGGCAAGATCGAGCAGGAGCCGAAGCTGGAAGGACGGAACATGTCCATGGTGCTGGCACCGAAATAATGCCATCAGCCATCAGCCGTCTGTACAGATGGCTGACGGCAGACGGCTGACAGAAAGGTTTTCAATGCCGAAGATGAAATCGAAGCGCGCCCTGAGAAAGCGGATCCGCCTGACCGGAACCGGCAAGCTGCGCCGCTACCGCGCCTACAAGCGCCACATCCTGACGTCGAAGCACCCCAAGCGGAAGCGCCACCTGCGCAAAGCCACGCTGGTGTCGCACGCCGACCGCCGCCTCAAGCGCCTGCTGCTCGCGTAAGGAGATCCCATGCCTCGCGTCAAAAGCAACGTCGCGCGCCTGAAGCGCAAGAATAAGGTGATGAAGCTCGCTAAGGGGTACTGGGGCGGGCGCAGCAAGCTCTGGAAAGCGGCGAAGGAAGCCACCGAGCGCGCGGCGAGGTATGCCTATCGCGACCGCCGCTCCAAGAAGGTCGAGTTCCGCCGGCTGTGGATCACGCGCATCAACGCCGCGGCGCGGCTGCATGCGCTGTCGTACAACCGGCTGATGAACGGCCTGCGCAAAGCCGGGGTCGAGATCAACCGCAAGGTGCTTGCCGATCTCGCCGTGCGGGATCCGGCCGCGTTTGAACAGCTGGCGGAGGTCGCCAAGAAGGCTCTCTAGCACATGAGCGACCTCCTGGCAGCCCTGAACTCGCTGCGGGAGCGTCTGAAAGAGATTCCGCAGGCGGATGAACGCCGGCTCCAGGAGCTCAAAACCGAGCTCCTGGGCCGCAAGGCCGGCGCCCTCACCGAAATCCTCAAAGCCCTCCCCGCTCTCGACCCCGATACTCGCAAGCAGGTGGGGGGAGCCGCCAATGCGCTCAAGCAGGACCTCGAGCGCGCCATCGCAGAGCGTGAGCTCGGCCTGAAGCACAGCGCCGCCTCGCTCGCCGACGTCGATCTCACCATGCCGGGCCGGCGGCAATGGCGCGGCGGTCTGCACATCGTCACCCAAATCGTCGATGAGATCTGCGAGATCTTCAAGGAGCTCGGCTTCACCCGCGTGGTCGGCCCCGAAGCCGAAACCGAGCGCTACAACTTCTACGCGCTGAACTTCCCCAAGGACCATCCGGCGCTCGACGCGCAGGACAGCTTCTATCTGGGCGGCGACGTGCTGATGCGCACGCACACCTCACCGGTGCAGATCCGCACGCTCGAGGCCTATCCGCCGCCGATTCGCATCGTGACTCCGGGCCGCTGCTACCGGCGCGATCCGTTTGACGCGTCGCACTCGCCCGTGTTCGAGCAGATCGAGGGCTTCGCCGTGGACGAAGGGATCACGTTCGTCGATTTCAAGGCGACGCTCGCGACGTTCGCGCGCCGCATCTTCTCGCCGACGACGAAGGTGCGGTTCCGGCCGTCGTTCTTCCCGTTCACCGAGCCGTCGGCCGAGATGGACGTGCAGTGCCAGATCTGCGGGGGAGGCGGCTCGGGCTGCGCGGCGTGCAAGGGCACCGGCTGGATGGAAATCCTCGGCTCGGGGATGGTGCATCCCGCCGTGCTCGAGAACTGCAACGTGGACAGCGAGAAATACACGGGCTTCGCCTGGGGCATGGGGCCTGAGCGGATCGCGATGCTACGGCACGGAATCCCCGACATCCGGCTGTTCTTCGATTCCGATGTGCGATTCCTTGAGCAGTTCTCAAATGGGTCGCCAACCGATAACCGACGACCGCCAACCACATGATCGTATCTCGTCGTTGGCTCGAAGCGTTGCTCGGTCGGCCATTAGAGGGCCAGGACGTCGCCGACCGGCTTGCGCGGCAAGTCGCGCCGGTGGATGGCGTCGTGCCAATCCATCAGGATCTGCGCGACGTGCTGATCGCGCGCGTGCTTGAGACCAAGCAGCATCCCAACGCGGATCGCCTGACACTCTGCCTCGTCGATGCGGGCGGCGGGGCGCCACTCGAAGTCGTGTGCGGCGCGCCCAACGTGCAGGCAGGGAAGACCTACCCGTTCGCTCCCGTGGGCGCGACCCTGCCGGGGGGGCTGAAGCTCGAGCGCCGGAAGATCCGTGGCGTCGAGTCGAACGGCATGCTGTGCTCGGCGAAGGAGCTGGGGCTGGGCGTCGATCACGCGGGGATTCTCGAGCTCGATACGAAGGCTCCGCCGGGGACACCGTTCCTCGAAGCCATTCCGGTCGCGGACGAACAAATCATGATCGATGTCTCTGCCACTCGCCCCGATCTCCTGTGCCATAAAGGAGTCGCTCGAGAACTGGCAGCTGCGCTGGGCGGGACGGTCAAGCTTCCACCGCTGCCATCGGCCCAATCGAAAGCACCGGTTGCCGGCAAGGATCATGGCGTCGTTGATGGTGTCGAGGTACGAGTCGAAGACTCCGAAGGCGCGCCACGATACATGATTGCCGTGCTTCGTGGTGTGAAAGTGCAGCCGAGCCCTCCGTGGCTCGCGACCAGGCTCCAAAGCGTCGGTCAACGGTCCATCAACAACATCGTGGACGCGACGAACTACATCCTCTTCGAGATCAATCAGCCGCTGCACGCGTTCGATCTCGCCAAACTCCGGGGTCCGGCCGTGGTGGTGCGCCGGGCTCGGCCCAACGAACAGATCGTGACCTTGGACGGAGTGAGCAGACGGCTGACGGCCGAGATGACCGCGATCTGCGACGCGGAGCGGCCCCAGATCGTCGCGGGTGTGATGGGCAGCGCGGATTCGGAGGTTTCGGTCACCACGACCGATGTTGTGCTCGAAGCCGCCTACTTCCAGCCGACCCGCATTCGCCGCACGCGCCGAGCGCTCGGCATCTCCAGCGAATCGAGCTACCGCTTCGAACGTGGCATCGACCTGCTGGCCCTGCCGGACGCGATGGCGCGCGCGATCGACCTCATCAAAGCCATCGCCGGCGGGGAAGTTCGCGAGCCGCCGCTCGATCTCTGGCCCGAGCCCCAGAAGCCGCGCTCCGTATTCCTGCGCGAAGCGCGCGTCGGCCAGCTCCTCGGCGTACCCGTGCCACGCAAGGAAATCGAGCAGCTCCTCTCCGCCGTCGGGTTCGTGGCCGCACCAAAGGATGACCGGTTAGCGGTCCAGATTCCCGGTTGGCGGCCCGACGTCACCCGCGAAGTCGACCTCATCGAAGAGGTCGCGCGGCTGCGCGGCTACGACACCTTCCCCGACGAGCTGCGGCCGTACCGTCCCGGGACCGTGCCCGATGCGCCCTCCGAGCTGATCCTGCGCCGCATTCGCGACCAGCTGGTCCGGAGCGGCAGCGGGCTGCTCGAGGCACGGACGCTCCCGCTGGGCCCGGCCGACGGGCCCGAGGCGGTCCCGGTCTTGAACCCGCTCTCAGCCGACGAAAGTCATCTGCGCAGCAGGCTGCTGCCGGGGCTCATCCGGCGCGTCGAATACAATTGGAGCCAGGGGCAGCGAGACGTCCGCCTGTTCGAGCTGGGCACCGTGTTCACACGGCCGTCTGGCCGTCCGGCCGACCGGCCGTCAGAAGAGCTCCATCTCGCCATCGTGGTCACGGGCGCCCGGCATCCGTCCCATTGGGCCGATAGTACCGACGGTGCGAAACTACCTGATATGGACATATGGGACCTAAAGCAGCACTTTGAGTTAGCTGCAGGGGGGGTGGCCTCCAGCGACGTGCAACCGGCCGCCAATGGGTCGGGCTGGATCGCCGTGCCGCGCGAGGGTGGGGAGCCTGTGGGCAAGGCGACACGCCTCGAGGCGGACGCGCCGAAGTGGGCGGCCCCGCTGTACGGGCTCGAGGTGCGCATCGCGCTCCAACCGAGGGGGCTGGCGCAGTATCAGCCGCTTCCGACGCAGCCGGGCGTGGTTCGCGATTTGTCGCTGGTCGTTCCCGGCGGTGTGACCGCCGCGCAAGTCGAAGCCGTGTTGCGCCGCGAAGGTGGCACGTTGTTGGAGCGGCTCGACGTGTTGGATGAGTACCGAGGCCCCGGCCTGCCTCCCGGTACGCGTGGCGTCACCTGGCGCTGCACGTTCCGCGATCCAAACCGGACGCTCACGGAGCGGGAGATTGATGCGCTGCTCAGCCGCATGCTGACAGCGCTGGAGGGTGAACTTGACGTACGTCGGCGACAGGCCTGATGTCCGCGATGCCCTCGATCAGCTCGAAGCGATCCTGCGCGATGTGGCGGAGGAGCTGGCGGGCTGGCGTACGCGCGCGCAGAAGGCCGAATCTGAGCTGAAGTCCCGCGGCAGCCCGGTCCGGAGCACCGATCTCGAGTCCGAGAACAAATCGCTCCGGCAGCGGGTCGAGGGGGCGCGGACGCGCGTGCACGACCTGATGCAGCGGCTGTCGTTCCTGGAGGAGCAGGCGCGGGACAACGGAGGGGGGGCGCATAAGTGACGGCGAAAAAGCACGCCGTCCGGGTGATGATCGGCGGGGAGGAGTACACGGTTCGCTCCGATCTATCGCCCGAGTACACGCGCGAAGTCGCGGCCTATCTGGACCAGGCCCTGAAACGGGTATTGAGCCAGGGGCCGCTGGTGGAAACGCATAAAGCCGCGATTTTGGCGGCGCTCGACATCACGAACGAGCTGTTTCAGGCGAAGCAAACCGAGCGGGAAGTTGCCGCGCGGCTGGCGGCGGTAGCGGATGACCTGGCGAAAATGTTGCCGCCCGCAAAGCGGAAGGCTCTCGCGTAGACAAACGCCGTGCCTTCGCAGAGGGCACGAGTTGGAGATAGATCATGGCAGAGCTGTCGGGTATCATCGCGGCCGTGCTCAGCGGCGTGCTCGTCGCGGCATTGGTCTTCTACGTGTGGGGCCGGCGCGTCGAGAAACGCGCGACCGAGCAAAGCCAACGCCTCGTCCTGACGGCCAAAGAAGAGCTCATGGCCGTGCGCGAAACTCTCCATAAGAGCCTCGACCAGAAGCTCGCGACCGTGGACCGGCGCGATCAGGATCTGCACAGGCACGAGCGGGAGCTCCAGGAGCGCACCCAGGCCCTCAACAAGCGCGAGCAGGAGGTCAGCACGCGGCTCGAGCAGGTCGCCGGCCTCACCGCCCAGGACGCGAAACTCGAGCTGGTCGGCCGCATCGAGAGTGAGGCGCGGGACGAGGCAGCGGCGTTGGTCCGCAACATCACCGAGCAGGCCAAGAAGAATGCCGACCGCGAGGCGAAGAAAATCGTGGCCTTGGCCATCCAGCGGATCGCCGCCGAGCAGACCGCCGAGTCGAGTGTGTCGGCCGTCGTGTTGCCGTCCGATGAAATGAAGGGCCGCATCATCGGCCGCGAAGGCCGCAACATCCGTGCGTTCGAAGCCGCCACCGGCGTGGACGTCATCATCGATGACACGCCCGACACCGTCGTCGTGTCCTGCTTCGAGCCGGTGCGCCGCGAAGTGGGCCGTCTGGCGCTCGAGCGCCTGATCGCCGACGGGCGCATTCATCCCGGGCGCATCGAAGAGATCGTCCAGAAGGCCAAAGCGGACGTCGACAAAGGCATTGTCGAATCGGGGGAGCAAGCCGTGTACGACCTCGGCATCCGCGGCATGCACGCCGAGCTGGTGAAGCTCGTCGGCCGGATGAAATACCGTACGTCCTACGGCCAGAACATCCTCGAGCATTCGAAGGAAGTCGCCCACCTCGCCGGCATCATGGCGGCCGAGCTGAAGCTCGACGTCAACCTGACGAAGCGCGGCGCGCTGCTGCACGACGTCGGCAAAGTGCTCACGCATGAGCACGACGGGACCCACGTGCAGCTCGGCGTGGAGATGGCGACCAAGTACGGCGAGCACGCCGTTGTGATCAACTGCATTGCGGCACACCATGACGACGTGCCGCACGAATCTCCGGTGAGCGTGATCGTGCAGGCGGCCGACGCGATCTCGGGCTCTCGCCCCGGAGCGCGGCGCGAAGCGTTCGAGACCTACGTCAAGCGGCTCACGCAGCTCGAGACCCTGGCGTCCGAGTTCAAGGGCGTGGACAGGGTGTTCGCGATTCAGGCGGGACGGGAAGTGCGCGTGGTGGTCACGCCCGATACCGTCGACGATGCGGCCGCGGCGCGGCTCACTGACGAGATCGCCCGCAAAATCGAGCGCGAGCTCCAGTATCCGGGGCAGATCAAGGTGGTCGTGATTCGCGAGACGCGGGCGGTGGGCGTTGCACGCTGATCCTGCGGCCGCGCCCCCCCCGCAAGGCGCCAGGATCATCGACGGCAATGCCATCGGCGCGACGATGCGTGCCGAGCTGGCCGGGGACATCGCCGCCCTGAAGAAGAAGGGCGTAACACCGGGGCTCGCGGTCGTCCTGGTGGGCGACAATCCGGCGTCCCAGGTCTATGTGAGAATGAAGGGCAAGGCCTGCGATGACACGGGATTGTACCACGAGACGATCAAGCTGCCGAAGGACACGAGCGAGGCCGAGCTCATGAGCCTGCTCGAGCGGCTGAACGCCAATCCCAAGATTCACGGCATTCTCGTGCAGCTGCCGCTCCCCAAGCAGATCAATACCAACCGGGCGCTGCACCGCATCGATTCCCGCAAGGACGTCGATGGGTTTCATCCCGAGAACGTCGGCAAAGTCGCCGTGGGCGATCCGACGGGATTTCGACCGGCGACGCCCTACGGCGTGCAGCAGCTCCTGATCCGGAGCGAGGTCGAAACCAAAGGTGCGCACGCCGTGGTCGTCGGGCGCTCCAACATCGTCGGTCGGCCGATGGCGGCGCTGCTGCTCCAGGACGGTCCGGGCGGGAATGCGACCGTCACCGTGTGCCATTCCCGCACACGGCACATCGAGCAGCACACGCGCCAGGGCGACATCCTGATCGTGGCGATCGGCAAACCCGAGTTCGTGACCGGCGAGATGGTGAAGCCCGGCGCCGTCGTCATCGATGTCGGGGTCAATCGCGTGGACGATCCGTCGCGCAAACAGGGGTATCGCCTGGTGGGCGACGTGAAGTTTCAGGAAGCGAAGCAGGTGGCCTCGGCCATCACGCCGGTCCCCGGCGGCGTCGGTCCCATGACGATCACGATGCTGCTGTTCAACACCGTGCAGGCGGCCCGACAGTGGGCGCACGTCTAGATCTCTTCAGCGCAGCGTCGGCAGAAGGCGCGTGGACCGTTGGTGAGGTAACGCGCCGCGCGCGTGCCGTGATCGAAGCGGGACTCCCGCCGCTGTGGGTTCGTGGCGAGATCACCGGCTTCAAGGCGTGGCGCAGCGGCCACTGGTACTTCTCCCTCCGCGACAAGTCGGCGCAACTGCGCTGCGTGATGTTCGCCAAGCAGAACTACATGCTGCCCACGCCGGCGGACGGGATGCAGGTGTTCGTGTTCGCGCGTCCGTCGGTGTATGAAGAGAAGGGCGACTTCCAGCTCACCGTGATGGAGCTGCTCTCCACGGATCAGGGCGGGCTCTGGAAGCTCGCATTCGAGAAGGCGAAGGCGGCGCTGCTCAAGGACGGTTTGCTCGATCCCGCGCGCAAGCGCCGGCTGCCTGCATTCCCTCGCCGCATTGCCGTCGTCACCAGTCCCGACGGAGCCGTGCTGCGCGATATCCAGTCGGTGGTCGGCAGGCGGTGGCCGCTCGCCGAGTTGATTGTCGTTCCCGCGCAGGTGCAGGGTGCCAAGGCCGAAGCATCGGTGTGCTCGGCGCTGAATCGCATCAGTCGCTTGCCGGTCGACGTTCTGATTGTCGGTCGGGGCGGGGGATCGGTCGAAGATCTCTGGGCATTCAATAGCGAGCGCGTAGCGCGTGCCGTGGCCGCGATGCCGATGCCGGTGATCTCGGCGATCGGTCACGAGACGGACGTGACGCTCTGTGACCTGGTAGCTGATTTTCGCGCTCCCACACCTTCGGCGGCTGCAGAGGCCGCTACGCCTGATCGCGCAGAAGTGCTCGCGCACTGCGGCGTGCTCGGTCAGCGGCTGGCCCGCGGGCTGCGGATTGTTTCGCGTCACGTGGTCGAACGACTCAACCGGACGGGCGATCGGCTGACGCGCGGTATGGACCATCGCCTGGAGCGGTGCCGCGCCCTGCTCACCGCGCACAGCGCCCGTTTGGACGCGCTCAGCCCGTTGCGCGTGCTCGGCCGCGGATATGCGGTGGCAAGAGACGCCGACGGGAAAGTTCTGAAGCGCGTTGCGCAGCTACCCAGCGGCAAGGAGTTCCAGCTGCGGGTCAGCGATGGAGAGGTGCATGGCCGAGTTCAGTAAGCAGCTCGAGCGGCTGGAGGCGATCGTGCGCAAGCTCGAAGCCGAAGATCTCGATCTGGACGAAGCACTGAAGCTGTTCGAGGAAGGCATCGAGCGGTTGCGCGTCGCGCGCGAGCAACTGGCCCAGGCCGAGCTGAAGGTCAAAAAAGTCCTCGAGATTGAAAGCCCTAGCTAGGTATCTCGCTGACGCCCGGGTCCGCGTGGATGCGGTGCTCGCGTCGGTGACCAGCGAGGACGAGGTCGTGCGCTACAGCTTGCTCGGCGAAGGCAAGCGGCTCCGTCCCACACTCGTGTTCGCGGCGCACGAAGCCCTGCGCGGCTCGTCCTCCGCGGGCGTGGCCGATCTGGCGGCGGCGCTCGAAGTGGTGCACGCCTATTCGCTGGTGCACGACGATCTCCCGTGCATGGACGACGACGATTTGCGGCGGGGCCGGCCCACGGCGCACCGCGCCTTCGACGTCCCGCGCGCGACGCGCGCCGGCTACGAGATGGTCGCGCTGGCCGCGCGTGTGCTCGAGCACGGGCTGGCGGCGCTCGGCCTGCCCGATGGGCGCAACCGCGAGATCCGGCTGGAGCTGTTTCGCGCCGCGGGCGCCGGCGGGATGATCGGCGGCCAGGCGCGCGATCTCGCGGGCCCAGCGGCGCGGCTGCCGCCCGCGGGCCGTGCGGGCGCCCCCCGCCGGACGCCCAGCGGAGGCGCGGCGTGCGCGGCCCTCTCGGCGGCGCCCCGC
>Ga0137437_1000104_pt1 | contig 21148 bp, 19 predicted proteins | sample EasRivERMGT138_2_FD_102332 | JGI IMG/M metagenome (GOLD analysis project Ga0137437, IMG submission 102332) | Soil microbial communities from meander-bound floodplain in the East River, Colorado, USA - East River MetaG ERMGT138_2 | ecosystem: Environmental > Terrestrial > Soil > Floodplain ...
GATGATCGGCGCTGTGCCAGTAGGCAGCGATCCGGTAGCGCCAAGGTGTACAGGCTTGCCGCTCGCGGAGATGAACTTGCGGCGATTCGCCACAAGCGAAAAGTCGAGGTACTGACCGGGGGCGAAGTAGGCATCAGCAATGCAACCCGCGAATTTAATGGTCGCATCAGGGTGCGCTCCAACGCTCCAATCTGCGTATGTGTAATCTATATTTGTGTCAACTGCGGAAACGGTATCACGATCAGATACATCATTTATGTACAAGTGAGTAGCCCCGGCAGCCAAATCCCACGATGCCAGTAAGTGTAACCACGTTGCGGAGGCATTAAAAACGTTGAAAGTTCTCATGTGCAACGCGGTTGTTGTATTCGCCGCATCGCGCGCGAGAATCAGGAACCTATTTGTTGCGAACGATCTTTGCACAACAAAACTATTAGTCGGAGCGCCACCGGCTGTTCTTGAAGACGATAGCATCGCCAAAGTAACAAAATCTCCTCCAGTATCTAGGCGCACCCACATAGACAGTATTCCGGTTTTGCTGTCCGCTGCGTTTGTCAGCCCAGCACCGCGCGTCATGTAGTCGTTCGTGCCGTCGAAGTCGGCAGAGTCCACCACGAGCAACGGATTGGCGTAACTCGCCATCAGAGCGGCGTGGCTCATTGCATCCGCACCCGTTGAGCAGCGCAAACTCGTCGGAGGCGGCGGAGGATCTTCTGCATCGACACCACTCCCGCAGCCAGCAAGGAATAAAACGAGCGCAAGAACTGCAAGTCTGTAGCGCATGTATTCCTCAAGTTAATCCAACTCCATTGATGATCCAGCTAGTCGCCGTTTTCTTCAGCGCAGTTGCAATTCCCATCGCGGCCAATGTTCTGTTCCCCACGGAGGCGGTACCGCCCAGATTCAAGGTGTCCGTCGTAATAGCGATGGTCAGCACGTTGATCTCATTGACGAATGTGATGCACGTCCCTATCGGGTACGCCACGTTCGCGTTCGAGTCGATGGTGAAAGTGCGCGGATTGTTGTCAGCAGTCGGGTGCAGCAGGTGCTTATTCGCGTCTGCCAACACCGTCGTATAAGCGGCGCTCTTCGAATTCTGCGGTATGCCCGACGCATCCACACCAAGCGTCGCTCGTGCTGCTGGAGCGTCGATATCATCGAGCAATGAAGCAGTGAAGGCAGAAATCACCACACTTCCAGCGGAGAGATCCAACGTCCTCGCTGCATCCCCTGTGATAAGGGTGAAGATTCTATCCGCGGTGAGGTTCGATCCCAAGACCAAGCGTAGCGAGTGCGAGGCATCCGTATCAGGAAGCCCAATACCCGCAGGCGTCATGTTCAGTAATGCCACTCCACCAGCTACAAGGCTGAACGCGTCAGCCCCAGAGCGCCAGATGCCGGTGTTCGTGTCCAGCCCAAACGCGATGCCTGGAAGAGCCAGAGTTCCATCCGCAGCGCGGAATGGCCCGGTCATTCCTCCACGCCCAGCGCGGTCGAGTGAGCTGGTAATCTCCGCAGCGATGTCATTGCGCGTGGAATTCTCCGGCACCGACTCGATAGTGGTGAGCGTGACTACCGGCGTTTCTGGGAGGGTATAAACTCCAGCAGCGTTGCGTGGCATGACTACTCCTGTGCCTGTAGATCAAGCGCGGCCGAACCGGCCGGAATTGCGGTCGGGTATTTGCGCAGAAGTTCAGCAACTTTCTTCTGCATTTCTGTCTCGCCGAACAATACTTTCGCTCCCTTGCGCCCAGATCCTACAAGGGCTGCTGCGCTCATAACTCCAGCGGGAACCATTGCGCCGGAGACTCCACCGGCCATTCCCGCTGCAAGAGTGGGGAGCATGAGCCTGCGCAGACCCCAGAGGGCCTGCCCCGTATTCTTATCTGTCATGTTTCCCAGAGCGCTGGCTAGGGGATCAATGAGTGGTTGTCCTGTTCCGTGTCCGCGCGCGAGAGCAGCTTCGGAAGTGCGATCACGAAGAGCCTTGGCAAGCATGGAGGGATTTAATCCTTTCTCACCTCCTGGAGAGGCAATTGCCTTTTCCAAGAGTTTCCGCGATCCGTAGGCGCGATCTGTGTCATCCAACGCCTGCGCAATATCCCTTGGGACAGAGCGGTTGCGCATCTTGATGAGATAGTCATCTACCTTACCAAGTACATCCCCAATAGTCTTGTCCGAGGCCATGGTGCTTCCACCAAATTTTCCCTCGTGCGAGCGTATGATTTCTTGAAGTTCCTTCCATGACTTCCCACCAATGGTTCCACTGTGCTGCGGGAAGTAATTGTCCAGAATCTTGTGAACCTTGGCTGCGTCAGCAGGCACCAATTCGCGATCAACCATCGCAACCAGAGCATTGCGATCTCTCGCACTGACGCCAATGCGTTGATTCTTGAGCAGAGTGTTGTACGTGTCGTCGAACTGAATCTTCAATTGCTCGAAGATTGGGCCGCGTTCGATCTTCCCACCAGCAGACACGAGGTTGGGCTTGCCGGGAGGAGTGGCATGGCCCCAGAGTTGGCGCAAGCCAGCGTCGAAGATGCGCTTCTCCCCTGCCACCAAAGGAGCTCCAATGCCCGGGATATCCTCGAGAACATCGCCGACGTCGCGCAAGAGTTTGCTCTCAGCGCCGACATGCACAGGCGGAATTTCTCCCGTAGCGGCTCGGATATTCTGTCCCGCTGCGCTCATCTGCACTGGCTTGGAGAATCCTCGCGCCAACGCCGTGACTGGGAGTGCAGTAGCCGCCGCGATAGCTCCCTGTTTCGCGCGCTCTCCTACATCTCCGGGAGTCATGAGTGCAGTCGTGGCGGCAGCATTCGCGCCCCCGCCCAGATATGCAGCTACCTTGGGGAAATTCTTCATCGCCGCCTTCACAGCCGAAGGCACGAGTTTCGCCACCCCCGCGCCGCCCGGAATAGCTTGAGCCACAGTGCCCGCGAGATCTCCTGCTGTCGCAAGCCCGCCAGCTCCTTCAGCAGCAGCGTCGAACGCAGCGCCAGTTCCTTCGTCCATACGCCCGCCGAGAGCGTTCACAGCTTGTGGAATCATGAGCGCGCGGGCTGTACGATCTCCAGATTGGGCAAGTCCTAGCCCGACTTTTCCAGGTCCAGACATCTCGCTGCCCATCTGTTTCAGGGTCTGAGATAGCGCCCCCGGCTGGTACGGGGGCGCAGGTTGACCGGATACATCTGTGGGCATTCCAGAGGGCCTGGGACCACTTTGCGGCGGCAGCGCAGGGGGCAGTGCCCCCGCGCTACTGGATGCGTCTGGCAGCGTTTTGGTGTCCTGATCGAAGGCTCCCTGCAAGATCGCCCGCTTCACAGGGTCCTTCTCAGCAGCGATCGCTGCGAGGAAGGCGGCGCGCTGCGCAGGCTGAGCTTCGTAGTGGTCATTTTCCTGCATTTCCGCCTCTGAGAGCAAATCGGCTTTTCCACGCTCGAGCGCACGCATGGAGGGAGCCGCAGTCGGCCTGCTTCCATATCGCTTGCGAAGCTCCTCGAGCTCAGTTCTGGGGTCCACCGAGATTCCTCAGATCATTCAACTCCAGTTGTTCAGCGGCAGTGAGGGGTGCCCTCCACAGCCCGCGCGTATGTTCCTCGATTTGACGCTTGTTCCAGCCACCCGCAGCCGCTGCGTCGGCAGAGTGCTTGACGGCCTTCTGGATGAACGCCTCCTGTCCTGCAATCCATTCCTCCAATTGCGCCTTCGTAGAGCCACGCGGCGGCGTCACTGATTGCCACGAAGTCTTCTCGTTTCCAGTCAATGTAGCACCGAAGAGCTCGTACCTCGACTTCATCTCTTTAAGACGCTGAAGATCAGCCCACGCCTCACGATTCTTCACCCATTCGTCGGATACAAATCCGGGAGCAGCCCGCGCTGCTGCATCTTGTAGTTCGCCAACCATCGTGAAACCACGAGAAGTTCCAGTAGTAAATTTCTTGCTGAAACCTTCCTTGATTGTAGAGAGCGAATCGATGTCTTCACCAATTCGTTTGAAATCCTTGTAGATTTGCCCCTTGAGAGTGTTGCCCTCTGCTGCGGCAGCCGCTTTGATATCTGCCTTTTGCTTGGCGAGTGCTGCCGTTGCATCACGGTAAGGCTTCAGCGCAGCCCGCTGCTCCTCCGCCAGTTGTTGACGAGAAAGGAAAGCAGCCTCTCCAGCGTCCGCGCGAGTAAGATCACGATTCAGGCGCTCTTCCTCCCTGCGGCGACCATATTCCGGGAATACACGCAGGTCTCCGCTTAGGGGCTGGAATTCACCATGTTCCGTGTAGCGTGGGGCGGAAGCCTTGAGCGCCTCTGGTAGCAGAGTCGCTCCGACCGCAGCCAGAGGTTTATCTCCCGACAGCTTGGCGAGCACAGCAAGCTGCTCGTCTCGTGCCTGTTTCTGTCTGCGCTTTTCGAGTTCATCCTCGCTGAACATTGCAGGCATGGGCGTGTCATTCAGCCCTGCCAACTTTGCAGTCAGCTCCAGAATCTTGGCACTGTAAGGAGTTTCGGGCATTATGGGTAGTACTGATCCTCTGGATCAGGGATTTTTGGCACCGAGGTGATTTGTGGAGTCTTTGGGTACTTTGCTCGGAACCACGAACCACGCGCATCGGCGGCTTTTCCTTGATAGTTCCTCACAGCCGCGCCATAATCCTTGTCAGCCTTGCCCGCCAGTGCTCCTGCAATTCCTTGTGCAAGAACGCCAAGCCCAGTCTTGGCAAATTCACCCGAGGTTGCAGCGCGGCGCAGGTAGGCCGATTGATCGTATTGCTTCGTGAGGCCGCTGGGATCGTGTGATCCCAAGTTGAGAAGTTGCGCGATCAACTCCTCAGGAATTCCCTGCTCGCGCAACTTCTGCGCTTGTTCCTCAGGAGTGGAAAGGCTAAGGGCGGGCATCATCAGAGGCCTCCGTAGTTCACGGTCAAGTAGCCACTGGGATGAACAGCCACCAGTTCAGGAGCGACAGCCAGAACTTCTTGGGCCATGACGCCTCGCTCTCGATGACCGAAGATTTCGTAGTCATAGATTCCCACTCCGCGCTTGTGAGTTCCAACACGGAAGATGTTGGTCTTGAGGCGGCGATCGCTGAAGTAAGCCATCGCAGCCATGCCTGCCAGAGAGCCGAGTCCCTGCATGTTCGCTTGTTGATTTTGCAAATCGGCCTGATACGCCTGCATTCCGTACTGACCTGCGTTCTGTGCCGCCCCAGCGTAGTTCGGGGCTTGCGCCATGGATGCTCCGGTGAAGGAGGGCATCTGCATAGGATTGACCTGCTGTCCGGAGAGTAGAGCATTCATCTCGTTCAGCGACATTCCGCGCTGCTGCGCTTGCTCGGCAATAGCTTGTTGGCGAATCGCATTTTGCGAGGAGAACTGCTGTTGGTTCTGACCGAATGCCTGCCCCTGATTTGCGAGCAACATCTGCTGCATCCGTTGCTGCTCCACCCCACCTTGGTTGACAGCGTTCCAACGCTCCCCCGCTTGAGATTCGCTCAAGCGCTGAAGCTCGCGATTGTAGGCCTCACTACCCGGAGTAAGGCCAGAGTTGGCGAGGCGAGTGCGCGCTGCCTCTTCCTGAAACTGATGCTCTGGGCGCATCCGCTCCATGGCAGCGTTCGTGTATTGATCACGCTCAGCCGAAAATCCTGCCTCAGTGCCTCCCTCCGTCGTGCGTGTAGGAGCAGCGGCCATTCCAGGCAAGTTGGTCCAATCGAAGGGCTGGGCCTGATCTTGCGACACGCGATTGAGCATGCCGCCAGCCAGATCAGAGCGCCCAGTCTGCAGATTGAGCTGGCTATCCAGAGAACCCTGTAGCTGAGGGTTGAGTTGCTGCCGCTGTGTCCAGGATGTGACAGGCTGCCCCGTAGCGGGGTCAAGCTGCGCCTGCGAGTTCCAAGTGGAAGAACCCCACGGCGTGAATTGATTGGGGCGATTCGCCCATGTCTGCTGAGTAGCGACATCTTTGCTGGCGTCACCAGTCGCTTCAGCCGCTCCGGTGTAGTCAGGGGGCGGGGGCGAGCTGCCCTTCCCACCGTGCAGGACCATCTGATCGTGCAGAGCTGCGAGGGGTACGCCCCTCCGGAGCAGCTCAAGCAGCCTTGAGTTCATGTTGCTTCTCCAGCGGTTTCAACCATCTGCAGTCGGTTTTCCGCATGGTGAGTAGAACTAAATCTACTCCATCGGCCCAAGCGTCGGGAAATCGCGAGTGTTCAACGAAGCCCAGATGCTTGTCCAGCTTTAATGCTCGCGCGTTGGTCGCTGCAACTGGAGCGAATACTTGCGCGACTCCCAACTGGCGAAACGGATAATCGAAAGCGGCGTACAACAGCTCGCGATTAATCCAATTTCCAACTCCCGCGACGTGCATCATGCATGTGTTCCCGCAGAAGCCATTATACCCGACCACCCCAAGAAGAGCAAGTTCTTTGTTTACTCTTCCTAAAGCTTGAAAGTCCTCGGAGCGGACAATCTCCACCCCATGCTCTTTGAGAAAAGAGAAGAGCGCCCACTTCGCGTTGTCGTTGCGGGAAGTTACGAGCATCAGAATAGCCCCATCCCCACGGCGGTCTGTCCCACACCTTGGCCGAGCTCCTCAGGCTCGATTCCAGCCTTGCGGCTAATCGGATCGACGCCGAATTTCCCGAACAAGCCGCTGCTTCGCTCTATTGGCTTGTTACGAATCGCAGCTTCCTGCGCACGGCGCAACTTCTGCGCCATCAGCATCTGCTGCACAATTTCAGGTGAGATTGCCTGACTTTGTTGCTGCGCCAGAGCCTCTGCGTACCACGGAGCAGCGGGCGCTGCTCCTGTCGGAGCAGGCTGTTGGGGCGGAATAAGTCCACCCGTGGCTTGTCGCAGCCACGGGGCGAGTCCTGCTTGATGCGCGAGCTTAGGCGATCCGTTGAACGCCATTATGCGATACCTCCAGGTTCATACACCAACTTCCAACTGGTGAAGATTGTGCCGCGCTTTCCAATGAGCGAAAGGCAGAGCGACATATAACATCCCAGTCCGGATACTCCAATCCAGCGAAGATACGTATTCAGCGCTCCCGCCCACACCGCGACATCCCAAACGGCGACGTCCCAAACGGCGGCTGCATCGGGCGGAAATCCAAGCGCTCCGAGAGCAGCTTGGTCCGACCATTCAGTATTTATCTTCACACTGATGCTGGGCGGAGCAGGCGCGGTAAACATCGGCATAACCAGTTGAGGACGCTTCAGCGACATGCGATCATCATTTGGCGCAACAAACGCCGTCTGAAGATCGCATCGAACGTCTACTCCAACTGTGCCATCTGTCAACTCATCGTCTGTGTCCGCTGCGAATGCTTTGCCGATTGTACCATATGGCGTGCCGAAATACAAGTCTCCGTTAAAGACTTCAGCACAGGAAATTGGCAAAGCCTTGAAAATACTCCACGCAGCGGGAATCGTGGAGAAACAATATTGACGTCCAGTGATCTTTGCATCGTATGGGGTTACAACAATGACTGATTCTTTCCCAGGAACATGAACAGCCGCCCATCCAGATTGCCCGCGCGTACCACGAATATCGGCGCCGATAACTTCATTGTAGCGGCGTGAAATGGAATCATCAGCAGGGGCCTCTGGTTCGGATAACCCATGCGCCTCAACAAGTCTGGACATGTATTCCACGCCAGTCTCACAGAGAATTCCAAGATCGCCACCATATTTGCCCATGAACTTCCTCCCAGCAGGCGGAGGTCCAATAAACCAACGTCCAATGAGCCCAAAGGTCGCAGCAGCAGAAGGATCAGTGCCACCGTAGACCAGAACATCTCCACCAGCACCAACAATGACAAGACGGTCGTCGAGGCCAGCGCCGTCCTCGCCAGTCCACGAAGCCATTGCGCGAAGTTCTCCGCCGTGTGTCAACAGCGGGCCGAAATCGAACATCACTGGCGTGCCAACTATGGCTCCAACGGGAAGATACCACGCCTGCGTGGAATTCTCCTTGATAAACCAAAGCCGTTCTTTCCATGCCATGATGAAGTCAAAATTGATGCCCGAGCCAACAGCGCCGATAATCGCAAGCGTGCGATCAATCCAGCCGCCTGTAGCATCGTAAGTCCAGTAGCCGCCCCCTGCGGACACGGCGCAGAGATAGTTCGTATTCGCAGTGGCAAAGTTAATCCAACTGAATTCTCCAGGCTCCGTTTGCCCCGGAACAGCCTGCATGACAGCAGGCACAACTGCTTCGGCAGTTTGATCAGTAGCGTCGTAGATGTTCCCATTCTCGCAAGCCGCAAAGAGCTTGGCTAGCGTCAGGCTTCCAGCTCCACGCGGCGGGAGATAGGCCATGAGCGAAGCTACAGGCGATTCCGTTCCAATGCCCCCAAGATTTGTCTTGTACCTTCTGTATCCGCCGCGAACTTCGCTGCCATTACGCCGAGCAATGAAATTCTGCAGCACCATGGCAGATTTAGGGTCCTGATCCGTAAATGGACGCGACGTATCAAGCCCCAGAACTGGCGCAGGAACAAGCGCGAACTTATGGTTCACCGCCTGCGCTGCCATGCGCGGAGCTTTGTAAGTCGGTTTGGCGATTACGAGGCCCATCAGGATCCAAATCCCGTATTTGGCAGCGAAGACAGCGGATTGATGAGCAGCGGATTTGTGCGACGCACCAGACTCAGTGTCCGCGCACCCTTGTCTGCCCCTGCTCTGGAATTGAACATAGCGATGAAATCGCGTCCGGCTGCGCTCGAGTCAAAGCCCTTCCACTCGAGATAGCGAGCTCGGCCAAGCAACATCACCAAGAAACTGTCCAGTTTGAACGTATCGCCGTTTTTATCTGCGACGTTCTTAATTGTGGTGGGATCATCTCCATCGATGACTTGCGCTTTGGAGAGATACATGTAATCGAAGTTCGCTGCCACCGGGAACGGAGGGTTCAGTACCCAGAGTTGATCTCCGCGCATTTGCCAGAAGAGAGTGAGCAGCGGAGTGAAGCCTTGAACGGTGTATGCCATCCAAGCTTGATTGCTGACTGGGCCACCAGCGGGAAGCCCAGATTGCTGGCCCCATTGAGTCTCATCAATAAAGCGATAGAAATCGTCTGGAAGATCAAATCCTTTTTCAGCCTGCCCCGCGCCATCAGCTACAATGGCGAGAGTAGTCTTTACCGTGAGATCCTGCCACTCGTACATCGTGAGCAGTTCCTCTAAGGCGAAGTTGATCGCTTGCCCCATTTGCTGCACAGCAGGATCAGTTGATCCAGCAGGATCAGTTGGCTCAGGATGCCCAACCATCGCGCAGATTCGGCTGATGGCAGCGCCATACGTCAAATCTGTGATGGTTATGGGCATCCTGTCCTCCTTAGTCCTTCATCTTGGCTTGCAGAGCTTGGAGCGCCTTGCCCTGCTCCTCGAGCGCGTTCCTCAGCGCCGAGATTTCCGTGTCGCGCTTGTCAAGTTCCGACTGAACGCGCTTCATTGGAGCCTCGTCCTTCGCCAGCGCGAGGAACTGGATGGCCTTCTGCTTCAGGGGCTGTGCGCCCATGATCTTGCCGCAGATGTCATCCCGCAACTCCGCCATCTGGTCGATGGTGCGAACGCCGAAGTAGCGGTATTCCTCGATTTGGGCGAGGTTCATGATGCCCCACGCCTCCAGCGGGGTGCCAAGGAGCTGCTCTTCCTGCTGCGTCTTCTTCCAGTGCTCGTACTGCTTGCCGAAGCGGTGCGTATCGCCGATCACCACTGGGCGGATGATAGTGCTCGTGCGATCCCCGGGCACCATGATCTGGATGTACTCCACCTCGATGAAGATGGGGCGGCCTTCCTTCTGGGTGGCCTCGCCATCCTGCTTGGCCTTCTTGAAGAAGCGGATCGCGAGCTTTTCGTCGCCAGCGCGTGGCTTCTCAAAATCTTGGTGGTCATACTCAAGCTGTCCGATTTGCATATCGTGTCTCCTGACCTTAGTCAAACTCGGTTGTTGACTGAATCCCCAGCCAACTTAGGGTCACGCAGTAAGACTTTGAAGCATCGCGTTCGACAGACGCGAACTGTAATATTTCACACGGCGGATGGTGCCATTTGGTTGATTAGTTGGTGGACCGTTGTATTGAAAACCCACAGTAATTCTGTCAGTAGTTGGTATTGTGCCTACAATATCAGTTACTACCGCAGCACCGTTGAGGCTGCCTGCAAAGTCGTTAAGCTTAAACGCTACGGCCATCTTATTTGTACCGACTACACCTGCTCCGACACCAACATCTGCTTGCACAGCACCACCATCAACGACAAAAAATCTCGCATCATTGACTTTGTACAATCCGAGACGTTCCGCCACAGTTCCATCTGAGAAAGCTAAGATAACATCATGTACATCGGAGAATTCAGCAAACAGCGTCATTTCTGTCTGTGGCAACGGAGTAATATACGAGAGTTCGTCGCCATTGCGTGCTCCTGATGCAGCTACAGTTTGAATGTAACTTCTGACAAGACTACCACTTTCAAGTTGGACACCCCAAGAATAGATGCCAGAACCAACTACACCAAGATAAGAGTAAGCTAAATCACCAGTTGCAGGTGTTATGAGTAAACGAATTGTTGCAGCAGCCGAAGAAGTAAACGTTACTGCACAGCGATACCAACCATTTGGATATTTCTTAATAGAACTAGTTACTCCAGTAAATCCGGCACCAACTACAAAATTTGATCCAGTTACACCTGTTATCAAATCAAAGAACAATGCATTACCATTTACATTATCATCAACTTGTAATACCGCCCACGATCTTTCTCCAGCTTTGAGAAAGCAAGAGTATGTATAGGCAATAGCAACAGCGGCTTTTGCCAGACTTTGTGCAACTATGTGATTGTTGTTGTCTGCTGTTTCCTGTATTTTATCTGCTGTAAAAAATCCATCTGGAGAGATTACAGGATTAGCGGATATTGTAACGAAAGATTTCGTCCATATTGCGTTATCAAGTTCTTCACTTCGCAATATGCCATTTGTTCCAGCAGTCTCGGACAAATATCCCAGATATGTACCACCAGCAGATGCAGGTGTCGCGCCGGTGGCGATATAACCAGTGACAGCGGCACTACGTTCTATTTGTATTCCCCACACAACTGCTGATCCTACCCCGGAAACATCATCGACTCCAGGTTGATCCCCAACATTAGTTCCACTTGCCGGATATATGGCCACATCCAGCAGTATGTTTCCAGATGAGTTATTTGGAACAAAGGCATTAAATCGCCAATAGTCACCTACACTTTCTATTACGGGGCCACCCGAACCAGTAGTCACACCGCTATTGGTATTAATTCTGACATTAATTGCAACAGATACCCCACCAGAGACGCCGACGTTGATCGCAACTGTATTTGCAACCCCAATTGTCTTTCTGATATAACCAGATATGATGTAATTAGCTGAATCATTCGGTATAGCAAAAGTTTGGCCTATGTTTATATAAGCCACAGCCGAGTTATCTGTAAGCGTATCCGCAGTCAGTGTGCCATCCGGAGCGATGTGAGTATTCGGAGTAACTCCGGCTCCTACCCACACTACATTGTCAAGTTCCTGCGAACGCAGTATCAGATTTGTTCTGAACGTACTCGGATCGTAGTAACTGCGTGGTTGATTTGCAGCCACCGTACCGATCAATCCATTCGGCAGCACCGTGGTCGCCGTGGTCGCGCGCACGAAGGTACCCCCAGATGCGCCAGCCCCTAGAGCTATATCAACGATACCAGCTCCTAGGTCGATAAATTCTTGGTCAAACCCAATTTCAGTGATAGCGACTCTTCCTCCAGCCGTGATTCCAACGCTTTGGCTGAAGATTGCAGGATCTGCATTTTCCGTACAGAGCGCTCCGTTAGCATCCACAGGAAGCCCAACAACATAATGATCAATGGGGTTGGTCAGCGAGTGCATAACCCTCCCATCTACGGTGTGCATTGGATTTCCGCCCATGATACCAGCAGGAGCCGAGGGAGCCGAACACAGCACTCCATTAGGACCAAAGCCCATACCTCTCCAGTAGGAAACTGGAGTTCGTGGGCTAAGAAAAAGGCGGCCGGACACTCCCGCGTCCGGGCCGCCTCCTAAGACTCCCGTAAGGGCCGACATTAGATCACCGGGTTAGGTGATCTGACCTTGGTAGTGCGGACGGTTGATGGTCATCCAGGCGAAGTTGGCCTCCGGCACCGGAGTGGTCGTGGAGAACTTGGCGCCGAGGATTTGTTCTCCCGCGACCGCCGCATCGTCCACGCTTCCCGGAGTTGCCGCCAACGGAAACACGTTCGCTCCCGCTGCGACGGCGTTCGGACACTTCACCGCTGCGTTTCCATCGATCTGCAGCCACCCGAAGGAGCCGGTTGGGATTGCAGCCAGCGCGACTCCGCAAGGCCCGACCCCCGCTGCGGCTGGCCCGAGGACCGCCGTGGCAAGTTGTAGATCGAACATCACGAGAGAACCGCGAAGGATAGCGTCCGAGGACTTCACGTAGATTGCTGCTCCCGCCTGCGGTACGGCGAGGGCATTGTCCACAATCGGTACGATCGTACCGAGAGGGACCTTCTGCGTGGTGGACGACTCGGTCGCGGCTTGCGCCACGATCACTGGTGATGCGATTTTGTACGGCATGTGGCTCTCCTTGTCTTGAAGTGGATGTGCTGCGCGCGGCTTAGACGCTGAGCAGACGGCCTTGGAAGGCTTGTCCGTTACAGGTCATGGCTCCGGCCCACGCCAAGATCGCGACTTCCGCGTCTTGGTTCATCGCGAACCGGCGATTCGGGGACAGCGGAACCATGTCGCGCTTGGCGTGCGGCCTCCACTTGAGGAACTTCGTGTTGAGGAAGAACGCCGTCTTGGTCGGCGCTCCCGGGCCGTAGGAGCTCGACGGGAAGTACAGCCCGCCGTCAAGCACCACGTCCGCGTCCATGTACTGGACGGTGGGGAAGCCCAGACGCGCCTTGGCCGTATCCGTGAACCGTTGCAGGAGCTGCAACGAGGCGAGGTAGACGCCCCACATGTAGTTGTCCACGATGATGACATCGGGCCGGTCGCGCCCGCGCACCAGTTGAGCCCAGACGTTGTTGAACTCGCCCTGAACGGTGGCAGCGGTAATCGCTCCGGCTGGGCGCGAAGTGTACGGCTGCCAGAAACCCCACACGGCACGATCGATTGCGCCGTAAGTGCCGACGTTCAGCCGCCCGGTGGCCGCAGCCAGCGGAACTGCCGCGTCGAGGCCAGAGATTTCCTTGCCGCCGGAGCCTGTGCCGTCGCTGTAGAAGCCACGGGAGATCAGGTTGGCCATCGTCGATTCGGCGACGGTCAGGCGCGAGTCCATCAGGTCGATCATCTGCTCGCGCCCTGCGTTCTGCAGTTCTTCCAGGCCGGAGATTACCACCGGCACCGCAGCCTGCTTCAGGCTGAATTGCGCTGCGGACAGGACGTCCTGCGCCGCGACTGGGAGCAGATCGTAGCCGGAATACCAGCCCGCGTTGCCATTCTCGGCGAAGCTGAGCTCTTCCAGGATGACGGAACCGCCGGAGACGGTCTTGACGTTGCCTTTGTCCTTGATGTACGCGAGGCCTGCGTTGTTGTTGAGGACATTGTCCTGGATTTTCTTGGTCCGGGACTCGATCGTGGTTGCCACGATGTCCGATACGTTTGGGAACGCCATGACTTTCTCCTGATCAGGTTGTGGGGGAAGCCTATTTCACTTCAACGATGGACCATCAAGGCTTCGTTTTATCACTGATCAGGATGAGCTTCTGGCTTCCCGAATTACTGTCTTCCGCTGTGCTTCGCAACTGCGGCCTCGAGATCTGCCCTCAGACTCGCACCTGACGATGCTGGAGCCGCAGGAGATGGAGCACCCGTTACGCTGAGCCCGGCTAACTGCTGAGCCTTGGCTGCGGGGGCATTCAAATTCTGCGCTGCTTCCGCCAGACGCTGCTGAGCGAACGGACCAGCAAGGTCATTGTGTGCGAGTATAGCACGTTGGTACGCGTCTTGCAAGTTCAATTTTTGTCCTCGGCTGGCGGAGAGCTCGAGAAGATCGGCCATCGTATCACGGACGACCTCAAAGTACTCGTTCTTCGGATCATTCGCGAATACTTCAATCTCTGATTGCATCGCAGCATCTTGCTCTGCCTTCGCCTGCTGCTGACGAGATTGAAGATTGCCGAACATCTGCCGCACCGGAGCCAGTTGCCTCTCGATTATCTGCTCGATGTTCTGGGTTTGCGAGCGCATCGCCGCAGCCGCTGGATCGTTGGGGGCTACGAGCATGGACAGCGCCTGATCGAGAAGTTTGACGTCCACGCCGAAGCCTTGAATGACCTGCGCCATGACCTGCGCTTTCTGCGGCGCAGGGCCGAAACGCAGAGTTCGGGAGATCTGCAGCAGATTTCCGATGCTTTGAAGCGGTGGAGCCTTCTCGTAATCGAAGACGTCCTTGAAGTTCATCACGAGGCCGTTTAGCTGATCCATGCCTTTTCTGGCCTCTGCAGAGTGCTGGAGTACTTCGTCGATTTGGCGCTCGCGACGATGGATTTCCGCCTGGACAGCGACTGGAAGCGTGGCCCAGTGCGCGTCACGGATAGCGGGCTTCCAGCTTTCTGGTGGGCGAATTCCCCCTTTGTGTTCTGGCTTGGCCGCTGGCTTCTCGGCGACCTTTGGCTTGTCTTCGACAACCGGGGCTGCCTTTTCATCGACGACCGGCGCAGGTTTGTCATCGACGACTGGCGCAGGTTTGTCCTCAACTACTGGCACAGCCTTTTCCTCTACAACCGGCGCAGGTTTGTCTTCGACGAGAGGAGTATCCACGGTGCCAGTCGGAATTTCGGTAGTCGCAACTCGCGACAGCGTCTCGCGCAGACTTTCAGTGGGGGCGGCTTCGGTGGTCATTTTCTTCTCCGTGAGTTCAGTTGACTGATGGCTCGTTCGACGTCTTGTCTGCGAGTGGGGTCTGCACCTGCGCGGGCAGCGATTCGCTGCGCCTCTTGTTTCGCCCATTGCCCTTTGAAATCGTCAGACACCGTAACTCCATGCCGCTTCATGTACTGTTGATGTTGAGTCCGCGATGAAAAGCGCGGGTCTCCCATATCCTGATAGGCGCGATCATTCCAAAGCACCGAGTCTGTAATCGTACGCGCGGGCGCAGCGTAGTCTGGCGTAACCTCCACCAATTCTCCGTCGATTTGAATGTACCTGCGCCGCGTCATAGTTCGCTCGCTAGAATAATTGCAATCACAGCATACAAGTTTCGCTTGGATGCGCTCTGAATTCTGACTTCAACATACTCCTCGCCGCCCTGACTACCAACGACGATTGCCACTTTGTCAGGTTTAATTCCTGCGTCGTAAATGCGCGACAGAAGTTCTCTGACCTCACTGCTGTTTTCGATTGGACCTTTAGCCTTTCGCTTCTCTTCCTCCTCTTCCTTGCGCCTTCTGTGATACCCAGAGCGAGAGCCAAAGAACCCAAAGCGCACGACCGCAACTGGCGGCGGAATAACCGGAGCGCCGCTGCCCCATGAATCGCCCCACGAAGTTCCCCAACTTGTACCCCATGAACTCACACTGGACCCCAAGGAGTCGCAACCTGACCATTTCCAGATACTTCAATGTCGTTGACGTATTGAATATTGCTGTCAACGAATCCTGGGACGGTAAAGGCGAGACTGTCAGTCTTTGCCTTGATTGCGGCGATCCCAGCGTTGTCTGGTGCGGTGTAGCCTACTGCGGCGAGTCGCGTCAACACATCTGCGTCGAGTGCGGCGAATTGTACGTCCAGATTGGCAACCGCAAGACCAACAGCCGCGCGAGTAGCTACTGCATCCAAATCGTTGAATCCAGTTACTCCCACGCCCTTCGCCAGTACGATGTTAGTGCCTGCGGTGAGTAAGCGAATTGCCGTGGCCCAGACCTTATCCGCTGCACCCTGCGCGAAGGCAGCAGCGTCAATTGCTCCAGCAGCGAATGTCGCAGCATCGATCGCAGCGTTAGCGATTGCAGCAGCCGTGATAGCATTCGCAGCGATGGTGCCGACTGTGACTTGCCGCGTCGCATCTGCAGTCACTTGCGCAGGCCCGGTCGCCGCAGTATTCACAATGGGCATTGGATCCCAAGCTTCGAAGGAGAAACCCCCAAAGGCATCATTCGCCGTCGCATTATTAGCGCCTCCGTATTTCAAGCCGGTGGCCGCGACAAGTGTCTCTACGCCATACGCCGCGTCGACGTTCATCGCTCCAGGGGCGAGCCCGCCCACGACAAAATCAGCTTCTACTTTGTATAGAGATGTAGCAGCGAGGTTGGATCCACCGACCATTGGCGATGCGCGCCCGACTATAGCCGCTCCGTTCATAACCCCTAGCACGATCTGGGGAAGTGTCGCCGCGCCATGAAGCGTACCGGCGAGGCGAAACCGTACGAATCCATGAGCGGGCACGGTGATCGCAAGGCGCAAGTTCGCTGTGTCGAGCGCAGTCATGGCGAGTGCCGCCGTCGTCACCTTGTTGACTGAGGTGGCGGGATCGTAAATTTTGCCGTTCAGCAAATTCACTCAGTTTTCCCCGGCGTGACCTCAGCACTTGCCTTCCCGCCATCGGGCAGTGTGATGCTGATGCTCTTCTTGCCCGTGAGTCCTTTCAGGCCATCCACAACAGCAGACACCGACTCCATGAGGTCCGCGTGCATCTTCTGCACGGCAGCAGTGTCAACCGTCTCGGCCTTAGCCTCCTTCTTCTCCTTTTCGTCCTTCTTCTCTTTCTCTTTCTTTTCTTCCTGCTTCTCGGTCGCTTTCGCCTTGGCGATCATGACATCGACCTTGTTCTCATGCTGGCTCACAGCATTGCGGATTTCTTGGACGGCTGTATCCACCAAACTTTGGATAGCCATCTCCGCAGCGCGGCTTTGGATTTCTGCTTCCTTGTGCGCAAGCTCCAACGCCTGCTGCTCGTCTGCGATTTCCTGCGCCGTGCCTTGGAATACTTCTCCGGCCTTGGTTGCATCCGCGCGAGCACCCTCCTCCAACTTCATCCGAGCGATGCGCTCGGCGCTGGCAGCGTTGATGTTCGCAATTTGGATGCGAACATTCGCCTCGATCTTTGCGATTCCCTCCTTGATCTGAGAGTCGAACTGCGCAATCTTCTGATCGTTGAGGCCCTCGGCCTGCGTCTTCTGCATTGCAGCTTGAGCCTCAGCTTGCGCCTTCGCCACTTCTGGGTTCGGCGGGGGCGGGGCAGCGAGTTGCTTCTGCACTTCGCGAATGTAGTTGTCGAACAGAGTCTCCACGCCACCAGAAGTGGAGAAGCTCGCGCCAGCCCACTGGAGAATCTTGAGCATGAACGGCGCAGCCGCTGGAGCCTTCTCGAGGAGCGGAGTGACTTGCCCCACAAATTGACCCATGCTCGTAACGAATTCTTGGCGCATCTGCTTCTCAGCATTGTAGTCCGGAATGGACATCTGCGTGCTAGAGACATTGATGCGGTACATCAACTCCCAAGAATCCTTGATGAGTTTCACCGCATCTTGCGCAAACTCCCGATCCGGAGTGAACATCACCAAAGACTTCCTGATGATGGTTTCCGGTTGGAAGTGCTTGGAGATAATGTTGGCCTTGATGTCCATCGCGCCGGCGACGAAAGCTCCCACCTGCATCTGGTAGAGTTGGAGGCGGCTCGAGGAATACTGGGCCTTGAGTTGTTGAGCGCCGTAAGTCTCCCGAGCATTGGTCACCCCGCGCATGATGTCGCTAATGCCGGTGAGCTCGTAGATTTGCTGCACTATATCCGCGCGTGCCTCGCGCAGCTTTTCAATCACAGCAACAATGGCCTCGATTGGGAGCCAATCAATGACTCCCTTGAGCCCGCCCTTCTCAGCGAACATAGCCCAGTTGTCGACTGGAATCAGCTGGTTTTCCGCAGCTCGACTCAACATCTTCTGCACGCCCTCGGCCGTCTTGTCGTAAACGCCGACAGCCTTACACGCGTCGATCAACAAGCTGAGACGAACGTTGATGGAATTGAGTTGGGCGTACTGATCCTGCACCATCGTGTAGTCCGCGCGGCCAATGAACTTCTTGGTCGTCGTATTCGCCGCCAGCGGGCGCGGGCAGGGGAAGAATTCCTTCAATTCAAGCGGATCGGACTGCTCATCCAGTATTTCGTCGCAGCCGTGAGCCACCCAGTAGACTTTTCGAGTGGATTTGCACCAAATCTCGAAAATTTCGCCCCGGCGAAGGTTGGATTCGCTATCCACAGCCGACGCGGGGTAGGACTTGCCGTCTTTTGGGATGACGAGCGGAATCCTCGCCCAAACTTTGGGAAAGCGAGTCTTTCCGGACTCTGGGTCCATCCAAACTCGCCGAGCGACCCAAGTCACTTCCTCCCACACACGCGCGGGGGAGTAAAAGAAGTCTTTCCAATAGACATAGTCGCAAGGGACGTTTTCATCTACGATTTTCTTAACCTTTTGGCCCTCCACCTCGTTCTCGACGATTTTCGCGTCATAACGGAGCCATACCTGCCCCATTCCCGGAATAAGGCGATCCTCCACGGCGTGCTGGAAGGCCTCGTGCATGTCCATTCCCGAGCCATTCGGCCCGGTGCGAATCAAACGCTCAATCATTGCCGCCGCAACGCGGGCAATATCATCTTCTGGGTCTTGGAACTCTCGCGCAGCGATGGGTTTTGGGGGATTGCCATACAGGGCCGACTTGAGGATGCCGACGTTGGCCCAGAACATGTTGACTTTGCTCGCCCCGAGCCCCTCAGTGTCCGTGGCGACCTCTTGGTTGTCCAAGTAGTGCCCATTCACTGAATCTCCGGCGGTGTGGAAGTTCTCCAACTCCTTCTCGGAAAGCTTGAGCTCGGATTGCCAAAAGTTGACATCATATCTGGCCATTATCTAATCCTCCCGCCTATGGTGGGGCCGCATGTCCACGCTTGATTCAGCGTAAACGAGTAGTGCGCCGGAACTGCGAAGGGTTTTGGAGCTCCCGGCTGCGCCTTGACTGCTTGCATCTTCGCAACGAGGGATAAATAACGGAAACTGTCGGCGAAGTTACTCGCCCAATCATGCAGCGGCTTGTCTCTGAACGACTTTTTCTCGTCGTCGAACTCACGCTTGTAACTCTTCAGCGCCTTGAGTCCATCATAGCACCCCGCTTCGTCAAATACGAGGTGCTTGAACATCATTCGCCCAGCAGAAATTCCATCCTGGATGCTGAGATTCGGAACGAGGCGGGGGCGCACTCCGTTGGTCAGGAATTGCTCAACAATGGAGCGCCCAGTCTGGAGAGATTTGGCCCGCGCATCCTGCGGGAGCCAAACAGTTCCCATGGTGAAACCCGCCTCGCGCTGAGCGTGCAACCAATTGATGTAGAAGTCAATGGCGCGAGCGTTCCACTCTTGGGCGAGCGAGATCAGGATGTGATCTGGAAACTCTTGCCAGCGCCAGAGCGCCGTGGTGTCCGTGTATCCTAAGTCGAAGACGTAATTGCTCTCCACGCCCGGAACACTCGGGAAATTGCCGACCTTTGCGGATTTCATTTCCGTACCGTAGTAGCTTCCCTTCACAGCGGCGAACCACGAGCACTCCATTTCCGACTCGTATTCGTCCACTGGCATGGACGCCTTCATCTCATCGAGTTCCGACTGCAGAATGATGCCAGATTCGGACGCTTTGAGCATGAATCTATACCATCTGGGGGAAATACCTGCTTCCTCCCAAATGTCATAGAAGTGGTTCGGCCCGTTCGGCGTGCCGATGAAGAGCGCCCAACCTTGACGATCGGAGAGTGCAGGGCGCAGAATTTCGCTCCATAAGTTCGGGCGGCAATTCCCATATTCGTCGACGGCAACGCCATCGAAGTACAAACCCCGGAAGGAATCGGGGTTATCCGCTCCATACAGCGTAACTCGAGCTCCGTTGAAGAGGTCAACGCTCAGGGCGCTCTCGGAGTTCTTGACGGCCACCTCTTTGGAGTAGTGCTTGAGGTAATCCCACGCGATTTGCTTCGCCTGGGAGTAGAATGGGGCAATATATCCGTAGCGGCTGCGCTCTTTCTGGGAGTACAGCGCCTTCGTCAGAATGTCATTGATCGTTGCGACTGTCTTCCCCGCGCGTCTGTGGCAGACAAGACACGCCCATCGCTGCTCTCTCCCGTGAAATGGGAGGAATTGCGGGCGCGGCGTGTACGGAATCGTTACTGTTTTCATCGCTTGTTCGGAACCCCACCAAAGATCTTGGGATCGAGGCCCTCTAGGAGTTTCTCCTCCCAATAGTGAGCCAGTGTCTGCTCTAAATCGCGCTCGTCATACATGAGCGAATACGGTGTGGTGTAACTATGTGGGATCTTTCCGCCACCTCGCTCTGCAGATTTGGCAATGGCGTTGGCCATCTGCTCGCCTGCCTCGCGCCGGTATCCAATGTAGGGCACCGCCGTCATCTCGCGCTTGTCCCCTACTGCATCCGCTTGATGCAACAGCTTGGCCAATCCGCGCTGCCGCTCCATCACCGCGGGGAGAACCTCGCCTTTCTCCAATATGGCGTCTTTTGGAATCTTCCGCAGTTGCCTCGCCGCCCATGAAGAATTAGTTCCACCCGGCCAACCCTCTGCGTGTTGAACATAGTGGCCCGCGATTTCGTGGTTCAGAGTGCTGAGGAGATCTTTTGGACTGGATTGAGGGCCGAGCCCTATGGCCTTATCTCCGGCGCTAAAGACCCCAGAATCAAGATTCGCGCTTGGATTATAGGAAACTTCGTATTCTTTAAGCCTCGGGTACGCCTTGTAGAGTCGCGGATGGTCGTATACATCTTGGATCCCAGTTCGCCAATTGTCTCGAGCTGGATTTGTCTTTTGGTAGAGCCCCGCGAAGTCTTCGCTATCTGCGGTTAGCAGTTTGCCCTCTGGGAGCTCATAGCCGAACCTTGCGTGCTCAGGTACATGTACCTTGTCTTCCCCTAGTCGTTTCGCAGTGGAGAAATCAAAGTCTCGGCCGCGTGGGATGGGGAAGAACCCCGGAGCATCTTCAATGATGTCCTTCTGGAGCTTCCAATCTGTTGGTTTTGTCTTCCGGAGTACTTCCGCGAGATCACGCGCTCTGCGAATTATATTTGCATCTCCTAAGAAGCGTATTCCCACCGGGCCTATGGCTCCCACAGCTCC
>Ga0137437_1000105_pt1 | contig 21067 bp, 16 predicted proteins | sample EasRivERMGT138_2_FD_102332 | JGI IMG/M metagenome (GOLD analysis project Ga0137437, IMG submission 102332) | Soil microbial communities from meander-bound floodplain in the East River, Colorado, USA - East River MetaG ERMGT138_2 | ecosystem: Environmental > Terrestrial > Soil > Floodplain ...
CACTGCCGTCATCATGCTGACGGCCTTCGGCGACACCGAGGCAGCGGTCGAGTGCCTCCGCAAGGGGGCCGTCGACTACCTGCTCAAGCCTCCCCGGGTCACGAGCCTCGTCCGTGCCGTGGAGCGCGCCCTCTCCCGCCGCCGGCTCGAGCTCGCCCGGCAGCGGTACCAGCGCAGCCTCGAGCAGCGGGTCCATCGAGAGGTCGTAGAGGTGGACGTCGAACCGGCGCACGCGCGCGAGCTCGCTGGCGCGCCACGGATCGGTCGTCGCGACGACGTCAAAGTCGGTGGACAAGTGGGAGCGCAGCAGCTCGACGATCGCCGGATCGTCGTCGACCACGAGGACCGCCGGCTTCACCGCGGGGCGCGGTTCAGCTTCGATGTCCCACCCCCTTCTCCACCCTCCGGTCCCTCGACCGCCTGCCCACCCGAAGAGGAGAGGTGCGGGAAGGTAGCAGAGCGCCCGGCAGGCGAGCAACGGCGAGACTCCCCAATCGACCGATGTAATTCCCGGGAAGGGCCGGAAGCGACGCCGCCCCGAGTGGATCGCGCCGGCCCGGACCGGAGAATCCTCCCTCCTTCCCGGCCCGAGAGCGCGACCCCGAGCCCGTGACCACGATCCCCGACCCCCGAGACGACGCCGCCGAACCCGCCGAGCCCGGCGACGGCGCGCCCGAAGCGACCACCCGGTTCGACCTGGTCGTCGCGACGGAGGAGGCGGGCGAGCGGCTCGACCGCTGGCTCGGCCGCAAGCTGCGTCCGACCTACTCGCGCAGCTTCCTGGTCCACCGCATCGAGGCGGGCGCGGTGACCGTCAACGGGAAGTCGGTCCGCCCCGCCTACAAGACGATGGCCGGCGACGCGGTCGCGGTCGACGCGGCGCCGCCGCCCGACGGCGTGCCGACGGCGGAGCCGCTCGCGCTCGACGTGATCTACGAGGACGACCACCTCGCGGTCGTGCGCAAGCCGGTCGGGATGCTGGTCCATCCCGGCGCGTCGGTGTCGGGCGGGACGCTCGTGAACGGGCTGCTGCACCGGTGGCCGCGCATCGCGACGGTCGGCGCGCCCGAGCGCCCCGGCATCGTCCACCGCCTCGACCGCGACACGTCGGGAGTGATGGTCGTCGCGCTCAGCAACGAGGCGCGCGTGAAGCTGGTCCAGCAGTTCAAGACGCGCGTCGTGAAGAAGGAGTACCGCGCGGTCGTGGTCGGCAAGGTGTCGCTGCAGTCGGACTACATCGACCTGCCGATCGGCCCCGACCCGCGCCAGCCCGAGCGGCAGCGCATCGACGTGCAGGACGGCAAGCCGGCCTCGACCTTCTACGAGGTGGTCGAGCGGCTGCGCGGGTACACCTACCTGCGCGCCTACCCGATGACGGGGCGCACGCACCAGATCCGGCTTCATCTTTCGCACCTCGGCCACCCGTGCGTCGCCGATCCGATCTACGGCCGACAGGCGCAGTTGCCGTGGCGGAAGCTGCTCGAGGAGCGAACACAGGCGGGGCTGCCGGTCCCGTCGATCCGGCGCCAGGCGCTGCACGCGCTGAAGCTCCGTTTCACCCATCCGGTCGACGGCCGCGAGATGGCCTTCGAGGCGCCGCTCGCCGCCGACATGGAAGAGCTGCTCGCGTTTTTGCGGACGCTGCGCGACTGAACGATGAGTCGCGCGGCCGAGGCCGCGCGTGGGAGTCGCGCGACCGAGGCCGCGCGTGGGAGTCGCGCGGCCGAGGCCGCTCGTGGCGTGAGCTGCGCGAACGTCAGCCGCCGCGCGCGCGCGCCTGCAGGGACTTCTTGTCGACCTTGCCGGGGCCGGTGCGCGGCAGCTCGTCGACGAGCACGACGCGGCGCGGCACCTGATAGGGGGCGAGCACGGCGCGCGCGTACACGAGCAGCTCCTCGGCGGTGAGCGCCGCGTCGCGCGGGCGCACGAACGCGACCGGCACCTCGCCGCACTCCGCGTCGGGCGCGCCGACCACGGCGGCCTCGGCGACGCTCGGGTGCTCGGCGAGCGCCGCCTCGACCTCGAGCGCCCCGACGCGGTGGCCCTTCACCTTGATCAGGTCGGTGGAGAGGCGGCCGAGGATGCGGTAGCTCCCGTCGTCCTCGTGCCGCACCAGGTCTCCGGTCCGGTACCAGCCGTCCTGCAGCGCCTTCGCGGTCGCCTCCTCGTCGTCGAAGTAGCCGCGGAAGAGCGACGGCCCGCGCACCCAGAGCTCCCCTTCGTCGGAGTTCGCCGTGCCCGCGCCCTCGACCGCGACCACCTTCGTCTCGACGCCGTCGAGCGGGCGGCCGACGGCGCCGGCGGGGCGCGCCTCGTCGGGCGACTGCGAGAGCGCGATCCCCATCTCGGTCGCGCCGTAGCGCTCGAGGATCGAATGGCCGAAGCGCCGCTCGAACTCGCGCTTGAGCGCCGGCGCGAGCGGCGCCGAGCCCGACACGAAGAGGCGCATCGAGTCGGGCACGAGCGGCGCCGCCGACGCGTCGCGCCGCTCCGCCGCGGCGACCAGGCGGGCGTACATCGCCGGCACGCCGAAGAAGAGCGACGCGCGCGTCTCGACGAGGCGCGCCAGCACGCGCTCCGCGTCGAAGTCGGGCTCGAACGTGAACGGCGTCCCCGCCGCGAGGCAGTTGAGGACGCCGACCACGAGCCCGTGCAGATGGTGGAGCGGCAGGCAGTGGACGAGCCGGTCGTCCGGCCCCATGCGCCACGCCGCGCGCAGCGCCGCCGTGTTGGCGGCGAGCGACCCCTGCGTGTGGAGCGCCCCCTTCGGCTTCCCGGTCGTCCCCGACGTGTAGAGGATCAGCGCGCGGTCGTCGGGACGCGCCGCCGCGCCGGCGTGCTCCGTCGCGAGCTCGATCTCGTCGGCGTCGCCGGGCCGCGGCGCCGGCGCGGCGAGCGCGTCGACGTCGAGCGCGCGCACCGCCGCCGAGCCGGCTCGCACGAGGTCGGCGAGCGGCGCCTCGGCGCAGACGACGCGCGGCCCCGCGTCCCACAGGAGGTGCTGCACCTCTCGCAGCTTCGCCTTGGGGTGGAGCGGCACGACCACCACGCCGAGGCGCAGCGCGCCGATCAGGGCGACCACGTGGCGGCGGTCGGGTGGCAGCCCGAGCAGCATGCGGTCGCCGCTGCGCACGCCCTGCTGCAGGAGCCCGTAGGCGAAGCGGCCCGACGCGGCGAACAGCTCGCCGCGCGCGACCGCGCCGCGCCCGTCGCGAAACGCCTCGCGCTCGGGTGCCTCGTGCATCCGCTCCAGCACGGCGTCGATGTACGCAGCCGGGTACATTCGTCGTCTCCGCGTCCCGGAGCCTAACTGCATGAGCGCTGATCCGAGGGCCGACGGCCGCGACGACGACGCCGCCGCGCGCTGGCGCCGCGACGTGTTCGAGCCGGCGCTGCGCGAGGCGCGGGCGGCCGACGTGCCGCCGGCGACGCCGTCGGGCATCGAGCCGGCGCCGGTCTACGCGGCCGAGCGCGGCCTGCCGGGCGAGCCGCCCTTCCTGCGCGGTCCCTACCCGACCATGTACCGCGGCCGCCTCTGGACGATGCGGCAGTACGCCGGCTTCGGGACCGCCGCCGAGACGAACCGCCGCTTCCGCCACCTGCTCGAGCAGGGGCAGACGGGCCTCTCGACGGCGTTCGACCTGCCGACGCAGATCGGCTACGACCCCGACCACGCGATGGCCGCCGGCGAGGTCGGGCGCGTCGGCGTCTCGATCGCGTCGATCGACGACGTCGACGAGCTGCTGCGCGACCTCCCGCTCGAGCGCGTCTCGACGTCGATGACGATCAACTCGACCGCCGCGATCCTGCTCGCGCTCTACGTCGCGAGCGCGCGCCGGCGCGGCGTGGCGGCGCCGCAGCTCTCCGGCACGGTGCAGAACGACATCCTGAAGGAGTACGCGGCGCGCGGCACCTACCGCTTCCCGCCCGGGCCGTCGATGCGCCTCGTGACCGACGTGATCGCGTGGACGGCGTCCGAGGCGCCGCGCTGGAACCCGATCTCGATCAGCGGCTACCACATGCGCGAGGCGGGCTGCACGGCGGTCCAGGAGGTCGCCTTCACGCTCGCGCACGGGCTCGCCTACGTCGGCGCGGCGGTGAAGGCGGGCCTCGCCGTCGACCGCTTCGCCGGCCGCCTCTCCTTCTTCTTCGCGGCGCACAACGACCTCTTCGAGGAGGTGGCGAAGTTCCGCGCGGCGCGCCGCCTGTGGGCGCGGCTGATGGAGGAGCGTTTCGCGCCGCAGCGCGCCGAGTCGAAGGCGCTGCGCTTCCACACCCAGACCGGCGGCTCGACGCTCACGGCGCAGCAGCCCGACGTGAACGTCGTGCGCGTCACGCTGCAGGCGCTCGCCGCGGTGCTGGGGGGGACGCAGTCGCTCCACACCAACGGCTGGGACGAGGCGCTGGCGCTGCCGAGCGAGCGCTCGGCCACGCTGGCGCTCCGCACGCAGCAGGTGCTCGCGGCGGAGAGCGGCGTCGCGCGCGTGATCGACCCGCTCGGCGGCTCGCCCTACGTCGAGGAGCTGACCGACCGGATCGAGGCCGAGGCGCGCGCCCTGATCACCCGGATCGACGGGCTCGGCGGCGCCGTGAAGGCGATCGAGGCCGGCTTCGTGCAGCAGGAGATCCACCGCTCCGCGCTCGCCGACCAGCGCGCGATCGAGAGCGGGGCGAAGGCGGTGGTGGGGGTCAACCGGCAGGTGCAGGCCGGCGAGCCGCCGCCGCGGATCGAATTCCGGCTCGACGACGGGCTCGAGGCGCGGCGGCGCGATCAGGTCGCCCTCGTCCGGTCGCGCCGCGACGCCGGGAAGGCGAAGGACGCGCGCCGCCGCGTCGCCGACGCCGCCGCGGGGTCGGCCAACCTCGTCCCGCTCCTGATCGAGGCGGTCGACGCCGGCGTGACGATCGGCGAGCTCTGCGCCGACCTCGAGAGCGTCTTCGGGAGCTATCGCGCGCCGGTCGTCTTCTGAGGCGCGCCGTCGTGCTCGTCACCGCTCCCGACGCATCGGGCCGCGGCGAAACACGGAAATCCCGTGTCGGTACACGGCAGTGACGGCGCAGCCGTCTTCATTCACGGCGCCGCGGCCCGTCCCGGAGGCTGTTGCGCGGACCGCGCCTTGCCAACGGCGGCGCCGCTCGCGGTCCGGGGAACCTCCGTCCAAATCCCGCTGGAGATCCTGTCGATGGCCCTGTCCGTCCCGTCGTGCTGGTCGTGGTTCTCGCTCGTCGTTCCCCTCGCAGCGCTGCCCTGCGCGCCGCCGGCCGCGGCCCAGGACTCGGGCGGCGGCCTCGAGTCGCGCGTGAAGTCCCTCGAAGAGCAGCTGCGCGAGTTGAAGAAGCAGCCGCCGGCCGCGGCAGGGGCACCGGCCCCGAAGGCGGGCGAGAGCGACCTGCGCGTCTTCTGGAAGGACGGGCTGCGCCTCGAGTCGACCGACGGCCTGGTCAAGCTGCGGCTCGGCGGCCGCTTCCAGGTCACTTCGCTGTTCGGCGGCAACGACGACTTCGAGAGCGCCGGCAAGGAGATCGAGGACGGCGCCGCGTTCCGCCGCGCCCGCCTCTACTTCCAGGGCACCGTCACCGACCGCTTCGAGTTCAAGTTCCAGTACGACTTCGCGGACACCAACAAGGTCAAGATCGCCGACGTGTGGGGCGAGGTGAAGAAGATCCCCCTGGTCGGCAACGCGCGCGTCGGCCAGTTCTACGAGCCGGTGAGCTTCGAGCAGAACACCAGCGACTTCGACGCCGACTTCATGGAGCGCTCGGTGATGAACGCGCTCTCGCCGGCGCGCAACATCGGCGCCGCGCTGCACGAGACCTACTCGGGCCGCCTCGCCTGGTGGCTCGGCGCGTTCGTCGACGACGGGAGCGGCGACACCGCCACCGCGCAGCGCGACGGCGACCACTCCGTCTCGGCGCGCGTCACCGGACTGCCGATCGACCAGGACGACGACAAGACGCTGCTGCACGTCGGCGCGTCGGCCAGCATCCGCAACCCGACCTCGGGCGTCGTCACCTACTCGGCCAAGCCGGAGTCGAGCCTGGCACCCGTCTTCATCACCACGGGCAACCTCACGAACGTCGAAGGGGCGATGCTCCTCGGCGGCGAGGTCGCGGGGCAGCTCGGGCCGATCCACGTCGCGGCCGAATACCTCTCCTCGCAGCTCGACGACGCGGCCCGCAACGACCCGAAGTTCGCGGGCTGGCTCGCGAGCGCCGGCTGGTTCATCACCGGCGAGTCCTTCACCTACAACCACGTCGACGGCGTCTTCGCGGCGCCGAAGGTCGGCAATTCGTTCGACAAGGCCGACGGGTTCGGCGCGCTCGAGCTCTGCGCCCGCTACTCCGAGCTCGACCTGACCGGCGGCACCGTGCGCGGCGGGAAGATGCGCGACGTGATCGTCGGCGTGAACTGGTTCCTCTCGAACAACATGAAGGTCGCGGTCGACGGCGTGAACTCGCGCGTCGACGGCATCGGCACCGTGAACCTGCTCGAGCTCTGGTTCCAGTGCACCTTCTGATCTGAGAGTCCGGTCCTCCTTGGATGGGGGGCCGTGATCGGCCACGGATGGCCCGTTGAATCGCACGGGACATCGCCGATCACGGCCCCTCTCGTCTGGTTTCTTCCCGTCGCGGCGTGGGTCCGCGGGGGAGCGCCGCCGAGCACGCCGGCACCGCCGTTGCCAAGGCGCGCCGCCCGTTCCCGACCGCAACCCCGTGGATCTGCACCATGCCCGTCGCGCCACGCGTCCCTCTCCTTGCCTCGCTCGCCGTCGCCGGTTCGCTCGCGGCGTTCACGCTGCTCGACCGCCCGGCGCGCGCGACGCCTCCCGCCGGACCGGGCGCACGCGCCGTCGAGGAGGTCCGCCTGGGGTACTTCCCGAATCTCACCCACGCGACCGCGATCGTCGGCGTCGAGCGCGGCCTCTTCGCCGCCGAGCTCGGCGCGGACGTGAAGCTCACGACCGCGACCTTCAACGCAGGCCCCGCAGCGATCGAGGCGCTCTTCTCCGGCGCGCTCGACGCCACGTACATCGGGCCCAACCCCGCCATCAACGCCTTCGTGAAGTCGAAGGGGCGAGCGGTGCGCGTGGTCGCCGGCGCGACGTCGGGGGGCGCGTTCCTCGTCGTCGAACCGTCGATCACGAAGGCGGCCGACCTCAAGGGCCGGAAGGTCGCCTCGCCGCAGCTCGGCAACACGCAGGACGTCGCCCTGCGCGCGTGGCTGAAGCGCGAGGGGCTGAAGGTCGAGCTGCGCGGTGCGAGCGACGTCTCGATCCTGCCGCAGGAGAACTCGCAGACGCTCGACGCCTTCAAGAACCGGCAGATCGCCGGCGCGTGGGTCCCCGAGCCGTGGGCGAGCCGCCTCGTCCTCGAAGGGGGCGGCAAGGTCCTGGTCGACGAGCGCGACCTCTGGCCCGAGCGCGCCTACGTGACGACCCACCTCGTCGTCCGCACCGAGTTCCTCGAACGACATCCCGCGCTGGTGAAGTCGTTGCTGCGCGCCCACGTGCAGGCGGGCGCCTGGCTCGCCGACCACGCCGACGAGGCGAAGCCCCTCGTGAACGGCGCCATCGCGCGGATCAGCGGCAAGAAGATCGACGAGAAGCTGCTCGACGCCGCGTGGAAGAACCTGACCTTCACCGACGACCCGATCGCGTCGTCGCTGAAGAGGTCGGCGCAGGACGCGCAAGAGGCCGGGCTGCTCGACCTCGGCGGGCTCGACCTCGCGGGGATCTACGACCTCGCGCCGCTGAACGAGGTCCTGAAGGAGCGCGGCCGCGCCGCGATCCGGCAGTGAACCCGCGCGTGGAGACGCGCGGTGGGAACGCGCGCCTGCTGCTGCGCGAGGAGCGGCCCGTCGCGATCGTCGTGAAAGAGGTGTCGAAGACCCACGGCCGCGGCAAGGACGCCGTCGTCGCGCTCGACCGCGTCGGCTTCGAGGTCAGGAAGGGCGAGATCGTCTGCATCGTCGGCGCGTCGGGCTGCGGCAAGAGCACGCTGCTCCACCTGATCGCCGGCCTCGAGAAGCCGACGGCGGGCGCGCTCGGCGTCTCGGGCGGCGGCACGTCGCTCATGTTCCAGGACCCGGCGCTCTTCCCCTGGCTCTCGGTCGCGGAGAACGTCGAGTTCCCGCTCCATTCGCACGGCGTCGCGAAGGCCGACCGCAAGGCGCGCGTCGCCGAGCTGCTCGAGCTCGTCCACCTCGAGGGCTTCGCGCGCCGCCAGCCGCACGAGCTCTCCGGCGGGATGCGGCAGCGCGTCGCGCTCGCGCGCGCGCTCGCCAACGCGTCGCACGTGCTCCTCATGGACGAGCCGTTCGCGGCGCTCGACGCGATGATGCGCGACCGCCTTCATGAAGAGCTCGAGCGCATCGTCGCCGCCGAGCGCCTGACCGTCCTCTTCGTCACCCACAACGTGCGCGAGGCGGTCCGCCTCGGCGACCGCGTCCTCCTCTTCTCGAGCCGGCCGGGGCGCCTCCTGGCCGAGTTCGACGTCGACCTCCCGCGCCCGCGCCGCATCGAGAGCCGCGAGGTCTCGGAGCTCGCCGCGCGCGTCTCCGACCGCCTCCAGGATCCACGCCATGCCGCCGCCGCTGCCCCCGCCGCCGTCGCCGCCGTCTCCTGAGTCCGCGCCGCCCCCCGTCCCGTCGCTCGGTCGGCGCCTCGCGCGCCGCCTCGCCCCGGGCCTCGGCGCGCTCGCGGTCGTGCTCGGCGTCTGGGAGGCGGTCGTCTTCAGCGGCTGGCGCCCCGAATGGGTGCTGCCCGGTCCGGGGGCGGTGCTGAAGCGCGTCGCGCACGAGCTCGCCCAGGCCGACACCTGGCGGGCTCTCCAGATCACGCTCGGACGCGCCGTGGTGGGCTACCTGATCGCGATCGTCGTGGGCGGCCTCGTCGGCCTCGCCATGACGCGGCTCAAGTGGCTGCGCTCCGCGTTCGGCGGGCTCACGACCGGGCTGCAGACGATGCCGTCGATCGCCTGGTTCCCGCTGGCGATCCTGCTGTTCCAGCTCGGCGAGCCGGCGATCCTCTTCGTGGTCGTGCTCGGCGCCGCTCCTTCGATCGCGAACGGGCTGCTCGACGCCGTCGACCAGATCCCGCCGCTGCTGGTGAAGGCGGGGCGCTCGCTCGGCGCGCGCGGCTTCGGGCTCTACCGCCGCGTCGTCGTGCCGGCCGCGCTGCCGGGTTTCGTCAACGGTCTGAAGCAGGGCTGGGCCTTCTCCTGGCGCAGCCTGATGGCGGGCGAGCTGATCGTGATGATCGGCGACCGGCCCTCGATCGGGATGCGGCTCAGCCAGTCGCGCGAGCTCGCCGACGCCGAGGGGCTGCTCGCCTGGATGGTCGTCGTGCTGGCGATCGGGCTCGCGGTCCACGGCCTCGGCTTCGGCATCGCCGAGCGGCGCATGATGGAGCGGCGCGGCCTGCTCGGCGCCGCGCGCTGAGAGCTACCATCGCATCCATGCAGCGCGCACCGACACCCTCGCTCCTGCTCGAGGTCTGGCGCGAGGTCTGCCGCCACATCGACATCGACGAGTCGCTGGCGCGCATCGCGCCGATCCTCGCGCAGACGCTCCCGGTGACGCGCGTCCTCGTCCGCCGCGTCGACCGCGAAGCGCAGCGGCTGGTGACGATCGCCGAGGGAAGCGTCGCGCAGGAGCAGGCCGCGCCGCCCGCCGCCCGCTCCGACCTCGACGGCGCCGCGCTCGCGCTCGTCACCGGCTGGCTGAAGCAGGACCAGGTGCAGAGCTGGCGCGCCGGCGAGTCGAGCGCTCTGCGCCGTGCCCTCGCTTCGGAAGCGGCCGGGGCGCCGCCGCGAGCGCTGGTCGCCGGCCCCCTGCGCGATGCCGGCGACGGCGTCGCCGACGGCGCTGCCAACGGCCTCCTCCTGGTCGAGGGGGCGGACGAGCTGGTCGAGCGCGCCAACGTCGTCGCGCTCCTGCTCGAGCCGGTCGCGGTCGCGCTCGCCAACGACCGCCGCCTCCACGAGATGGCGCGCCTGCGCGAGGCGGCCGAGGCGGAGAACCGCGCGCTCCTCTCGCGACTGCAGCGGAACGACATCACCGAGTCGGTGGTCGGCGCCGACAGCGGGCTCAAGGACGTGATGACGCGCGTCGAGCAGGTGAGCCGCACCGACGCTCCGGTCCTGATCCTGGGGGAGACCGGGTCGGGCAAGGAGGTCGTGGCGCGCTCGATCCACGTAAAGTCGCGGCGCAGCGGCGGTCCGTTCCTGCGCGTGAACTGCGGCGCGATCCCCTCCGAGCTCGTCGACTCCGAGCTCTTCGGCCACGAGCGCGGGAGCTTCACGGGCGCGCTCGCGCAGCGGAAGGGCTGGTTCGAGCGCGCCGACGGCGGGACGCTCTTCCTGGACGAGATCGCGGAGCTCCCGGCCGCGGCGCAGGTCCGCCTGCTGCGCGTGCTGCAGGACGGGAGCTTCGAGCGGGTCGGCGGACAGCACGCGCTCAACGTCGACGTGCGCATCGTCGCCGCGACGCACCGCGACATGCAGCAGATGATCGCCGACGGCCGCTTCCGCCAGGACCTCTGGTTCCGCATCAGCGTCTTCCCGATCGCGCTGCCGTCGCTGCGCGAGCGCCGCCAGGACGTCGGCCCGCTCGCGCGCCACTTCGCGGAGCGCGCCGGGCTGCGGCTGCACGGCGTGCCGCTCGTTCCGGTCGACGACGACATCGCGCGGCTCGAGTCCTATCCGTGGCCCGGCAACGTGCGCGAGCTCGCCGCGGTGATCGAGCGCGCGGCGATCCTGGGCGACGGCCGCCACCTCGAGATCGCGGCAGCGCTCGGCGGCGCGGCGGCCTCGGTCGCGGCCGCCCCGCCGCCGGCCGCGGCTCCGTCGGACCCGGTGTCCCCGGACACGAACCACGCGTCGCGCGATGCGGGCCACGCCTCGCTCGACGCGGCGATGATCCGCCACATCGAGGAGGCGCTCGCCGCGACGGGAGGGCGCATCGAGGGGCCGGCCGGCGCCGCCGCGCGCCTCGACGTCAATCCCCACACGCTCCGCTCGCGCATGCGCAAGCTCGGCATCGACTGGCGCCGCTTCCGTCCCGGCTCCTCGGCGACGCCCGTCCCGCGCTGACGTCGCAACGCCCGCGGCCGTCGCGCGGCCGCCGGAGCGACGTTGGCTCCGCCCGCCGCGGCCGATAACGTCCCTCGCTTCGCGCCCGCCGTCCGTTGCGGTCGTCGTGTGCGGGGAGCCTGAACAGCGTGACCGGCGTCGACCACATCGGGATCGCGGTCCGGAGCATCGAGGCCGCGCTGCCCCTGTGGCGCGACGCGCTGGGACTCGAGTTCGTCGGCATCGAGGTCGTCCCGCACGACCAGGTCCGCGTCGCGATCCTGAAGAGCCCCGGCGGCGCCCGCATCGAGCTGCTCGAGCCGACCTCGCCCGACAGCCCGGTCGCGCGCCACCTCGCGCGGCGCGGGCCGGGCATCCACCACGTCGCTCTCGCGGTCGACGACCTCGTCGCGTGCATGGCCGCTCTCGTCGCCGCCGGCCATCCGGCCATGGACGCGGCGCCGCGCGCCGGCGCCGAAGGGGCGAAGGTGACCTTCCTCCATCCGCACGTCGCGGGCGGAGTCCTCGTCGAACTGTCGCAGCCGGCGCAGCGCGCCGCCGCGCCGCGCGACCCGCGGAACGGACCGGCATGACCTCGAAGATCGACCGGATGCGGGCGCTGCGCGAGAAGACGCTCGCCGGCGGCGGCGCGGAGCGCGTCGCGGCGCAGCACAAGCAGGGGAAGCTCACCGCGCGCGAGCGGCTCGACCTCCTGCTCGACGAAGGGTCGTTCGTCGAGCTCGACCGCTACGTCGAGCACCAGTGCGACTCCTTCGGGATGGAGGAGAAGAAGTTCCCGGGCGACGGCGTCGTCACCGGACACGGGACGATCGAGGGGCGGCCGCTCTTCGTCTTCTCGCAGGACTTCACCGTGGTCGGCGGCTCGCTCGGCGCCGCCCACGCCCAGAAGATCTGCAAGGTGATGGAGCTCGCGCTCAAGGTCGGCGTGCCGGTGATCGGCCTGAATGATTCGGGCGGCGCGCGCATCCAGGAGGGGGTCGCGTCGCTCGGCGGCTACGCCGACATCTTCCTGCGCAACACGCTCGCGTCGGGCGTCGTGCCGCAGATCAGCGCGATCATGGGCCCCTGCGCGGGCGGCGCCGTCTACTCGCCCGCCATCACCGACTTCGTCGTGATGGTCGAGAAGACCAGCTACATGTTCGTGACCGGCCCGAACGTCGTGAAGACGGTCACGCACGAGCAGGTGACGAGCGAGGACCTCGGCGGCGCCGAGGTGCACGCCGCGAAGTCGGGCGTGGCGCAGTTCACCGCGCCGAGCGACGCCGACGCGCTCGCGCTGCTGCGCAAGCTGTTCGGCTTCCTGCCGCTCAACAACCGGGAGGACGCGCCGCGCGCGGCGGGCAAGGACGACCCCGAGCGCGAGTCGCCGCAGCTCGACACGCTCGTGCCGGAGGACCCGAAGAAGTCGTACGACATGCACGAGGTGATCCGTGCGGTCGTCGACGGCGGCGACTTCCTCGAGGTGCACGCCAAGTACGCGAAGAACCTCCTGGTCGGCTTCGCGCGCATCGACGGCCGGCCGATCGGCATCGTCGCCAACCAGCCGGCCCACCTCGCCGGCGTGCTCGACATCGACGCCTCGCTCAAGGGGGCGCGCTTCGTCCGCTTCTGCGACTGCTTCAACATCCCCCTGGTCGTGTTCGAGGACGTGCCCGGCTTCCTGCCCGGCGTCGCGCAGGAGCACGGCGGGATCATCAAGCACGGCGCGAAGCTGCTCTATGCGTTCTGCGAGGCGACCGTCCCGAAGTTCACCGTGATCACGCGCAAGGCGTACGGCGGCGCCTACGACGTCATGAACAGCAAGCACGTGCGCGGCGACCTGAACCTCGCCTGGCCGACCGCCGAGTGCGCGGTGATGGGGGCGGCGGGCGCGGTCGAGATCATCTTCAACAAGCAGATCGCCGCCGCCGCCGATCCCGAGGCGGAGAAGAAGAAGCTCACCGACGAGTACGTCGAGCGCTTCGCGAATCCCTACGAGGCGGCGCGCCGCGGCTTCCTCGACGACGTGATCGAGCCGCGCAAGACCCGGCCGACGCTGGCGCGCGCGCTGTCGCTGTTCCGCACGAAGCGCGACGAGAATCCGCCGCGAAAGCACGGGAACCTCCCGCTGTGAACCAGCCGGCGGGGCGGAGCGGCGCCCAGCTCACGCGGCCGTTCCGGCGCGTGCTGGTGGCGAATCGCGGCGAGATCGCGCTGCGCGTGCTGCGGGCGTGCCGCGAGCGCGGGCTCTCGACGGTCGCGGTCTACTCCGACGCCGACGCCGCCGCGCTGCACGTGCGCATGGCCGACCGCGCCGAGCGGCTCGGCCCGCCGCCCCCGCGCGAGAGCTACCTCGACGGGGAGAAGGTGATCGCCGCCGCGCAGCGCTCCGGCGCCGACGCGATCCACCCCGGCTACGGCTTCCTCTCCGAGAACGCCGACTTCGCGCAGAGCGTCGTCGACGCCGGCCTCGTCTTCATCGGGCCTCCCGCTTCGGCGATGCGCGCGATGGGGGAGAAGACCGCGGCGCGCCGCGCGATGAAGGCGGCCGGCGTGCCGATCGTGCCAGGCGTCGTCGACCCGATCGAGGATCGCGCCGAGCTCGTGAAGATCGCCCGTGACGTCGGCTACCCGGTGATGCTCAAGGCCGCGGGCGGCGGCGGCGGCAAGGGGATCCGCATCGTCCACGCCGAGGCGGAGCTCGTCCCGTCGTTCGAGCGCGCGCGCAGCGAGGCGGAGAGCTCCTTCAAGAGCGGCGCGGTCTACCTCGAGAAGTTCCTCCCCGCCGCCCACCACGTCGAGATCCAGGTCTTCGCCGATGCGCACGGCCACGCGATCCACCTCGGCGAGCGCGAATGCTCGATGCAGCGGCGCCACCAGAAGGTGGTCGAGGAGTCGCCCTCGCCGCTCATGACGCCGCAGCTGCGCGCGGCGATGGGGCAGGCGGCGGTGCGCGCGACGCAGGCGGTCGGGTACGTGAACGCCGGGACGATCGAGTTCCTGGTGGACGATGAGCGGCGTTTCTACTTCCTCGAGATGAACACGCGCCTCCAGGTCGAGCACCCGGTGACCGAGCTCGTGACCGGCCTCGACCTCGTCGAGCTGCAGCTGCGCGTCGCCGCGGGCGAGCCGCTGCCGCTGCAGCAGGAGGAGGTCGTCCTGCGCGGCCACGCCATCGAGGCGCGCATCTGCGCCGAGGAGCCGGAGCGCGGCTTCGTGCCGGCGACCGGCCGCGTGACGAGCCTCGACCTGCCGGGCGGACCGGGCGTGCGGCTCGACTCGGCGCTCTACGACGGGCTCGCAGTCACCGTCCACTACGACTCGATGCTGGCGAAGCTGATCGTGCACGCGCCGACGCGGGAAGCGGCGATCGCCAGGATGGTCCGCGCGCTCGGCGAGACGCGCATCGCCGGCGTCGCGAACAACGTCGCTTTCCTCGCGAAGCTGGTCGGCGGCGAGCCGTTCAAGAGCGGCCGCTACCACACCAAGTCGATCGAGGAGCGGCTCGACGCCATCCTGGCGAAGCCGGCGCGCGCCGAGCTCGTCGACGCGGCGCTGGTCGCCGCGCTGCTCCATCGCGAGCAGCTGCGCAAGGGCGCCGAGGAGCGCACGCTCCATGGCGGCGACGGCGCGCGCGATCCCGTGAGCCTCTGGCTCCTGGATGCCCGCCGGGGTCGGCGGCGATGAGGTACTTCGTCGAGCTCCACGGCGAGACGTTCGAGATCGAGCTCGGCCCGACGCGCGACGGCCGGACGGTGGCGAAGCTCACCGGCGCGAAGCCCGAGGGCACCGAGCACGTCCTCGAGCTCGCGCCGATCGACGACCTGCGGCGCATGGCGGTGGCGGTCGACGGCCGCGTGCACGACGTCCAGTTCGGCGAGGACGCGCGCGGGCTGCACGTCACGCTCGACGGCGCGCGCCACGACGTCGCGATCGAGGACGAGCGCGAGCGCGCGGCCCACCAGACCGCCGGCGCAGTCGCGAAGGGGCCGGTCGTCGTGAAGAGCGCGATGCCCGGGATCCTCCGCGCCGTGCTCGTGAAGCCGGGCGACGTCGTCGCCGCCGGCCAGCCGCTCGTGATCCTGGAAGCGATGAAGATGGAGAACGAGCTGCGCGCCGAGCACGCCGGGGTCGTGCGTGAAGTGAAGGTCGGCGTCGGCGTCCCGGTCGACGGCGGGGCGGAGCTCGTCGTGCTCGACCCGCCGCCCGCGGCGGGCTGAACGGAGCCGCCGCGCGCGTTTTCGCCGGCGCCGGGAGTTTTCGCGGCCGCGTCGCCGCGCCCCGGGGTGCGCCGCCGCGGCCCGCGGCGCGCGCGCGCGGACTCTCCGGCTCTGGCCGCGCCGGCCGTCGAACGGGTAACTTCGCGGACTTCCGCCGGCCTCGACGACGCGCGTGACGCCGGCAGTCACGACGGCCAAGGAATCATGAACCCGACCACGACCTCGAATCCTCCCTCCGACCACGTGCGCGAGCTCGAGAAGCTCCTCGGCCTGAAGTCGGTCACCTACAAGTACGGCCTCACCAAGGACGAGCTCTTCACCGAGGCGATCCAGCACGACCGCGGCCGCGTGAAGAAGGGCGGGCCGAGCGACGCGCAGAAGGCCTTCCCCACGAAGCTCGGGCTCAAGGGTCCGCTCGTCTACTACACCGATCCCGACTGCACCGGGCGCCGCGTCAAGGACACGTACGCGGTGAAGTGGCCGGAAGTGGCCGACGTGATCTGGTGGAAGGACGACGTCCAGCCCTACGACCCGGAGAAGTACGCAGGGCTGCAGAAGCGCGTCGTCGAGCACCTCAACGCGAAGAAGGCGTCGCTCTACGTGAAGGACGTCTTCGTCGGCGCCGATCCGGAGTTCGCGCTGCCCTACCGCTTCGTCGGCGAGTACGCGGCGCACGCGATGTTCGCCCACAACATGTTCCCGAAGGACCTGAAGGGCGTGAAGGACGTCGCGGCGCGGCGCTGGACGATGCTGAACGCGCCGTCGTTCGTCTGCGAGCCGGCGCGCGACGGCTGCCGCGCCGAGGCGGCGATCGTCATCGACGTGAAGAACAAGATCTGCCTGGTCGCCGGCCGCGCCGACTACTGCGGCGTCGTGAAGAAGACCATCTTCACCGTCGGCAACTACCTGCTGCCGCTCGAGGGCCGCCTCTCGATGCACTGCTCGGCCAACGTCGGCATGAAGGGCGACGCGGCGATCCTGTTCGGGCTGTCGGGCACCGGCAAGACCACGCTCTCGGCCGACCCGAACCGCCGCCTGATCGGCGACGACGAGACGATCTGGAGCGACAACGGGCTCTGCAACCTGGAAGACGGCTGCTACGCGAAGCTGATCGACCTGAACAAGGAGCACGAGCCGGTCATCGCCGCCGCGCTCAGCAAGCCGGGCACGATCGTCGAGAACGTCCCGCCCGTGAAGGGCCGGACGATGGAGCAGTGCGATCCGCAGGAGCTCGACCTGACGGACAAGTCGATCACGGAGAACACGCGCTTCAGCTACCCGCTGTCGGCGAACCCCAACGTGATGCCGGGCGCGCGCGGCGGCCATCCCGAGACGATCGTGCTGCTCACCGCCGACGCGTTCGGCGTGCTGCCGCCGGTCGCGCTGCTCGACGCCGAACAGGTCATGTACCACTTCGTGTCGGGCTTCACGGCGAAGCTCGCCGGCACCGAGGTCGGCGTGACCGAGCCCAAGGCCGCCTTCTCCGCCTGCTTCGGCGCGCCGTTCATGGCGCACAAGCCGCCGGTCTACGCCAAGCTCCTCTCGGCCAAGATGAAGAAGCACCGGGCGCGCTGCATCCTCCTCAACACCGGCTGGAGCGGCGGGGCGTACGGCGTCGGCAGGCGCATGTCGATCGGCCACACGCGCGCGCTGCTGAACGCCGCGCTCGAGGGGAAGCTCGACGGCGTCGAGACCGAGACGCTGCCGACGCTGAACCTGAAGATCCCGAAGTCCTGCCCCGGCGTTCCGGCCGAGGTCCTGAACCCGCGCAACACGTGGAAGGACAAGTCCGCCTACGACGCGGCGGCGGCGAAGCTGCGCGACATGTTCCGGAAGAACTTCGAGGACAAGGGCTTCGCGAAGCTCGGCATCCAGCCGGCGATGTGAGCGCCCGTCCCGGTCGGACCGGCTCCGAGCCGATCGGCGCGTCCCGCGATCGGCGCGGCGCGTCCGGTCCGAACCGAATTCCCACACGGGGGGGCGATTTCTCCCCGCCGGTCGGCACCGTCGCGCGCCGATCTCTGGACGATGCCGGGCGCCGCGTCGAGCGCGCGCCCTTCCAATCCGTCCGTGGGAGAGCCCTGCACATGCCCGCCTCGATCCGCCCGCTGCTCGAGATGGTGGTCCAACGCGACGCGTCCGACCTGCACTTGAAGGTCGGCAGCCGGCCCGGTCTGCGCGTGAACGGCGTGCTCGCCGCGATCGAAGGCCAGCAGGCGCTCACCACCGAGGCGATGAAGGACCTCGTGAACGAGCTGCTCACCACGCCGGAGCAGCACGAGCACTACGCGAAGCACCTCGAGATCGACTTCAGCTACGGCGTCGATGGGCTGGCGCGCTTCCGCGTGAACCTCTTCCACCAGCGCGGCAAGCCGGGCGGGGCGCTGCGCCGCATCCCGTACAACATCCCGCCGCTCGAGTCGCTCGGTTTCCCGCCCGCGGTGAACGACCTCTGCCACAAGCCGCGCGGGCTCGTGCTCGTCACCGGGCCGACCGGCTCGGGCAAGTCGACCACGCTCGCGTCGATGATCGACCACATCAACCGCACCGAGCACGGCCACATCCTCACGCTCGAAGACCCGATCGAGTTCCTGCACCACGACAAGGGCTGCTACCTGAACCAGCGCGAGATCGGGACCGACACGCGCTCGTTCGCGAACGCGCTGCGCGCCGCGCTGCGCGAGGACCCCAACGTGATCCTGGTCGGCGAGATGCGCGACCTCGAGACGATCGGGCTCGCGATCACCGCGGCCGAGACCGGCCACCTCGTCTTCGGCACGCTGCACACGACCGGCGCCGTGCAGACGGTCGACCGCATGGTCGACGTCTTCCCGCACGAGGCGCAGCAACAGGTCCGCATGCAGCTCTCGGTCACGCTGCAGGGCGTGATCTCGCAGACGCTGATGCCGAAGGTCGGCGGCGGCCGCATCTGCGCGCAGGAGATCATGGTCGGCACCGACGCCGTGCGCAGCCTGATCCGCGAGGGCAAGACGGCGCAGCTCGGCAACGTGCTGCAGACCGGGACGCAGTTCGGGATGCAGACGCTCGAGTCGCACCTCGCCAAGCTCGCGATGCAGGGGCTGATCACGGCCGACGACGCCCTCTCCAAGGCGAACAACCCGCAGAGCGTGCTCTCGCTGATGGGCCGCGGCCCGCTGGCCGCCGCGCCCGCCGCCCCCGTCGCGCCGCAACCCGCCGCGCCGCAGCCGGTCGGCGCCGCCAAGGGACCCGCGCGCGGCGCGTCGCTCGGCAACGAGGACTTCGAGAAGTTCCGGCAGATGCGGGCGAACAAGGAATTGCGCTGAACGGCGGGCGCGGAGGCGCTCCTCAACGACCTCCGCCGGCTTCGGCGTCGACGACTTCGCGCGCTCGTCGGGACGACTCCGCGGGCAGCCCGTCCGTCGCGAGGTCCACGGCGGCGTAGATCTGCTCGAGGGAGACGCCGAGGCGCAGCGCGCCGCGGACGTGGCTCTTCTGCTGGGACGGGCAGTCGAGCACGGCGAGCGCGACGATCGCGAGGAGCTCGCGGTCGGCGGTCGTGAGGCCGTCGCGCGCGAGCACGCGGCCGTAGGCGTCCTCGAGGATCCACGCCGCGAAGCCCGGCGCCGCGCGGTCGATGCGGCGCAGCACCTCGTCGGCCTGGTCGCGGTAGATCTCGCGGAAGAGCCGCTCTCCGCGCGTGCGGTCGTCGGCGCGCGAGCGCGTGCCCGTCTCGACCTCGGCCGGGAGGCGGACGCCCGCGGCGGCGAGCGCGTCGCCGAGCGCCTGCAGTCCGTGCAACGCGCGCGGGAAGCCGCCGAAGAGGTGGGCCATGCGCGCCACCTCGCCGAGCGCGGCCGCCGGGACGCCGGCGGCGAGCGCGCGCGTGAATTCTTCGCGCGAACGCCCCGGATGCCCGGAGACGATGGCCGCGAGGGCCCGCCCGCCGTGGCGGATCAGGGCGGGCAACCGCGCGAACCGGGTTCCGTCCTTAGAATCGTCCGCTTCCATCGTCGGCCGCGGACATTACTCGGCGCGGCGACGGCGTCGCGCGCCCGACGGCGCGCGCGCCCGGACCCCGAAGCGAGGTGCCTCCATGTCGTCTCGGATTCGTTCGCGGACGCGCGCGGCCGGCCGCGCGCGTTTCGCCGTCGCGGCCGCGCTCACCATGCTCCTCTTCCCCGGCGGCCCGCTCGCTCGCGCGCAGGACGACAAGCCGGCCCCGAAGCCGCCGCCGCAGGATGCGCCACCGCCTGACAAGCCGGCCGAGCCCGCGAAGCCCGCCGACAAGCCGCCGCGCATCCAGGTCGCGCCCCAGCCCGGCGGCCCGCGCCGCCCGCCCGGCGCGGCCCTCCCGGTCGCGAGCATCGAGAAGCTCCGCAACGGCCGCACGATGACGGTGGCGCGCAGCGCGACGGCGTTCGACCTCGACCTCTCGGCCGTCGACTGGAAGAGGGACCCGCTCCTCGTGGTCGACGGGACGCCGGTCACGCGCGCGCAGCTCGACCGCCAGCTCTGCCTGATCCTCGGCTCCAACGAGATCGACCAGTTCATCACCGCGATCCTGCTGCGCGCGCTCAAGAAGGAGATGGCGGCGAAGGGCCAGAAGCTCCCGACCGTCGCGATCTCCGAGGACGACGTGAAGAAGAAGTTCGACGAGGACAAGAAGGTCCTGCCGTCGCTCTCCGGCATGTCGCCGGAGGACTACGAGAAGCAGATCAAGGAGCAGTTCGGCTGGGACAACTACGTCGAGTTCCAGAAGGTGCAGCTCGAGTTCGAGCGCGTCCTCCTGCCCGACCCGAGCCCGGAGTTCGTCGCGGCGCAGGCGGCGAAGCAGAAGCCGCTCGACGAGAAGTGGAAGGCGGACGTCGAGGCGAAGATGAAGGAGCTCACCCAGCCGGGCCAGCCGCCGCCGCGCCAGAACGACCCGGCGGTCGTCGCGCAGCTCCCGCCGCACCCGATCGCCGAGGCCGACCTGTCGTGGATCCCGGCGACGACCTGGGAGCTGATGGACCCGCGCTTCGTCAAGTCGATCCAGGACAACTACGCCGCCGGCCACGAGATGCACCCGCTGATCCGGCAGTCGGTCGTGATGACGATGCGCGCCAACCTGCTCAAGGCGAGCAGCGTGAAGCCGGCGCCCGACGACGACATGGAGAACTTCCTCTTCGTGGGCGAGGAGCCGGTGAAGCTGAAGGAGATCCTGGCGCTGGTCTCCGTGCGCGCGGACGACGCGGTGCGGCGCAACGCGCTGCGCGAGCTCGTCAACCTGCGCGCCGCCGACAAGCGGCTCGCCGCCGAGAACGCGCAGGAGACGCGCGAGCAGACCGAGGAGGCGCTGAAGCAGGTCGAGAAGCAGTACGAGAACTCGATCATCCCGCTGGCGCAGGCGGTCCGCCTCTACGGCTTCAACAGCGTCTGGCACTACAAGCCCTTCTTCGCCCGGAAGCACGCCTACAAGGTGCTGCTCACGAAGGCGACGTCGGAGGAGAACCTGCGCGCCCACTTCGACGACGACGGCCGCCTCTTCTTCGAGAGCGGGACGGTGCTGACGCAGGCGCTGTTCGTGCCGGGGACGGACCGCGCGTCCTCGAAGGCGGGCATGGACGCGCTCTTCGCGGAGATGGCGGCGGGCAAGCCGTTCGTCGCGATCTCGCGCGACCCGGCCCGGAACAAGTTCCCCGACGGCAAGGAGGTCAAGCAGGGCAACATCCCGGCGTCGGTGCGGACCCGGCTGCGCATGGCGCTCGGGGAGAGCGAGTACGTCTCGTGGCTCACCGGCTACTCGGCGGCGGACG
>Ga0137437_1000106_pt1 | contig 21009 bp, 19 predicted proteins | sample EasRivERMGT138_2_FD_102332 | JGI IMG/M metagenome (GOLD analysis project Ga0137437, IMG submission 102332) | Soil microbial communities from meander-bound floodplain in the East River, Colorado, USA - East River MetaG ERMGT138_2 | ecosystem: Environmental > Terrestrial > Soil > Floodplain ...
GACCTAGATTTCTCCGGTCGTTCGAGCTCGAGGAGATCGCCATGCCCGGCCGGTCGTCGCGTTTCGTCGCACTCGCATTCGCCGCTTCGCTCGCTCCGCTCGGCGCCGCACGTGCGGCGCCGCAAGACGAAGAGCTCGTCGAAGTCTCCGGCACCGTCGTCGTCGAAGACGGCAAGGGCGGGACGGTCGACGACGAGAGCGGGACGATCGTCGTCAACGTCCATGAGGGCAGCGGCTGGCGTCCTCAGAACGTCTTCCTCATCGAGGGTCAGTGGAAGACGAAGGTGCCCGCCACGTGCCAGCTGAGCTTCGAGGTCTTCAAGCTCGACGGCGGGATCGCCGCGTGGCTGCTCGAAGGCGAGAAGGCGCCACCCGCCGGGAAGCGGCGGTTCGAAGACCCAGGGCCGCGCGAGCGCGGACTCCCGATCCCGAAGGAACGCCGGCTGGCGGTCCGAGCGCGCTTCGTTCCGCCCTGCCGCGTGCACGTCTTCGACGCGACGACCGATGCCGAGCTCACCCACGTCGTCGCCGTCCTCGACGTGTACCACGACGAAGTTCACTCCTCGATCGGGAACCGCCACGCGCTCGGTGAACTGCAGATTCATCCGACGCCGTGGTGGAAGGCGGACCTCCGCGCCAGCGACTCCGCGTCGCCGCTCGCACTCTCGTTCGACATGGACGGCACGTTCCCGAGCTGGAGCGAGGACCTCTGGGTGCACGCACCGGGATACTGCTGGGCAGGAGTCGCGGTCGACTACCGCGTGGGTGGCGACACCACCGTCAAGCTCGCGCGCGGCGGGACGCTCACCGTGAACGTCGAGAGCGAGCGGCTGCCCGAAGGAACGAAGATCGTCGTCCGGAAGGGCAAGGCGCCCGCGAAGGCCCCCACCGCGGATCGTCCCGCGGACGAAGCGGCGGACGAATCCGCCGAAGAACCGTCGGACGACGACGACGAATCGTCCGAGGACGACGAGTCGGTCTCCTCGATGTCGGCGGGCGCGGACGGGAAGTTCAGTGTCGACTTCAACGGCTTCAGTCTCGGCAGCTCCAACGTGTGCGCCGAATGGCCGTTCGCGCCGGGCAGGCCGACGACGTTCGACGCCCTTCCGCCCGGCGACTACCGGGTGAGTCTCGAGATCGGCGAGCGCTACGGGAAGCGGCAGACGTTCGCCGCGACGGACGTCACCGTGAAGTTGGACGCCACGGCGACCGCGCTGCTCCGGGTCGCGAACGCCCCGAAGATCCCCGAGCCGGTGGCGCTCCGCGGGACGATCCGGATCGATCCGGGGTGGGGCGACGTCGCCTTCGACGTCTTCGTGAGGCCGGTGGAGGTCTCCCCCCTGCTCCCGCAGCGGAGCTTCCGTCTCGATCGTCGCGAGCTCCGGCGCGACCCCGCCGATCCGGCGCTCTGGAAGCTCCCCGAACGGAAGGTCGCGCCTGGCTCCTACCAGCTCGGGATCGACGAGTTCGGCGTCGACCGTACGCTCGTCGTCCTGCGCGCTTCGAAGCCGATCGCCATCGAGATCGGCCCGCCGATCGAAGCGACGTTCCATTTCGTGGACGCGAAGACGAAGGCTCCGCTCGCGGTCGAGGAGCCGACGTGGAGTTGCGTCGACCCCGACGCATTGGCGAGCGATTCGTTCGAAGGCGTGACGTTTCACAGTCACTTCGCGCGCAAGAGTGAACCGAAAGCGTCCGACACCCACACGCTGCGCGTTCCGGCCGGACGGATCTCGCTCTCGGTCCGGCTCGAGGACTACGACCAGTTCACTCCCGTCCTGCTCGACGTCTCCGAGGACGAAGCCGAATTCACCGTGCCGTTCCGCCACATGACCGGCGTCCGGATCCTGGTCCGGATCGACGGCAAGCCGACCTCCTGGGACGACGCGGTCCGCGAAGGGACGAAGGGGACGCCGAAGGCGAAGGAGGACTTCTTCGACGTCGAGCCGACCCTCCGCCCGCGCGGCGCCGACGCGAGCGACCAGGGAGCGACCGGCTGGGGCCAGTCTCGCGACGGCCGCTACCTCACCGTCGAGAATTCCGGCTCATACACCGTGTCGCTGCCCGAGCTCGCAGCCTTCGAACCGGTCGCGCCGCGCGACGTCACGGTCGCCGACCAGGAGTTCACCGAGGTCGTTTTCGAGCTCGTCCGGAAGAAGAAGTGAACGGGAGCGAAGCCATGCACTCTCATCGATTCGTCGTCGCGCTCGGACTCGCGGCACTCACGCTCCCGCTCGTGGCTCGACAGGCCGCCGCGCCGGAGAAGGTGCGGATCGTCTTCGCACCGGCGCGCCACGGCGCCTACGTCCTCTCCTACGACAAGACCGAGGAGTGGGACTACGGCGATCGGCGCGGGAAACAGCACGTCGCGTGGACGATGCGCGACCAGATCGCGACGGTCACGAAGAAGGGGAAGGTCTTCGTCGACGGCGAGTTCCAGTCGGTCGACTACACCGCGCACTACAACGTCGAAGGCGCGGACCACGACGACGCGTTCCGCTGGACGGCAGACGGCGGCGCGAAGGACGCGAAAGACGCGAAGGACGACGCGTTCGAGCGGATCGGCAAGAAGGAAATCCCCAAGGGGCTGCACCTGGTGCTCGACGCGCGCGGCGCAGCCGAACACGGCGAGTGCTGAACGGCGCTCACTTCCCAGCAGGGTCTGCTGGGGTCGGCGTGCATGGGGTTCGGGGCGATCGTCGCGGGACGCGAGGCTGCGGTCGGCGACACATGGGAGTGGCGCGGGGACCTGCTCAACATCCAGGACTGCGGCGACCTGGTCGCGACGTTCAAGCTCGAGTCGATGACCGACGTTGAAGGCGAGAGGTGCGCGCACGTGACCGGCACGATGTCGAACTGGCCCGGGGACTACGCGCCCGAGTTCCGCTGCGAGGTGGACTTCTCACTCACGCGGGGGCTGCCGGTCCGGTCGAAGTTCACCTTCCACTCGCGCGCGCGGACGGAGGTCGTCACGACATGCATCACGTCGCACGAACCACCGCCGGCCGAGCCCGCGACGAAGGAAGGCGACGCGAAAAAGTAGTCGCGCCGGCGCGGACGAAAACGCCTCGCGCCGGAATGTCCTGAGTCCGCCGCTCCCTTTCCACCGTCGTGCATCGGCATGGGAAGCCACGGGGCGCGCGGGCATCGCGCTCCGAGGAGGGGAGCACGGCGGTGGACCACGTCATTGCAATGGCGCCCGAAGACACGGGCGAGGCGGAGTGGCTGGCGGCGGCGATCGGGACGTCGGGGCTGGCCGGACGGATCCGGTGCCTGCCGATCTCCGACGAAGGCGAGCTCGCGGCGGCGCTCGAGGTCGATCCCGACGCGAAGTCGACCTACGTGCTGATCGTGTCGCGCGCGCTGTCGGAGCGGGTCGTCTCGCTCGAGGCGGTCGACCGGCTGCTCAGCGCGATCCTGCTCGGACACCGGCGCGTCCTCGCCGCCTGCCTCTTCAAGGAGAGCGCACCGTCGCCGGAGCTCCTGCGCCTCGCGCGCCGCCACGACGCGGTCGCCGACGAGCCGTCGCTCGAGGGGATCGCGCGCCGCGTCGTCGGCCGCCTCGCGCGGCTCCAGGTGAACGCGTCGGCGAGCGCGAACGGGCGCTCCGTCTCGCCGCAGACGTTGCGCGTCCGCTACTGGCTGGTCGGGATCATCGTCGTGCTGCTCGCGCTGCTGGCGATCGCGACCCTGACGAACCTGATGCGCGGCTGAGCGACTCCCCGGGGGGTCACGCGGCGCTCGCCCCGTCCTTCAAGCCGGCGGCGCCGCGCCACCGATGAAACAGACATGCGTTTCCGGCCTGCCGCCGCCGCCTTCGCCTTCACGCTGCTCGCTTCGTGCGGGCTGGCCGATTCGGGCAACGACCCCGGCCCCGCGCCCGCGGCCGACCACCAGGAGCAGGTCGGCGCCAAGATGTTCCAGATCCTGCAGCAGCGCAGCCCGCGCGGCACGCCGACGGCTCTCCGCTTCACCGCGCCGGCGCTCGACAAGGTCGCACGCTGGCACTTCGACGTCGAGATCCCCGGCCAGGCCTACGAGTTCGGCTCGGTGAACGGCTGGAAGGTCGAGTTCTGGTACACGCCCGAGTACGACGGCTACCCGCCGCAGCCCGAGCACCACCAGATGGCCTTCTACGGCGGCGGACAGCTGCGCGCGATCTTCGCGGAAGGCTGCGGCAACGCACCCTTCGAGCTCGACAAGTGGCACCCCGACTGGGTCGACCCGAGCTGGCATCCGCTCCCCGACAAGCGGACGCAGGCGGCGTCGTCGCGCTGACCGACGCCGCCCGCTCCGCTCCTCGGAACCCGTTCACGAGAACGCCGGGGCGATCCCTTCGAGCCGCGCGCGCTGCGCGGGAGAGAACCGGCCGACCGTCTCCAGGAACTGCGGGTGCGACATGCCGGAGCCGAGGTAGGTCCAGCGGTTCGCCTGGTGCTGCGACTTCACGAGCTCCGCGCGCTCCGCACTGCCGAGCTTGCGGCCGCTCGCGCGCTCGAGCGCGTCGAGGTCGAGCTCGACCTGCTGCGCCAGCCCGCCGTCGAGGAATCCGCCGATCGAGAGATAGGCGTCGACGCCGGCGGCGATGCGCGTCTCGTCGCGCCCCTCCGCGAGCGCCTCGACCATGTGCGTGTCGAGCTGCGCGTGCTGCGCCTCCTCGCGCCAGTGGTGACGAAGCAGGCTCTTGAAGAACGGGTCGAGCGACTCGTCGTCCGTCACCGCTTCGAGGAAGTGGCGCTGCGTCATCCACTCGATGTGGAGGATCACGAGCGCGACCCCGAGCGGGTCGTGCGAGAGGACCTTCGCCGCGATCGCCTGCGGCGGACCGATCGTCTCGCAGCGGTGGCCGAAACCCCGCTCGAAGGCGTCGCCGAACCGCTTGAAGAGCTGGATGTGCTTGGCCTCCTCGCCCGCGAACTGCAGCAGCGCGCGCGTGCGCCAGTCGTCGGCGTCGAGCGAGGACCGGGCGTGGTCCATCACGAACGGCAGGATGAACTCCTCGACCAGGCCGAAGATCCGCAGGTAGGCGTGGCCGCGGATCTGGTTCAGGAGGACGCGCTCGTCGGCGGAGAGGAGCGCGGTCGCGTCGACGCGGGCGAGCGACTCGGGGAGGAAGCGGCGCGAGAAGTCGAGGCGGCTCCCTTCCGGGAAGACCTCGTCGAGCTTCCAGTTGACGCGCTGCGACGACTGGAGCGTGCGTTCGAAGGTGGCGGCAGGCATGGCGGTTCTCCTTGGTTTTTCCCGGGTTCCCGACGAGACGATCAGCCCGTGACCAGACGCGATCGCAGGCGGACGGGCTGGGTGACGCTGAATCGATGGGGCGAGGTGCGGCAGACGAAGTCGTGCACGCGCTCGAGCTGCATCGGCGACGCGGCCGCCTTCAGGCGCACCGCGACGACGAGCTCGTCGAAGCCCGGCTTCACCGCGGCATCGAGGCCGAGGGAGCCGCGCAGGTCGAGGTCGCCGCTCGTGTCGATCGTCAGCGCCTCGATCTCGATGCCTTCGAGCGCGCACGCCACGACGTAGCCGGCTGTCAGGCAGGCGTTGAGCGAGGCGAGGAGCAGCTCCTGCGGGCTGGCGAACTGGTGGGTGCCGCCGAGCTCGCGCGGCTCGTCGACCTGGATCGTGAAGTCCTTCTCGATCCGCCGGCCGCCGATCTCGTATCCGGCGACGCTCGTGTCGGAGCGCGTCCCTCCGACCCAGCGCGTCGCGACGCTCCAGCGCGTCTTCCCCTGCGCGGGGTCGTCCATCACGGCGGCGACGGTGCGCCGCAGCGCGGCGACGTCGATGCCGTTGACGACGTCGGGAGCGGGCGACTCGGTCTTCATGGCGACGGGGTCCCTTCGGGCTCGCGTGCGTGGCTGCGCCGACGCCGGCGCAAGCGACCCCGAAGTCAAGGCGCGTGCCGCGGTCCTTCCGGAGGACGGCGGCGCGCGAGCTCGCGAGAACTCGCGAGACGCGAGAGTTCGTCGCAGAACGCGACGAGATCTCGTCGAACGCACGGCGCGGTCAGTTCGGGCGCTGGATCCCGAGCGCGCGCATGCGCGAGGCGAGCGTGGTCGGCTTCAAGCCGAGGCGCTCCGCGGCGCCGCCCGCGCCGGCGATCTTCCAGCCGGCGGATTCCAGGGCGAGCCTCAAGTTGTCCCGCTCGAGCTCGGTGAGTTCGGCGGCGGTGCGGACGCGCGAGGGCGCCGGCGCCGGCGATGCAAGCGCCGAAGCTGCGGACGCCGCGGCCGGCGCGGCGTCGCCCGGGATGGCGCGGTCGAGGTCGAGCCGCCCGTCGCGCGCGGTGATCACCGCGCGTTCGATCACGTTCGCGAGCTCGCGCACGTTGCCGGGCCAGTCGTAGCGGCGCAGGAGCGCGCGGCACGCGTCGTCGAGGACCGGCCGCGCACGCCCGAGCTTGCGCGCGACCCTCTCGGCGAAGTGGCCGGCGAGCAGCACGACGTCGTCGCCCCGTTCACGCAAGGGCGGGACGCGCAGCGGGAAGACGCTCAGCCGGTGGAAGAGGTCCTCGCGGAAGGTCCCGTCCTTCCGCATCACCGCGAGGTCGCGGTGGGTCGCCGAGATGACGCGCACGTCGACCTTGCGCGTGCGCGCGCCGCCGACCGGCTCGAACTCCCCCTCCTGCAGGACGCGCAGCAGCTTCGCCTGCAGCGCGGGCGTGAGCTCGCCGATCTCGTCGAGGAAGATCGTCCCGCCGTCGGCGAGGGCGAAGCGCCCCTCGCGCCGCTCGCTCGCGCCGGTGAAGGCGCCCTTCTCGTGGCCGAAGAGCTCGCTCTCGATCAGCGTCGCCGGGATCGCCGCGCAGTTGAGGCGGACGAGCGGCCCGTCGCGACGCAAGCTCGCCTGGTGGATCGCGCGCGCGACGAGCTCCTTGCCGGTCCCCGTCTCGCCGAGCACGAGCACGCTCGCGTCGGTCCCGGCGACCTGCTCGATCTCCCGCAACACCGCGACGAGCGCCGGGCTGCGGCCCAGGATCTCCTCGAAGTTCGAGAGCTCGCGCAGCTCTTCCCTCAGGTAGCGCGCCTGCGAGTCGAGCGATTCGATCCGCGCCTCCGCCGCGAGGCGCTGCTCCACGTCGCGCAGGATCAGCGTGTGGTAGGCGCCGCCCGCGCGGTGGTGGCAGGCGAGCGTCACCTCGGCGGCGAACTCGCGGCCGTCGAGCGCGCGTACCCGCAGGACGCCGGGGACGAAGGCGCTGCGGCGGTCGTGCGGCGCGGCGGCGACCTCCTTCGCGAGCGCCGCGACGCGCTTCGCGTCGCCCTCCGCGAGCAGCGCGAGGAAGTCGCGGCCGGCGAGGTGCGCCGCGCTCCCGCCGAGGACGCGCTCGGCGGCCGGGTTGGCGAGCGTGACCTTCAGCGCGCCGTCGAGCTCGAGGATCGCGTCCATGGCGCCGCCGAAGAGGCTCGTCAGCTGCTCTTCCCGGTCCTTCACTCGCCGCTCGGCGTGCAGGCGGCGCAGCTCCGCGGAAGCGCGCTCGGCGAAGAACTGCAGCACGGCGACGAGGCGCGGCTCCTCGAGCATCGGCCGTGTGTCGAGCACCGCGAGGTGGCCCATCACCGTGCCGTCGGGTTCCTGGAGCGGGACCCCCATGTAGCTCACCGCGTTCGTCGCGCGCAGCTCGGGGTCGTCGGGGAAGAGCTCGAGGAGGCGGTCGGGCAGGTAGACGAGGCGCGCGTTCTCGACCACCTCGGCGCACGGCGTCCCGACGATCGAGCGTTCCCACGCGATGAAGCGGCCGCCCAGGTGGAACGCCAGCGCCTTCAAGCGGCGCTGCGCCGGGTCGTACTCGGTGACCCACGCCCCCATCGTCCCGAGCGCCTGCGCGAGGTTGCGGACCAGCGCCTTGAAGAACTCCTCCCCCGTCTCGTGCACCGTGCTCTCGAGCAGGACGCGCAGCGCCGCGTCTTCGTCGAGCACCGGTCTTGAGCTTCGCGTCGGAGCGTCCATGGGAACCCGGCAGGGAGAGTGGACGGGCGGAGATCTTAGGAAGCCGCGCAGCGCGAGCGTGCGCACTGCCGCGATCGGCCGCGCTTGCTGGCGCCGAGGCTCCTCCCTACGCTGCGGCCCGCTTCGCCCACCTCCGCCCCCCACGCCGTCGCACGACGGCCTCTCTCCCTGCCGCCCGCCCCCCGCGGCACTCCAGGAGCAACGAACGATGATTCCGTTCCTCGCGACCTTCGTGGCGGCCCTGATCGCGGCGCAGGATCCGGCGCCGATCTCGGTGACGACGAAGGACGGGAAGTCCGCCACCGTGCAGGTGGTGAGCCTCGCCAACGGCAAGGCGAAGCTCAAGATCACGCAGATCGTGGGCGAGATGACGGTCACGCGCTCGCTCGACGACTTCGAGCCGCTCTCCGCGTTCATGATCGAGGTGCGCGCGACCGACCCCAAGACCTACGACCAGCACTTCGCGCTGGCCAAGCGCGCCGCGGCGCTCGACCTGCTGCCGCAGGCGGGCCACCAGCTGCGCCAGGCGAAGAAGGCGGCGGGCAGCGGCGCCGACGCCGCGGCCAAGACGAAGGAGCTCCAGGCGTGGGCCGCCGGCGAGCTCGAGCGGATGATCGGAGTCGCCGTCGCCGCCCACGACCTCGAGAAGGCGTCGCGCTGCCTCGACATCCTCGCGACGCGCCTGCCCGAGGAGCGGACCGAGGAGCAGCTCGCGAAGCTCGCCGAGTCGGTCAACGCATTGCGCGAGCAGGAGGGCGAGGCGCACGCGGCGAAGGCGGCGGCGAAGCTCTCGAAGGACCAGCAGACCGCGCTCCAGAAGAAGCTCGAGCCGATCAAGAGCAAGAGCGCCAAGGGCGACAAGGCGTTGAGCAAGGCGATCGCGGAGTCGGGCAACACCGCGGCGTCGGTGAAGAGCTGCGAGTCGGCGGTCGCGGCCTACAAGGACGCGTGGAAGCAGGCGCAGGAGGTCCTGAAGCAGTCGGAGGACGACGCCGAGGCGCAGGAGCAGATCGCGGCGCTCACCGACCACGCCGCCGACCGCGCCATCGCGGCGGCGCTGCACGCCGCCAACATGCTCGTCACGCAGAGCGACTATTCCGCCGCCACCGAGTGGGTGAACAAGATCCTCAAGTTCGACCCCGACAACGCGGAGGCGAAGGAGATGCTGACGACGATCCAGCTCGCGTCGGCGGCGGGGAGCGACCGCGACGACTACCGCTTCGGCTGGCGGCGCGGCGGGCGGCGCTGAGCGCGGAATTCGTCCGGCGACGCGTTTCGACTACGATGCGGGGACATCTCGTGGGAAGCGACCTGTTCGCCCGCGCACCGCGGGCTTCTGCCCTGGAATCGGAGGAAGAGACCTTGCGTACCAACCTTGGAACCCCGGCCCGGCGCCGCGCGCTCGTCGCGCTCGGCGGCCTCGCCCTCGCGGCGCTCGCCGCGTGCAAGACGTCCGGCGTCGAACGCTCGCAGGCGACGCAGACGACGATCGCCGAGTTCAAGACCCAGCTGCAGACCTACAGCACCACGCTCGACAAGACGTTCGCCTCGCTCGACGATCTCGTCAAGAACGCGAAGGTCGACCCGAAGGGCGAGTTCGCCAAGTTCTCGGCCAACCTCGACGCGCTGATCAAGTCGGCCGACAGTGCCAAGGCGAACGCCGAGCAGATGCGGGCGAACGGCGACGCCTACTTCTCGGAGTGGGAGAAGTCGGCCGCCACGATCACCAACGAGGACATCAAGAAGATCTCCGACCAGCGCCGCGCCGAGCTCCAGAAGTCCTACAAGGATCTCCAGAACACGATGACCACCGTTGCGGCCGACGCCAAGCCGCTGCGCGAGAAGCTCATCAGCCTGCGCGAGTACTACTCGCAGGACCTGACCGAGAAGGGGATCGAGGCCACCAAGACGCCGATCGCCAACGCGAAGACGGACGCGACCAAGGTGACCAAGGGCATCAAGACGGTGCTCGACGAGGTCGACAAGGTCGCGACGCAGCTCAAGGTCGCGACGCCGCCGCCGCCCCCGCCGACCGACGCGAAGCCGCCGGAGAAGAAGTAGTCCCGGCGCGGCGCGCGCCGGCCTCGACGAGCGCCCGTCTGGTTCGCCGGTCCGCCCGCTCCGCACGAGCGGGCGGACTGGCAAGCATTCGATGAGCACGAGCCTCCGCGTCGCCCTGCTGATCGCAGTCACCGGCGCCGGCGCCGGCGCTTGGATCACGAGCACGCCGGCAGCGGCGCCGACGGGCATGAAGCGGATCCCGGCCGGCCGCTTCACCATGGGGAGCGAGGGCCCCGGTTCCCTCCCGAACGAAGGTCCCGCCCATCTCGTCGAGCTCCACGCCTTCTTCCTCGACGTGCACGACGTCACCAACGCCGAATTCCGGGCGTTCGTCGCGGCGACGAACTTCGTGACGACCGCCGAGCGGCCGGTCGACTGGGAGGAGCTGAAGAAGCAGCTCCCGCCCGGGACCCCCAAGCCGCCCGACGAAAAGCTCGCGCCCGGCTCGCTCGTCTTCACTCCGCCCGACCACCCCGTCGAGCTGGACCAGCTCGCGAACTGGTGGACGTGGACCGCCGGCGCGTGCTGGGACCATCCGCGCGGCCCGAAGAGCGACGTCACGGGCAAGGACGACTACCCGGTCGTCCAGGTCAGCTGGGACGACGCGGTCGCCTACGCGAAGTGGACCGGCAAGCGCCTCCCGACCGAGGCGGAGTGGGAGTACGCGGCGCGCGGCGGACACGAGGCGACGCGCTACGCGTGGGGCGACGAGCTCGTCGTGGACGGCCGCTTCATGGCCAACACCTTCACCGGCGACTTCCCGTGGCGCGACACCGCCGCGGACGGCTTCGCCGGCGCCTCCCCCGTCGGCGCGTTCCCGCCCAACGGATTCGGCCTGCAGGACATGGCCGGCAACGTCTGGAACTGGTGCAGCGATCTCTACGCTGCCGGGAACCACGCCGTCGCGAAGGCGCGCGGCGTCTGCTGCGATCCGGCCGGCCCGGCGAAGAGTGACTTCGCCGAACCGGCGCGCGCGGTCGAGCACGTGATCAAGGGTGGCTCGTTCCTCTGCAGCCCCGTCTACTGTGAGAGCTACCGGCCGTCGGCCCGGCGCGGGACGCCGTTCGACACCGGCTCGGAGCACGTCGGGTTCCGCTGTGCGAAGGACGTCGACCCGCCCGGTCGAAAGGAGCGTTGAACGTGGATGCGAAGCGATTCCTGAACGCGCTGCTCCTCCCCGCCTCGCTGTGCGCGCTCGTCGCGTGCACGAGCATCGAGGTGAAGACGACGCCCTACCCGGGCCTCCAGAAGCTCGTCGCGACCGACCCCGAAAAGGTCGAGATCCTGCGCGCCGCGCCGGCGCGTCCCCACGAAAAGCTCGGCGAGATCCAGATCGACTCGTCGAACGACCCGGCGCCGCCGCTCGTCGACCTCGCGGCGACGCTGCAGGAGGAGGCGGCGAAGCTCGGCGCCGACGCCGTGGTCATCATGGACTACCGCGAGATGACCATCAGCGACCCCAAGGCGGGGACGCCGCCGCCGGCGAACGCGCCCAACATCACCATCCACCGCGCCCTCGCGATCGCCATCAAGTACAAGTGACCTGGGGGACGTCCCCCTCTGGGCGAATCGAGATCGGGAGCTAGCCTCTTCGCGTCCTGCCCCGTGGCTTCACCACGGCTTCGCACCCCACCGAAGAAGGAACGCCCGATGAGACTCGCCCTCTCCGCTTCCGCGTCGGTCGCGCTCGCCGGCGCCCTGCTCCTCTCGCTCCCGTCGCTGCGCGCGCAGCAGGGACCGCCGAAGCCGAAGGCCGCGCCCGGCCGCGCGCAGGACCTCGAGCGCGAGCATCGCGCCGGCCGACTCGTCGTCCGGCTCGCGCCGAAGGCGTCGGTTGCGGCGCTGGCCGAGGTCGCGGCGCGCGTCGGCGCGCGCTCGGTGAAGGAGATCTGGCCCGGCCTGCTCGCGCGCATCGACCTCGCGCCCGGAGCCGACCTCGCTGCGGCGCTCGCGACCCTGAACGGCGACGCTCGCGTCGCCTACGCGCAGCCGAGCTGGACCTACCACGCGATCGCGGCGCCCGACGACCCCGACTTCTACGTGCAGTGGAACATGGACCAGGCGAACGACGCCGACATCGACGCGCCCGAGGCGTGGGACGTCGCGACCGACGCGTCGGCCGCGATCGTCGCGGTGATCGACACGGGCGTGCAGTACGACCACCCCGACCTCGCCGCCAACATCTGGGTCAACCCCAACGAGATCGCCGGCAACGGCGTCGACGACGACGGCAACGGCTGGATCGACGACGTCCACGGCATCGACATCGTGAACGGCGACGGCGACCCGATGGACGACATGTTCCACGGCACGCACTGCGCCGGGATCATCGGCGCGGTCGGCAACAACACGACCGGCGTCGCGGGGACGTGCTGGACCGCGCGCATCATGGCCGTGAAGTTCCTCGACGCCGGCGGCTCGGGCGACACGGCCGACGCGGTCGAGGCGCTCCAGTACGCCGTCGCGAACGGCGCCCGCATCTCGAGCAACTCGTGGGGAGGCTACGGCACCGACACGGCGCTCTACGACGCCGTCTCGGCCGCCGGCGACGCCGGGATGCTCTTCTGCGCGGCGGCCGGCAACAACGCCCTCGACATCGAGGGGCAGGACTGGCTGCCGGGCGGCTTCGACCTCCCCAACGTGGTCGACGTCGCGGCGACCGACGCGAACGACAACCTCGCGTGGTTCAGCAACTGGGGCGCGACCAGCGTCGACCTCGGCGCGCCGGGCGACTCGATCTACTCGACCTTCCTCGGCAGCACCTACACCTGGCTCTCCGGCACCTCGATGGCGTGCCCCCACGTCGCGGGCGTCGCGACGATGGTCTTCGCGCAGTCGGGGACGACGAGCCACCCGCTGGTGAAGAAGTGGCTCTTCGACGCGGTCGATCCGATCCCGTCGCTCGCCGGCATCACCGTCACCGGCGGCCGGCTCAACTTCGCCAACGCGCTCACCCTGATGAGCAACGCGCCGGCGTCGTCCGCCAACTACGACACGGGGTATCCGGGCACGCTCGGTGTCCCGAGCCTCACGGTGAGCGCGCCGCCGGTCCTCGGACTCTCCTTCACGCTCGACGTCGGCAATTCGCTTGGCAGCAATACGCCGGGGCTGCTCTTCGTCGGGATGAGCTCCGCGTCGATCCCGACGACGGCCGGCGGGACGCTGCTCGTGAACCCGCTGCTCCTCGTGCCGTTCACGGTCGACGCGGCCGGGACCTCGCTGCCGGCCACGCTGCCGGCCGACCCGACGCTCATCGGCGTGCACGTCTACACGCAGGTGCTCGAGCTCGACGCGGGCGCGGCGCACCACATCTCGTTCACGGAAGGACTCGACCTGCTGCTCGGGACCTGAGCGGAGCGGCGCGCGCGAGCTTCAGCGGATGCGGACGATCGCGTCGGTGTAGCCGTTGCGGTCGCCGGGCACGAGCAGGTCGCTGTCGCTCAAGAACGTCACGATCCCGCCGTTCCCGGAGATCGCGGGGATGTAGCTTGGGTTGTCCGCCTCTCGGCCAAACGGGTCGACGCTGACCCGTTCCGTCACGCCGGTCGACCGGTCGTGGACGAAGACGTCCATCGTGCGATTGTTGTCACCGCCGACGAGGTTGCGGGCGCTGCTCGTGAACCCGATGACCCGCCCGTCCGCGGAAATCGCGGGAAAGCGGCTGGAGTCGTCCGCCTCGCCGCCCGTCGAATCGACACTGACGCGCTCGGTGACGCCCGTTGCGAGGTCGTGGACGAATATGTCGGACGTCGAGTTCGTATCTCCGACGACGAGGTTGCTCGCGTCGCTCTCGAACGCCACGAAGCCGCCGTCCGCCGAGATCAAGGGCCATTGGCTCGCACCGTCGCACGACGCCCCCGCGGAATCGACGCTGACGAGCTTCGTGAACCCCGTCCGCAGATCGCGGACGAAGATGTCGAGATTGGGGTTCGTGTCTCCCCCGACGAGGTCGTTCGCAGAGCTCTCGAATGCGACGTAGCGGCCGTCGCCGGAGATCGCGAGGCCGGTTTCTCCGCTCCGTTTTTTCCCAGTGGTTCCACTCGGCGTCAGGCTCGCGCACTGGAGCGTCCCCGCGATCGTGTCGCGCACGAAGACGTCCCACTCCGCGTTCCAGTCGTTCGGGACCAGGTTGTTCGCCTGGCTCGCGAACGCGACGAAGCGGCCGTCTTCCGACATGGCGGGGTGGATGCAGTGGTTTTTCGACTGCACGCCCGTCGCGGTCTCGCTCATTCGCCGCGTCGTGCCCCTCTTCCGATCACGGACGAACACGTCGACGACTCCGTTCGTATCGCCAACAACGAGGTTGTTCGCGCCGCTCACGAACACGACGAAGCGGCCTCCGCGCGAAACCTCGCCCTCGCCGCTCTCGTGGCGCCCTGCACTCCCGACGAGTCGACGCTGACGAGCTCCGTGAGCCCGGTCTGCAGGTCGTGCACGAAGACGTCTCCTGCAAGGTTTACGTCGCCGAATACGAGGTTGTCGGCCAGGGAGGAGAACGTCGCATAGCGTCCGTCCGGATCGATCGACGGCTCCATGCTCCACAGGTCCCCCTGCCTCCCCGTCGAACTCACGCTGAGGAGCTTCGTCGTCGTCTGCGGACATGCAGGCGCCGCGAAGAAAGCAACGGCACCGGCGACGAGCGCGCTGCGGATCACATTCACGTCCGATCCTCCCGACGGCAGGTGCGAATGGGACGGATGCAGCCGCTCCCGGGTTCGATCCTTCTCGATGCCTACGGCCGGACCACGTCGAAGACGAACGGCGCCGTGAGGACGCGCCCGTGCCGCTGCAGCTGGACCCACGCCTTGTAGCGGCCGGGGGCGGGGAAGAGCGCGCCGAAGGTGACCTCGGGACCCGCGGGCTTGCCGGCCTTGGGCGGAGCGCCGAGCGGATGGCTGTGGACGAAGCGGCGGCGGTCCTCGCTGATCACGATCAGGTGGCCGAGCGCGCCCAGGAACGGCTCGAGGTCGGTCACTGGTTTTCCGTCCTGCTCGACGCGGAACTTCAGTGAGAGGTTGAAGAGGGAGCGCAGCGGCGCCGGCGCGACGAGCTTCATCGTGCAGCCCTCGACGACGCGCGCCCCGTCGGCATCGGGCGCGAGCACGACCGGCGCGGGCGCCTCGCCCGCGACCACGAGCTCGACCGGCACGACCTGCATCCCGTCGCGCTTCGACGTGAAGTCGTGGAAGAGCGTGTAGGTCCCGCCGTGCGGGAAGGTGGTGCGCAGCGTGAAAGTGCCGTCGGCTGCCAGCTCGGGGTGCTCGTGCGCGAACCACGAGAGGTCGGCCGAGACCATCAGCAGGTGGATCAGCTTCTCGTGCACCACCTCGAGGTCCTGCACGGCGCCGCCGTCGGGCGCGGCGAGCTCGAAGCGCAGCGTGACCGGCTTCCCCGCCTCGATCGCCCCGACGGCCTCGACCGCGACCCCGTAATTGCGCCCGCTCAGCCGATGGAGGCGCATCCCGCAGACGGGGCAGAGGCCGGCCACGGGCGTGGTCGAGCCGCCGTTGCACTTCATCGGGCAGGCGTAGAGCTCGGTCGAGTCGTCGGGAGTGAAGCCCGGGGAGAAGACGTCGCTGTCGCCGTAGCGGCCGCTGCGGTCGCGCAGCTCGAGCCGCAGCGCGTAGCGCTTCCCCGCGTCGCCCCGAGCGATGTTCCAGACGGCGTGGGCGTCGAAGGGCGGCGCGCCGAGCAGGAACGTCTCCCCCACCGCCATCGGTCCGGTGCCGTGGTCGTTCCAGACCGCGATGCCGGGATCGGCGCCGACCAGCACGAACTCGATCGACGATTTCGGATCGAGCTGGAAGAAGTCGTCGCCCGCGCGCTCCTCGAAGATCGAGTTGAAGCCGGGGAAGCCCGCCGCGTAGCCGTCGATGCCGATCAGGCGCGAGGGCTCGAGCGGATAGCTGCGCTGCGCGTCGAAGCGGGCGACGAGCCGGTTCTTGGCGTCGCGCCCGACCGTGATCTCGGCGTGGGATTGCGTCGCCTCCTGCGCGACGCGCGGCGCGACCCGCAACCCTCCGCCGGCGAGCGCGAGCACCGCCGCCCCGATGACTGTCGCCTTCGCCGCGCCCATCCCGTCAGTATCGTCCGGCTCCCTCGGCTGCGCGCCTCCCAGTTTCGGCGTTCACCCCGCCTCCCGCTCGGGACGAAATCGGAACCGTGGCAGACTCCCCCGCACTCCGAGCCCTCCTGAAGCGGATCCCCGCGTTCGAGGTCCTGCGCGGCTACTCGGGAGCCGACCTGCGCGCCGACCTCGTCGGCGGGCTCTCGGTCGCGGCCGTCGCGGTGCCGCAGGCGATGGCCTACGCGCTGATCGCCGGGCTGCCGGCGCAGATCGGCCTCTACACCGCGATCGTCATGACGGCGGTGGGCGCGCTCTTCGACTCGTCGCGCCAGCTCATCAACGGCCCGACCAACGCGATCTCGATCGCGCTCCTCGGCGCGGTCGGCGCGGCCGCCTCCCCCGCCGAGGCGGTCGAGGCGGCGATCCTGCTCGCCTTCCTGATCGGGGCGATCCAGCTCGCGATCAGCCTGGTGCGGCTCGGCGACCTCACGCGCTACATCTCGCACTCGGTGATCGTCGGCTTCACCGCGGGGGCGAGCCTGCTGCTCGTCCTCGACCAGTGGAAGAACCTGGTCGGACAGCGGGCGCAAGGCGGCGTCCACGACCACTTCCTGGTCCGCTTCTGGCAGTCGCTCACGGCGGGCGGGCCGATCCACCTGCCGACGCTGGCCGTCGGCGCCGGCTCGATCGCGCTCGTGCTGCTGCTGCGCGCGGTGAAGAAACGGATCGGCTGGCCGCTGCTGCCCGAGTTCCTGATCGCCGTGGTGGTGATGGCGGCGCTCACATGGTGGCTCCGCCTCGACGCGGCGGGAGTGAAGGTCGTGGGCGACATTCCGGCGAACCTCCCGCGGCCCGGACTGCCGCGCTTCGACGCGCTGCGCATGCGCGAGCTCTCCTCGAGCGCGCTCGCGATCGCGCTGCTCGGGCTGCTCGAGGCGATCTCGATGGCGAAGTCGATCGCCGCGGTGACGCGCCAGAAGCTCGACCTGAACCAGCAGTGCCTGTCGGAGGCGGTCGCCAACCTGGCCGGCAGCTTCTTCCACTGCATGCCCGGCTCCGGCTCGCTCACGCGCTCCGCGATCAACCAGCAGGCGGGCGCGCGGACGCAGTGGGCCGGCGTGATCTCGGCGGCGGCGGTGGCGCTCATCGTCGTCCTGCTCGGACCGTGCGCGCGCTTCATCCCGCGGCCGGCGCTCGCCGGGCTCCTGATCCTCACGGCGGCGCGCATGGTCAACTTCAAGGACCTGCGCTACCACGTGCGCGCGTCGCGCTTCGACGCGGTGATCGTCGTCGTCACGGCGGTCTCGGCGTTCGCGATCTCGATCGAGTTCTGCGTGCTGATCGGGATGGTGATGTCGTTCCTGCTCGCCGTCCCGCGCGCCGGCAACATGCTGCTCACCGAGTTCGTCGAGGCCGACGCCGACCACGTGCGCGAGCGGCTGCCGGAGGACGAGCCGGACGCCCGCATCCTGGTCTTCGGGCTCGAAGGCGAGCTCTTCTTCGGGTCGTCGGTGAGCCTCGAGCGCCACTTCGACCGCATCGAGGAGCGCGCGGCCGGCGCGGTGCGGATCGTCGTCCTGCGCATGAAGCGGGCGCAGCACCCCGACGCCGTCGGCATCGCCGCGCTCGAGGCGCTGATCGACCGCCTGCAGGCGCGCGGCGTCGAGGTCCTGCTCTGCGGCGTGCGCCCCGAGATGAAGCGCGCCCTCGTGCGCAGCGGGCTCCCCTCGAAGCTCGCCCACGACCACGTCTTCCTGGAGCAGCCGGTGCGGCAGACCAGCACCCAGGCCGCGATGCGCTTCGCGCGGGAGCTCCTCGCGAAGAAGGCGTGACGCGGGGCGCTAGGTCGAACGATCGCGCAGCGCGTTCAGCCGCTCGCGGTCGAAGAGCGTGAGCCAGACGCGCTCGAAGAGCGACGCGGGCCGCAGGTCGGGGTCGACGCGCGCGAGCTCGTGCAGCTTGCCGCCGGGCGTCCGCAGCAGGAGGCGGTCGCCGTCGAGGACGCGGTCGACGACCCAGTACTTGTCGATCACGTAGTCGTAGTCGTCGCCGAGAGGTGCGGGCCGCAGGTCGCGGGCGCGCGGGCCGGGGTGGGTGCCGTGCTTGCGCTTCTGGAAGACGACCAGGTCCTGCGACTTGAACGAATGGCCCATCGGAACCTGCCGGAGGATGGCGAGAGGTGCGGCCGGCCGACGCGACCCGGCCGCGCGCCGCGAGACTAGGCCGCTCCCGATCGGGGGTCCAGGAGCGCCGCCGCGATCCGTTGCCGAATCGGTCGGCCCGGCTACGCTCTTGCGCCGTCGTATCCATCGAAAAGGGGGAATTGCGATGCGCCGATTCCTGGCCGGCCTCTTCGTCCTCGGTCTCGCGGCGGGAGCGCCCGCCCAGCAGAACGCGATCGACGGCCTCGACATCGAGATGCACTCGATCCGCAACGCCAAGGCGCTCGGCCGCGAAGGGACCTACCCCAACGGCGTGAACGGGATCGCCTTCGAGACGACGGTCTGCAACACCGGCACGGTCGAGGTGAAGTGGAAGGGGCCGATGCGCCAGCTCCACCCCTTCCTCTCCTACCTGATCGCGCGCGAGTCGAACGGCCGCCTCGAGCAGGTCTCCGACCGCAGCTACATCAAGCACACCTTCGCCGCCTCGAACGCGTCGGCGTGCTCGCAGTGCAGCGACAACAGCGACTCGAGCGTGCTCGCGATCGGCTGCTCCGACACCTACGACACCAACTCCAACGGCGACCGCTACTGGCTCGGCCCGCCCGAGGAGCTCAACCCCTGGCGCGGCACCTGGATCGCGGACTGCTCCTACCTCGACCACGGCGACCCCAACGTCGGGCCTCCCGACGACTGCGACGGGGTGCGCAGCCTCGACTTCGCCCAGATCGCGGCGTTCGACAACGTGAAGAACCGCTGCCAGGTGAGCGACGCCGACCTCGGCGTCGCCGGCGCCGCCTACTACCTCGCGAGCGCCTACCTGATCTACGGCGAGCCCGACGACGTGCGCCCCGACAGCTACGGGACGCGCCAGTTCACGCCGAGCTGGAACGGGTCGACGTGGGACCTCACGCTCGTGCCGGGGATGTTCCACGGCTCGATCCTGAAGGCGTGGACGGGCGCTCAGATCCGCTCCAACAACAACAACATGGAGGACGGCCGCGTCTACGTCGCGTCCGTGGTCACCGGCCCCGACACGAACGGCATCTACCACTACGAATACGCGATCCACAATCGCGACAACACGCGCGGCATCGCGTCGTTCCGGCTGCCCTTCGTGCCCGGCGCCCACGTGGCCAACTCCGGCTTCCGCGACATCGACGCCGACGCGACCAACGACTGGACGTTCACGGCGAAGGCGACGGAGCTCGAGTGGTCGACGACCACGAATCCGCTCGAGTGGAACACCCTCTACAACTTCTGGTTCGACTCCGACGCGGCGCCCGCCGAAGGATGCCGCGCGCTCGTGTCGGAGTCCCGCGGCGGCGCCGGCTTCGACCAGTTCGACATCCTGGTGCGCGCGCCGGCGGGTCCGGCGCTCGGCACGCGGCTCGGCTTCGGGCTGGCGGGCGGGAACGGGGTCTTCCCCGACCTCGCCATCACGGGCGGGCTCGACGTCGGGGAGACCGTCCAGATCCTCGTGCGCTACGCGGCGCCGAACGCCTTCGCGCTCGCCTTCATCGGCTCCGACAACACCGGCCTCGACTACCGCGGCGGCCACCTCGTCCCCTTCCCTCCGGCCCTGATCCTCGCGACCACGACCGACGCGGAAGGGCTGATCCTCGCCAAGAACCAGGGCGTCGGCGGGAGCTTCGACCTCTTCCTGCAGGTCGCCGTCGTCGACTCCGGCGCGCCGCAGGGGATCGAGCTGAGCGAGGCGATCGAGCTCGTGCGCTGACCGCGGAGCGCGACGCGGCGGCATGACTGCGACGCGCGAGCTGCCGCGCCTCGATCTCCACGTTCCCCGTTGCGGGACGCCGGTGCGCTCGCGCAAGGCGCGCCGGCGCGCCGTCGCGCTGATCGCGGTCCACCTGCTGGTCGTCGTCCACGTCGCGCACTGGAAGATCACCGGCGCGACGCTGACGCCGCTCGAGCCGTCGGAGTCGATGCAGACGCTCGAGCTCGGCTACGTCAACGCCGGCTTCGTCGTCTTCGGTCTCTTGGTGGTCGCGACGCTCGTCTTCGGCCGCTTCTTCTGCGGCTGGGCGTGCCACGTCGTCGCCTACCAGGACCTCTGCGCCTGGCTGCTCGAGCGCGCCGGGCTGCGGCCGCGGCCGCTGCGCGTGCGGCTGCTCCGGCTCGTCCCGATCGGCGCGGCGCTCTACATGTTCGTCTGGCCGAGCGTCGCGCGGGCGTGGAGCGGCGGCTCCGACCCGGAGTTCGTCACGCGCTTTACGACGAGTTCGTTCTGGCGGACCTTCCCCAGACCGTGGATGGCGGCGCTCACGATCGCGGTCGACGGAGCGCTCGTCGTCTGGTGGATGGGCGCGAAGGGCTTCTGCACCTACGGCTGCCCCTACGGCGCGCTGTTCGGGATCGCCGACCGCCTCTCGCCCGGCCGCATCCTCGTCTCCGACGCGTGCGAGGGCTGCGGCCACTGCACGGCGGTCTGCACCAGCAACGTGCGCGTCCACGAGGAGGTCGCGACCTTCGGGCAGGTGGTCGACCCGGGCTGCATGAAGTGCCTCGACTGCGTGAACTCCTGCCCGAAGCAGGCGCTGCGCTTCGGCTTCGCGGCGCCGCCGCTCCTCGCGCGGCTGCGCGCGAAGCTCGGCGCGGGCGCGCCGCGGCCGCCGTCGACGGCGCAGCCCGACCTGTCGTGGGGCGAGGAGCTGCTCGCCGCGCTCGCGTTCGCCGGCGGCGTCTTTTCTTTCCGGGATCTCTACGCGGCCGTCCCCTTCCTGCTCGCGCTCGGGCTCGCGACGC
>Ga0137437_1000108_pt1 | contig 20929 bp, 21 predicted proteins | sample EasRivERMGT138_2_FD_102332 | JGI IMG/M metagenome (GOLD analysis project Ga0137437, IMG submission 102332) | Soil microbial communities from meander-bound floodplain in the East River, Colorado, USA - East River MetaG ERMGT138_2 | ecosystem: Environmental > Terrestrial > Soil > Floodplain ...
CCATGGCGCCGGAGCGGCGCGCGCGAGCATTCGTCTGCGCAGTGAACTGCGGAGTTGCTCCGGACCACCGAAGAAATTGGGGACCTGCGGGGGGCTTCACCGCTGTGGGTTGGTCCGCGCAGCGCACAACTGCCAGCGCCAGGGCGAACACCATTAAGGAGCGGCGAGCGAACATAAGGTCTCCAAGGGCTACGTGGGCGACTTGACTGCGGTGGTCTGTGGAGGCAGGTTTGGAACCAATCGGTCCCGCTGCGCCCCACTGGAACGACACGAAAGTAGGTGTATTTTGTCACCTGTCAAGCCCGAAACTGGCCCGAAACGGGTCCCCGTTGCAGCCCGCCTCGCCGTGCTCCTGGACGTGTTCAGCCCGTGGGACGGGATCGCGCTCAGCTACCGACAATTTGCGGCGGCCTTGGGTGGCGGCGTAACTGAAGCAGCCATAAAGAAATGGCCTCATAGGGAGAAATTCCCCGCTGATGTGGCACGCTTGATCGTGAGCCGGGCAAAGGAGCTCGGGATTCCGGATGTGACGCTCGAGTGGGTACTTTGGGGCGAAGGCCAAGGTCCCAAAAAGGGAACCAAAAAGGTCCCAAACAGGGGACACCAGCATGAATATCAGGAGTTAGTCGCGGCGATCGCCGAAGCCTTGGGGACCGACCTCGCCCATAACGAATTCGGTCAGTGGTCGTCGGTGGAGGTCCAGCGCACCGTGATCTGGTCGCTCAAGGACCTGGCGCGGCGGCTGTGGGTGCTGCGCTTTCCTATGGCGGAGACGTTCAAGCTCACGGACGAGTGGGGGATGAAGATCGGCTTGCCGACGCGTTCCCTTGCCTCGGCCGCGAGCCCTGATGATTTTTCCGCCGCCCCCACCAGGGCCGATAGCTCAACTGGCAGAGCAACTGACTCTTAATCAGTAGGTTCTCGGTTCGATTCCGAGTCGGCCCACTCAGCAGCCCCGTCATCCCGCCTCCAACACTGTCACGCGGCTCGCGGCCTACTCAGGCCGCGCTGAGTTTGCTGACCTGCATACGCCTAAAGTGCCATGGGCCTCTCACCCCCCACGCGTGCACCTTCGCCGAGTCCCTCTACAGGCCATCCACGGAGTGCTCATGAGACTTCACGCACGCACCATCCTCGGGATGGTCGCCGCTGCGGTACTCTTCTGTTTCGCCGCGCCCAACGTCGGCCATGCGCAGGCGCAATCGAGGAAGAAACCGAACATCCTCATTATCTGGGGCGACGACATCGGCGGCTTCAACATCAGCGCCTACAACCTGGGCATGATGGGCTACAAGACACCCAACATCGATCGCATCGCCAGGGAAGGCGCGCTGTTCACCGACTGGTACGGGCAGCAGAGCTGCACCGCCGGCCGCGCGGCCTTCATCACCGGCCAGTCACCGATCCGCACGGGCCTCACCAAGGTCGGCCTCCCGGGCGCGCCGGAAGGCTTGAAGGCGGAAGACCCGACGATCGCCGACTTGCTCCGGCCACTCGGCTACGTCACCGGTCAGTTTGGCAAGAACCACCTCGGCGATCGCAACGAGTTCCTGCCTACGGTCCACGGGTTTGACGAGTTCTATGGCAACCTCTACCACTTGAACGCGGAAGAGGAGCCGGAGAATGTGGACTACCCGAAGGATCCCAAATTCAGGGCGATGTTCGGCCCGCGGGGTGTGATGCACTGCTTCGCGACGGACCGGGACGATCCGACGGTAGACCCGCGATTCGGCAAGGTGGGCAAGCAGCGGTGCGAAGACACCGGCCCACTCACCAGGAAGCGCATGGAGACGGTGGACTCGGCAGTCACCGCCGCGTCGCTGAGGTTCATGCAGCAAGCGGTGAAGGACGGCAAGCCCTTCTTTGTCTGGTGGAACAGCTCGCGCATGCATGTTTTCACACACCTCAAGCCCGCATCGGTCGGCAGGACCGGCCTCGGCATTTACGCCGACGGCATGGTCGAGCACGACGCTATGGTCGGGCAGTTACTCGATGAGTTGAAGAGGCTCGGGATCGAAGACAACACGATCGTCATGTATTCGAGCGACAATGGTGCGGAGAGCTTCACCTGGCCGGACGGCGGCACCACGATGTTCCGTGGTGAGAAGAACACTCAATGGGAAGGCGGCTTCCGCGTACCCATGGGGATCCGTTGGCCTGGCGTCATCAAGCCCGGCACGATCATCAACGACATCGGTGCGCACGAGGATATGATGCCGACGCTGCTCGCTGCCGCGGGCGACACCACTGTCAGAACAGATCTTCTCAAGGGCAGGAAAGTCGGTGTGACGACGTTCAAGGTGCACCTCGACGGCTACAACCTCTTGGCCGCGCTCAAGGGCCAAGGCGCGTGGCCACGCCAGGAGTTCATCTACTGGACCGACGACGGCAGTGTTGCAGCCCTGCGCTACAACAACTGGAAGATCAGCTTCCTCCGGCAGGACGCCATCGGGATACATGTTTGGAGCGAGCCTTTCGTGGAGTTGCGCATGCCCTTGGTCGAAAACCTGCGCATGGATCCCTTCGAACGCGCCGCGGACGAAGGGATGGGCTACCAGCAATGGATGGCCGAGCGCATGTACACGTTCGCGCCTGCCGGTGCGTACGTCGCCCAGTGGCTGCAGAGCTTCCGCGAATTCCCGCCGCGCCAGAAACCGGGCAGCTTCAACCTCGACCGCGTGATGGAAGCAGTGACACGACCACAAGGCGGCGGCAAGTAGCGCTGTGCCGACCGACGTGAGCATTGCACGCACGTCCCAGGTGATGGCCTGGGCGCTCGCCGCTGCGTTCGGCGTGATCGTCATCGCCCCGTTGCCTGCTACGCGTGCCTCGGTTCAGGCCCGCGACCCGCTTCCTTCCTGGAACAGCGGTCCATCCAAGCAGGCGATCATCGCCTTCGTTGACAAAGTCACCACGGCAGGCTCAGCCGATTTCGTGCCGCCGGCCGAGCGCATTGCCGTCTTCGACAACGACGGTACGCTCTGGCCGGAAGCGCCCATGCCCTGAGTTACTCAAGTTGCAGGCGGACATCATTGCCGCCGCGAAGCCCTATGTGTTAGAGACCGCGCCCATCGGGGCGTTCACCGCCCCGCACGAAGATCCCGCCATCGACGCGGCCATGATCCAGTATGTCTCCACGTTTGCGCAGAATGCGGCGGGCGAGCACTTCAATCCGCACGTCAGCACCGGCAACGCGCCGAAAGCGTATCTCGACCAGATGATCGCCGAACCGTTTGAGGGCTTCACCTTCTCGCCGGCGGGCGCGGCCGTGTACCAGCTCGGCCCATTCGGCACGGCCTCGAAAGAACTCAAGCAATGGAGTTTGAAGCCCTGAGGATCCTGCCGAGGCGGCCGCTCAGCGCCGCGTCAGGCTGACTCCCACCTGCAGGAAACTCACCGTTGCACTGTTGGCCGCCTGCCCGCCGTTGAATTTGACGTCACCCCCAAAGACGCCGATCGAGTAATGCACGAACGGCGCGATGAGCCAATGCGTGCTGACCGGCGACTCGTAGCCGACGCCTAACTGTGGACCGATTCCCGACGACGTCACGACATCCGTGCCATCGCTCGCGCGATGCATCACCAACGCCGCGCCGCCCCGAAAATAGAAGCGACGCTTGGTGGTGGGATACCAGAACGCCGACGCGCCGATCGACATGAGCGTTTGCGTGATGTCCTCGTCGCTCTTGCGCCACGCGGCGAGCTCGCCACCGATACGCAGCGCGCGGCTCGTACTCCCACCGAGCGCGAGGAACGCCGACAATCCCGTGGTGCGGCTGCCGGCGCAGATCTGACACGTGACGCGCGCCCACGCCGGTGCCACGCCGATCGCGTACCAAAACCCACCGCCGCCGGAGGAGGGGCGGCGCTGAGCGGTCAGCGTCCCCGCCATCCCGGTGAGCACGAGGGCCAGCACCACAGTCGCAGTTTTGCGCATATCGCCACTATAACTCAATTACTGTGGCCCATTTGGGAGTGACCGCGGTCACGGCTGCGGGACCTCTCCGGGGGCCAACATGAGTACTGAGGAATACTGATGAAACGCCTGTGGGTGCTTCTACTACTTGTGGCCGCGTGCCACGACGGACCGGCGGCGCCGGACTACGGCCCCGCCACCGGGAATGCCGTGGCTTTCGGCATCTGGACGCCGGGTCCCAACGACGATTGCACGGCCGCCCAACACGACGCCTACTCCGTGGTCGGTCCCGATCACAAGCGCTACCCGACCTGGCATCCCCCGATCGATCCGGCAAGCGGCTGTTCGTTTGGCCACGACCATGGCCGCGATCCGCGCGGCTCGGCGCTGTACCGGGAAGTCGGTGACATCCCGTTTGCATTCGCCAACGAGCAGCAAGTCATCTACGATCCCGGCATGATTCGTCACGAGGACCATTTCGGACACAAGATCGAGTGGCAGAACGACATCCGGATGAACTTCGGCAGCGATGCCGCGAACGCGCTGTTCGACGTGCGCTGCGACGTCATGACGAAACTGCATCAGGGCACGCACTCGAAAGACGCGTTCACGAACAACCTGCACGAGCTGGTCTATCACATTCGGTGCAGCGATGGCACCGAGATGCACATTACGATCCTCACGGCGATCGGGACGCCGGGCCAGTTCGAGCGTAGCTGCGACCGCGCGACCGTGGCCGTCGGTCCAGCCACGCCGGCCAACTCACCCGACGGGGGCGGCGTGCGGATCATTCCGGATCGGTTCTGTGTCGATCGGGACATTCTGGTGCCCGCGGGGCAGACTTCGAATTTCGGAGCACTGCACGAAAGCTGGGAAACCTCGAATTCGATCCGGCGTGACGACGGCCACACCCTGGCCTTCTTCAATCCGTACTTCCAGGTCACGCGTCCCAGCCGCTTCCACGATCCCGCGCTGGCGAACATCACCGGACGGCCGATCGACCTGTGCTATGAGGTCACGCCGGCGGGAGATCAGGTGCGGGGGAACAACAACTCGTGCGCCACGTCCACTGCGAACGGCACGATCCTGGGCCTGACGTTCGACGACCCGCGCTCGGTGTTCGATGGCGTGCGTCGCAATGTCGACATCAACTCGAACTTCATCGACAACGAAGGTGGGCAGGAGGACTGGTACACCGATCCGTTGGGACGGCACGGCCGCACGCAGCCGTTCCCGGGATCGATTCACCAGCGCATCGCGCGCATCAACAATGATCGCGGTGGGCTCGAGCTGGCGGGTCCGAGTATTGGTGGGGAACGCGACTACGGGAGCCCGAAGGTGCACGCACCGAACTAGCAGCCCCCCCCCGCCCCCCGGGGCGGGCGCGGGCTACCGCTTGCGTGCTACAGTCCCAATCGCGTTGATCAAATCTCCTAAATCGTAAGGCTTCGTTACCGACGGCTGCCCGCAGTTCTCCAGGAAGGCGCGGGTTTCCCCGCGCGCCTGATCGCCCGTCACGAACACGAATCGCTTGGCGAGGAGTGGCCGGCCGTTCACCAGCTGCTCGTACATGGCGCGACCGCCGAGCCGCGGCATCTGGAGATCCGTGACGATCGCGTCGAACAAGGTGTCGCGGTCGCCGAGCCGCTCCATGGCCTCGACGCCGTTCTCGACCGCGACTACCTGGTGCCCTTCCCGCTCGAGCAGCAGCACCATGGCCTGACGGTTCACCGCGTCGTCGTCTACCACCAGGATGCGCATGCGCGGCAGATTCTCGGGGGGCGTGGCGGGCGGCGTCTGCGCGCCCAGGAGGCTGCGCGGCAAGGTGACGACGACCTCGGCGCCGGACCCGCCGCCGCGCGGCCGTAGCCGCAGGCTGCCCCCGGCCGACTGCGCGAGCGCGCGCGCCAGTGCGAACTCCACCTCACCACCGCCGCCCGACTGCGTGAACCGGAACGGCGACGTGAGCCGCTGCTCCGCTTCCACGGCCAGCGGCGTGCCGGAATCCCAGAGCGAGACCACGATCGATGGCCCCGTGGCGATCGCTCCAATCCGCAGCTCACGCGGTGGCTGGGATGCACGCAGTCGCCGGAGTGAGAAGTCGACCAATTTCGTGAGCATCTCGGTGAGCTGGACCATCGGGATGGCCACCATCGGCAAGTCGGCCGGCACCTGGCGGTTCACCTTCACGCCGAGCTCGCGGAACGTGGATTCGCGCTCGGCCAGCACGCCGCTGATGACGACAGGGGCGTCACACGGTTCCGCAGCGCCCGCAGGATGCGCGGCGAGATCCAGGAAGTGACTCGTGATTTCGGCCGCGCGGCGCACTTCACCATGGAGCAAGACGAGAGCGCGCGCGCGCTCGGGATCGAGCGGACTGCCGTGCAGCAAATCGGCGAGGGCGCCGATTGCTGCGAGACGATTGTTGAGGGCGTTCAGCACATTCGCCGAGCCTTCATCCAGGACCACACGCGTGAGATCAGGTGAAGGCGAGGTCTTGGGGGAGGGGGGAGGAGGTGGAGGTTGTACCGGAACGGCACGCACGCGGTGTGCTGGAACCGGCACCTCACGCTGACGACCGAGCACGTACCCGATCAGTGCGCCGACCGCCGCGCCAAATCCGAACGCAACCCACAGCTCCATGCCGAAAAGCTATGCGCCGCGCAGGTTTGTGCGAGCAGGCGGGCGTCACGACACGTCAGCGATGCCCGTCACGGGAGTCTGTACTTCGTGGAGCAGCCTCTCTATTTTTCGTCGCCCGCCCTGGTGGTGGAACTGGTAGACACGCTGTCTTGAGGGGGCAGTGCCGTGAGGCGTCTCGGTTCGAATCCGAGCCAGGGCATCCGCAGTTCATCTTTGAGGGTAGCCTCTCTACCCAAAACGCTTCGCAGCCCGTTCACGAGCCTTGTGAGCCTCTTCTTCGCGATTCCGCGGTGGTGCCTTGGTGGTCAGTGTATCGACCAGCCGCCGGGCAATCCTCGTCACGTCGTCGACCGCGGCGTTGAACGCGGCCTCGTTGGCGTGCGACGGGTGTGTCGCGCCGCTCAGCTTACGCACAAACTGCAACGCCGACGCCCGGATCTCATCGTCCGTGGCGGGGGGCGCGAAATTGGCGAGTGTCTTGATGTTCCTGCACATGTCCGCTCCTCGAGACTGCGCCGGGTGAGTCGTAAACAGGCCTACCACAATGATATTCGAATCTGTCGATTTCGCTCAGGCTCGTTCGTCGTTCGGATGAGAGCAGGCGCACCCGATCCCAACTACTAAAGAGAAAGCGAGACGGCGATGCGATTCATCGTGATCGTCAAGGCGAACAAGGACTTCGAGGCGGGCATCCTCCCGACCCAGGAGGAGCTGGCTCAAATGGGCAAGTTCAATGACGAGCTCGTGAAAGCCGGCGTCATGCTCGCGGGCGAGGGCCTCCACGCCTCGTCGAAGGGCACGCGCATCAGCTACGACGGCAAGAAGCGCACGGTGCGGGATGGCCCGTTCACGGAAACCAAGGAGCTGGTCGCCGGCTTCTGGATTTGGCAGGTGAAGTCGAAGCAGGAGGCCGTCGAATGGGCGAAGCGTGCTCCGTTCCAGGAAGGTGAAGTCGAGATTCGTCAGATCTTCGAGGCTGAGGACTTCGGCGCCGAATTCACGCCTGAGCTGCGCGAGCAGGAAAAGCGGCAGCGCCAGGCCATCGAACACAACAAGAAACGCTGAGGCGAAGGAAATCATCGGCGGGTATGCGATCTTCGACGTCAAATCGAAGCAGGAAGCGCTCGCGTGGACGCGTCGTTTCCTGGAAGCGCACATCGGGCTGTGGGAGCAGGATCTCGAAGTCGAAGTTCGTCAGATGATGGATGGCGACCCCTCCCAGGGCTGCTGAGGTCATCGATGCAGTCTGGCGGATCGAATCCGCCAGACTGATCGCCGGCCTGGCGCGCCTCGTGGGCGACGTCGGCCTCGCGGAGGACCTGGCGCAGGACGCGCTGGTTGCCGCGCTGGAGCAATGGCCCGCGTCCGGCATCCCCGACAATCCCGGCGCGTGGTTGATGGCGACGGCCAAGCATCGCGCCATCGACCACCTGCGCCGCCGCAAGATGCAGGACACGAAGCACGAGCATCTGGGCCGCGAAATGGACGAGCGGCAGAGAAGTCCCGAGGAAATGCTCGCCGACGCCCTCGACGATCAGGTCGGCGACAACTTGTTGAGCCTCATCTTCACCGCCTGTCACCCCGTGCTCACCACTGAAGCACGCGTGGCCTTGACGCTACGTCTGCTCGGCGGCCTGACCACGGACGAAATCGCCCGCGCGTTTCTCGTTCCCAAATCGACCATTCAGCAGCGGATCGTGCGCGCCAAACGCACGCTCGCCGCCGCGCGCGTCCCGTTCGAAGTGCCGCGCGGTCCCGAGCTGGCCGCGCGCCTCGAGTCGGTGCTCGAGGTCATCTATCTCGTTTTCAATGAAGGCTACTCCGCGACGGCGGGAGGGGACTGGGTGCGTCCGGCGCTATGCGAGGACGCGTTGCGCCTGGGTCGCATTCTGGCCGAGCTCGCGCCAAATCAGCCGGAGGTGCACGGCCTCGTTGCGCTGATGGAGCTACAGGCGTCGCGCATCCGTGCACGTGTGAGTCCCACGGGCGAGCCGATTCTGTTGCTGGACCAGGATCGGGGACGGTGGGACCATCTCTTGATCGGGCGCGGCCTCGCCGCGCTCACGCGCGCGGAAGCGCCAGGAGGCGCATACGGTCCGTACGGGCTGCAGGCCGCGATTGCCGCCTGTCACGCGCGCGCCGGGACCCCCGAAGAAACTGATTGGACGCGCATCGTGGCGTTGTATGACGCGTTGGCGCAGCTGCTGCCTTCGCCGGTAGTGGAGCTGAACCGCGCGGTGGCGCTGGCGATGGCGTTCGGCCCGGCCGCGGGTCTCGAGCTGGTGGATTCCCTGAGGGACGATCCCGCGCTCGCGGGTTATCATCTCCTGCCGAGCGTACGCGGGGATCTTCTGGCCAAACTCGGCCGTTTTGGGGAAGCCCGCGCGGAGTTCGCGCGCGCGGCCGCGATGACGCAGAATGCGCGCGAGCGCGCCTTATTACAACGGAAAGCGGAGGCTTTGTGAAAAAGGAATGGTCGCCTGAGCTGTTGAGCGTTCTCAGACTCATCGTCGCCTTCTTGTTCATCCAGCATGGGACCGCGAAGTGGTTCGCTTTTCCCGGGGCCGTGCTGCCGGGAGGCGGCGTGGTGCCTGTGGGCTCGTTGTTTTGGTATGCATCGCTGATCGAGACCATCGGGGGGACGCTCCTGCTCTTGGGTTTGTTCACCCGTCCGGTCGCGTTCATTCTGGCGGGGGAGATGGCCGCGGCGTACTTCATCCAGCACGCGGGCCGCGGCTTCTGGCCCCTGCTGAACCAGGGAGAGGCGGCCGTGTTCTTCTGCTTCACCTTCCTCTATTTCTCCGCCGCGGGCGCGGGACCGTGGAGTCTCGACGCCCTCCTCGCACGCAGGCGCAGCGCGTCTACCGTTCCGGTCAGCTGAGTGACGGAGACCGCGGCACGCTACGATCGCTCGATCGTCGAGGGACCGCTGCGTGCCGCGGTCTGGAAGATTGCCTGGCCCACGATGCTCGCCAACATCGTGGGTGGGCTGCAAGGAATCATCGATCACATCCTCGTCGGCAACTTGGTCGGGTATCAGGGGAACGCGGCGATCGGCGTGAGCTGGCAGATGTTTCTCGTCGTGATCGTGTTCATCTCGTCCCTGTTCACGGGGATGAGCGTGCTGGTCGCGCGCTTCGCCGGCGCGGGCGAAGCGGACAAGGTCGATCGCGTCGTCTATCAGGCGTTCCTCACGGCGATCGGCCTGTCGCTCGGCGTGATGGCGCCGATCGGGTACTTCGCCGCGCCGTGGTTGCTCAATCTCGTCAACGCCGCTCCCGCGGTGCAGGCGGAAGCGCTGCCGTTCCTGCGTATCATGTTCGTGTTCTCGGGCGGCATGCTGATCTTCTTCATGCTCGGCGGCGCGCTCCGCTCGGCCGGCGACGCGCGCACACCGATGGTGCTCGGCATTGCGATGACGGTGTTGAATCTGGTGCTGAACGTGGTGCTGATCCGCGGGCTCGGGCCGATCCCCGCATTCGGCACGCGCGGGTCGGCGATGGGCACGTGCATCGCGGCCGGGATCCTCGCGGTGTATTCGCTCTGGAAGCTGTGGACCGGCGGTTGGGTCGTGCGTTTTCCCCGGGGTCATGGTTTCGCGCCCGATTGGACGATCATCAAGTCACTGTTCCGCTTCGGACTCCCGACGGGGTTTCAGGGCATCGCCATGAACATCGGCGGCGTTTTCATGCTGTCGTTCATCGGATCGCTGGGACGGACGGAGGGAGCCGCGGCTCAGGCCGCGTTCGCGGTCTCGTATGCGGAGTTGTTCTCGCTCATCACGTGGACGTCGGTCGGTCTGATGGGCGCGGCGGCCGCGGTGGCAGGCCAGAATCTCGGCGCCGGCCACGCGGATCGCTCGCAGCAGGCCGTGCGCATCGCCGCGCGCTACGGCCTGTCGGTCGCGGCCGTGGTGGGCCTGACGTTTCTGTTCCTGCCGCGCCAGCTGCTCGGCGTCTTCGGGATGGATGATCCGGCCGCGGTCGAAGTGGGGGTCCAGCTGCTGCGCGTGCTGAGCGTCTCGGGACTCTTCATCACGACGGCGCTCGCCTATACGGGCGGGTTGCAAGGCACGGGCGATACGAAGAGCCCGCTCTACATCTCGATTATCTCACAGATCGTGGTGCCGCTCGGCATCTGTTTCGTGATTCAACAAACAGGGAAGCTCGACGCGATCGACATCTGGCTGGCGATTTTCGCGGGTCACGTGACTCGCTGCGTGCTCAGCGTGCTGCGCTTCAACCAGGGCAACTGGCGGCACATCGCCGTGAACATCGGGGAGTCACCCAGCCACTAGGTGTCCCGTCTTGCCGATGAGCGAGCGCGCGTTGTCGACCTGGCCCCACGTGTTCCACAGCAACACGCCACGCACGTGTCTATCCTTGAGATAGTAGACCACCCCTTCGCGGAACGGCTCTTTCCAGTCGCTCTCGGTCTGGAGTCGCGGATCCAGCTCACCCACCGCCTCATACCCGAGCTGAAACAGATCTGAATAGAAGAAGGGAAGATGCGTGTAGGGCGTGCCTGTGCCCGCCATGGAGCGACCGGCGGCGGCGCCCATCGTGTAGGCGTTGTCCTCGTGCTCGACGCGCATCCGGGTGCCGAGCTGCGGGTTGTAGAAGTTGGCGACGTCGCCGGCCGCGAAGATGTCCGACACGTTGGTGCGCAGCAGCTCATCCACAACAATGCCGTTCTCGGCGCGGACGCCCGCCTGCTCGGCGATATCGACGTTCGGTTGGATCCCGAGGCCGGCCACGATGACGTCGACGGGAATCTCGTTGCCCTTGGTGGTCTTCACGATCACCTTGCCGGCACTCTGCGTCAGGCTCGCGAGCCCTTCTCCGGTGCGCACGTCGACGCCCTGCTCGCGATAGTAGTCCACCAGAAAGCGCGAGAGGTCAGCGGGGAACACGCGCGCGCCGATGCCGTCCTCGGGGATCAGCATCGTCACATCGCAGCCAACGATGCGCAGCGCAGCCGCCACCTCGGAGCCGATGAACCCACCGCCCAGCACCAGGAACTTGAGCTTCTCGTTGGCGAGCGCGCGGAGCCGGCGGTAATCGTCGTAGGTGCGGTAATAGATGATCTGATCGGTCTGGAGCGGGAGCCGTCGCGGCGTGCCACCGGTGGCGAGCAGGAGCTTGTCATAGGACACGGTGTTGTGACGGTCATCCGTGACGGTCTTTTTCTGTGGATCGATCGCCGTGACACGGCGGCTCAGACGCAGGTCCACGCCGGCGGTCTCGGTGTGTTTCCAGATCGCGTCTTCGGCCTCGCCTTTCCACAGGCCCTTCGACAGCGGCGGTCGAGCATACGGTGGATGCGGTTCGGAAGAGATGATGCCGATGCTGCCGGAGGAATCTGTGTCGCGGATGGCGCGGGCGGCGGCGTCACCCGTCATCCCCCCGCCGATGATCAGATACCGAAAGTCGCTCATGCCACTGTAAGTCACATCGCGGGCGACAAGGTTCCAGGCTACTGCGGACTCATCCTTCGAGCCCGGTCCCACAGTCCTGGGACGCCAAGCTGTTGCGCCAGCGCCTCGAATGCGGGACGAGGCCCGCGCCAGCGGAGCTCGTCGACGTCCTCGAACACCGGAACGTCAGTCCGCAACGTCGCGAGCCGTCGAAACAGCAGCGCGAGCTGACGATTCTCCTCGAGCGTCGAGGAGAGCCGCGCGGCACCACGGACGGGGACCTCCCACGCCGAAGCGCTCGACGGGATTCGCTCGAGATGCTCATAGCGCCCGAGCACCGCGCCGCTCGCTTTCTCTCCCCATCCTGGAATCCCGGGGAACCCGTCCGCGGAGTCACCGACGAGCGCGAGGTAATCGGGGATCGACGTCGGTCCGACGCCGAAGCGCGCCACGACGCCCTGCTCGTTACGAGTCTCGCGCTTGCGCCGGTCAAGCTGGACGATACGGTCGCCGATCACGCACTGGCTCAAGTCTTTGTCGGGAGTGCAAATGATGATCTGTTCGACCTCGGCGGATTCGGCGGCGCGCTGCGCGGCGGCGGCGAGCGCATCATCCGCTTCGAACTCCACCATCGCCCAAACCATGACACCCATGGCGCGCAGCGCGTCCTCGAGCGGGTGGAACTGGGCCAGCAGCGCCGGCTCGATGCCTGCGCTGGTCTTGTAGCCGGGCCAGAGATCGTTGCGGAACGATTCGATGACGTGATCGGTCGCAACCCCGATGTGCGTGGCGCCGCCTTCCAGCATGCCGAGCACCGAGCCGAGCACGCCGATGATCGCGCCCGCCTCGTGGCCCTGGGTGTCTGCCTGCTTGGGCACTGCGTAGAAATGCCGGAACAGCTCGTAGGTGCCGTCGAGCAGATGGACGCGCATGACTCAGCGCCCTCGCGCGGGCTGCAAGTGGCCGAACAAGTCCTCACGCACCGCGGGATCGCGCAGCTTCCACACTACTCCATCGGTGAAGTAGTGGTGGATGTTGAAGAACGCGCTGATCGCAAATCCCACGACCTCGCCCGGGCGCGAGCCGATCCAGTCGGTGACGACCGCCATCGCGCCGAGCGGCAGCGCGATCCCGGCGAGAATCGAGCCGGCGACCAGCGCCACGATGTATCCGGCGAGGTAGAGTGCGACGAGCTGCCGCGGCGCCGCGCTCAGCGCCCGGCTCGTGCGATTCATCTCCACGCGGAACGGGAAGATCAGGTACTGAATCGCGTGCGCGATCTGGACGATGAACAGCGCGGGCAGCCCGACGCGCGCCATCGTTGCATACCAAACGAAGATGGCGATCCAGGGGAGCCAGGCGCGGAGCGGCGCGATGCGACCGGTGCGCCGGCGGTGGAGCCAGAACCCCACCAGTCCCATCACCAGGGCGACCGCGGTCAGCCCACTCAGGCCGATGTAGAGCGGCGTGAGATCGACATACTGCGAATAGCCGAGATAGAAGAACCAGACGACGTGCCAGGCGGTGAGAATGAACAGGGACGCGCGGATCAGCCGGCGCTCGCGCTGGTCGAACGGATTGGCGTCCAGATGGGTGAACGTCGCCATCATGCCCCACGCCTGCCCCGTGTAGTGCCACGCGAGGTACGCGCTGGAAATCGTCAGCAGCGCCGAGATCGGCACATCGGTCCAGCGGCTCGCGTAGACGGCGACCATGCAGCCCACGAGGAGCAGCGCCGGGACGTAGATCGCGGCCCACGGATGTTGCTTGATACTCCCGCGCGTGCGGTAGACCATGCGGTACGACGCGAGAAAGTGCGGCATGTTGATCAACGCGCCGATCCACGCCTGCGCGCCGACGCTGACGAGCAGCAGGTCCGTGCGGCCGGCCACGAGCAGCGGTACGAGCACCAGCAGCGAGAGCCCGCCGGTACAGAGCGCGTCCACGAAGGGAGAAATGATCGCGACGTCCGCCGCGGGGTGCGCGGGCGTCGCTCGTGACCGGCTCAGCGTCTGCGATTTCACCGCGCCTGCTCACCCGCCGTCTGCTGGCGCTTGAGGTCGAGCACGAGCTGATCGCGCAACGCGTTGATCGCGCGACCGCGGATGTTGAGAATGCCGCCGGGGAGATTGTCGAACCGAAAGCGCCGCAGCACCAGCAGATAGATACCGGACCCGCGCTCGACCGCGCAGGTGAGATCGATCGCGGTTTCGAAGTAGTGATTGGCATAGATCTGCTTCGCGGCGACGAGCGTGATGCCCGGCAGCTCGGGCGGCGTGTAGACCACGTGGTGGGTGACGCTCAGAATCGGGCGCAGCCGCGGCAGGACGTCCTCGGACCAGTAGACGATCTCCGACCCGCCGGGCAGCGATCCGCGTGGATAGGCGGAGAGGTATCGCTGCAGCGACGGCACGTTGGAGTAGACATATGGCGATTCCGCGAGCTGCGCGGCGAATGCTTCGCTGGACCGAACGGTGAGGTTGCCGCGATCATCGTAGACGACCATCGCCGAGTCGCCACGGGCGCGATAGTTGTTGACGTACTCCACGAGGCGACGGCGCGCGTACGCGCTGAGCTGCGCCTGCAAGTCGGGCGCCGACCAGTTGGTTTGAGCGCGGATCTGCTGCATCTCGGCGGCGGGCAGCTTCACCACGCAGTCGCCCGGTTTGCAGTCTTTCATTTCGGCGGCATCGCGGCTCGTGACTGCCAACGCCGCGACATCGCGCTCCGTCGCGGGCGTATCGAAGATCCCCAGCTGGGTGCGGTTGGGCGTACGCAGCGCCGCGGGAAAGTCGCGTGCGGCCCGCGCGAACGCGTCCCGCGTCCGCGGCACCGTGATGATCCCAAACAGGGCGATATCGCGGCGGTCGCGGGCTTCGAGGACCTTGGCGACCGGCTCGCCGCGCTCGACCGCCGCCAGCTGCGCGGTATCGAGACCGATGCTCTGCTCGAGAAAGCGCGTCAGCTGCGCCGGCCGCGGTGTGGGGGACGCGGCAACCTGTAACAGCATCAGCAACGTGAGCATGCGTCTCCGTTCAGATCAGGGACTCGATCGGCAGATGGGAGAAGAATTTGGCGCCGAGGGGACGCCAGAAGCCAGCGTTGGGCTCGTTGGTGAAACCGCCCGTCCACTCCAGGCGCCCACTGGCGCCGAGAGTGACCTCGTACGACAGCGCGGGGCTTGCCCAGCGGTCGAACAGGCCGGCAACCTCGGCGGCCAGGTCGGGGCTCTGGACGAGCACACCCACCTCCGTGTTCTGCTCCAGCGACCGCGCGTCGATGTTCACGGATCCGATGAACACGGACGTCCGATCGAACACGAACGTCTTGGCATGCAGGCTCGCCCGGGAAGAGCCGATCGTGATACCGGAGGCACGCGGACCCTTGGACCCCGCCGCCTCGGGCCGCAGCTCGTACAGCCGCACGCCTGCCTGGAGTAGCGGGCGGCGGTACTTCATGTAGCCGGCGTGGACGAGCCACACGTCGGTCGCGGCGAGCGAGTTGGTGAGGACGCGGACGTCGACCCCGCCGCGCCGCTGCTCGCCGAAAAACGCGACACCGTCCTTGCCCGGCACAAAGTACGGCGAGACCACGAGCATGTCGGACCGCACGGCGCGTGCATAGGGCGATAGCTGACCGCCGAGAAAGGCGTCGCTGCGCGTGCCAGGCGGCTTCTTCAGCTTCTCTGGTGGGTCGGCGATGATCCGGGCCTCGGCCCAATGGAGGTGCGGGCCCTGCGACCGCAGCTCGGTCGCGAGGCTCGATCCGGCGAGCGCCTGGCCGTAGGGCGAATCGGCGAGCCGCTCGCAGCGCTGCTGCAGCGCCTGACGCGCCGCGGCCGATTCTTCATGATCGGGGCCGAGGTGCGCCACGCGGTCGACCGGCACCGCAAACTCACTATTCCAGTAGGACTCGAAGCTTTGCGCCGACTGCTGCACTACTGGCCCGACCGCCAGCACGTCCACGTCCTGAAAGTCGAGCTCGCCAAGGCTGAAGTACTCGTCACCGATGTTCCGGCCGCCGAGCACGACGCCCGCGCCATCGGCGATGAGCTGTTTGTTGTGCATGCGCCGGTTGACGCGCGTGAAACTGGTGACGAGCTCGGCGAGCCAGCCCAACCCCGTGCGGTGGATGTAGGGGTTGAACAGACGGATCTCGATCTGGGGATGCGCATCCAGCGCCGCCACCGCGGCGTCGTCCTTGTCCATCGTGCCCCAGTCGTCCAGCAGCAGCCGCACCCGTACACCGCGGTCGGCCGCGGCGACGAGCCGGTCGGTGACGAGCGAGCCGGTCTGGTCGGGGTGGAAGATGTAGTACTGGAGGTCGAGCGTGCGCTCGGCCAGCTCGATTAACGTGGCGCGCGCGACGAACGCATCGAGGCCGTTCGCCAGCAGCCTGAAGCCCGAACGTCCGCCGTTCGCCGCGACGCGCGGCGCAATCCACTGCTCCAGGGGTGTCACGCGTCCGAAACTGGCGCCGAGCTATCGCGGGCGGAAGGGAGGAATATCGCGGTACTGGTGACGTCGACAGTTAGGGCGCAGAATGTGAGAGCCTGACGACGAGGACAGACATGCGAAAGCCAATTGTTGTGGCCGTGATTCTCTTAGGGATCAGCGCGACCCTGCTACTCGCGCACGATCTGTTTCTGAAGCTGGATAATTACTTTGTGCCACCAAACAGCGCGGTTCGGATCGCGGTCTTGAACGGCTCATTTGTCGTGAGCGAGGGCGCGGTGACGCCCGACCGGCTGCTCGACCTCAGCGTGGTGGGACCAACGGAGCGGCACGCGATTCCGCGCGCGTCCTGGCGACCCTCCGGCGACAGCACCTGGCTCACCGTGCAAACCGGTGCGCCGGGCACGTACGTGATCGGGGCCTCACTCAGTCCGCGCCAGATTGCGCTCTCGGGCGAGGATTTCAACAGCTATCTCAAGGAAGACGGCATTCCCGACGTCCTCAACGCCCGCACGCTCAACGGCGAGCTGGGGACAGCGGTTCGCGAGCGCTATCAAAAGCATGTGAAGGCCGTGCTCCAGGTTGGGGAGACGCGCACCGACGCGTTCGCGACGGTCCTGGGCTATCCCGCCGAGCTCGTGCCCCTGTCGAATCCCTACGCCACGCGGATCGGCGACACGCTCGCCGTGCGCGCGCTGCTCGACGGCAAGCCGGTGGCCAACCAGCTCGTGATCGCGGGGGGGGAGCGCGACGGCCAGAAGATCGACGAGACGTGGGCGCGCAGCGACTCGGCCGGCGTCGCCCGCTTTGCCCTGAGCGGGGCGGGGAAGTGGTACATCAAGTTCATCCACATGGTCCCGGTCACCGGCGACAGCGTGAACTACGAATCGAAGTGGGCGACGATCACATTCCAGGTGCGGTGACATGGAAACCGGCGCGCATGCCCTCCTGACCGAGTGGGAGTCGTTTTACGTCATCGTCGGCTCCTCGGCCGGCGCGCTCACCGGCCTGATGTTCGTGGTGATCACGCTCGCGGGTGACACCGACCTGCCGCACACGCCCGATACGGTGAACGCCTTCGCTACCCCCAACGTGATCCATTTCGTCGCCGTGCTCCTGCTCTCGGCGCTGTTGAGCGCGCCGTGGCGGCGGATGCAGGATCCCGCCCACCTCGTGGGAGCTACCGCGCTCGCCGGCGTGATTTACGTGGTCGTCGTTGCACGGCGCATGTTCAGGCAGAAGGGCTACACACCGGTGCTGGAGGATTGGATCTGGCACCTGTTCCTGCCCATAATCGCGTACGCGGCCTTGTTCATCGGCGCCGCCGGCCTGTCGCACGACCAGCAGTGGGCGACGTTCTCGATCGGCGGCGTGAACCTGCTCCTGGTCTGCATCGGCATTCACAACGCATGGGATACGGTGACGTACATCGTCGCCAACCGGAAGCAAGGGGACCATTCATGACCGTGCAACGCCGGGAGCTCCTCAAGTCGTTCGCTGCCGCGTCCCTGATGCCCGCTGTGACCCGCCTCCTCCCGCCTCCGCGAATGTCGAGAGCGGTATCGAGCAAGGGCAACGTCGACTGGGCCGCCATCCGACAGTTGTTCCCCCTCGCTCCCGATTGGACGCACCTCTCCAGCTTTCTCTTCGTTTCACATCCCAAACCCGTCGCCGACGCGATCGATCACTTCCGGAGAAAGCTCGATAGCGACGCGTTCTGGATCGAACAGGCCGCGTTTAGCGATGCCGAGGGACGACCGTACCAGGCGGTGAAGCGCGCGCTGGCGGATTACATTGGCGGAAATCCGGCGGAGATCGCGATGACCGCGAACACGACCACGGCTCTGGCGATGGCGTACCAGGGACTGCGGATTCGCGGCGATCAGGAAATCGTCACGACCGAGCATGACCACTACTCCCACCATCAATCGATCCGGCTCGCGGCCGCCCGCTCAGGTTGCGCCGTGCGCTACATCGCGCTGTTCGATACGCCCGCGTCCGCCCGGGCCGGGCAGATTGTCGAACGGGTCGCGCGCGCGATCACGCCCCGGACGCGGGCCGTCGGCGTCACGTGGGTGCAATCGTCCACGGGCATCAAGACCCCGATCGCGGGGCTGGCCGAGGTCGTGGCGCGCGCGAATCGCGGCCGTGCGGCGGCCGACCGGTGCTTGCTCATCGTGGACGGCGTGCACGGCTTCGCGAACCAGGATGTAGACGTCGCCCGGCTAGGGGCTGATTTCTTCGCCACCGGGACGCATAAGTGGCTGTTCGCGCCGCGCGGCACGGGCTTTCTGTGGGGACGCGCCGATGCGTGGCCTGAGCTTCGTGCGACGATCCCGAGCTTCGATTTCGACACGGTCGAGCTGCTGTTCGACGTGTGGGCCGACCGGCGTGAGATGCCGCCGACCCAGGCCGGCTTCGTTTCACCAGGCGGGTTCGCGGCCTATGAGCACATTTTCGCGATTCCCGCGGCGGTCGAATTGCATCGCACGATCGGACGCCCTGCACTCGCCGCCAGAATCGCCGAGCTGAATGGTGCATTTCGAGACGGCGCGGCGGCGATCCCGGGAGTCACGCTGCACACGCCGCGCGATCCAGAACTGAGCGGCGGCATCTCGTGCTTCGAGGTGCGCGGGTTGACGCCGGCGCAGGTTGTGGGAAGGTTGGCGGAGAAGAAGATTCGCACCACGACGTCGCCGTACAAGGTCACGTACGCGCGCGTGTGCGGTGGCGTCATGAACACGCCGGAAGAAATCGACATGGTGCTCCGTGAAATTCGAACGCTTGCCGGGGGGGCATGAATGCAGTCGCAAAGCTACGACGCGATCGTCGTCGGATCGGGAATCTCCGGCGGCTGGGCTGCCAAGGAACTGACCGAAAAAGGGTTGCGGGTCCTGATGCTCGAGCGCGGCAAGAACATCGAGCATATCCGGGACTACGTGAACGCAACCAAGGGGCCGTGGGAGTATCCGCATCGGGGCGGCCGCACGCGCGCGATGGAGGAGCTGTATCCGGTGCTGAAGCGCGACTATCCCCTGAATGAAAAGAACTTGGACTGGTGGGCGTCCGATCAGGAATCGCCGTACACGGAAAAAAGGCGGTTCGACTGGTATCGCGGCTACCACGTGGGCGGGCGCTCATTGATGTGGGGACGCCAGAGCTATCGCTGGAGCGACTTCGACTTCGAGGCGAACGCGAAAGACGGGATCGCGATCGACTGGCCGATCCGCTCTGCCGATATCTCCCCGTGGTATGACTACGTCGAACGCCACGCCGGCATCGCGGGGTCGCAGGAGGGCATGGCGCAGCTCCCCGACGGGCAGTTCCAGCCGGCGATGCCGCTGAACTGCGGCGAGGAGCTGATTGCGGGCCGGTTGCGCAGTCAGTTCGATGGAAAGCGGCGCATCATTCCCGGTCGCACAGCGAATCTCACGCAGCCGCTGCCGGGCCGCGGCGCGTGCCAGAATCGCAACGCGTGCTGGCTCGGGTGTCCGTTCGGCGCCTATTTCAGCACGCAGTCTTCGACGCTGCCGGCCGCCATGGCGACCGGTCGTCTCACGCTGCGGCCCTTCGCGATCGTGACGGAAGTGGTGTACGATCGCGAGAAGAAGCGTGCGAAGGGTGTGCGCGTGCTCGACGCGGTTACCAATCAGACGACCGAGTACACGGCGAGCGTCATCTTTCTGTGCGCGTCGACCTTGAACAGCACGTGGCTGCTGATGCGATCGGCGACGGATGTCTGGCCCGGTGGCCTCGGGTCGAGCTCCGGTGTGCTGGGGCAGAACTTGATGGATCATCACTTCCGGGCGGGCGCGTCCGGAGCGATCGAGGGGCTCAACGACAAGTACTACAACGGCCGCCGGCCGACGGGGTTTTACATCCCGCGCTATCGCAATCTCTTCGGCGAGAAGCGGGACTACCTGCGCGGCTTCGGCTATCAGGGCGGCGCGAGCCGCTCGGGCTGGTCGCGCGGCGTGGCCGAGCTGGGGGTGGGCGGGAAGTTCAAGGACGACATCGCGCAGCCGGGCGCGTGGTCGATCGGCGGCACGGCATTCGGGGAGATGATTCCGAATCCTGCGAATCGCGTCTCGCTCGACCCGACAAAGAAGGACAAGTGGGGCCTGCCGGTCTTGTCGATCGACTGTGCGACCGGCGAGAACGAGCGCGCGATGCGCAAGGACATGATGAATGACATGGCCGAGACGCTCGAGGCCGCCGGGGTCAAGAATGTGCGGACCTACGATGCCGGCTACTGGCCCGGGATGGGCATTCACGAAATGGGCACGGCGCGCATGGGTCGCGATGCCAAGACATCGGTGCTCAACTCGCGCAATCAGGTGTGGGACGCGCCGAACCTGTTCGTGACCGACGGCTCCTGCATGAGCTCCGCAGCCTGTGTGAATCCCTCGCTCACCTACATGGCGCTGACGGCGCGCGCGGCGGATTTCGCCGTGAGCGAGCTCAAGCGCCGCAATCTCTAGAGGCGACCATGGCTTCCAC